>Ga0105245_10000525_pt1 | contig 35119 bp, 36 predicted proteins | sample KBSM54metaG_FD_81523 | JGI IMG/M metagenome (GOLD analysis project Ga0105245, IMG submission 81523) | Miscanthus rhizosphere microbial communities from Kellogg Biological Station, Michigan, USA - KBS M5-4 metaG | ecosystem: Host-associated > Plants > Roots > Rhizosphere > Soil | place...
CGCTGGCACCACCGCGTGCGCATCTGCCGCTGAGGCAATGACAGCATTTCTGGGCGGCTGCTGCGGCGGCCGCCCGTCTTCAAGCGTCGCATGCGATCACCCGCTTCAGGGCGCCCCGATCGCAACATTGTACAATGTTCTGTACAAGTAGGAAATGTCAGCGACCCCTCATGACATTTCCAACGGCGCGCTACCCGTCGGGCCCCGGTATCCCCGGCTCTCCGGCCTAGCGCCGCCCCTTCGATCGCCGCAGTTCGGCTTCCTCGCCCGGAACCTCTCGCCGCAACAGGTCGAGAAAGCTCGGCGTATCCGGTGAATGCACATCGGCGACCAGCCAGCGGCCCTTTGACAGGATCAGATCGACCGAGAAGCGCCTGATCTTCTCGTTGCGCAGCATCACCGTCACAATCGCGCCGGCGGCCCCATGCGCCGCCACGCCGCTGCTCATGATGCGGTAATTGGCCGCGGTATCCTGGCAGTCGCAGAACGGCACGCCGTCCGACACGCCGATATCGCCGGTCGCTTTCGAATAGGCGCGATCGCGATCGATCAGGCTCTTCAACTCGGGCGCATAGCGTACCGATGCATAATCGAACGGTCCGGGAATGGCGCGGTAGATGCCCTCGACATAGGCCTTTGCCTGCGCAAGCTCGGCGGGCGTAGCCGCTCCGGCGGGCGCGGCTAGCGCGAGTGGCAGCATCACTGTCAGGATCTTTCGCATGGCCACGCCCCTTGAATGTCCAGCCGACTCTATTGCGGATCAGCCCTGCGTCAACGCGACAGCGCGCGGCACGTGCATAGGAAAAATCCTAGACAGGTTGGATTTGTTCATTCAGAACAAATACGGAACACGTCTCGGAGTCGCGCATATCTATGGACCGTATCACGCTCGACAGCCCTGAATGCGTTGAGGGCTGTGCGCCCTGTTATCTCGATTGCGCCTTGTGCCGCGTCACGATGCTTGCGCTGTCTCGCGAAATCGAGCGGCTGCTGCGCGAGCAGCCACCTTTAGCGCATCCGAACTGGCCGGACTGGCAGACGGCGCTCCTAGCAGCGCGAGACCATATGACAGCGCTTCGGCTAAGGCTCGCCGCGATTGATCCGTCAGCTTTCCCGGGGGCGCGAGCGGCAGCAACGCATCGAGGATCGGTTCGAGCGTCTCTGCATTAGGGGTCTGGGCCGCGCTCTCGAGCCCGAAATGCTCGACCATGATCTTCATCTCGTCGATCGTCACCTGGCGCTTGCCGGCAAAGATCTCGGCGATGCGCGACGAGGGGAGTTCGAGCAGGCGCGAGAGCTTCGCGTTGGTCGTCAGCCCCTGCGCCTTGAGACGTGTGAGCTCGGTCAGAAGCGCTTTGGATCCAAGCATCGGGGCCGCCATTTCCGGTTCATGAGTTCGCAACGCATAGCGTATTTCATCTTGCCAAAAAGCTACGAATAACGTAGCATCTTTCTATGGCGGTGATTCGCGGAAATGTCGAGTGCCAACGGTTTCGCTCCACCGCGCCGGACACCGCCACAGCGTCAATCGCGATCGCCGGAGGGTGGTCCGTCACAGGAGAAAAGCTTGATGGGCATCATCGCCACAGCGCTGCAGCATATGATCGCGGCGGGCATGCCGCATGAACAGATCGTCCGCGCGGTGGCCGCGATGGAGGCAGCGACCGACACGAGGTCAGCCGGCGCGAAGCGTCAGGCTCGCTACAGGGAACGTAACAAGGGGTCAGCGATAGCGACCGGGCTCGCTCAAGGAGATGATATGGATTCCGCCCCGCTTTTGCCGCTCTCTTTCGAGACGAACCTCCCATCCCTGGCCGATCGGACAGTGACGGCGTGGAACGCAGCCGCGGCGCAGGCCGGGCTTGGCCAGGCCCGCCCGCTCGATGCCAGCCGCAGGGCGAAGCTGGCCCAGCGGGCGAGGGCGCATGGCGAGCAGGCGGTGTTCGAGGCGATCGCCAATATCGCCGCGAGCCGCTTCCATTGCGGCGGCAATGCGCGCGGCTGGAAGGCGACGCTCGGCTGGCTGCTCGAAAGCCCCGGGAATTTCCTGAAGGCGCTCGAACTGGGTGAGGGCGCGGTGCGGCCCGCGCCGGCCATGTCCGAGGCGCAGCGATCCGCCTATCTCGCGCAGCTCGATGCGCGGCCCTGGGCGAAGGGGACGCCTGCCGCTTGGCCGGCGCGGCGCGGCAGCGGTCCGCTTGTGCCGATCGGCGTGGTGGCGCGTCAGCTGGCGACGCAGGTGGCGGCATGAGCAGAACCAAGGGGCTGAGCGACATGGAGCGCGAGACGCTGGCGATGATCACCGAGGCGGCCGAAGCCGGGCGCCAGGCGCCGACGGCCGATGACATCCAGGAGCGGATCGGCTGCAACTCGATCTCGACGACCGTCAACCTCGTGCGCAGGCTCGAACTGCGCGGGCTGATCGAGGTGGAGCGCTTCCAGCGCACCCGGCGCATCACCGTGCTCTCGACCGGCAAGCGCACCGCGGCGGTGAGCAACCAGACGCCGCACTGGCGCAGCGGCCCGCGCAAGCGCTCGGCGCCCTCTGTCCCGCTTTCCTATGTGCAGCAGCGCAAGCCCGACCTCGCGCGGGAGATGATCGTCGCCGCACGGCGCGAGGGTCTGAGCATGCAGGATTTCCTGGGCGAGCTCGTGTGGGCGGGGTGGCAGTTTCGGTTGCGGGCGATGGGAGAGGGCAAATGAAGGAGCGCGAGACACAGTCCCTCTCCCACTTGTGGGAGGGGCTAGGGGAGGGCCTGTCCGGTCGGATCCCGCGCTCTGTTACAGGCCCTCCCCCGACCCAGCGCCAGGTGAACGATGCCCCGCATCGTTCAGGTCAGGCTGGGGGCCTGACCGACCTGGCGCTCACAAGCGGGAGGGGAGAAGAAGAATGACCACCCCCGCCAAACGCCCCCGCCCACGCCCGCTCACCCCGGAAGGCCGCGCCCTCTCCGAACTCGCCCGCGAGCACACCAAAGAGGCAATCGCGGCACTCGTCACCATCATGACCGGCGAGGGCAGCGAAGCTGCCCGGATCTCCGCGGCCAACTCGCTGCTCGATCGCGGCTGGGGCCGCCCGCGCCAGGAAGTCGAGGTCGATCTGAGCGTCCTCGATCTCGCCACGGTCATCGCCAGGCGCAGGCGCCAGGTCGTGGAGGGCAGGGAATGAAGGCGCCCGACCCCCGCCACATGATCGCCGAGGATATCGCCGGCTTCACCCATGATCCGCTCGGCCATGTCCTGTACGCCTATCCCTGGGGCGAAGGCCCGCTCGCCGGCGAAACCGGCCCGCGGGTGTGGCAGCGCGATGTGCTTGCCGCGATCGGCGCGCATCTCCAGAACCCCGCCACCCGCTTCATGCCCTGCCGCATTGCCCGTGCCTCGGGCCATGGCATCGGCAAATCGGCGCTGATCGGCATGGTGGTGAAATGGGCGCTCGATACCTGTGAGGACACCCGCATCATCATCACCGCCAACACGGAGAGCCAGCTCCTCACCAAGACCAGCCCGGAAATCAGCAAATGGTCCAACCTGTCGATCAGCGCGGGCTGGTTCACGCCCACCGCCACTGCCCTGGTCTCGACCATGAAGGGCCATGAACGCGGCTGGCGCGCCGATCTCGTCACCTGGTCGACCAACAATACCGAGGCATTCGCGGGGCTTCACAACAAGGGCAAGCGCATTGTCCTGATCTTCGACGAGGCGAGCGGCATCGATGCGAAAGTGTGGGAGGTGGCGCTCGGCGCGCTGACTGACGAGGAGACCGAAATCCTCTTCCTCGCCTTCGGCAACCCGACCCAAAATAGCGGCGCGTTCCGCACTTTGTTCGGCCGCCACCGCTCCTTGTGGAACACGGCACAGATCGACAGCCGCACGGTCGAAGGCACCAACAAGACCTATCTCGACGAACTGGTCGAAACCTATGGCCTCGACAGCGATATCGTGAAGGTCCGCGTGCTCGGCCAGTTCCCCGCCGCCTCGTCGATGCAGTTCATCGATCGGGCAAGCGTCGCGGCGGCGCGCGCGCGCGAAATCGGCCCGTTGCTCGGCACTGATCCGGTGGTCTTCGGGGTCGATTGCGCGCGCTTCGGCGACGATCATTCCACGCTCGCCATCCGCTGCGGCCGCGACGCCCGGTCTCGCCCCTGGCAACGCTGGCACCAGCGTGATTCAATGACGCTTGCCGGCGACATCGCGCTCGCGGCGGCGCGGTGGAAGCCCGATGCGATCTTCGTCGATGCCGGCAATATCGGCGCCGGCGTGGTCGATCGGCTGCGCCAGCTCGGCGTGGAGAATGTGTTCGAGGTCTGGTTCGGCAGCAATCGTGTCCGCGAGGCTGAATGGGTCGGCGGCACGCGCATTCGCGTCGCCAACAAGCGCGCCGAGATGTGGACCAATATGCGCCACTGGCTCGAGGGCGGCTGCATCCCCGATCATCAGGGGCTGGAGGATGATCTCACCGGCCCCGAATATGGCTTCGATGCGGATCAGGCTGTGCGGCTCGAGGAGAAGAAGCACATGAAGGGCAGGGGGCTCGCCTCACCCGACGATGCCGATGCGCTCGCCTGCACCTTTGCCGAGCCGGTGCTGCCGCGCGCGATGCCAGCCTGGCTTGATCCGTCGCGCTACCGCGCGGCACGGGATGACGGAGAGGAAGATCTATACCGGGATCTGCGGTAATGTCGGGCGCGTGCCGGAGGGCTTATCCCGTGAAGATCGAGTTCGCGCCCCACTCGGCGAGGGTATGCCCGGCGCGCGTGCCCATCTGGACGACGCGCAAGGTGTTCTCGCCATGATCGATCGCCAGATCGCCCATCACAAGAAACATCGTGGCAAAGAGCAAGGCTTTGAACATAAATATCTGTATACCGCAGCAGCGTTAACGGAACGTTGCGCCCGCTAGTGCGTTCAGCGCGTTTCGGGGTCAGTTTGCGCCGATTTGGCTCTTTCGTTCGCCGAGCGCATCTCCGGGAGCCGATCCTCGATGACCAATTCGACTGACGATCTGATGATCGACACCCCCGAGGGCCCGATGACCTTCGCCGCGTGGAAGAAGAAGCACCCTGTCCAGATTCCGTCACGGCGGACAAAAGGCAAGGATCTGCCGGTAAAGGTGAAACGATTCACCGAGCCTAAATAATGATGGATGGCGCAAGGAATTTGTCGCGTTAACCCGTCTGTTCCGCGGGATGCGCTGCGTTAACCGGACTAAAAGAGATGAGTCGCTAGCATTCTGCGGGGGGCGCATCCGGCGCCGGGTAGAGCTCGATGACCGCAAGACACGAAGACCGCATCAGTCGCCAACTGGAAATCGACCAGATTCAGTCGCAGGCGCGGCGGGACGGGGTGTATGATCTCCTGTTCAAGCCCAAGCCCGAGAACAACGTGCCGCTTGCGAAGACGACCAACCAGCTCGAGGTCCGCCTCTCCGAGGAGCTCGATTATATCCGCCACGTCTTGGACGGCGTCGGCAATCTGCTCGCGAACGACCCCGAGATACTCCAGCGCCATGCAGTCACGCTTCAGAGCTTCGATCTCATCGGCCAGATGATCGGCCACGTCTCCAGCATCATCGCCGCCGCCAACCGCGGCGAAGCGGTCGATCGGGTGGGGATCGAGGAGATGAAGAAGCGTCTGGAGCGCGGGAACGACTGAGCCCGGCGGAGCGGTTGATCGCCTCCGCAACCTAGAGCGGCGTGCGTTAAATCTGAACCACAAGTGAGTTCAGACCGCCTTTTCCTTTCCCCGGCGAAGGCCGGGGCCCAGTTGGGGGACTCTGGTGATGTGCGTTGCGCGCTCATACTCCTGCCATCCCGACTGGACCCCGGCCTTCGCCGGGGAACGGAAAGGGGCAGCCGTGGCGAGTAACGCTGACGATTCAGATATGACGCGGGATGCTCTAGGCCAGCTACTGTCCAGCAGAGCGATCCGGCTAGATCCAGTGATGAAGGCGCCGCGTAGCTATAATTCCAGCCCCAGCTGATCCGGATCACAATCCGCCGGCGGATTCTCCAGCCGCTCGACCACTGTCACCGCGAGTGCCTCGAGCGCCTCCTCGCGCAGCCGCTGGTTGCCGAAGGTCAGGCCGACCCGCACCCACCCCGGCGATTCCGCGATCGCGGCCTTGGCGGTGGAGATGCGGGCGGGGTCTGGAGCGAATCGGGGCATGGCGGAAGAATAGAACGAAAAGGGAACATAAGGAAAGGGCATTTGCGACGTTTCGCGCTTTCCCTTCCAGGCTCGCAAGGCGCGACCCGCCACTCGACGGTGCGTGCGCCTCCGGTTCTAACGATCAAGCGGGGCGTGATACTCGCCTCGGATTACTCGCCACGCTCGCGGGATGCCGTGAAGGGCGAATTCAAGCCTTCCTTCCAGCCGCTAATATGGCGCCAGACGGAGCCCGGAATATGTCCGGCGCGCCATGATGATCTGGCAATTTTGTGCCACGTAACAGGAAAGATACCGTGATCGATTCTCATAACGATTTCGCTTTATACTATAGAGAAATGCGATCAGAGTCGGCATGTGTGATTAATATATGCTTGGCTGTATTTTACGATTACCAAGGCTTTCCGAGTCTGTTCACGAACGCCATGGAAAAGAGCAAAAATTTCCGACCCGACATGGGGTCTCGAAAATCCCCCTCAACTTCGTACAATTCTTGCGCGGTCCGGCATCTCTACTATCATCCTCCTGCGCCCGGAGCCACGCCCGCCAACCCGGCTTCGCCCTTCGCCAACCCTATGATCCAAACCGGGCAATTTCCACCAATTCACCCGATTGCGCCCGCGCGCGAACCGGCTAGATTCACCCGCCAGGGCAGAGGGAAATATATGAAGCGGTGGGTGATTCTCGGCTGTGCCAGCCTCGCGGCGGGCATGGTGGCAGGGGCGGCGCAGGCGGCCGATACGGCGGCCAAGACAACGGCGCCCGAGAAGGTCGAGAAGCTTGCCTTCGGGCCGGCGCCCGCCTGGGTGAAGCCATCGGTGATTCCACCGGTCGATGCCAAGGCGGACGAGGTTGCCGTCAAGCTGCTGCTCGAGGACGAGCAATATGATCTCCAGCCAGCGCATCAGACCCGCTGGTTCGAAACCGCCTATCAGATCCAGACGCCGCAAGGCCTCGGCGCCGGCCTCGTTTCCTTTTCCTGGAATCCGGATTTCGAGTCGCCGACCGTCCACAAGCTGCTGATCCGCCGTGGCGACAAGGTCATCGATGTGCTCGCCTCGGGCCAGACCTTCACCGTGCTGCGCCGCGAGACCAATCTCGAAAACGCAGTGCTCGATGGCGAGCTGACGGCCTCGATCCAGCCCGAGGGGCTGCAGGTCGGCGACATCATCGATTTCTCGGCGTCGGTCGCGGGCACCGATCCGGCGCTCGGCCATCATCTCGAAGCCTTTGGTGCGGCCTGGAACGGCCTCAACATCGCCCGCGCCCATTTGCGCGCGCAATGGCCGGCCTCGGTGCCGATCCAGTTGCGTAGCGTAGGCGGACTCCCCACACTGAAGCCGGTCAGGGCCGGCGGCCTCGCCAGCATCGAGCTCAGCCAGGACAATCTCAAGATCGTCACCCCGCCCAAGGGCGCGCCGACGCGCTATTTCTATGGCCGCTCGGTTCAGCTCAGCGATTTCTCCTCCTGGAACGGCGTCGCCGATCTGATGGGGCCGCTTTTCGCCAAGGCAGCGACGCTGCCGCCGGCGGGCCCGCTCCAGGCCGAAGTCGCGAAGCTCCTCGCGATCTCGCCCGATCCGGTCAAGCGCGCCGAAGCGGCTCTGGCGCTGGTGCAGGATCGGGTCCGCTACGTCCTGCTCGCCACCAATGACGGCGGGCTGGTGCCCGCCGATGCGGAGACGACCTGGTCCCGCCGCTTCGGCGATTGCAAGGGCAAGACTGTGCTGTTGCTCGCCCTGCTCCACGCGGTCGGCATCGATGCAGTGCCGGTGCTGGTTAACACCGAGATCGGCGACGGCATGGATCAGCGCCTGCCCGCGGTCGGACTGTTCAATCATGTGATGGTGCGCGCGACGGTCAGCGGCCGCACCTATTGGCTCGATGGTACGCGGAGCGGCGACAGGTCGCTCGACAAGCTGGTCGTGCCCGCTTTTCACTGGGGGCTGCCGCTGACCTCCGGTCCGGCCCGGCTCGTGGTGATGATGCCGCCACCCTTTACCGAGCCGCAGATAGACGCCTCGCTGCGGCTCGATGCGACCGCCGGGATCTCGCTGCCGGCGCCGGCCCATGCCGAGCGGCTCCTGCGCGGTGACGACGCGGTCGGCACCAATCTCGGGCTCACCAACATGTCTTCGGTCGACCGCGACAAGGCGCTGCGCGAATTCTGGAAGGCCAAATATGATTTCATCGAGCCGAAGACGACGAGCTTCAGCTTCGATGCCGCCGCCCGCACGCTCAAGCTGGTGATGGACGGCACCGCGAAGATGGAATGGAATGACGGCTGGTACGAGATGGACGGCGTCTGGGTCGGCTATCGCGCGGATTTCAGCCGGGATCCGGGGTCGGACCAGCAGGCGCCCTATGCTGTCGACTATCCAACCTCTGTCCGCGTCCGCGAGGAGATCCTGTTGCCGCCGGGCTCGCCTCCGGGGGCGTTCACGGTCTATCATGGCGAGCCAGTCGATCGCACTGTCGCGGGCGTGTCGTACAAGCGGCACAGCGAGCTGAAGAACAATGTCTTCACCGTCGTTGAGGAGGAGCACAGCATCGCGCTCGAATTCCCGGCGGCCGAGGCGTCGGCCAATGAAACGGCGTTGCGCGATCTGTACAAGCTCAACGTCAGTCTCGGGCGCACCCCTTATTATCAGCTGACGACGGCCGAAACCGATACCAGCCTGGCGAAGACGCCGGCGACCGCGATGGAATATGCCACGCGTGCGATGTTGCTGGCGAGCCGTGGGCGGCTCGACGATGCGCTTGCCGATCTTGGCAAGGCGATCGCACTCGAGCCCAAAAATGCCAACTGGCTCGCGCAGCGCGGCGCTATCTATGGGGCGAAAGGCGATACCGCCGCGGCGGGCCGCGATCTCGACGCGGCGACGGCTATCGACGGCCGCAACCTTGCCGTTCTGCACAGCCGCGGTACACTCGCGATGCAATCGGGCGATACCAAAAAAGCGATCGCCGTCCTCACTACCGCGATCGAGGTCGCGCCGTCGGACGGCTATGCCTTTTGGCAACGCGCCCAGGCCTATCGTGCGAGCGGCCAGAATGATCTTGCTGCGGCCGACGCAACGGTCGCGATCAAGCTCCTGCCGAATACTACCGAACTCTATCTGCTGCTCGCCAATATTGCCCGGTCCCGGGGAGATCAGGCGGGCGCGCTTCGTCAGGCGGACGCAGTGATCGCCGCCAATCCGGAAAGTACAGACGCTTATGTGACCGCTGCCCGGATCCGCGCTGCCTTCGGTCTGCGCGCGGCGGCGCTGCACGACTTCGATCGGGCGCTTGCGATCAAGCCGGACTCGCTGGTCTACATCAATCGCAGCGAGGTCCGCGACAGGACCGATTATACCGGCCGAATTGCCGATCTCGATGCGGCGCTGAAGATCGATCCGGAAGCGACCCCCGCGCTGGTCGCCAAGGCGCGGGTCCTGAGCGACCAGCATAATTATGCCGACGCCCTGGCGACATTGTCCGGCCCGGCCCTGCGTGGGCACGAGCCCCGTTTCGTCCTGCTGCGCGGTATCCTCCATGCCAAGCTCGGCCATGCCGATCTCGCCGAGAAGGATTTCGCCGCCGCCCACGCCCTGGCCAAAACGGCGCTGGAGCTGAACAGCCTGTGCTGGGAAAAGACCATCGCCGGCGTCGCGCTTACGTCCGCACTCGCCGAATGCGATGCAGCGCTCGTGCTCAGCCCGAACTCGCCCGCGATCCTCGACAGCCGCGGGCTTGCGCTGCTCCGGCTCGATCGTGTCGACGATGCGATCGCCGCATATGATCGCGCGCTGGCCCTTTATTCCACTGGCGCGAGCTCACTTTATGGCCGCGCCGTCGCCGAGGCGCGCAAGGGCGATCAGGCCAAGGCGGATCGCGACCTCGCCGCGGCGCTCAAGGCAAATCCCGATGTCGTCACCGAGTTCGACGGCTATGGTGTGACGATGCCGCCCGCAAAGGGCGCGGCGATCGCGAAGACGCAGTGACGAACCGCGCGGCGGTTCAGGACAATACGGCGCCCGTCGCTGCTGCGTGGCGTGCGATCATCCGGCCCATCGCATCGAGCAGCGCGCCCATCGCGACCGGCTTCTGGATGACATCGTCGGCGCCCCCGGCGATGCAACGCTCGCGCAGGTCGAGGGCCGTATCGGCGGTCACCACGATGACGGGCAGGTCCTGCTTGCCGTCAGTGCGGGTGCGCAGCTTGCCGATGGCGGTGAGGCCGTCCATGCCCGGCATCCGCAGGTCCATCAGGATGACGTTGTAATCGCCGTCGGCAATCATCTTCAGGCCGGTCTCAGCGTCGGCCGCTTCCGCCATGTCCGCGCCGACCACGTTCAGCATGTCTTTCACGACACGCCGATTCATCGGATCGTCTTCAACGAACAGCACGCGCATGTGTGATTCCCGGCAAGGCTCGCCCCGGCCTAACCCAAGAGTGTAAAAAGCTGATTACTCAACATTAGGCCGCTGACCGCTGTTGCGCGTCATTATGGGCGAGGGGAAGTTCGGGCAGGGCATAGGGCGCGCGCAACGCCTCGATCAGCGCGTCGGGGCCGATCGGCTTCTGGATGATCTGGGATGCGCCGATCGCGATCGTGTCCGCCACCCCGGGGGCATCGCCTGCGCCGCACATGATCGAGCAGAGCGCGCCGTGCTCGCGGGCACAGGCGGCGATGATGCGCAGGGACGTCACCATGTCCCGCCCGTCCAGCGCGGCCGAGCCTGCCTCGATCAACACATGGGTGATGCCCGAACCCTTGATCGCGTCGATCGCGGCCTCGCCGTCGGCGGCGATCTCGATCTCGCCCGCCGCGCCGCCCAGCACGGCGCGCAGGATGCTCTGGTTGAGCGCGTTGCGTTCGACGATCAGCAGCCGGGCGGAGGCGAGGCTGGCCGGCGCGCCCGTTGCCTGCGCGGCGGGGGCGCCGGCGAGGCGGGTGAGGGGCAGCCTCAGCGTGAAGATGGATCCGGTGCCGAGGTGGCTCTCGACGCTGATCTCGCCGCCCATGGCGCTCGAGAGGCTGCGGCAGATCGAAAGGCCAAGGCCGGTGCCGCCGAATTGCCGCGAGACACCGCTGTCGACCTGGCGGAACGCCTCGAAGATCAGCTCGTGCTGGTCCTCCGCGATACCGATACCGGTATCGGTCACCCGGATGACGAGCGTTTCGCCGGCATCGCCCGCTTCCACCTCGGCGGCGAGCTCGACTGCGCCCTCGAGCGTGAACTTCACGGCGTTGGACATCAGATTATACACGATCTGGCGAAGCCTGGCCTCGTCGGACATGATCCGCGCCGGCACGGCGGGCGCCGACCGGGCCAAAGTGAGCGTGATGCCCTTGCTCTCGGCCTGGCCGCTCCACAGCTTCACCGCATCTTTCAGGATGGCGCTGAGATCGGTGTCCTCATGCGCGACGCTGACCTGCCCGGTCTCCATCTTGGCCACGTCGAGAATATCGTCGACCAGCGCCCGCATCGCCTCGCCGGCACCGTGCACGACCTCGACCTTGTCCCGGAACTCGGCCGGAACGCGGCTGTCGGCGAGCAGGACCTGAGTCATGCCGAGAATACCGTTCAGCGGCGTGCGGATCTCATGGCTGGTGGTCGCAAGGAACTCGGTCTTCGCCTGAAGCGCCTTTTCGAGCTTGGTGTTGACGCTGGTGAGGGTGTCGTTCGCTGCCCGCACCTCGTTGCGGCTCTTGCGGATCGAGAAATAGGAGGCGAGCAGCAGTGCGAGGACGATCCCGCCGGCGCCGAGCAGGCCGCCCAGAATGACGGTGCGGAAGGTCGAGCGCTGCCGCTCGATCTCGATATCGCGCTTCAGCTGCCCTTGCTTCAGTGTCGAGATTTTGAGGTTCTGGTTGGCGAAGTCGAACCGGGCCGCCATCAGCTGTGCGTTGGCCGAGGACGAAAGATTGCGCGCCTGGCTGTCGAGCCGCTGATAGGCGCGCAGATGCGCAAGCGCGAGGCGCTCATTGCCTGTCTTTTCATAGACGACCGATGCGAGTTCATGGAATTCGCGATACGGCATGTCGGTCTTGGTCAGGTCGGCCCCGGCAAACGCTTTTTCGAGCAGCGCCGCCGCCTCGGTATAATGGCCGCGCGTCGCGGCGATCTTGGCGGCCGCGCCGAAGACCGAAGACTGCCAGCCATGCGCTTCGCCGGACGCGGACAATTGCATTGCCCGGGCGACCGAGCGGTCGGCGCCGGCAAGATCGCCGGTAGCGACCTGGGCGAGCGACAAATTGGTCAGGATCCGGGTTTCGAGCAACGGGCTGTCGACCTTGCGGGCGATCACCAGGGCCGCGCGGAACTCGGCGATCGCTTCGGGGAAACGCTTCATCACGCGCAGCACCTCGGCGCGATTATTGTGCGTGGTCAGCAGCAGAAAAGGGTCGTCGCTGAAGACCTCGGCGGATTGCCGGTAATAATCGAGCACGCGCTGATAATCGCCCGCGTCGAGATAGATTTCGCCGATATCCTGCAGCGCTATCGCCTGGCTGCGCAGCACGCCCGCCTTGCGGAAAATCTCATATGCCCGCTGATAATCCGCCAGCGCCTCCTGGACATTGCCGGCCATCGCGGCGAGCGCGCCGCGCGACCGCATCAGGTCTCCATCCAGCTTCGTGTCCGGTGCCGCGCGCTCGACTGTGGCCACGGCTTTTTCGATGATCGGCCGCGCCCGATCCGGCGCATTGATGCCGATCAGCGCCTCACCCTCCAGCCATTCGGCAGTGGCGATCGCGATCTGCTTCTGCGGTGAATCGGGGAGCGCCTCGGCGGTCTTCAACGCGGCTTCGGAAAGATCGAGCGCGCGCTGCGGATCGGTCATCATCGCCGCCTTGGTGGCTGCGATGTTGCGGTCGAAACCGGCCATGCCCGTGGTCGATCCGGCGCTCGCCGCGCTCCCCGCGCCGGACGCCGTCGCCGGGATCGCAACGCAGGGCAGGATCAGCGCGACGGCGAGAGCGGAAAGGTTCGGAAAGCGCATCGCGCGAAACCTCGAATTCAGGCGTTGATCCAGCCCTGGAACGTCAATGCGCGCCCCAACGACCCCCGCCAGCCTGGGCTGGCGGGGGCTCCCCCCCGAGGAGCTCTGAATTCCAGTCGGAAGCGTGCGCCGCCAGGGGCGCTGGCGTTGCCGTTCGGCTGGTCGAAACTGTAGGTGGCGGTGGAGCTGGTGTCAGCATGCCCGCAAAAATCGCGGGCGGGACGGGTCGCGCCACTGGCGCACTGCTCACGGTTGCCAGCAAAAGACCTGGGCGGACGCTGCTATACCGAGCCATGATCCATTCCTCCCGGTGGCCCAATTCCACCTTGATTAAGGCTTGTGTAACGCACTCATCGCTAACCCCTAGATAATCGGCGCGGTAAAGATCGCATTAGCCTCGATGCGGCTGGATTGATCCAGGTGTATGACCCAGGTTGCCCGCATCATTCTGGAACCGACATTCTCGTTGCGGCCAATCCGGAGGTAATTGTTGACTTCATCGTAACCTCAGCGCGCCCAAGATGCCGGGCAGAGGATGGTTGCGCCATATCGATGCGTGTCCGGTGGCCACGTCATCGCAGGGAGTTGGAGATGTCTGGCAGTGTCGAACGCGAAGTGCGCGATGTGACCGAAGGTGAAGCCGTGGCCGATCCCGATCGTCGCCAGGAGTCGCGGCAAGCGACCCTCCATCTCGTCGCGAAGCTGCACACGCCGAAAGGCGAGACATTGTGCCTCGTCCGCAATATTTCGCCGGGAGGGCTCACGGCGCATGTCTATTCGACGCTGGATATTGGTAGCGCGGTGGTCTTCGAGTTCGCATCGGGCGCGCTGATCGGTGCCAGCGTCGTGTGGCAGCGCGACAGCGTCGCCGGCGCGCAATTCGTCGATCGGGTCGATATCGCGACCGTGTTTGGCCTGCGCGATCTTTCGCCTCCTTCGCCGGGGCCGCGCGCGCCGCGGATCGCGCTCGATCTTCCGGCGACGATTCGCGTCGGTGCCAGGCACCGTGCGGTCACGCTCAACAACATCTCGCAGGGCGGGGCGAAGATCCACTGCGCCGAACTGCTCGAGCAGGGGCTCAAGCTCACCCTCCTGGTTAACGGCCTCGCGCCGCTCACCGGCCGGGTCCGCTGGAATCGCGATGGTTTCGCCGGCGTGGCATTCTATACCCCCGTGCCGTTCGATCTGCTGGCGCAGTGGCTTCCCATGGCCCAGATACCCAATTCGCCGGACATCGCGCCGGGCTGACCCGCGGATCCCGGGGTACGGCGTCTCTAGAAGTTGAGCCTCACGCTGCCCCCGACGGTGAACCGGGCAAGGCCAAGATCGGCCTGGCCGCCGATATTGGCACGGCCGAACAAACCCAATTCGCCCCGTCCTTCCAGAAAGCTTCGTCCGTAAATCGCCTCGGCAACATAGCGCCGCGCCGGTGCGCTGATCGCGCCTGTCTGCGTCACCACGCCAAGCGTCCCGGTGTCGCGATCGACGACCATGACGCTCGAATAGTCGATGCTGCCGCTTTCGATGTGCATGGGTTGAGCGAAGGAGAGGCGCAGGCGATCGTGACGATCGATGACATGCTCCTTGCTCATCGCCACCTGGAAGGCGGAACTGACAAGCCCGCCGCGCCCGATCGCGATGCCGGTATCATATCCGTCCCGATTGCCAGTCCGGGTGCGGCCCATCGTTCCCGTCGCGGCCAGCGACAGCGTCGGCGTGACCGCGAATGCGACGCTGGCATTTGCCGCATCAGTGATCGAGCCATTGGGCAGGTCGCCACGATCGATCGATTCAGTGCCGAGCAGCGCCTTTGCCTCGTGGAGCATAGTATAGCCGATGCTCGTGCTGAGCCGCCCGCCCGCCCGATATGTTACACTCAGCGACGCCGCGCTGGCGGAGTAGGGCGCATAGGCGCTGAGTGCCGTGCGCATCTCGAGCGGCATGCCGTCCAGGTTGCGATGCAGTGAATTCTGCGTGACGCTCGAGGCGATCGTCAGTGCGGGGGAGAGGTTGACCGCAACCCGGCCATAAGCGCCGCCCGACGCAAAGCCGATGAACGGGTTCGCGCCGCCTGCCTCGACATCATAATCGGACGACATGGCGAAGCCGGTCTGGCCCGATACGCGCGCCGCGCTCGCGCCATTGCCGAAGTCGAGCGCAACCTTCTGGTCGCCGGTGACGATATGCAGCGCGGTCTGGAAGGGCGCGCCTTCGTGCCGGAAGCCGGCGCGCGCGACCTGTCCGGTCATGCTGAGCGTCACTTCCGCATCGCCGAATCCGCGGAAGGACGATCCGCGCTGCGGCAGGTCAGTGAAGCCAGCAAAGCCCGCCGATCCGCCCGCAAAGGTCGCGAAGCCGGGCGATCCATTTGCCAGGCTGGTCGGTGCGCCGAGCCATTGCGAGAACCGACTCTGCAGATAGGTCATGAACTGCGCAGCCGAACCGTTGACCGAGACGGTCTGGTTGGCGAGCTTGGAAGATAGCGGAATCTGGAAATCCCGGAACGACTCACCGGTATCCTCGAAGGCGGAGAAATATACGCTGTTCGCCTCCCAGGTCGAACGTTGCGCTGCGCTGGTGGCGCGCAGGTTCGATGCCGAGATGTTGCTGATCTTGCCGTTGACGCTCTGCTTGAAGGTCAGTGCATTCCAGTCGAGCGGCGACAGGGCAGCAGTCACATCGAGTTCGCCGACGCCGTAAACCGAGTCGATTCCGGGAGCGCCGAGATCCTTCGCCGACGCCAGGATGATGTGCACGACATCATTCGGATGGTCGATCAGCCAGGGCCAGCGACCGTCGATCAGCGCGATCGTGCCGGAGACGAGTGGGGCTGCGAAAGAGGTACCCGACATCCGGGTGACACCGCCGCCGCCATCGGAGACGAGGATGCCCTCGCCGGGGGCGACGATGAAGTGATTCATCAGATAGTCGCCCTTGCACTCCGTCTTTTCGAGCAGGCACGTCGTGCCGGGCTTGTTCGAAAAGCTGGAGATCGCGCCGGTCGGGTCGACAGAGCCGACGATGATGAGCGCGGGGTTATGCTTGTCCCACACGACATCCTGCGTCTGGGTGACGCCGTCATTGCCCGCGGCAACGACGAACACCGTGTTGGTGAGAATTTTATTGAGCTTGTCGTCGGCGAACACATTGTTCCAGCCGGGGTTGAAGGTCCAGCCCGGCACGCCGAGCGACATGTTCACGACGCTTGCATTATTCTGGGCGAGCATCGTGACGCCGGTGGTGATGTCGGCCCATCCGGCTGTCTGCGAGGCGTCGAACGGATTATAGGCGACGACTGACGCTTCCGGCGCGATCCCCATCACGCCCTTGCCGTCATGGGCCGCGATCATCAGGCTGGCGACAGCTGCGCCATGGCCGTTCGAAAAGCGCGATATGCCGCTATATTTGATGACGCTGGACGCGCTGTCGCCGGTCACGGTGAAATCGAGCAGGCCGATCGTCGCGCCTTTGCCCTTGCCCAGCGTCTGGGTCAGCTCGGGAGACCAGTTGACCTCCTTCATCCAGTGATCGACATGGTCGACCCCGGCAAAGTTCATCAGCCCGTCATACCAGTCGAACAGAAACTGGTCGCGGACCTGCACGCTGAGCGACGCAAGCGAGCTCGGGTCCGACAGATTGATCCCATATTTCGTCAGCAGGGGATTAAGGAAGCCATCGGCGAAATTCCTGCCGGTCCGGTATTGGACCGCGTTGCCCCAGGTCGCCTGCGAGGTAGCGGCCAGGTTGCTCAGCTTGGCTGCGATCGACGCATATTGGGCCGAACTGCTGTCGTAGCTGCCAAGACTATCCCATTGCGCATGGATCTTAGTGACGCCCGGGCTGACACTAGTCCAGAAGCTGTTGATCGTTCCCAGCGTGGGCGCCCAGCTGTTCCCGGTCGTGCCGCCATTATAGGTCTGAAGCGAACCCCAGAACGGCCCGACATTGCCCTCATAAGGGTTCACGTCACCCCAGAATGTCCGGATGTTGCCGAAGAAGGGCGAGGCGTCGCCCCAGAAGGTCCGGATATTGCCGGTAAAGGTGCGGATATTCCCGGTCTGCGGAATGATGTCGCCGCTCAGCGCCACCGCGGGGCGATCCGCCGGTGCGGGCGTTGGGGTCGGAGCGGGAGCAGGAGCAGGAGCAGGAGCAGGGCTCGGGGCGGGCGCGCCCAATCCGGTCGCTGAGGCCGCCTGCGGCAAGAGCATTGCCAGACCGAGCAATGTGCCTGACGCCATCAGCCCGGCGCGTATCGTGCGATACACTCCCATATTACTTCCCCATTGGTGACCCAATTTCACCTCGATTACCGTGGGGAATAGCGAGGCGGGCCTTAAGGGGGCTCAAATGCAAATAGTAAAATATCCCTTTGCCAAATTCCGGAAAGACATAGGGCAGTGTTGATTCAGGTTAAGATGGAGATCTAGCCCGTCGCCGCGCCAGGAAGGGTGAAACTGGCGGTGCCGAGCTGCTCGAGCCGTTCGTCGTCCGCGAGGAATAGCTCCAGCGCTTCGATCGCGATCGGCGGGGAGATGAGATAGCCCTGGACGAGATCGCAGCCCATCACCCGCAGCAGCGACAGCACCATCGGATCATCGACGCCTTCGGCCGTCACCTCCATATCGAGCGCATGGGCGAGATCGATCGACGAGCGGACGAGCAGGGGATCACGGTGGCTGTCGATCAGGCCGGAGACGAACATGCGGTCGATCTTCAGCTCATGAGCAGGCAATTGCTTGAGATAGGCAAGCGATGACAGGCCCGAGCCATAATCGTCGATCGCGATCTTGATATTGGCCTCGGCAAATCTCTTGAGGTTGGCGAGCGCACGGTCGGGGTCCGTGATGACGGCGGTTTCGGTGATTTCGAGGCCGATGCGGCCCGGTGCGGCCGAGACGATCGCCACGGCGCGCTCGACAAAGTCGGCATCAGGCAACAGCACGCCGGAGATGTTGACATAGATGGTGATGTCGCGCCCGCCGGCGGCAAGCCGCAGCTGATCGCTGACGGCGCGGTGCAGTGCCCATTCGGTAAGGTCGCGAATGGCACCGGTGCCCTCGGCAAGCTCGACGAAACGATCGGTCGCCACCTGGCCTCGTACGGGATGGAACCAGCGCACAAGCGCCTCGGCGGAATCGATCCGGTTGGTGCGGGATCGCAATTTGGGCTGATAGTGAAGCTCGATCTCGCCGCTGCGCATTGCGCCGGGAAGATCGCGCATCAGCGAAAGATCGTCGAAACTCTGGTCGACCTCGACTGAATGGTCGGCGAAAACGACTGGTTGCCGGCTCGCCTGCGCCTTGGCGAGTGCCGCCGCCGCCTGGTCGACCAGTTCCTCGCGCACTGAGTGATGCGATGCATCCGCAAAACCGATCGAGATCGGAAGGTCGAATGTAAAGCCATTTATTTCAAGGCGCTGTTCGAGAATCTTGCTTAGGCGTTGCAACGCCTCGCCTGCCTCCTCGACCGAGGCGGCACTGAAACCGAATTCGATCGTCGTGCGCCCGATCCGGCCGATATCGCAGCGATCGAGCGTTTCGGAGATGCGGCCGCTGACATGGCGGAGGACCTGATTGGCGAGTTCGAAGCCGATGCCGCGACGGAGCGTGGCGAAACGATTGATCTCGGCGATACCGACAAAGGTCCGGCGATCGCCGGGCGGCTCCGGCAGGGCGAGCTCTTCGCGCAGCCGCCGGAACAGCGCGCCATGGTCGAGCGCGCCGTGGATGGTGCTCGATTGGCCGCTGGCGAGGTCGCTGGCGATAAGGTTGAATGCGCTGATCTGGCGTGCCTGTCCGCCCCAGGTCGGCGGGTCGAGCCTGACCTTTTCGCCGGCGGCGATGCGATCGAGGGCAGAGTTGAACTGCTCCGCCATTGCCCGGCGTTCGCGCGCACGGTCGCGGCCGAGATAGGCGACACCGATCACGATGAAGACCAGCGCAACGGCAATGGCGTAATCGATTTCCACGCCCGATGATCGCACGCAGGAAGCTAAGACCGGGTTAAGCCTGAATCAGGCAGCGAGCCGCCAGGTGCCGCGGCCGGCGCGTTTGGCCGCATACAGCGCCCTGTCCGCCCGCGCGACAAGCTGGTTCAGCGACGCGCCTTCGGGGCCGGAGCAGGAGGCGCCGACGCTGGCGCCGATCGTGGCGAAGTGGCCATCGACCTCGAACGCGGAGGCGAGCTCGCTGACGACCCGCGCCGCCGTCTCCTCGGTCAGCATGCGGTCGGCGCCGTAGAGGATGATCACGAATTCGTCTCCGCCCACCCGCGCCACGAAATCACCCGCGCGGAGAAGGCCGGGGAGGCGCCTGCCGACCTCGACGAGAACCATGTCTCCGGCCGGGTGGCCAAGCCGATCATTGATCTCCTTGAAATCGTCGAGATCGATCAGCAGCATGCCTGCAACCTCGTCAGGGCGCGATGCCGACAATGCTTCCTCGAAGCCGCGCCGGTTATAGATGCCGGTGAGGTGATCGGTGATCACCTGCTTGCGCAACTGGGCATTGGCCTCTTCGAGCTCCAGGCCAACCCGGTTGCGCTCGGTCAGGTCGACGATCTCGGAGATGAACTGGATCGGCGTGCCGTCTTCCTCGCGGACCAGGGTGGCGCTCAACAGGACGTCGACTGTCTTGCCGCTGCTATGGAGATAGCGCTTTTCGAGCTGGTAGCTGGCGCGCTCGCCGTTCATCACCGCCTCGAACAGGTGGAGATCGATCTGAATATCATGGGGATGGGTGAAATCAGCGAAATGCATGCCACGGAGCGCTTCAGGCGAATAGCCAAGCATATGGGCAAAGGACTCGTTCGCTGCGACGATATGGCCTGTCACCGAGACGATCGCCTTTCCGATCGCTGCCGCGTGAAAGGCTGCTTCGAACATCTGCCCGCTCGTCCTGAGCTGCCGCTCGAGCGCGCCGACGTTCCAGTGAATCGTCATGCAGAAATTGCGGCGGTGCCGCCTCCGAAAAACCTGATCGCCATGCTTACGGCATAGCTGGTTAACGAGTGCTTGTGTGGCGGGATGTGTCGCATCCACTTCGGCAAACATCGCTGGTTTCGGCCGGCGCTCCGAGTGTTCGCACCGGGAAGGGGAGACGACGATCAGCCACTTGTCCGCGCCTGTGCCACCAGAATCGGGTTTTGTACGTAAAAGTCCTGAAATGCGGGCAGTTTCAACGTCGTTATTATGAATCGTTCATTAACCGAGACCGCCCTGGTCGCGGGCGATCTCTTCGAAGTGTCGCGAGTCCTTAATGTGCCGCGCTGGAGAGTATCATGCGCTTCGTCTATGTGCTCGACCAGGACCCGGAAGTACGCAAGTCGGTCACCCGGCTGCTTGGCAATCATCCCGACATGATGGTCCGTACCTTCGGTAATGGTGCCTCCTTTCTTGCCGCAATCGGCTCGCTCGATCCGGGAATCCTGCTGCTCGAGCTCGAAATGCCTGACATGAGCGGGACGGTTGTGCTCGATGCGCTCCGCGCCCAGGGCGATGACAGGATCGTGCCCGTGCTCCTCACCGGCGCGACCACGGTGCCGCTCGTGGTACGGGCGATGAAGACCGGCGCGGTCGACCTCGTCCCCAAACCCTATGAGGATGATGTGTTGCTCGCCATGGTCGAGACAGCGTTCGCGCGGCTCGCGACGAACCGGGCGGCGGCGCTGGTCGAGAGCGAGGCGCGCGGCAAGATCGACCATCTTTCAGGCCGCGAACGCGACGTGTTGCGGCGCCTCTTCGAGGGCCAGGCCAACAAGGTGATCGCCCATGATCTGAGCATCAGCCCGCGCACCGTGGAAATCTACCGCGCGAACATGATGAAGAAGCTCGGCGTACGGAGCCTGGCCGAAAGCGTTCGGCTCGTCTTCGCGGCACGCTGGGACCTGGATGACGGCGAGGAGCATGAGTGGGCTGAAACCCCGCACCTGGCGGCATCGCCGCGTGCAGGTCGTCCGGATTACGGAAAATCCCTGCCCACCTGACGCTCAGGGGCTTTTGTACCCTTCAGGCACCGGGATCCGGATCAACTGTCCTCGCGCTTTGCGCCATCCAGCAGCTTGCCGGCGCGCCGCGCTTCTGCCTCCATGACTTGCTTCTCCTGCGTTGTCCGCCCGAAGCGCACCCGGTTGGCGGCGGCTTTGCTTTCAGCATCTGTCCGGGCGCGTGCCTTGCGGGCCTGGCGCAGGTTGATGATGTCAGCCATTGATCCTGCTCCCTAATGCCGCCCGCGCTTTGACATGCCCTTCCGATCATCATCTCGCAAGCGGGAGGGGCAAGGCGATTCCGCCGCTGTTCACTGGCGAGCGGCTCGTTAAAAGCGTCCATGCCTTCGCTCGAAACACCCTCGCTTGAAACCATCGTCGCCGAGATTGCCGCGGAAATGGCGGATGCGTCGGATCGCGGCGTGGTCGCTGACTATATTCCGGCGCTGGCGACGATCGATGCGGCGAAGTTCGGCATCGCGGTGGTCGAGGCTGACGGCACCTGCCATATGGCTGGCGATGCCGAGGAGCCGTTTTCGATCCAGAGCATCTCCAAGGTGTTCAGCCTGACGCTGGCCCTTGGCGCGGTCGGCGACAAATTATGGGAGCGGGTGGGGCGCGAGCCCTCGGGCAGCGCGTTCAACTCGATCGTCCAGCTCGAAACCGAAGCGGGTATTCCGCGCAATCCGTTCATCAATGCGGGCGCGATCGTCGTCGCCGATATCCTGCTCGGCAACCATGAACCGAAAGAGGCGATCGGCGAGATCCTCCGCTTCACCCGCTCGCTGGCGGGCGATGACAGCATCTTCATCGACGGCACCGTCGCCGCGGCGGAACAGGCAACGGGGTTCCGCAACGTCGCGCTGGCCAGTTACATGCGCGCCTTCGGCAATATCCGCCACCCGGCCGAGCGCACCCTGGGCGTCTATTTCAACCAGTGCGCGATGGCGATGAGCTGCCGCCAGCTCGCGCTTGCCGGGCGCTATCTGATGGCGGGCGGGGTCAATCCGGCGACCGGCCATTCAGTCATCTCGCCCCAGCGCGCGCGGCGGATCAACGCGTTGATGATGACGTGCGGCCATTATGACGGCTCAGGCGAATTCGCCTTCCGGGTGGGCCTGCCGGGCAAGTCGGGCGTCGGCGGCGGCATCCTCGCCATCGCACCGGGCCGCGCGTCGATCGCCGTATGGTCGCCGGGGCTCAACGCGCGGGGCAATTCGCAACTCGGCGCCTGGGCGCTCGAGCGGCTGGTGCACCGCACCGGCTGGTCGATCTTCGAGCCGGTGGTGCCCGGCCGGGAAATTCCATCCTAGCCTAGGTTAACCCGGTGCGTTGCCGTCGCGACCCAAATCGAGACCTTGTCGCGACGAAGCGTTGCCTGTTTGCGCCGAAGCGCTGGTATTTGGTGGAACTCCTAAGGGTGTGTTCGCCATCCAGGTGATATGTTGCCCGGTCTGGGGACTGGGTAGATCGGGGTAGATGGTCATTACGGACTGGACGCCATCGCGGCGTGGCTTGATGAAGACAGGGTTCGCCGTCGCCGGCGTGGCGGCTGCTTCCGCCATACCGCTATGCCGTGCGACCGCCGCCTATGGCTCCTCCACCCTGACATCCCCGCGCGTCGTCCGGCCAGCATTGTTCCGCGCCGCGATGAACGCGCTCGAGCAGCATGGCAGCGAAATCGCCTGTAAGGATCGCATCGCGATCGCCGATTTCGCCGCGCCCTCGTCGCAGCCGCGCTTCCATTTCGTCGATCTCGTCAGCGGCGAGACCACGACGCTGCTCGTCGCGCATGGCCGTGGTTCCGATCCAGAGCATACCGGCTGGCTCCAGCTTTTCTCCAATGAACCGAGTTCTTTCGCCTCAAGCGATGGCGCCTTCCTCACCTCCGATTATTATATCGGCAAGCACGGCCTGTCGCAGCGGCTGGTCGGGCTCGACCCCACCAACAGCAACGCGATGGACCGGGCGATCGTGATCCACTCCGCCTGGTATGCGAACCCGGACATGCTGCTCACCTATGGCCAGCTCGGCCGCAGCGAGGGCTGCTTCGCGGTCGGCGAAGCCTCGCTCGACGAGGTGTTTGCGCGGCTCGGGCCTGACCGGATGGTGTTCGCCGCGAAGGTTTGAGGCGATCCAGTTGGCGCGCCGGCGCCATTGCGGCCCTGCATTTCATCCAATAGCCTGAAGCCGGGGGACCTCATGGCTCACGGTATTCAAAACGCGCAAAGCACAGGCTTTTCCACTAGCCGCGTGTTCAATCGCGCGTTCGGCACAATCGCAGCTAACCCGCTCGCTGCGCTGGGCATCACTCTGTTGTTCGGGGTGCTGCTAGGCGAGGCCCACACCTACGCCTATATCTATGCCGCCGAGTATATCTACGCCGAGGGCGCGCCGCAGGCGGTGCGTTGGTTCGGTGCGTTGGCGTGGGCGAAGAATCTTTCCGCACTGGTCGTCGCCGCGCTCGGCGCTTGCCTGGTCCAGGGAGCGATGGTTCGCCTTACAAGCGCGCATGATGCGGCACAGCGGCCAAGCTTCCCGGAAGGTGCGGGAGCAGCCGCCCGTGCCCTGTTCCCCCTGATCGCTCTGGGCTTGCTCATCGGCCTCTGCACCACGATCGGCCTGCTCGCGCTGGTCCTGCCTGGCGTCCTTCTGAGTGTGGTGTGGGCCGTGTCCGCGCCCGTGCTGGTGGAAGAGCGGTGCGGCGTCATCGCCGCACTCGGCCGGAGTCGCGCGCTGACGCAAGGTGCACGGGGTCAGATCCTCGGCATGGTCGTTCTGCTATGGGTGGTTGAGAGGGGCGGAGGTCTGTTGCGCGGGTGGCTCTACAGCCATCTCTATATTGGTGTCATGGAGCAGCCCCCTACCGTGCTGGCATTCCATCTGAGCGTGATCGTCACCGGTATGATGCTCCAGACCTGCTCGGCGGCACTCTACACTTCGATCTATGTCGAGCTGCGAAACTGGAAGCATGGCGCGTCGGAAGAGGTGCTCGCTGAAATCTTCGCCTGACCAGCCGCCCGGTCGGCTAGCGCCCCAATTGCGGATATCAGACGCGTGACCGGAAAATGGCCGGATCGCCGCGGGGGCCGGCTGGCTTCGCAGTTTCTGCGGCCAGCGCCTGGAACTCAGTTGCACCACAGCGCGGTGTGTATCAGTCGCGGGTGGGGACAATGGGTCGGAAGCGGCATCGCCGCACCAGGCTTCCACAGGCCCAGTCGCTGCTGGATGTTAGGCATCTCTGAATCGATCACTGCCAGCCTGTTGCCGTCGGCATAGCGCGTCGCGCTCCGGTAGCGCAGCACCTGGCGATAGCGGTAGCCGTGATCCAGCCGGCTGACCGTGACCCAATAACCGAACGGCGCGCCGCCAGTCGGATCGGCCGAGATCATGCTGCCCGCTAGCGGCCCCGACGCGACGAAGCGGACTTCCTGATTATTGTTGTGCGACGTAACGAACCGGTACACTTGTTCGAACCGATCCGACGCGGGGCGATAGGCGAACAATTGCGTAAATTCGCCCTGATCGCCGTTGAACATGGCCAGTGTCGCAGTGCGCAACAGCAATAGCGGGGGCTCCGACTTACCACGCGGATAGACCAGCCGAGCTTCGTCCAGGAAATGCGATTTTCCCGAGTCTGCGGGCGACGGATCGGCGCGCAGCCCAGGATCGCAGCGATCGCCAACGGCTTTACGCAGACACAATGTCACCGCGCCGGGCGAGGGGCCGAGGTCAGCTCCGCTGGCCTCGTCGACCGGCGGCCCTTGCGTCACGACCAGATGCCATGCCGACCGCGCGCGAAATGCCTTCGCCAGCGCCATGTCGGAGTGAATACGCGTTTGCACGTCTTGCTCGGCAGCGGATGATGCCGACGCCACCAGCGCGCAGGCGAAAAACATCCCGAATAGCGATGCGAGTCGGGCAGAAATGTCGGGTTTCATGACGTCGATCTGTACCCGCTATGCGGTAAATAGGCGCGAAGATTCGTGGGCAGCGCGAGGGCAGAGTGTCCGCTTCCCACCCATTTGACGCCGTCGCACGGTGACCGCGGCGATACAAAAGCGGCCAGCCCGCTAGCTCCCCACTTTCGGACACTTTGGGGAGCATTGGTCAGGGTAGATGAATCGCCTGGTAGGTCGCGATTGCAGTCCGAAAATGGACATTGGCTGTTTCAAGGCACATATTGTCAGCGGCACCTGAACCACCGACAAGGGGACTTAGGAGCGGTGCGTAGTGCATCCCATCGCGTAGGAAGCCCAGCCGTTCTCGGGTAGCTCGGTACCTACCGTCATCGATCAGGCTATCTTGGCTCGCAAGCAGGACATCAAAAAGCTCATTCCCATTTTCTGCGACCCGAAACGCTTCGAAAGTGTCAACTGAGAACAATACGAAGACCAAACTGCTTTGCTCCCATCTGAATCCGAGTTGGTCTCCAAAGCATGTTTCAGCGAAGAATACCGGACCGCCCTGGTCAGGAGGCGGATAGACGTCTCGCCAAAAATTCTTAGTGTTCCATTGCTGATAGGAATCTCTCGGCATCGCTTGTGCACCATCACCGAAGAAATAAAGAATCCTATCGCCGAAATAACCAGATCCCACGTTTCGCCAGAACAGGAGCAATTCTGCGGGCGTTTGTACACCGAGCGCTTCTCTCGAAAAAGATGCTAGCGCTTCCGCATCAACTGGCGAATTGCCGTGCAGGTCGCCAGGATAGGCCCGGGAGAAGCGTTCAAACATTAAACACCATTTCAGCCGGCGCTCTATCGGTCAATGCCATACACCCTGGAGTATGCGAAAAGCTCATCGATGGGCAATGGCTGCTTTCCACCCACTTTTCGGCTGTTCCAGCACCGATCGGCCGAGGTGAAAGCGGCCTGGCAGGAAGGGCCCCATTTTCGGAAGTTCAAAGCCCTCGGTTCTGGCCCATCCACTCTTCCCGATTCCACTGCGGAGTTCGGCCCCCTGCTAGCGGCGGCAAGAAACGGTTATCGTCTGTCTGAACTAGAACGATCAGCCTCTTTGAAAACAAAAGGAATTGTCTCGAATGATACTCAAGCAGATCCAAAACAACGTCGCTTGAGTTCTTATTGGCACGGACGAGCGAATGGAATCCCACGAGTGCTAGGACCGCTTTGTTGCTCGGCGGGAAGGGATAGCCCGAAAGGCCATCATTGAAGGCGTCGAGATTGCCGTTCCAAGGCGAATAACCGAACTGCTCATCCCATCGCAGCAACGAAGACATTTGGGCTTGGAAGCCTGCCCAACCCTTCTCACAGTCAAGAATTTGAGCATCGTACGAAAGGGCCACTAGCGCTCGTCGAGCGTCCTCAAGTAGCGATCGTCGCCAAAACAAGTTGACGGCGGCGTGTTGCATAAACTCAAGGTCTGCCTGACCCCAGGCAAGCGCTTCGTCGGACATCCCCTCGCGCTAGCGAGCAACGGTGACAATTTCCAGTTCGAGAAGACCCCAGTCAGCATCAGCTAACCAGCCAACGCCGGACGTTTAGCCGTTATGCCGATAGCGGCCGTTCAGTCGGTTCACGACCCAGTTTGATTGCGCCCAGCGCACAGCGCGCCGATAGCCGTTTCACACTGAACGTCGGGGAAGCCTCATGACCGAACGCCTCGCCAGCTGCGCCTGCGGCAACCTCGCAGTCCATTGCGTAGGGGAGCCGCGCAAGGTCTCGATGTGCCATTGCAGCGATTGCCAGCGCCGCACCGGCAGCCTGTTCAGCGTCGCCGCCTTTTTCGATCGCGAGGCGGTGAGGCTGGTCAGCGGCATGACGCAAAGCTTCACCCGCAGCTCGATGTCAGGCAAGCGTGTCGCCTTTCACTTCTGCCCGGATTGCGGATCTTCGGTCTTCTGGGAGCCCGAGCGGATGCCGCATCTCATCGGCGTGGCGGTCGGCGCCTTTGCCGATCCCTCTTTTCCGATGCCCGAACAGGCCGTGTTCGTGTCCGAGAAGCATGGCTGGCTCGCCCTGCCGGAGGCGATAACGACCTGGCCTATCCTGCCCCCGACCAGCACGCCGTGAGACTGAGCCGCGGATCAGCGCGCGAACACCGGCGGCGGGAAGGCGAGCACAGCGCCGGTATAATCCTCGACCACTTCGCTGAACGGTGTTCCGTCGGGCAAACGGAGCACGGCTCGGTGCTCGATGACATGGTCCGGTATCGCGATGGCGGCACCGGCGGGCACGTCGACCGGCGCGGCGCGCTCGTCCCAATCGTCCGGCAGCGGCGACCAGAGCAGCTTTGCCGACAGCGTCTGCCGCCTGAAATGAAGCGGTTGAACGGCCCGGCCAAAGGCGATGTCGCTGCTATCGAGCGCCGCGTTCATCTCGGGCGTCAGTCGTGCCGGGACATACCAGTTATCGGCCTCGGACAAGACAAGGTCACCGCAGCGCAGCCGCACATGGCGATAGCGGACGGGCTCGTCGGCATCGACCTGGAGTTCGACCCGCAGCGCAGCGGTGACCGGCTTGTCGGCCCCGCGCACGCGCTCGGCGACCACGCGAGTGCCTGCCGGCGCGAGATGGTGCCGGGCACACCAGCTATCGAGTGTGAGCGTTGCGCTGTCGCTGCTGAGCAGTGCGGCGTTGAGGCTCTGCAACACCGCCAGCGCCTCGACCCGGGCGAGCGGTGTATTTGGCCAGGCTGGATGAGGCGAGGGCGCCGCGGCGAGGGAAGGCGTGGCGCCCAGCAGTGCCATCGCGGCGGCCAATCGCGTCATCGGCGTTTCCGCCAGACGTCATGCGTTTCGGTGATCACCCATTTGCCGTCCTGCCATGACAGCGTCGCAACCTCATAAGCAATGTCTGAACGATACCGCACGGTGTATTTGCAGTTCATCGACCTAGAACCGGGCGAAAGAGCGTCACCGCACACCATGTCCGACACGCCCATGAATTTTTTCGCCATGACCATAACAAGATCATCGTCACTGGAACGATTTTTGTAATAGGCCGAAATGCGGTCGTCGACTTGCGCCCGGAGCGCCTCGACCAGCTCCTGGCGGCTCGGGCACAGGGTCGGTGCCGCGCACGGGCTGACCGCGGCAAGTATGAACAACGCGATCGTCATGCCTGTGCTCCCTGCTGACGCCGTGGAGGCCGGACGATATCACGCGATCCAGGTGCCGTGGCATCCGGCTTGCGCCACTCCATGATCAGGAACCAGGGCGCGCGGCGATAGCGAGCGATGCGCAAGGGGTTGCCGGCATATGGCGCCGGCTCGGCAAAGTGCCGCAGCTCGAGCGCCTGCTCGAGCAGCAGCGCCATATACGTGCCGAGCGGCCGGTGCCAGTTCTGGACACGGATGCCGCGCCAACTCACCCATTCGGGGCGCTCGTCGAAATAGCGATCGACCGCCGGCCGGAAACCCAGCCGAGCGCCGAGGCTCGGCTGCGCGGCGGTGTTGAAGCTGGTTAGGTTCGCGATCAGCAGCGATCCGCCGGGCCGCAGCACCCGCGCCATCTCGGCAATCGCGCGGGTGAGATCGGGGATGTCGATCAGCGAGAGATAGCTGACGACCAGGTCAAAGCTCGCATCGGGGAAGTCGAGCTGTTCGGCGCGGCCGATCCGGTAATCGCCCGGTGGGTCGCGGCGCCTGGCTTCGTCGATCAGGGCCTCGGTCGGGTCGATCCCCACCGTCCCGATGCCACGCTCGGCCAGCATCCGACAGAACCGCCCTTCGCCACAGCCGACATCCAGCGCGGTGGTGAAGCGCCCGGCTTCGATGCGTTCTAGCATCGGACGGTCGAGGACGCAGGCGCGGCCGAAATCGCCGCCATTGCCCATGTCGGCGATCCAGGCCGCGGCTGACTCGGCCCAGCCATCGGACATGATCCGTCAGCCGCTGCCCGGCTTTGGGCCACCAGGCTTCGGCCCCCGGTTCGGCCTCCCCCCGCCGGGCCGTGGCTTGCCCGGATCACCGCCGCCGGGGCGGGTCGGCGGGCGGCGGTGGCGTGGTGGCTGGCTGGTGCGCTCGGTCGTCACCGGGGCGATCGGCACGGGCCGGCCCTGGCTTGGTGCGACCGCATAGCCCTGCTTGAGCAGCTGGGTGAAGGCGGCGCGAACGCTCTGTGCGATCGCTGCCTGCATCTCCTTGGGGAGATCGGCGAGCGTCGTGTTGGCATGGATCGCGCTCAGATCGCGCACCATCAGGTTGGGCAGGCCGTTCGACGACGCCTTCAGCGCCATGATCGAATCGATGACGGCGGCGAAAACGATGTCCTGCATCACTTCAGTGGCTGATCTGGTCATGCGCCCCTTTACCGCATGTTGCGGGAGTTTGTAGCGGGTGGACGAGGTTTTTTGTCGGAGCCCTGATTCAGGCGCCCCGATACCAGGCATGGCGCCGGAACAGCGCCTCGGCCGCGGCAATCGCATCCGCCGACACTGTAACGGGCCGCTTTTCGAACGCGGTGCGCGCGAGATCGAACTCGGTATCGACGAAGGTGCGGATAGGCTCGGGCAGCGGCGCGCTGCCCAGCTCCCGTGTCTGTGCCTTGCGCGCCATGAGGTCGTCGACCACGGCGGCGACATCCGCGGGCGGTTCGCAGGACGCCATCACTGTCGGGAAGTGCATCGGCGCGATCGCCTCGCCGGGCCGCAGCCTGAGCCAGCGCAACATCGCCGCCGGCCGCAGCGCGTAGAAGATCTTCTTGATCGACACATCCTTGCCGTCGCCCAGATAGACCGTGCGCTGGCGCTCGCCGAGATGCAGATAGTGGCGGGCGATCAGGTCGCGGTCGGCAAACTCAGCCGCGAAGGCCAGCATGTCGTCGCGAAAGCCGGCATCGCCGCGATAGACGATCGGCGAACGCAGCCACTCGATGATGACGCCATTGCCCTTGAGCATCAGCTTGAGCGCCTTGCCGAGCTCCCATCCATTGACATCGAGTATGGCGTCGAGCGGCGTTTCGATCACGTCACGCCGCACCCAGGGCGAGAGATGCTGCTCGACCGGGCGGATATAGACGAAGCGGCAATCATAATCGCTGTCCGGCGAGGGAAAGCCCCAGGCGCGGCTGCCGCTTTCGATGGCGAGCGCGATGCGGACCGCATGCTCGGCTTCGACGTCGGTCAGCCGGGCATCGATCGCCGCGACGACGGGCGGGGAGAAGCTGTCGGGGATGTGGCGAAGAGTCATGGCAGGTGCCTGGATCAGGCGCGGACGAAACGCAATCTCGCTTGCATATCTCTCATAGGTTATATATCTGAATGGTTATGAACGAGTCGCTCGACCTCAAATTCGCCGCGCTTGCCGATCCGACCCGGCGCGCGATCCTGGCCCGGCTGGCGCTGGGGGAGGCGACCGTCGCCGAACTCGGCGCGCCGTTCGCGATCAGCCAGCCGGCGATCTCGAAGCATCTGAAGGTGCTCGAGGCGGCGGGATTGATCGAGCGCGGCCAGGTGGCGCAGTCGCGGCCGCGCCGGCTCAATATCGAGGCGCTGCGCGAGACCAGCGACTGGTCCGACCATATCCGCAATCTGTGGAGCGACAGCTTCGACCGGCTCGACGAGTTTCTGAAATCACAAGCGCCTAGCGAGGATAGCCGATCATGACCGACGCCCAGACCATAGTCCCCGAATTCGTCATCACCCGCCGCTTCGCTGCCTCGCGCGAGCGGGTGTGGGACGCCTGGACGAAGCCCGAGCAGTTCGCCACGTGGTTCGGCCCCAAGGGCGTCACGACGACCCTGCTGACCTTCGATCTTCGCCCGGGCGGCATGATCCATGCCCGGATGGACAATCACGAGCATGGCAGCGCCATCTGGGGCAAGCTTGCGCTGCGCGAAGTCACCGAGCCATCGCGCCTGGTATGGGAGCACAGCTTCGCGGATGCTGAGGCGAACATCATCCCTGCACCCTTTTTCGACGTCTGGCCGCTCAGACTGTTGACGACGGTCACTTTCGAGGAGGCGGGCGACGGCACCAGCGTGACGGTCACCTGGGTACCGCTCGACGCCACCCTGGCCGAGCAACAGGCTTTCGCCGGGCAGATGAGCTCGATGACGATGGGCTGGGGCGGGAGCTTCGACCAGCTCGATGAGGTGCTTGCGGGCTAGGTCTGACCCGCCCAAGCAAGGCCAGCGCAACCACTTTCCCTTCCCCGGCGGAGGCCGGGGCCCAGTTGGGGGACGCCGGTGATGCACGTTGCGCGTCTTTACCTCTGCTATCCCAACTGGGCCCCGGCCTCCGCCGGGGAAGCAAGAATGGCTAGGCTAGGCTAGGCTAGGCTAGGCTAGGCTAGGCTAGGCTAGGCTAGGCTAGCGTTATGGCCGACCGGCAACCGCCAGCTCGAACGGCGTGACCGGCAGGCCCGATCCGTCGGTCAGGGTGCAGATCGGGCTGTCGCCCCAGCAATAGCGCAGCCGGCTGACGGGCTTCCCGTCGATTGCGACCACCACGCTGTTGCCGGCGATGTGGGCAGGGGCATAACGGCAGCTGGCCTGGGTCTCGCCGCAGAGTTCGAAGGCATTGGGATCGCCGCTATAGGCCGAGAGGTTGCCGGTTACCGCCGTGAACGGCACGGTGATACGCCCGGCCGAGACGCGCGCCCGGCCCGGCATGGCGCCTGCCGCCGGGGCGGCTCCCCCATATACGACATGCCGCGCGGCAATCGCCAGGCGACTGCCGATCTCCTGCTTGTTGCTCGGATGAAGGTTGGTCGGATCGCCGATATCGACGGTGACGATATAGGCGGCATGCACATCGGCCATCGCCGCGCGGCGCTGCGCCTCGCGGACCTCGGACCAGACCGATGATACCGGCCGGACAGGGCGGGGGCCGTAATCGGGGATCTCGACGATGAGGAAGGGCAGGGTGGCGCCGAAGCTGTCGCGCCAGTCGGCCATCATCGCCGCCAGCGTCGTCTGATACTGGCGGCTGAAATAAATGTCGGATTCGCCCTGATACCAGATCGCCGCCTTGAAGCCGTAATTGCCGATTGGGGCGATCATGCCGTTATAGGTCTGGGAAACGCCGTGGGTCGGGCCCCAGGGAAGCTGCGGTGCGATCAGGTTTCCGGCGACCGGCTGATACTGCCATGGCCCCGACAGCGGCACGGCACTGCCATCCTTCAGCCGGATCGCGCGGGTTTCGGGCGGGCCGCTCGTCCCGCAATTGCGCCAGCTGCAGAAGATGTTGGTGACGATGGTGTTGACGCCCGCGTGGAGCACGCCAGCCGGAATCTCGTGCTGCGCCTGTCTCGACCAGCTGGTGCCGCCGACGCCCTGGCCATTGACCCAGCTCTCATCTTCCTCATTGACTGCGCCGAGATCGAGGATCGCGGGTTGCGCCGCCTGTTCCGCGGTGAGGGAGACGCTGGTGCGAAGCCACATCTGCCCGACAAAGCCATCAGGCGAGGATCCGGTCCAGAGCGCCCAGGCACCGAGGCCGGCGGGGGCGGTCGACCAGCCTGAGACGGGGTAATCGGGCTTCCACGGCTCGCCTTTGCCGTGCGCGCGCCACCAGGCCTCCCATGTCGCATCCCAGCGCCGCGCCGCCGCCTGCGGGTCAGTGCGGTGGAGATCGAGCATCGCGAGGTCGCCGCCATAGAGGCCGGCCTTGCGCAGGCTGCCTTCGCTCACCCAGTCACGCACCCGGCTGCCACCCCAGGCCGAGACGACCAGGCCGATCGGCACATGGAGCGATTTCTTCAGTTCGCGTGCGAAATAGAAACAGCTCGCCGAAAAACTGCCGACCGTCTCGGGAGAAGCCGCGACCCAGGATACCGGCGTGGCGAAGCTGTCGAGCGGCGTCGGGCTTGCGGTGGTGTCGATCGTGAGCTGGCGGATCTGGCCATCGGTCGCCGCGCGCATCTCGAACTGGGCATTGCCGGCCGCGCGCACTGCGAGCTGCATGTTCGACTGGCCGGTGCAGAGAAAGACATCGCCGACCAGCACATCCGCTATCTTCTGGTCAGCGCCGCCGTCGCTGCGCGCCTCGAGGACATAGGGGCCGCCGGCTGGAAGAGCGGGGAGGGTGGCCCGCCAGCGGCCTTCGCCGTCCGCCTTTGCGCTGGCGGTGGCTGTGCCCAGCGTGACGGAGACCGCCGCACCCGGGCTCGCCTTGCCATAGACCGGGATCGGCCGGTCGCGCTGGAGCACGGCATGGTCCTGGAACATCGGGTGGAGCGAGGGCGGCTCAGCGGCAAAGGCGGGACGCGTGAATACAAGCAGCCCCAGCCAGCACAGCGCCAGCGCGCGCAACAAACCCGCCATCACGCTCTCCTCATTTTTGCGTCATCTCTATCGGGCAAGAGTTTATTGCGTCCCCGCGAAGGCGGGGACCCAGTCTGGGCTCCCGCCTTCGCGGGAGCACAAGAAGGCGCGGGGGGCCGTTTCAACTATCGCGTCTGCCGGCTCGGGAGGACGATCGAACACTCGGGAATCAGACCGGCATTTTCCGCTTGCTGAATTCCCGCCCGAGGATTGCTGAATCCTCGCGGCTCTCGATCACCATCGCGCCGTCCTGGAGCTGCTTGATGATATAGTCGGACATGTTCGCATCGGCGGTGGCCGAGTTCAGGAATTTGAGGTTGTTCTTCTTGCACAGGTCGAGCACGCGCTGGCGCACCGCCTGCATGTCCGGCCGGGCGCCGATATCGCGCGGCATCGGCTCGTTCTCGGGGATCGCGTCGAGGCCCTTCAGCCAGTAATTATGGTCGCCCGGGCCCCATTCGGCCATGGTGATGCCCGGCACGGCCAGCGTCTGCGCGACATTCATGTCGGCGATCGTGTCCTCGATCTTCACCCCGAAGAAGAGTTCTCCACGCGGGTTGAGCGGCCATGTATCGGCGATATGGCAATATTTGTTGAGCGTGACGCCCCAGATCTCGGCGGCGAACCCGGCGCTCGATCCGCGCAGGCCGCGCATCGGCAGCTTGGGCGTGTTCGGATAATCGAACGGATAGCGCACCGCCATTTGCGCCGCGACCTGGATCGCCTTGGGGTCGCGCGCATGGCAGATATGGATGCCCATCACGCCGCAATCGAGCAGCTGGCTCAGCACCCAGGAGTTCGCACGCATATAGGCCTCGTCGAGGCCGATGATCGGGGTGGAGACGAACACGGCCGGGAAGCGGTGGCCGCTCCGTGTCGGGCCGCCATCGCGCAGGCCGCGCATGAACTCGCGGATCGCGGTGAAATCCAGCGCGCCATGCTCGCATTCATAGCAGATCGCATCGGCCCAGGTCCGCGCCATCTTCACGCCCTGGGCATAGGGATCGACGCCCGGATTCACGCCGCTGCCGGTATAATAGACCGGCTGGCCATCCTCCCACAGCTCGATCGCCTTGTTGATGCGGCGCGGCTTGTAGTTGAGGTCGACGGTCGAGGGCTGCACGCCGCTGTTGATCGGCGGGGCCGAGCGAAAGCCGGGAGGGCCGGATTGTGCCGCGACCTGGGTTGCTATGAGCGCGGCGCCAAGGCCGGCGGTGGCGGTGAGGAAATCCCGCTTGTTCATGCTCATGCCACTCTCCCTTTTATCGTTCTGGGCAGGATCGTGTCACATATAGGATATTATCGCCAGCGGATTTGAGGCGCGCGCGGCTCAGCCTGGAAGGATGCGAAAAGCGGACGCATGGCGGGAGGGTCTTGGACGGAAACTGAGATATTGTCTCCTGGCCCAATGGCATTTCTTTCTCGATCGTTGCGGTCATGATATAATTATCGTGCAAATAGACTTTGCGATCGCCAGCCCCGGGAGGCCTTGATGATCCACCTAATAACGCTGCTGATGGCCGCCCTGTTCGGGACCGGCGCCGCACCCCAGCAACAGCCGAGCTTCAATTGCGCCAAGGCCGCGCACCCGCTCGAAAAGACGATCTGCAAGAGCGATACGCTGGCGCTGCTCGATAGCCGGGTCGCCGAGAGCTATCGGGAGAAGCTCGCCATCGTCTTCGACAAGGTCGCGTTCCGGGCCCAGCAGCGCGACTGGCAGCAGATCCTGCGCGCGCGCTGCGCGAAAA
>Ga0105245_10000526_pt1 | contig 35059 bp, 26 predicted proteins | sample KBSM54metaG_FD_81523 | JGI IMG/M metagenome (GOLD analysis project Ga0105245, IMG submission 81523) | Miscanthus rhizosphere microbial communities from Kellogg Biological Station, Michigan, USA - KBS M5-4 metaG | ecosystem: Host-associated > Plants > Roots > Rhizosphere > Soil | place...
TTGGTGTCCGTCTATTCCGCGGAGATCGCAGGTGAGGCGTGGCGCCCATTCTGCATCACGGTGCCCTTGGAATTTTGCGGAAATGTCAATACCCTCCTGGGACTTCAGTTTGCTGATGCGTAAGGCGCTCCAGCAGCCTCGACGCAATCGGCGGAATCTATTGAATGTCAGAGTCCCTTATCTCCGCCTAAAGTTGACTTCTTAACGGAGAAATATCTGGGAATCTCGAGCAAAGCTGCGTCTGTTCGGCTCTTCTATTGACCCTGAGCGCGGCCTCTCGTCGAGTCGAAAGGGAAATACAGGTGCAATCAGTCTTCCGTGGAGGAAGCAATCGCTGGCCACTCATCGTCGGTACGATGCCAGGTCTTGTCTGGGTTGTACCTTTCCATTCTCTTAGCAATATTTAACGAGTCTGGGCCAAAATCCTTCTCGTAGACAATTCCGTCGTAGCTCACCATGAAAGTCTTGACCCCGGTGACCCGGTATTCGGCAGGAACCGCTACCAGTGCGAAGCCTCCGATCATGATTCCTTCCACAACATAATCGAGTTGACCCAGAGGTGCAGCTGGTCCCTGTCCCTTCAACACTTTGAAGTAATATCCGTGGTATCCGCTAGGATTATTCGGCGAATAGCCTTCCTGAATCGCGCGCGCGACTGCTTCACTGATGGGGCCACCGGTAGTGCCGTCCTGGTTTGCCCAGTACAAACCGTCGCGCTTTCCCGGATTGCTTATGATTCTCTGCGCGTACTGATTGATTCCGGAATCGTCGTGAACCTGTAAGGCGTATTCTTTCTGCGCCTCTACAAAACCGCGGCAGATTTGAATAGCGTCGAGTTCATTGGCTCCAATGCGCCGGAAAAGGATCTCATCGCGCCCTTCTTTCGAGTCGAAGTGCCACTTCCCTTTTTGTCTTACGATGGGTACCGGCAGTGGCCAGTCACCATTGCCAATCGAGAGAATGGCTCGGCTCTTGTTTCTGGCATCGATGGTGACCGAATTCTTCTCGTGGGCTTTAGCAGCAAAAGCGGCGGCCAGACTCTTGTCGTGTACCGGGTCTGCGGAGGAGATGATGTCCTTGCCATCCGGACCTAAGATCTCAAGCAAAGCGGAAACGTCGTAGCTTTCTGCTGCCTGGATCAAAGCTTCGGCCGCTTGTTGTGGATTGTCAAACGCCTTCGATGAAGCTGGCGCGGGCACATTCTGTGTCTGCGCATTAAGAGGCATCAGGGCACACGATAGGCTGGCCGCCAGCACGACGACTGTTCGCCATGCGATGACTCTGGACGTGGGTGATGTCATGTGTTTCTCCTTTTTATTCACGACTCGTTCATCTCCTCCGCGAACCGCCGCTTCTGGCGCCTCGGGAACCTCCCATACTGGACGAGCCGCGTGAGCTGCTACTCCGTGCGCTGCTGCCGCTGAACCCACCGGAGCCGCCGCCGAATGTGCTGGAGCTGCGAGAACCACCGCCGTTGGAAACGCTGCGGTTGCCAACCTTGTCCCCGCCTCCCCCTCCACGATTCGAACTCACGTTGTCTCCTCCAGAGCCACGGTTACCAGCATCTCTGCCACCCGAGCTCCGGTCACTGGCTCCTGCCTGTTGGCGCCCTCCCGAAGCACTCCGGTTGCTGCCCCCGGCTTGTTGTTGGGTCTGGTTCTGACGTGCTTGCGACTGCCGGGTCGCCATCGAATCTCCGCGGGCTGTGCCACCATATTGGTTGGCCGTCGACCTATTTGAATAGGGAGCACCTCCGCGGTGCTGCGGATTGTGTTGCCAGGTATTGCCACCCCGGTTCCCGCCCTGAACATTCTGTCGATTCGAGTTGTTAACATAGGTGTTGTTCCTATTTATGTTGATATTGTTGTTTCCACCGTTCCAGTTGTTGTTGTAGCCCCACCCACCACCCCAGGCCGCACCCATTGCCATCCCGACGCCAAATGAGATGGCCATACCCGCAGCGTAATAACCGGGTGGCGGATACGCAATGGGCGGATATGGATAAGCCGGCGCGCCATAAACCACGGTGGGGTTGTAACTGGGAACGTAAACAACTTGCGGACTGGCCTGCTCAATCACTATCACTTGCTTGCTTTCGATTACTTTGGTTTCCACTTTCTGTTGCTCGGTGGATTTCAGGTTCCCCGAGTCATTGGCCTTCTTACGCATGCGTTGTACCGCATCCATCACATCACCCTGCTGCGCTAGAAAAGCGTTGCCCAGGTCCGTGGTCCACTTGATGTTTTCCGCCATTTGTTTGACCACCTCCGGAAGGGCTGCCATGGCCTGGATGCTTGGATCCCAGTCCTGCTTTTTTACCGCGTCTGCCAGAGCCTTGTCTTTCAGGTCCTTGTTCTTCGCCAGCCACTGCTGAAGCTGGATGATTTCCAGCGGATAGGTAGAAGCCACCAGCGTCTGGCTCAACATTGGATCGGGATAGAGGGCGATCGGAGCAACCAGGGAATCGAGCTGGTCCGCTGGAATCTTGGCTGCCGCTTCAGTTGCTTGCGGTATAGGCATCGGCGCCGCAAGCAAACTTAGATCCCCTGGCACCAGCACAAGCGTGCATGCGAGAGCGACAAGACTTCGTAGCAGATGAACTAACAATGCGGACCGAGAGTTTTTCGGGTTCATAACGAGAGTTCCTCCCTCTGGACCCAGCCCATTCTTTGACTAGCACGAAACTGGCCGAAGTTCTGGTGTGTCGTCTTGAGAGCGTGCCACAGGGAAATCTGTCGCACTGATGAGATGGCCCTTTCAGATCGACTCTTCAAGCAATCATCACTCGTGTCGGAGCCAACGACGACTGCCAAAGTTGACAGTCCTCGTTGCGCGGGCCACTTGAAGAAAAGCCATATCTGGCAGGGCTATTCTTGCTGGATACGGTATTTGCTCGTTACGCCGGTCCATGCGGCTGAGAATGACGGCTGTTCGGGCTACAATCAGGGGATACCCATTCCGGTGCGCATCATGGTGCGGAAACACCCATCGCACAACCAGAAATACTCGCTCCGGTGGGTACCCTTTTGGAGTTTTACCTCTCGAGCCGGGGTAAATGGGGGTGTTTCGACGAGAAAGAGCTTTCCTCTGCGGAGATAACGGGAGTGCGCTCCACAGGACGGTTCGCGCATTTTGTGACCATGGTTCTCTTCCTTCTATCGAGCGGTTTTTGAATCAGAAAGGCATGGCCCTTCATCCGGTTATGCGATAGGTTGCCCCTTGCCAAGAGTATGTCTGCACAATTGCAGTGGGATGTTTGCGGATCCGAGGCGTCGCTTTTCTTTGCGGCGTGTTGACTGTGAACTGCTGGTGGCAATGTGTTTGTCTCTAACGATCGCCGGATCAAACCTACCTTCTGCCCACGCGATGACAACCACCACTCCCAAGGTGGCACATTGGAATCCATTGTTGAAGTCGACTCGCACGGGTCGATTTAACGGAAACTGACTGCGTTGGTCTCCGCAGAAGTTGATGGTGAGGGTGGTTTCCGAATTGATGAACGTGACTGCCGTGAGGGTGACTTTCGTGCCCATGGGATCTTGAATGAATCCGAGATTCACTATGCTGACCGTCCCGCTGACGCTCTTCATGCCGCCGGGATTGGACACGAAACCTACAAAGAAGCCGCTACAACCCGCGAGCATGAAACACAATGCGACACATTGGATAAGCGCGAAGCGCATCACGGCCTACCATCCACGGACCCCACTGGCTCCAGATCCACTCTAGCGTGGCCCTTGCCGGAATGAGCCCGAGCCCTACACTATTGCCAGATACATCCGATTGTTGGAGGCGGTCGTTATTGTCAGCCCGCGGCTACCGCTTTAGTGTTGGAGGTTGATCGTTGTCGGATGCACTCTCCGTATCCTTGCGGCGCAGAGTCAGGGGGTCCATATCCTCGTCGTTTGTGGGCCGACGGCCTTCGTAAATAGCCAGGCGCAATTTCACATCCTCAAATTCCGATGTCGTCAGAACATAAACGTCTCGGTTCGGAAGTATTCTGGCAATCTCCCGCTGGGTTTTTTGAATGCGATTGGCGGTTGGCGGATGACTTGCGAAAAACTTGGTTATGAAGCCCAGGTTATGATCCTCCAGGACCTGGACCCGTTCAAAAAAAGAAATATAGGCCTGAGGATCATATCCAGCTTTATATAGATACTCGACTCCGAGGTAATCCGCCTCCGTCTCGAATCCTCGCGAAACTTTTGGCATGCTCAGCTGTTGCACGGCAATTCCGACTCCACCCCCGAAGAAAATCAATGGCATCGAAGCGAAGTTGAGCAACTGAGAGCGCGTGATCTGGCGCGTCCTATGGTGGGCTGCTACGTGGGCAATTTCGTGTGCCATCACTCCCGCCAATTCGGCTTCGTCGTCCGCAGCCAGGATCAAACCAGAGTTCACATACAGGAACCCACCAGGCAGCGCGTAGGCATTTATGTCCCCGCAGTCAATGACCTTGATAGTGAAAGGCACCGTCGCGTCGGAGTTACGTATCAGATTTTGCCCAATCCGGTTCACGTACTCCGTGATTACTGGATCGTCGACGAAGCTTGCACCGTTCTCAATGGCATGGGAGTATTCCCGCCCCAGCTTGATTTCCTGTTCGGGCGAGTACCAGTTTCCAAAACCTCTCTTGCCAATGGTGCGGTTACCAATCGCTTGAATGTCGTCCTTGCCGCCTGCGTGCTTTACGGTCCCGAGCGCAACGGATTTCGGGCTTTGGGTCTGATCTTGGCTCAGAGCTATGGGCAATCGGGAAAGAAAAACTCCTATGGCAAACAGCAACGCCCATTGTTGGTAATTGATGCGCACAGCCACCACCTGCTCTGTCTGCCAGCCTCGCAAGCTTCCGCCCGCAGGCAGGGTCCATTGCAGATTTCCATGTTGCACAGGCACCTGTTTCACGTGAACTGTCAAAATTGCTAGGTTTAGTCCGTTCGGCTGAATCAGCATGTGCTCTTCTGCGTGAGAACAAGCTTCTGCGACCCACTCTTTGGGCGGTCTTACCGGGAACTATCATTCTTGACAGTTCAACGATGGTGCCATTTGTACCTAAGCTGAGTTGTACGCGTAGTTGTTCGCTGTCAGGAGAGAGCTGGGGAAAGGTTCTTCAATACCGCGAAGTCTGACGAAAACTACATCTAGTTCACTGCCACTTAGGAGGACACGACGATGCGAGACAACGTACGAGGTATAGGGTTGCTTTTTGCGCTCATACTCTTCGGGGTTGGAACTATGCCGGCGCAAGTCGTGAAGCGCCAGCACCGGACACTGGTCGTAAATGGGCAAACCGGGCCAGTGGCGGTTGTGGAAGTTGATGGCCGTTCCTACGTTGACCTGGAGGCGTTAGCGCAAATGTCGAATGGCTGGCTGCGCTCCAAAGAAAATAGCATTATCTTGGCAGCACCACCTGCCAGTGACGCTTCCACGCCCGCCGCCATCCCAAATCCGGTGAATGAGTTCGGCCTCTCGCAGGATTTCATGCGCGCAGGAATCGAAGAAATTGCAGAAATGAGAGAGTGGGCCACTACGCTGGCATCTGCCATCCAGAATGGATACCAGGTTACCGAGGGCTGGGTCGCCCCCTACCGCGAGCAAGCTGGAAGCAATCTCAAACTGGCAAATATAGCAGCCGCTACGGAAGGCGATCGGAATGCCTTCCAGCTACTCAACAATGAATTCGACGCAGTAAGCCAGTGGAGCAAGACACTGGTGGAGGCACGACAAAACATGGACACAGCCAAGTATGTGGTCTCACCCAACGCGTTACGCGAGGATCCCCTGTCCCAGAAAATCATTGCCTGTGGACGCTTCCTGTCGTCGATGGTGGCCAGTGGAAATTATCAGGACGATGCCTCTTGCCACTAAGTTTCGCTGGAGTTAACCGAGACTCCACTGCCATGCCGTTTGCCGATGAGACCCTCCCTTGCAACGTGTGGCTGGCACTGATCCAGGGTCATTTCATAGCTTCGCGAGCCGAGACCAGCAATTCATCGGCGTTCTCCAGTCGAATCAGGCCCGCGCGCGGGTACTCGACGTCGAGCATGACGTAAACAATAACTACGGTGATGATTGTGAAGCTAAGGACGTGGAGCCAGCTGCGCCGGCGTCCACTCGCCATCCGGTACCCAGCCAGCAATGAACACAACAGACCCAAGCCAAACAACAAGCCGTAAATGATTTTTGGGGGATGGCTTTGCAGAGCCATGGTGCGAGTTGTGCTGATATCGATCATGTTGTTGAGCGCGGGCAGAAGCAATTTGCCCGCGTCGGGATGAGAATTCGGAGCGCGTGTAGCGGCAACTGCGTTGATCCAAATTTCTTCTTGGAGCTTTTTGGAATTGACCATTGATCTCGCCGCCGCCCTCATATCTGGAAGCATACGGTAGGTTTGCAACCGAGAGTCCACGTATTGACGGAACAGCTCCTGAAGCGCGGGCTGTGCTTCGAGCGTCACCAGGTGAAGCCGTAAATATGCGGTCTCAATGGTGTTGGCTTCCTCGGCGATCAACATCCGTTTCTCGCCAAATCGCAACGCTGCTCCCGAAAAAGTAAATGCCATCAGCAAGCCGAACAGAGCGAAAACCGCCCCTTCGATCGTGCCCTGGCTTCCGCGCTCACCCTCCGACTCTTGCGGACGACGTCTGATAGCTTGACGCCGACCAACTTCCAGGAGGATCTGCATGCCCATAAAAAGCAACACAGCATAAAGTAGTGGTGAAATCGGAGGTTCCATCAGAGCTACTCCTTTTCGTGAAATGCTGTTAGTTTGGTCTCCCCAGCCAGGAGTACTGCCATCCAAAAGACACATTGTTGAAATTGCCACCGTAGCGGATGTAGGCACCACGGCTGTAGCTGAATTTCAGAGACTGATGCGTGCTGACAGGAACCGACGCCGTGCCGCCAATACGCGAATTCTTCAGCAAGGTGTTGGGGTTTTCCACGCCGTTCAGTGTGGTGCGGCCACCCATCCAAAAATTGCCGTCCAGAGAAGCCCAAAGCCGAGGTTTTACATCGCAGCTTAGGTGCCCTTCGAACGCAAAAATTGGGCTTTGTGACTGGGTATTGGTACCAGGCGAAAATTGATTGCGCGAGAAGAAATCCTGATTGTGGGTAAAAAACCAGATCGCACTGTAGCCGTCCACCAGCCAATGTCCCCAACGTCGAGACACGCCGACTTCCGGTTTGAATGCCCAGCGATTGCCGCCATAGTTGATCAGCTTCGTGGGGTCATACTGCCCCGTGGGAGACACCATTTTGAAACTTATGCCCACCAGTGTCTTCTGCTTCCATTTGCGAAATTCTTGAACGTCCATAGCCGGGCCACCCTTCAAGTTGACCGAAACCCGGAAGCCGGAATCCAACAAGCCTGAACGGTAAGCCTTAGTCTCAGCCTCGTTTACTGTTCCCTGAAAATTTGCCACGCCGTAGGGCAGGTACACTGTGAAATTGGCCGAGCGTCCAAGAGTGCGGAAGGAATGGGAGTAGCTGAAGGCAGAAACGCTGGCTGTTGCCGTTGCGCCTGTGATTGGGACCGTGCCATCGAAGAGAAGGTTACCGCTGAAGAACGAATTCGTTAGGGTAATGGCGTTCGAATGAACAGGTGTGATTAGGTAGGCCCGGGGGGCCAAGTCTTGCGCGCGGGAGAGGGTAGACCCAATGAAGAAAACCAACAGCAGAGACCCCCAGCATCCCTTCAAGACCGGGGATCGCGTGTCATCCTCCTTCGCCAAGACAACCTCCTCTACACCCGCTTAATGACCACGGCCGTCAGGTCATCTTGCTGCTTCGTTCCGCTGGAAAACTTGGCCACGGCGTCGTAGAGGTTGGTGATGATCTGCGAAGAACCTAAGTCCCGGGACACACGAATTACAGCTTCTGTTCTCGACACGCCAAATTGTTCGCCTTGGTCGTTTTCCCACTCGAAAAAACCGTCAGTGGCCAGCAATATGAGATCTCCTGTATCAAGCTCGATGGTTGCAGGAGGATCCGACGGAAAAGTAGGCAGAATCCCGAGCGGGAGTGCTTGTGCGTTCATCTCCGTAAACCGGTCCTCAGGGCGGGAATAAACTAAGAGAGGACCGTGACCGGCAGAAAGCATGTTGACCTGCGAACATCCGGCACAACAAGTGGCCGCAACAAAGGTAACGAAGCGACCAGTCGTGAGGTCAGCTCCGAGGTCCTGGTTGATGTGTTCGAGGGCAGTTGGGAGGTCCTGAGAAGCGCCGAAGCTCGAGCGGGCATAGGCGTGACATAACGCCGCCAGCAGGGCAGAACCTATCCCGTGGCCAGTTACGTCGGCAAGGCTGATGACGAGGTTTCCGTCAGCGAGGGTCTGCCAGTCAAAGTAGTCACCCCCAGTGTCATCAGCCGGTTGATTCCAACCGGCAATCTCGAAGCCTGCAATTTTGGGCAGTTCTCGTGGCAGGAGCGACTGCTGGATGGAGCGCGCGACCTGCAGGTCGTGTTGGATCGCGTCCAGTTTTCGCTTGGATTCTGCCTCGCGAAGCGCTGCCTCCACATGCTTGCGGATTTGTCGCGCGACTCCGCCTGCGACTAGCCCGCCCGCCAGAAGCGTGACCGCATACAGGCTCACGCTGGTTTGCGCAACCGGAGCGGGCGCACCGAGCGTAGGAGGCCGCCACCCGAGATACAACGCTGCAAGAATATAGGTGCCCGCCGCCACCGCTCCCGCTAGAAAACAGAGCATGGGGTTCAATCGCAGCGTGGAGATAATAATAAGGATAAAAAAGACGAGAATCGCCGGACTGGCCAACGGGCGATACGCGACCTCTACCTGCGGGCTGGTTAAAAAGGCGATCGCCAATGCAGGGATTGATGTCTCTAGAACTGTGCTTAGTACCCAGACCCACCCTGGAAGGCCTCGTTCCGCCGAGAGGGCTAGATTCACGGTACGCAACATCCACCCTTCGTAAGCAATGACAGCCGAGGCCAGAGCCAGGTTCCACGCCCACGGAGTGGTAAGCGAGGCTGTACGAGTCAAGAACACGCGTACGAGGGTCACGGCGACAAAGATGCCAATGAATCCGAACAGTGAGAAAATGCGCAGACGTTCGCTCTGCAGTGCAGCGATCTGAAAGGCAGGCGATTTGATCTCCTTTTGGATCACGATCCGCTCCTGAGCGTTCGATAAAGGCGGATCAGACTGTTGGTCGAGCTGTCGTGTCCGAGTTCGGGGTCTTCTCGACTCCCAAGCTCGGCGATGATTTGCTCAGCGAGTTCCTTGCCGAGTTCGGCTCCCCACTGGTCAAAGGAATCAATATTCCAGATCGCTCCCTGAGTAAAAACGGAGTGCTCGTAAAGGGCTATGAGCTTGCCCAGGGTTTCAGGGGTGAGCCGCTCCGCGAGGATCATGTTCGAAGGCCGGTTGCCTTTGAAGACCCGGTGAGGCACGAGCCAATCTCGAGTGCCTTCGGCCCTTACTTGCTCCGGTGTCCTTCCAAAGGCCAGCGCTTCCGCCTGTGCGAACGCATTCGCCAACAACATGTCATGCTGCCGCCCCAGCGGATTTAGCGGCTGTCCGAAAGCGATGAAATCGCAAGGGATCAGCTTAGTTCCCTGATGGAGTAGCTGGCCGAAGGCGTGCTGCCCGTTCGTTCCGGGTTCGCCCCAGTAGAGAAGTCCGGTGTCCCGAGTGACCTCTGTTCCAATGAGAGTGACGTGTTTGCCGTTGCCTGACGTCAACTGTTGCAAGTATGCCGGGAAGCGCTTGAGGTATGGCTCATACGGCAGGACAGCGATTGTCTGGGCTCCGAAGAGGTTGTTGTACCAAATTGCCAGCAAGCCGAGAAGCACCGGCAGATTGCGCTCAAAAGGAGTTGCCAGAAAATGCAAATCCATCTGGTGAAAGCCGTTCAGCATGGCGCGATAGTTTTGGGGGCCAATAGCCAGCATGGTCGATAGGCCAGCTGCCGAATCAATCGAGTAATGGCCACCTACCCAATCCCAGAACTCAAACATGTTTGCCGCGTTGATACCGAACTTGGCCACGAGCGCTGCATTCGTCGAAACCGCGACAAAGTGCTTGTCAATGGATTGTTCAACTCCCCCCAAACCTGCGAGTAACCAGGCACGAGCAGCATAGGCATTGGTTATTGTTTCGAGGGTGGTGAAGGTTTTCGAAGAGATGATGAACAGGGTCTCTGATGCATCGAGGTCTCGAACTGCTTCGATAAAGTCGGCACCGTCGATGTTAGAGACGAAATGGAAGGTCATGGACCGTTCGCTGTAAAACTTCAAGGCTTCGTACGCCATCGCAGGGCCCAGATCAGAGCCGCCGATTCCAATGTTGATCACATGACGAATGCGCTTGCCGGTGTACCCCTTCCATTCTCCGCTGCGAACCCGGTTGCAAAACTGGCTCATGCGATCTAGGACCGCGTGGACCTGCGGAACCACATTCTTGCCATCGACGAATATCGAAGTCCCTCGTGGGGCGCGAAGTGCCAGGTGCAATACGGCACGGTCTTCTGTGAGGTTAATCTTTTCCCCCCGGAACATGGCATCGATTCGGGTTTGGAGGCCGGATTCTACTGCCAGTTGAATTAGCAGTTTGAGAGTATGATCCGTGATTCGATTTTTTGAGTAATCGAGGTAAAGACCAACGGCATGCGCCGTCATTCTTTCTGCTCGTGCTGGATCATCGGCGAATAAATTCCGCAGATGTAGTTCTCGCACCCGCTTATAGTTGGACTCGAGCGCCTTCCAGGCGGAGCGCCTGACTGGGAGGCTCCGGTCCATAACTCGTGCGTGCGATGCCATCTTTTCTTTCATTTCTTGGGTCACCCAGAACCAACAATTTCCAAATTACAAAATTGTCGAGTTCTGCGCTCCGGCAAACTCGACCTGGGAGCGCGTCCGTCGAAGTCTCGAGGCAACCCGTCTGATCAAGCCGCCCTTCTACTCGTCGAAACGATTGCGTCCGGCGTAAGGCGTCCCCAGGCCGAGGCGATTAGAGCCAGCACGATCGTCTGAAATAGTGCAAAAGCAATCGCCGCGGTAATCGCTGCCGTGCCGGGGAAGCTGCTGGATACGATGACAAGGCCGACTCCGACATTTCGCACTCCGGTCGTGAGCACCATGCTTTTTTGGTCCTCGTTCATATTTCTGCCGGAAACCCAGCCTGCCGCAATGGTGGCAATTACCAGGAGCAGCATCCCGAGGTAACTCACCAAACGGATTCCTATCAATACCCGGAACTGTACGAACAGAATTACTCCCAGTGTCAAAAGATTGAGCAGAGTGCTAAGCAGAGTCGCAGGTCTCTTCAAAGTGTCCGCCAAAGTTGGATACTGTCGACGTAGCCAAAGTCCTGCGCCCAGAGGCAGTAATTGCGCTCCCAGCAGCGTTCCTACTATCTTGGCAACATTGATATTTAGGGAAGCATCGCCGGTCACAACCGGAAGCAAGACTCGAAGGAGTATGGGGGCAACGATGGCCGACGATCCCGCCAGGATGACCATTAATCCAACAGCCACAGCCACATTTCCTTTGGCCATCGACGTAAAAGGCGGACCATAGGGCGCTCCCGGGCATGCTGCAGCGACCAGAATGCCAGCGGCGACCATCGGCTGGGCACGAAACAATAACAGCAAACCAACTGCAGCCGCAGGAACCAAAACGTAGTTTGCCAATGCGCTGCGAGCCACCAGCCCCCCCTTCCTTCCCACGTTTAGCACATCGGAAAGGTTGACCCCGAGACCAATGGTGACCATCATTTCAACTAGAGTGATTGACGCGAGGATGTTGATTACGTAGTCGGCTGTCATCGCGATATCTCCTGGTCACAACCGCATACATATCTCCTAGGCGTGATCGGCGCTCGCACGCTCGTTGCGGACGCGATCTCCGTCATCCTTCACCTCTAGAGCTGCAACCAATGCAATCTCTCAAGGGATTAGCACGATTCGACCTCAACGCACGGATGACGACTGATCTTCTAGGGTATTTCTTCTACAACGAAAGGTTAGGAGCAGTAGAAAATCGCTGCTACTGCCAGAAGTGACAGTTGTAACCTGTAGCCTTCGCTTTCCAGTGGCCAAGAAAGAAGCATCGCGCCTCGTTGCTGAAACCATCCAGAACTCTGCTTCGCTTCTGCCTTGAGTTCTATGCGCTTTAGGCGTGCGCAAAAAGTATCTTTGGTCGGAGTGTTAGTCGGTACTCTGTGCTGCTCGCAGCCTGATCTGACTGATACCTGCAAGGACTAAGTCGACTAGCTGTAATTTTACCCAGTTCCGTACCTTAGCTACGGCCTGTCTTATTGAAGCTGTAGCAGGTGACGATATTGGACCGGCTGAGCACGTATCGAAAGCTGAGACGTTGGGCTGTGGCAGTCTCCGTCTTGCCATTCTTGTTGGCTGGAAGAGGCCTCTGCAAAGACCGCTCCAAAGCATCCCCATACATGAGCTGGGTAGCTACTCATGCACCGGCAGCAAACGGTAACCTGCTGATTTCGTCTACGCATATTGAAATGACAGGCCTGTTCTGGCCAGAACTGAGCGCCGCCCCAACACCGGTCACGGACATGACAGCGACAGGATCCACGACTTGGTCATCGAGCCGAAGCAATCTGTTCTTGACTCCTGCGGCTCCCGCTCCGGTGGTGCGAAATGCAATTCAAAAGCCACCTTTCCGGAAGGAAAGCTTCCAATGGCTCCCCGCCCTGAAACAGTCCGCCACCTTCCTTCTGGTTGAACATTCATTCCGAATCTACAAGGAAGGAACGACACGGAAGGAGTTGGCGGGACCTTTTTTTGCCGACTACGTGGAATCGGTGGAGGGTCTGGGAGGATGGGGCGACGGCGATGAATTTTACGTTAATTACGTCGGCCATCCAATGCAAGGTGCAGTCAGCGGTTTTATTGAGGTCCAGAATGATCCCCGAGGGCGAAAGATGCAATTTGGCGATCAGGGTTATTTCAAGAACCGGCTGCGAGCTATGGCCTTCGCCGCCGCGTACAGCGTCCAGTTTGAAATCGGACCGCTTAGCGAGTGCTCCATCGGAAACGTGGGCAGAGATCGAAGGCCAGACCTTCCCAACGGCGGACAGGGCTGGGTAGATCTGGTGATTACTCCAACCGTGGGCACCGGGTGGCTCATTGGGGAAGATATTCTTGACCGTTTCGTGGTTCAGAAGTTGGAAGCGAAGACCTCGAATCGATTTCTGCAAACACTCGCCCGAGGACTAACACCAAGCTACGCCTTTGCCAATCTCATGGCAGGAAGGGTGCCGTGGCACCGATACACGCGCCCGGGTATTTGGGAGGCCCGTTGAGTCCCAGCCGGTTGGGCGCACTTTTAAATTCTATCCATGGTCAAGCATTGAAATCCCAGGGAGAAACGGGAGGGTCAGTCCATTCCGCATTTGAACGTCGCAAGCCATTGCGGGGCTGCTAACCTCCGAGAGAAATTGTGATTCCCACCATGGCGCTACCGAGGATCACCATTGAAACACCCATTCTCCACGGACGATGCCCCGCGTAACGCCCGAAGCGAAACCCAACCAAAAACAACATGACGATGGCGATTATGTTCGAGAGACGCAGAGCGCGCCGGGGATCGCCTATGAAAGTAAATGGCAGTACCACCGGAAGTGTCGAAACAAAGACCATCAGAAACACCCCTAGGGCACCCAGCCAATCGCGCCGGCTAAGGCTTGGGCGAGCCGGCGGTTCCGGTAGTTGACTCAACCTCTGGCGCATCACCTCGAACTCCGCAGGAGACAAAACCGAAGCCACTATCGGCGGGAGGGCACGGGCAATTACTCCATATGCCTGAACGGGGTCTATCAACGTCCGCACCGCCCGTAATTGGAGGATGCCTCGTCCCTGAACGCTAAAACAAGCCAGCAAGTAGAAGACCGCATCGATGACGCCCCACGCCAGATTGCAGCCCAGAGCGCCAACCAGCATGGTACGTAGCTCTTCCCGGCCAGCCTGGGCGACGCTGAATGAGCAGGTAAAAGTGAGAACCATGATCAAACCGAACAGGATCTCGGAGATTCTGTCCATCGGATCGAGCAGATTCTCGGACGGGTTGGTCAGGTTATCGAACATGGCGGAAAAGCATTGCTATTGCTGCCAACCGCCCCCCAGTGAGTTGTAGAGTTGTACCAGCGCCAGCCGTTCATCGCGCTGGGCCTGTGCCAAGCCGAGCTGGGCATTGAAGTAGCGTGTGTCGCTGTCAAGGACTTCAAGATAACTGGTGGCGCCACCGCGGTAGCGAATATCTGCCAATCGAGTTGCATCTTGCGCAGCCGCGTTGAGCAGCGCCTGCTGCTCACGGAACTCCTGATTCTTACGGTAAGCAATCAACGAGTCCGAGACTTCACGGAAAGCTTGCTGGATGAACTGTTGGTAAGTGAGAACGGCTTCCTGCTGTTGGGCCTCAGTCAATCTTACGTTGGAGCGGATTTTTCCAGCGGTGAAAATTGGTTGAAGCAATTGGCCGCCGAAACTCCATAAGCCAGCAGGTCCCGTGAACAAGTCGGTGAGCGCCGGGCTCTGATATCCACCAATGGCGGTCAACGTGATCTGCGGAAAGTACGCGGCCTTGGCCACACCGATTCGTGCATTCGCAGCGATCAACTGTTGTTCAGCAGATTGAATGTCGGGCCGCCTGACCAGCAAAGACGAGGGCAGTCCAGCGGGGACCGTGGGCAAGATCGTATGCTCCACCAACGGCTTGCCCCGGGTAACGGGCGCTGGATTTCTGCCCAGCAAGACGCTTAGCAAGTTCTCCTGTTGCTCGATGCGGCGCTCCAGATCAGGAATAGCTGCGCCCGCCGTGTACACCAGTTGCTCGGACTGGCGAACGTCCAGCATCGAGGTTGCGCCCCCCTTCGCCCGGACCTCTATGAGACGCAAGGACTCCTTGCGGGAGTCGAGTGTGCGGCGTGAGATCTCAAGTTCAGCATCCAGTTCGAGCAATTGGAAATAGGAGGCTGCGACGTTGCTCACCAGGCTCGATGTTACCGCCTTCTGGCCCCATTCTGTGGCCAGTACACTGGCACGTGCCGCCTCGGTGGCCCTGCGAAATTTTCCCCAGAAGTCCAATTCCCACGCTAACGAAAGGTTTACTTGGGCGGGGCTTGTCTCGAAGGGTGGAGTGATCCGGCTCGCCGGGAAGCGTTCGTTGGTTGTCGATGCCCCCGCTGCAATGGTGGGGAACTGTTCAGCTCGCGTGATTCCTAACAAAGCTTGTGCCTGAAGCACACGGGCCGCTGCAATGCGTACATCGTAATTTTGGGAGAGCGCCTCACGGATCAGTTGCTGTAGTTGCTCCTCCTGGAAAACTGTCCACCACTTTTCATCGCCGAGCGATGAGGCGGTCTCAGGGCCGGCCTCAGGAGCAAGACCGCGATAGGTCTCTGGAACGACGACTGGCGGGCGCTTGTATTTTGGACCCACGGCACATCCAGTCAGCATCAGCAACGCGATTGCGAGGATCCAAGACCTGCTGATCATGACTAGTCTCCTACCGCCGGCGCGATCGTCGGCGCTGGCGTTGAGTGAGATTCCTTCTTCTTTCGGTGTGCGAGTCGCTCGACAACGTCGAAGCTCACCGGGATCAAGAAGATCGCCAGGATGGATGCAGCAAGCATGCCTCCGATTACGGCGGTTCCGAGCACGCGTCGCGAGATCGCACCGGCACCGGACGCGGTCCACAGGGGAACGCATCCCAGAATGAATGCGAAAGCAGTCATCAGAATCGGTCGTAGTCGCAGTTTTGCCGCGACCAGCGCTGCTTCTTCTGCGGACTTGCCCTTGTCAAATTCCATCTTCGCGAACTCGACAATCAGAATCGCGTTCTTCGCTGCCAAGCCGATCAGCATCACCAGCCCGATCTGCGCGTACACGTTATTTTCCAGGCCGCGCATTCGGAGGAACAAAAACGCTCCGAATACGGCGATGGGCGTCCCCAGCAGTACGCTGAAGGGCAATGACCAGCTTTCGTATTGCGCCGCCAAAATCAAGAACACAAAGAGCAGCGACATGGCGAAGATGACGGCTGGCGAAACTCCCTCCGCGGCTTTCTTTTCCTGATACGACATGCCCATGTAGTCGTATCCCATCTCGCTTGGCATGGTCTCGGCAAAGGTCTCTTCCAGCGCCTTCATCGCTTGGGATGAGCTGTAACCTGGTGCGGCATTGCCGTTGAGCTGAACACAACGGAAGAGGTTGTACCGCATCGTGAATTCCGGACCCGCGCTGGGCTTGACGGTCGTCAGGGCACTCATCGGCACCGGCTGTCCGGCATCATTGGTGACGTAGAACTGCCCCACGTTCTCAGCTTTGGTCCGGTAATCGCCTTCAGCCTGAACGTAGACTTGCCACTGCCGCCCAAACTGGTTGAAGTAGTTCACCAGCACTCCACCCATGAAGGTTTGCATGGTCTTGTACACATCCGAAAGCTGTACGCCCTGGGCAATCACTCTCGGTCGGTCCACGTCGATGTAAACCTGGGGGGCCGCAGGTAAGGCAGTCGTGGAGATTGCCCCCAGTTCCGGACGTTTGCGTGCCGCGGCCATGAATTTCGCAAGGTTTTGATTTAGAAACTGCGGATCTTTTCCGGCGCGGTCCTCAAGCATAAAGGTGAAGCCACCAGACGCTCCCACGCCCGGAATCGCGGGCGGCGGGAAGGAAAAGGCAACGCCTTGCCTGATCTTACTGAGCTCCTGGTTGAGGTGCAGCTTGATCGCTTCGTACTGCTCCTCCGGGGCCTTGCGTTCGCCCCACTCCTTAAGCGTGATCCAGAAGAAGGAACTGTAAGTATTCTGGGCGCCGCTCAACATGCTGAAACCGAGCACCGAGGTTACGGAGTGAACCCCAGGCGTTTTCAGGATCATCTCCTCAATTTGTCGTGACGCTTCGTCGTTGCGCTGAAGCGAGGCTGCATCCGGCAGTTGCAAGCCTGCGAAGACGTAGCCCTGATCTTCATCCGGCAGAAAACTCTGCGGCAGACGCGACCCGAACCACCCGGCCCCAACTGCTACAGCCAGGAGCAGAATCATGCTGAATGCAGCCTTGCGAATCAGCGCCCCGCACAGGCTAACGTAGCCGTCGGTGGCTCGCCCGAATACGCGGTTGAACCAGCGGAAGAACGCGCCCAGAGGCCCCCGGGATTCCTTCTTCGGTTTCAGCAACAGAGCAGCCAGCGCGGGACTCAAAGAGAGCGCATTAAACGCCGAGAAGATCACCGAAATAGCGATGGTAATGGCGAACTGTTGGTAGAGCCGGCCGGTGATGCCGGGAATGAATGCTGTGGGTATGAACACAGCTGAGAGAATCAAAGCGATAGCGACAACCGGCCCCGAAACCTCCTCCATCGCCTTGTACGCGGCATCTTTAGGAGACATGCCATGCTCAATGTGGTGTTCCACAGCTTCCACCACGACAATGGCATCGTCCACCACAATGCCGATCGCGAGCACCAGTCCAAATAGTGACAGGGTATTAATGGAGAAGCCCAGGAGAGGGAAAACTACGAACGTGCCAATCAGAGACACTGGCACCGCCAGAAGAGGAATCAATGTTGTCCGCCATCCCTGCAGAAAGATATAGACGACAAGGATGACGAGCAGGATGGCCTCGAACAGAGTGTGCTTGATCTCGCTTAATCCTTCCGTAACCGCCAGTGTGGTATCCAGCGCGACATCATAATCGAGATCCTGCGGGAAACGCTGTTTGGCTTCCAGCATCAGCTTGCGGACGCCGGCGGCTGCCTGTACGGCATTGGAACCGGGGAGCTGGTAGACGGCGACGACCGCTGCCGGCTTGCCGCTATAGCGGCCGATCAAGTTGTAGGTTTGCGCTCCTAACTCCAGACGAGCCACATCCTTCAAGCGCAGAATCGAGCCGTCGGTATTGGCGCGTATGACGATCTTGCCGAACTCGTCGGCTGAAAGCAAACGGCCCTGGGCCCGCACCGCGTAAGTGAAATCCTGCCCTTTTGGAACCGGCTCGCCGCCGATTTGCCCGGCGGGATTCACGGTGTTTTGGGTTTGTATTGCCTTGATGATTTCAGGAACGGTGACGCCAAGTTTGGCCAGCTGGTCAGGCTTGACCCAGCAGCGCATGGAATATTGGCCGGCGCCGAAGACCGTCACGCTGGCGATGCCCGGGACGCGCGTCAACTGGTCATTCAGATTGATATAGGAATAGTTGGCCAAGAAAACGTTGTCGTAAGTCCCCTTCGGAGAAAAGAGATCGATCAGCATGAGCGGGGCTGATGTGGATTTCTGTACCGTAACTCCGTAGTTGACCACGTCAATGGGCAATTGCGAATTCGCCTGGTTGGTGCGCATCTGAGCCAGGATCTGATCGGTGCTCGGATCGGTCTTGATGTCGAAGTTGGCGGTCAAGGTCATCTGACCGTTGTTGGCGTTGTTGGAGTACATGTAGTTCATGTTGTCCACGCCGCTCATCTGCTGTTCGATCGGTGTGGCTACGGACTGTTCGACCGTTTGGGCATCGGCTCCCGGATAAGTCGCTTTCACCTGAATTTCAGGCGGCGCGATGTTCGGAAACTGCGCCGTGGGTAATCCAGCCATGGACACGAGGCCCACGATTACCATGAGGATGGCAATCACCATGGCGACAATCGGGCGTCTAATAAAGAAATTCGCCATGGCTTACTCCCCTTGTACTCTGGTATTGGAAAGCTTGGGACTCACAAGCGTGCCTTCTTTAGCCTTCTGGATACCCTCGACGATCACCTGTTCACCGAGCTTCACACCCTCGGTAATGGTCCACATCTGTCCCACACGTTGCCCCGTTTTTACGGGACGGATGGAGGCCTTATTGTCGGCGCCAACTACCACGACCGAATAACTTCCCTGGGCCTCGATCACGGAGCGCTGCGGCACCAGCAGGGCTCCTTTGTCCATTCCGGTTGCCGCTCGCACTCGCCCGAACATCCCGGGTCGCAGAATTCCACCAGGATTGTCGAAGCCTCCGGCCATGCGAATGGTGCCCGTTTTCACATCTACCTGGCGGTCAGCCAGTACGACCCATCCTTTTCGCGGGTAGACGCTGCCATCCGACAGGACAAGATCCAGAATTTTCCGCTGCCCAGCAAGCGCCCGGCCCTCAGACACTGCGCTGATTCTTTCGGCGAATCTCAGATATTCCTGTTCACTGATCGCAAAGTACGCTTTGATCGGCTGTACTTGTGACACCGTGGTTAGAATCGTGTTGGGTCCTGCCAGATCGCCGATTTGTCCCTTCGCGAGGCCTGCGACGCCATCCACTAAGGAACGCACCTTGGTGAAAGAGAGGTTTAATTGGGCTTGCTCGACTTGTGCCTGGCCGGCAGCCACAATCGCCTCCGCAGCTGCATGCGCCTGAAGATCGTTATCCAGTTGAGCTTGGGGAATAGCACTCTCTTTCGCGAGCGGTGTGTCCCGCTCCACGTCTAATTTCGTCTTTCCCAGCTGGGCTTCGGCCTGCGCGAGTTGTCCTTTGGCCTGATCCACTGCGGCTTCAAAGGGCCGAGGATCGATCTCGAAAAGCACCTGCCCTTTGTGAACTACCGCGCCTTCCTGATAGTTCTGTTTCGTTAGGTAACCAGTGACTTGCGGCTGGATCTGAGCGTTCACGAAGCCGTCAAGGGTCGAGATGCATTCGGTATATAGCGGGACATCTTGTTGGATGACTTCCGCAACTTCGACCTCCGGGGCAATTGCAGTCGTGGCAGCCTTTTTGGTCCCGCAACCGTTCAAGAACAGCGTAGGAAGCAGGATCGAGATGGCAGCGCATCCGTAGATACGCCAACTCGCGGAGCGCCGAGGTTGAGGGAAAATTCCAATAATGCGCACTTCAGGATCGCTTGGCATGGGACACTCCTGCCGGCGGATTTGGCGAACACACTTGAATCTGACTTCGGAAAGGACCGCCTAAACAATAAGAAATCGATTTGTCAAACGACCTCTCCATCGAAAACAGAAAGGTCGGATTGTCTTGTTGGTTCATAGGACACGGGCGTTGCGACATTCCGCCATGATCGAGAGAAGAGTAAAAGGCGTTCGATGAGCGGCAAACTGGCAGAAGTTACAGTTGGAGTTCTCCCGGCGAACGTTCAATAGGAAGACCAAAGAATCCAATGCATATCCAACGGTCAAGATTTGCGCACGCTGCCCACTGATCAATAACTTCCTTCAACGAGGACATACCGCATTTGCGGGATCGACAGATCTCGCTTAGTCAAGAAACCGAAGGGATGACCAATTCTTCAGGAGGGGCACTAATAATAAAGTAGCCAATACTGCATATCTTGATAGGAGAAAAACACATTGTAATGCGCTAGGCTTTGATCATGGCAAGCGATCTTAAGACCTATTTGAAGCCCCCAATCGCCACCGAAAGCGGTTGTCTTTCCAAAGTGGGGCTCGATTTGCGCGAGCCTCGGGTTTTATTGGCGGACGACAACGAAGAGATGCGTCGCGTCATTGCCGGATTGATCGAGGGCGAATTTCATGTCGTCGGCATGGCATCAGACGGGAGTCAGCTATCTGAGCTGGTGTCCGGCCTATCCCCCGATATCCTGGTACTGGATATTTCGATGCCACTGGTGAACGGAATTGAAGCAGCTCTGCGCCTCAAGCGAACGGGGTCGACAGCGAAAGTGGTATTTCTCACCATATATAAGGACCCCGATTTTGTAGAAGCAGCCATGTCGGCGGGAGCTTGTGGCTACGTTCTCAAGGATTGCCTAGTCACGGACCTGCTTCCAGCAATGCGTGAGGCACTGGGAGGCGGCACTTTCGTTTCTCCCGACGTCCGCCTCCAATAAGGCTGCCTACTGACCGGCCGCAGCTAGACCACGGTTTACGAGAACCTTCACTTCTACCCGCCGATTCTCGGCCCGCCCTTTCGCGGTCTCGTTCGGGGATGCTGGAGCAGCTATGCCCATGGCTCCGGGAGCCACTATCCGCCGCACGGGAACGTTACAGTCTTGGATGAGATAGGCGATCACGGCTTGCGCCCGATCCATACTCAGCTTTTGGTTCATGGCAGCATTGCCCGAAGAGTCGGCGAATCCTTTGACCTGAATGATGTAGCCGGTAAGATTCACCGACGTATGCGCCAGATCGGTCAGGGCAGTCTTGTCCTTGGCGGAGATTGCCGTGCTGCCGCTCTTAAAGTAAACAGCTGCCTCGCCTTTGGTATCAAACTCGGTGAGATCAGCGAAACGCTTGGAGACATCCTCGATTTCTTGCTCGTTGGCAGCAATTTTTTCCTGGTTGGCGCCGATCTTTTCCTGGTTGGAGGCGATCTGTACCTTATTCTTTTCGATATTTTGCTGGTTGTTCTGCACCGCCTCTTGAGTGGGAGTTAAGCCGGCTTGAATCGCTTCGGCGGCCTGCAAGTCGTCGCCGCCAAATGTTATGGTACGGGCAACTACCTGCCCTTGGCCGTTGGGAACTCCGTCAACCGAAATCCTAAGTCCCGGTATGAGGGCGGTGAAACTCATCTGGGTCTTACGCAGGCCAAGACCTTTCGGCTTTTGCACCTTGGTATCATCAGTGATAACGACGGTGGTATTCCCTTCGGCGGTTTTTACCGTCAGAGTTTCCGCTGTTCTGCCAGTAATCAGGCCTTGAACTTTGACCTTGTCACTAGTGTCGGCGGCGTGCGACAAGCCTAAGGCAAACCAGCACACCAGTACCGTCAGCAATGTCGTCCCTCTGTAGATTCTGCGCATACTCTATCCTTCCGATTCCTGGAATGAGCGGCTCACTTGAGCCGCGACGGTCCGGTCGAGCAAGGCAATGGTAGGAACATGGATCGTTCAAGCCAACTGACAGAACTATCAGGTCTTTAGTTTGATGGCCGGATCCATGCGGAGCGCTGAACTGTCACGGCGGGGGATTTCCTTTTCCATGAATGGTTTTAGCGATTCTCCTGAAAGAACTAACAGTTCTAGCAAGTAGCCGTGTTGGTTAGGATGAATTGGCCGTGTGTGCGGCTCTGTAGTCTCGCATTCACTCGAGCTCAAGAAAGCGACGTGCAATTCGCATGGAACATCGTCACAGACCTCGGTTGCTCATTGGCGATGACCACACGTTATTAGCCGAGGCTTGCAAGTGCCTCCTGGAGCCCGAGTTTGAAGTTGTGGGCATTGCCGACAATGGAAGAACACTATTGGACTTGGCTCTTGAACGGAAACCTGAGGCCATAATTCTCGATATCGCCATGCCCCGATTAAACGGTCTCGATGCCGGCAATCAGATCAAACAAGTTTTGCCTGCGACAAAATTGGTCTACCTGACTATGAATATGTCGCCAGAAGTGGCGGCCGAGGCCTTTCGGCGTGGCGCTTCTGCGTACGTCGTGAAGAGTGCCTCGGCTTCAGAATTGATTACTGCCGTTCGGCGAGCTCTGGCGTCAGAATCGTATCTGTCACCACTGATTACCAGGGACACGGTGGACTTTCTGTTGAGAAGTACCCAGAGCAACGGTCAAGAGAAGAGGATTACTCCTCGCGAGAGCGAGGTCCTGCAACTGCTTGCAGAGGGCATGTCCATGAAGGAAGTCGCCAACATTTTGGACCTGAAACCCGGAACCGTTGCTTTTCACAAGTACAAGATCATGGAAAATCTTGGACTGAAAACCAATGCGGAACTGGTGCAATATGCGATCAAGCACCATCTGATAGGTTGATTATCCAGCTCTCACCGGAGCAAAAGAGAATGGTGGGAGCCATTCCCGACTGGCATAACTACCAGTGTCTGTCCCAAAAGTGCGGTCGTAGACTGTACGGTAAAAAAACCGCGGTAGGTCCGCCATGACAACTCCCAGGCCCCACCCTGCACTTTGTCTTCACGCGAGAGGCCCGCGCAAAAGCTGCGACAGAGCTGCCAGATTGCGGTTACGTGCTGTGCGACAAATGATTGCCATAGGCAGCGTCCTGCTTGTCTTTTGCTCATGGGCATTCTCACTCAGCAACAGCCAAGGTGAGCGCAGCTCTCCCGGAGATGGAACCGGCTCTGAAGCCATTGAAAATGACGGCGTCCCAGTTGAGGTGGATGGCCGGCCAATTCTCGTTATTTATGCGAGAATCGGGGGCTTTTCTCCACCAGAACGCGCCCGCGCCATCGAGGAGCGCCTTATCGCTCTGGGGCAGAAAAGCGATATTGCTGTTGAACTGATTCATGCTCAGGACCACGGGACCTGGACCGAGATTGTTGCTGGCAGCGATCGCATCATGGGGATAACCGAGGCCGATGCGAATGCCGCAGAACGAAAGCGCCCAGAGCTTGCCGCAGAATATACAGAGATCATCCGCCAAGTTGTAAAGCAATACCGACTTGATCATACCTGGCAACACGTTCTTGAGGGTGTAATCTACACGGCGCTAGCCACCGTAGGACTCGCTGCGGCGATTGTCATTCTTTTCCTGATCCGGCGCCGCCTCCACCCCAAAACCCAGCGTTGGTTAGAGGGTTTAGAAGTCGAGGACGGGGTCCACTCACTTGGGCCGCGGATGTGGCGCTACCTCGGCCCGGCAGTGGTCTCAGTGAGTCGAGCATTCCTATGGCTATTCCTTCTCACTTTGCTTCAGGCATATGGAACTCTGGTACTGAGTTTTTTCCCCGCCACAAAGTACACGTCTTATCAGATTACGAACTGGTTGTTTTCGGAGCTGGCGCTCTTTGGAAAAGTGCTGATCGGTTACATCCCGAATTTGATACTGATCATGGTGATCTGCTTAGTCACCTCATACCTAATTAAGGTGAACAAGTATTTCTTTGGAGAAATTCGTGACCAGCGGGTAACCATCCATGGCTTTTATCCAGATTGGGCAGAACCCACTGCCAAGCTGGTCAAATTCCTCATTGTCGCTGCCGCGGCGATTGTCATCTTTCCTTATTTGCCGGGCTCCGATAGCCCCGCATTTAAGGGCATCTCGGTATTCCTAGGAGTCTTGCTCTCACTCGGTTCCACCTCTGCCGTAGCCCACGGAGTTGCGGGCACTATTCTCACCTACATGCGGGCATTTCAAATCGGAGACTTCGTCAGGATCGGAAATGATGTGGGAGAAGTGGTGGAGAAAACTTTGCTCGTAACCCGTATCTGTACACAGAAGAAGGAAGTCGTCACGGTGCCCAACGGCACGGTCTTGGGCGGGGTGGTAATCAACTATAGCGCCGAGGGCAAACATAGAGGAGTTATCTTCCACACCGTAGTCACAATTGGCTATAAAGCTCCGTGGAGGCAGGTTCATGAACTCCTGATCTCCGCTGCCCGCGCGACCGAGGACATCCTGCGCGATCCCGCGCCCTTTGTGCTGCAGACGGCGCTGAGCGATTTCTACGTCGCTTACGAGCTCAATGCCTACACCGCCAAGCCGGGCAAAATGCAAGAAACGTATTCGGTGCTGCACCAGAATATCCAAGACGGCTTCAATGAAGCAGGTCTGGAGATAAACTCGCCTCATTATCTGTGCCTGCGAGATGGCAATCAGACCACTATCCCAAGGAATTATCTCGCCCACGACTATGAGCCGACCACCTTCAACTTTCGCGAAATCAACGGAAACCAGCCCACGGGCCAGCAGGGATAAGTGTTTGACCGAGTCATGCCTGCCATGCCTCGGCAAAGAAGATTGTCGGAATGCTCGGAGCTGCAGAGTCGAACCGCTGCTCCAATTCACTGGCAGCCTGAGAAAATGAAAAATCCATACGATACAAATTAGGTGACTGATAAAAATACTAGTGGCGGCTTGCCAATCCGAGCAGTAGACTGGTGCCGTTTTAGACCACCGATCCGGGATTTACTAGGATATTCTGGTCATCGGCCGAGCTCGATACAAAATCTAAATCTCTAATCGTTACAAAATGCCAGCCAACCCAGCCACCACAGGAGTAGTAAAGATGCGACGAAATCTTCCTCGAATTCTGATCGCTGACGATCACACCCTCGTGGCCGACGCCTGCGCCAAGCTTCTTGAGTCTGAATATGAGATTGTTGGCATCGTGAGCGACGGCCGTGCTTTGGTTAGAGCCGCTGCCGACCTGAAGCCTCAGCTGATCATCGTTGATATCGCCATGCCTATTCTCAACGGCCTCGACGCAGGGCAGCAGGTGAAGGAATTTCTGCCCTCGGTCAAGCTCGTCTATCTGACCATGAACCACGATGCTGATCTTGCGGCTGAAGCATTCCGCCGTGGAGCGTCAGGCTATCTTCTAAAAACGTGCGCTGCCTCCGAGCTTGCGATTGCGGTTCGCGAGGTGCTCCGCGGCAGGTCCTACCTCTCCCCCACGATTGCCAAAGACACAGTCGACTTCCTTTTACGGCAAGACAAAAAGCTTATTGACGAGGCCGACCGCTTAACCGAAAGGCAACGGGAGGTGCTGCAGTTGCTGGCGGAAGGAAAGTGTATGAAAGAGGTGGCCGGCGTACTGAACATCACCACCCGAACCGTTGCGTTTCACAAGTACCGAATCATGGAAGTGCTTAACGCCAAGAGCAGCGCCGAGCTCATTCAATATGCGATTAGAAACCACTTGATCGCCGCCTGACGGTCCAACAGGTAAGTAATTGATGCCAGGACCGGTAACCTTACCTAACCGTTTGCGATCGTTACTCTCTTTCGTTTAACGAAATTCCTGTACGCTCCAACCCTGCCACTTAGGCCAACGTCCGCAAGTTGATTTGCCGAGAGAATCTTCGTGCCTAAGGATCTGAGCGCCGAGGAATGTGGCGAATGAGTTTGAAGGGTGCGAGACCTCAGGCATTCTGAGCGGGAATCTCTTCTTCAGCGGCGAATAGAACCTCGTCCGTACCTGGGCCAACTCCTGAAGAACAAAAATTAGGGCTCGAAAGACCATCCGAAGACGAACCTTCTCAAGCCCTATAGCCATTCAAAACATCTTACGGATGACCCTCAGGCCAAACCCAGAGAATAGAGAAAGGCTGCCTAGTAGCCCGATAAGCGGCAACAGGCTTCCAGTTTTCGGCAGTTCTGCCGGTGCCTCAGCCGCTGGCGCCGGGGTAGGCGGAGCCGTAGCGATCAGGATTGGCTCATCGGCCGGCGGAGGTGCAGGCGGAGCTGGCATGGAACCAGTTACGCTCTTGCTCGAGCCCACTTCTATGGCTGGGGTTTCCACGATTTTGGTGGCGGAGATCATTTGGCCCTTTTTCAGGCCAAAGGCATCCGTTACTTGTCCATCTACGGTGAACTTCTGTCCCTTCGGGATCGTGAACTTCTGATTCGTTCCGTCCTCCAGAGAGAGGATGACAGAGTTTGGTGGACTGACATGCCAAACTTTGCCCCTCACCGTCTTCACCGTGGTGATGGTTTTGGGGGTTGTGGTTGTGGTGATGGTACGCTCCAGCTTCATTCCTGGTTTCAGGTCGTGAATCCCAAGTTTCTGGCCACCCACTGTGACTTGGGCACTCTCGGGCACGTTGGGAAAGTGGCGAATCGTGCCATCTTCCATTTTCACTACCAGTTCATTGCCTTGGACCAGGACTACTTCCCCACGCTCCACCGTTGATTCATGGCTGGATACGCCGCTGGTCTCACTAGTTTCCGTCTTCACTTGTGCGTTCAGGCTTACGGTGACGGCCAAGCAAAGCGCCCCCACTGCAGTCAGCCACACTCGTGTCCATCTGGTCGTTGAGTTCATTTGTTTTTCTCCTTGTTTGGCATTCACCGCCATAAAATTGAATCCCGTGCTGCACTATTTCGAAAACGTATTCACTTGGAACCTCGTTCGACTTCAACCTCTCCAAACTTCGAACTCGCTTGTTGATCGGCTGGCAACCAGGGGGAATGCCCGCTCCAGAGCGAAGCCTGAACGATGTAGCGCTGGGGGGCGCTGCCCACGTAATAAAAGGGATAGCAGGTCACCAAAGTGAGAGATGAAACCGGCCGTGTCTGCAAGACGGAGACGTCGTCGGGCTGCACAAGCACAATCCGATCCACAATGTATCGATCTGTCCGGCTTGGTCCAACCAGTTCAATCGTGTCCCCAGGTGCCACGTCTTTGAGCCCTCGAAAGAATCCGTCCCGGTGGCCGGCAATTCCGATGTTTCCTGCTTCCCCGGGCCGCACTGTGCCGACAATGTGTCCAACGCCTCGGTTGAGCGCGAGCTCATCAGTGCCTTCGAGAACCGGTACCTCGAGCTGAAGCTTGGCAATCCGTAACACAGCCAACGCTGGGTCGAAGTGTTCCTTTAAGCTTTCTTCATAGCCCTGAATTCGCTTTGGTGACCAAAGGCCGAAGTCCAGTTTGAATCCCTGATCAGGTACGAATTTGACCGTGGAAACTGGCTGCGTTGAGTGAATGTCGTGGAATCGTTTCAGTTCCATACGGGACAAGACCGTCCTGTGGATAAGTGCTGCCACAAAGAACGCGATAAGCAACACGCCGCAGATCAGTAGCCAGCGTTCGATCTTGTTCATGAATCTCATTCCACCGCATCCTCGGATACATCCCGACGTTCCCAGCTGCCTGTGGCCGACAACATCATCCAGCGTTGGAAACCACCAGCATCAAAATCGGCACCATCAGTCTAGGTAAGAGAACAACATGGTCGTAACTGTCATTAGTTACAGTCCGAAGAGCATGTAAACTGTCAGGTCAATTGGAGGTATGCCTCTAGAGGTAAAACACGAAAACTATCGTGACTCGACGATCTAGCGTCGGGTACTACTGCCTGGTACCCAATTGAAATCCAATTAGTCATATTTCGGCTGTAAACACTACCAGTTGCAATTTCCCCGGCCTTTGCGAACATTGCAACCGTCATTAACAATATTTCGTTGTGATGGATGGCAATTATGAGGAACCTAGCGAATCACGAGCAAATTGGCGGCCAGGGCTTTCATGCTAGTGACTTTAATATATGGGCATCTATCTTCTATCTGGACTCGCCAACTGACTACTGCGAGTATTTACCTCGGAACTCTTCAAAGACATCTATGGTTCCCGCTGAGGAGCTGGTCATGCTGGACCGCTCGCCCCTTCCGCGGGAGTCTCAGGCGAATGATTCGCCGGGATGGGTGATACTGATCTCCCTTTTTTGTTTCTTCGTGGCGGGCCTGATTGTGCGGTGGATGTTCGAAACCCCTTAGTGCCCGCGAATTGAGTCATGCCCGCTCAACGTGGTTTGTTCTAGTGATGCGGGAGCGGCATGCAGTTGCAGCACAACTGCCGTACTAGCGATGCTGCCCACGCTTCTGCTTCAATCATTCAAATCAGGTTTCAAGGTCAAGGGCTGAACCAGCTTGAAAGATAACGCCGATTCGGCCGGCAGAGTGATGTCCCGATTTCCGGTCATCGCTCCGGCCGTGCCCGCGCCGGCTCCGACCAGTGCCCCTATGGCTGCTCCTTTGCCGCCGCCAGCCAATCCACCGATTGCTGCGCCGACCCCGGTACCTCCGACTACCGCGCCGGCAGTCCGCTTTCCTTTGCCCGTTGATGTCTGACTGAAAGCCTCGGTTTCAACGTTATATTGATGTCCGCGGACCGTGATTGAATCGAGCGTGAGTGCAAGTACGGCTCCCCCCTTAAAGCGTCCCGCCTTCTTTGCATCTCTTACCGTTCCAGTAATGGACGACCCGGTGGGTATGACCATCTTGCCTTCCAAACTGATCGGCGTGGAAACCGAGCCGGTAAAGGCAGTGCCCACGGAGCTGGTTTTGGATCCCAGTGGTTCTGTCGTACGGACCGTGACTACAGTTCCAGCCGGAACCACGACCGGTTTGGGTGGCGGCGGAGGTGGAGGTGGAGTAGGAATTCTCTCGGCCGCAGGCTGAATTGTGGCAGTCTTGCTCCCCACCGCTGAGGCGATTTCTGCTGGCTCGATTGAGATTTCATCGTCAACTTCGGAAACTCCCGGTTCTTCCTTCGCAATCTCCTCGACCCGCAGTCGAGTGGCCGGAGTCTTCGCCTTACCCTTAAGGGTGACTTTGCCCTTTTTGGCTTCGACCGTGACTTGGGCTTTTTGCGCTTCCTGGTCGGCAGCGATCTTGTCATCGATATCCTTGGCGATCTTCTTGTCGCTGGAATCCCGCGAGCACCCAATCGAGAAACAAGCAAGCACAATCAGAAATAAGAGACTGAGAGTACGCATAGGTTATCCCCATGAATGCCGCTGGAACATCATGCCAATGGAGAGGTTAGCCTGCGTTCAGGAGACGATAAACTGGCAGTTTTACCAGCAGGAAACGGGGGACGTTTACTAAAACGCCTCTCCTATTCCCATGCTGAAGGTGCGATCGTTCTTGCCTTGTGCGAAATCAGCCCGCAGGTTGACATGGTACTTGGTGCTTACCTGGAATCTGGGACCGAAACCGACACTCGGCAGTAAGGCGTCGTAGTTGAAGCCACCAAAACTTGGACCCACCTCACCCAGGCCGGCAAACGCCGCGACTCCGAACCTCCGAGGCAGGCTCAGTCGATACTCAACCTGCATTGCCAACAAATCCCGGTCAATGTATCGTCCCGCGGGATATCCGCGGAGTTGGTTATTGGTGCCAAATATGCACTGTCCAAAGAAAGGTGCCGCTCCGCCGGTAGCGCAGATATAGGTGTTATATGCGAGGACCTGATTCTTGGTAAGGCCTTGGTAAGCATTTACGGTCAGGCGGTAGCTCTGAAAGGTGAAGTTGCTGCCGAGAGCATCGTCAAAGAAATCCGCCGAGAAATGGCCCATCATTCCATCGACGGGATAGAAGCGGTTGGTAGTTGTGTCGCGTTCAATCTTCAATCCCAACGACCTTAAGTTGAACCCGACGTTCAATGGAGGCAATTCGGAGTTTTGCTCGCCAAGATGCTGCGGAGCAAGGGTCGAAGTGCCGGCAATTATGCGCGGGCCGGCAAAGATGCGCCAGAAAAGCCGGCGCGTGCCTTCCGCAAAAAACAAGCCAAGGGTTTGCTTGAGCTCAAACTTCACACCACGATCTCCTGCCGCGGTACCGGTTCCGTAGAAGCTATAGTTCAAGTCTGCCGATACGTAGCCCGTCAGCAAATGGTAGCGATCTTCTTTGAAATATAGTTGCGTGCCCACGGCAAACCCTTTGGTGCCATTGTTGGTGAAGAGAGCAGCTCCTCCAACCACGGAAGGAGGAGAAATCGCGTCCTTCTTGCTGAGAGAGAAAATGTAACCGGCCATTATTGTGACACCGGACCCGATAGCCGGACTGGACATAGGGATAGGCGCCCCCACGAACGAGCCTCGTTTTTCAGACCTTTTCTGTTTCTTGGTCTCCGATTGATCGGTCGCCGGTACAGAGTCGCTGGCCGGAGCGGGTTCGGCTGCAGGCGGTTGGCCTGACTGTTGGGTTTGGGAAAACCCGCTTGCCTGCAGGCAGATCACAAGGAAAACAACCACTCGGCGAAAATATGCAGAATGCTTGCAAGTCCCCGACATGCCATTGTTCCGCCTACACTCTGTCATGGCTTCGACTCAACTTATCCCGCCCGGCTCATGCGGTGTTCCTCTCTTGGGAGCGGAATCCGCGCCTCGATTGTGGTACCCCGGCCGTGCGCGGACTCGATAGAAAACTCGCCTTTTACCAGCTGCACCCTCTCCCGCATACTGATCAGGCCAAGTCCAGGGCCGCTCATAACGGCCTTCCAGTCAAACCCAACGCCCTGGTCGCTTACCTTCAGCCGAATCTCGTGGGCTGCTCCATACAGTTCCACTCGAAACTGTGCCGCTCCGCTGTGCCTGGCCGCATTGTGTAACGCCTCCTGCAAGATTCGAAATAGGCACAGCGAGACTTCCGCAGGAATGGTCGTGGGGATGTCCCGATGCTCAAATTCAACCTGTAGACCGTGTTGATCGGCCAATTCTTTGCAGAAGCTGCCGGCCGCTGCCACAATTCCCAGGTACTCGAGTTTTGAGGAATGGAGTCGGTGCGACAGAGCTTGAAGGTCCTTTGAGATGTCCATAAGGCCCTGCCGGGCATGCTGGATGTGCCCTCGGAGGTCTGCGGGCCCACTCGGAATCTGCTGGTTGAATCGCTCCAAATCGATTGTCAATAAGGCGACCCGTTGATTGATATCGTCGTGAAGCTCTCTTGCGATCCAGGCACGCTCCTCCTCGTGGGCTTCAATCAACCGGCGGCCCACGCTGGCTAGAGCTTCCTCCGCGAGCTTCGCGTCGCTGATGTCTACGCACGAACCGATGTAGCCAGCGAAAGAGCCGTCCGGGTTGAATCTGGGCACTCCCATGTTGGTCACCCAGCGGTATTCTCCGTCATGCCGCCGCAGACGGTACTGCATCTGGAAGGGCAGCCGCAGGTCGGTCGCTTGTGAGTAAGTACGCATGCACTCGGACAAGTCTTCAGGATGGACACTCTCTGTCCAGCCGTTGCCGAGTTCTGCCTCAAGCGGCCGGCCGGTGAAGTGGAGCCAGGGGTCGTTGAAGTAAGTGCATAGCTTGTCGACTCCGGACATCCAAATGAGTACGGGGGCGGTGTTGGCCACTAGGCGGAAGCGTTCTTCGCTTTCGCGAAGTCTCTGTTCCGCCACTTTACGGTCGGTAATATCCGCCACTACGCCGACCATTCGCAACAATTTGCCATTGTCGTCAAAGAAACCCTGCGCGCTCCTCTCCAACCAGATCAAACTGCCATCGGGACGTTGCAATCGGTAACTGATTTGAGAGGGTGTGGTCCGGGTGAAGTGGTCCCGAACACTTTCGCGGTCGTCGGGATGAACCTGAGCTATCATCTCCAGGCGGCTGGTCTGCATGGGTGTGTCGGTTCCAACAACATCCACATATTCAGGAGAACGGAAGATCATGTCGCTACCGGCGTCCCACTCATAGGCGTACATCTTGCCCGCCTGCACCGCCAGATGCAGGCGTTCCTCACTGAGGCGTTGTGCTCCTTCCATCCGGCGGCGCTCGGTGATATCCCGAACGATGACTGTAAGCAGCTTCTTGCCGTTGGCCTCGACATGGGAAATGGATGCCTCGATAGGGAATTTCTCGCCCGTCGCTCTGAGCCCCCACAGTGTCTCCAGGTTTCCGATAGCGCGATTGGCAACCCCGGTTTCGCCGAAGCGGCGTATGTGTCCTGGGTGTTCCGAACGAAAGCGCTGCGGAATGAAACGATTGATATCCGTTCCAAGGGCTTCGACTGCGGCACAGCCGAACATTTTCTCAGCGGAGTCATTGAACAGCACAATGCTTTGCTGCTCGTCGACGGCGATGATGGCGTCCATGGCGGAGCGGACCACGGCATCAAGCCGCAGGTCCTTTTCACGAAGTTGCTCTTCGATCCGCTTGCGTTCTGTAATGTCCTGGGCGGTCCCACGAATCGAGACAATCTGCCCGCTTGGGTCGCGTATCGTGCGACCACGCCAGGTGACCCATCGCTTGCCGCCATCGGGATGTAACACTTCCAGATCGAGCGTCTCGATAGTGCCAGTCTGCGCGGCGGCTTCCATGGTTGCGCGAAGACGCTCCCAACTCTCAGGCGTAAATAGAGGCTTAAGCTCTTGCGGAGTTGGAGCCGGCAGCTTGGGATCAAGCCCATGAATGTGATACAGCTCTTCCGACCACGTCGACACGCGATCCTTAGGATCCCATTGCCAACTTCCCAGTTGCGCCAAATGCTGGGCTTCGGTTAGTTCGGCTTCCTTGCGATGCAGCGCCTCCTCAGCCCGCCTGCGATCGGTGATATCCACAATTGCAGAAAGAGCGCATGCTTCACCCTCGATTTGAATCAGTTCTGCAGAACACAGTCCCAAGCGCTCCTCTCCGCTTTTGCAACGAAAACGAACCTCCAAGTCGTGAACGGCGACTTCCTCCACCAGCCGCTTTACAAACGTCGTTCTTTCGTCCGGATCTACCCAAATGCCAATATCAATCGGCGTCCGGCCAACCACCTCTTCGCGCTGCCAACCCGTGATCCGTTCGAACGTCTCATTGACATCCAGATAGCGATGGTCCTGCGCGCTGGTTAGAGTGAGGGCCATCGGGCCCCGCCGGAATGCCTTGGAGAATTTCTCCTCTGACTTCTTGAGCGCCGTTTCAGTGGTCTTGTATTCAGTAATATCGACTGCCATGCCTAGCATGCGCCGGGCCGTGCCACTCTTTGAGTAGTAGAATTTCCCGGTTGCCCTCACCCATCGCGCGCTTCCATCCTGCTGGACCAGGCGGTATTCGGCAGCATATGGCTTACGGCTTACCCGCGCATCAGACACGGCTTCTGAAATACGCTGCCGGTCGTCCGGGTGCAGGTAACGGAAGAAGTCTTCCGCCCGCCCGACAAAGGTCTCCGAAGAGATCCCAAACACGGTCTGCAGGTCGCCAAACCAGATGTCCCGACCGCTTGTCAGGTCCCAGTCCCAGCCCACGGATTTTCCTAGCGTCATCGCCATCTGCAGCCGCTCCCGGGCCGCTTCGACGTCCGACCGCAGATCGAGTTTGGTAAGGTACTCGGTCGCAAAGGCAGTTACGGCGAGAAAAAGGAGCGCGAGAAACACGATGACCAGCCTGATCACACGGGCGGCATATAGTTGATCGGCGCGGAACAACTCCCACATTCCAACCACGGGAATCGCGGTCACCACCAACGTGGCCAGAGTCGAAGCATATTTCGGGTTTGCGGTATGAGTCTGAAACGATTGCGCGAGCTGCGGCGCTAACTCCCCGCCGCGCAAAACTACCCAAACAAACCAACACGCCGCCAAGGTGTAAGGGACGGTATACCAGCCAGCTAGCATCATTCCGCCAGCCATCGCCCGGGTCGCGGCAAGAGAGCCGAGTGCGTAAAGAGCGGAAGCACCAAGGAGTTGTCCGTAGAGCGCCCTCCACGGTGGCCGGGCGCCAGCCACGACCGCAGCCACCACCCCAAGCAGCAAGAGGCTCTCCGCCACGTAGAGGATTTGCGCGCGCCGGAGAAGCTCGGCGCCAACCTGCAGATGCGAAATGGGAAGCAATGCAAATGCGTATGCGAAAACCCAGAGGAAAAGCAGCAACAGCAGGTTCAAAGTGGTGCGATAGGGCCCATGACGGGCGAAATGCAAGTGCGGCCGCGACGCTACCGCTGCAATCATGAATATGAGCAGGAAATGAAGGGGAAAAGCCTCGAACAGAAAAGCCGGATGATCTTGACTTCGGATTGCTACATAGTAGATCCAGCTTAAGGAACTGAGCGCCCAGAAGACACAACCCAGGGCGACCAAGGACCAGAACAGCCGGATGGCCCGTCGGCTTCCAAGCGCATTTCGAGTCGCAAGACCCGCGGCAAGAAGAAGCAAAAGCAGATGAAGGAAATTGACGAGATTACTGTAGGTGCGAAGGTGAGCGCCGGACTGAGCATTGAGCAACAGACTTGCTTGAACGACCGACAGTGCAATGACCAGAATTGGCCACCAGCTACGCCACTGCCTGTAAATCGAAATCCCAGGCGGTATATTGTCCATTGCAAGACTCGTGGGGCGTTGGCATTCGCCGCTATGTCGGAGTTTAGGACACCCGAAGCAGTAGGATCATGTCTGGTAGTGGATAGCCATCGCCCAAACATGGCCTGACCCGAAGCAATCTTTTGCACCCAACGCCTTATAGCATCAGGAACCCAAGCCCAGACCTGTCAAAAGCGACAGACCGGGCCATACCCGCAGGACGGCAAAACGATACCACTTATTGTCGACACCTTGAATGAAAATTTAGGGAATCAGGGGACTACCGGCTCATTATGGGCAAGCTGAGAATCCGTCATATCGTGGAAGATAAGCCCCCGCTGACAAAGTTCTCGCCCTGCATCACGGCGTCCATGGCCGACAGCAGTTCCCTCTCGGCGTCTGTTTTGAGCACATAACCGCACGCGCCCAGGCGGAAGGCTTCGTGGACGATATCGGTCGCGGTTTCCTGGGTCAGGAAGACGATCTTCGAGCGTGGAGCTACCTTGAGGATTCGGCGAGCAGCCTCAACGCCATTTAATTTTGGCAGACCGATGTCGAGGAGAATCAAGTCAGGCTGCAGTTTCTCGGCCTGCTCGACAGCGTCTAACCCATCATGTGCCTCGCTGATGATTTGAAGATTGTGGCCGTTGGCAACTGCGGATGAAA
>Ga0105245_10000527_pt1 | contig 35037 bp, 33 predicted proteins | sample KBSM54metaG_FD_81523 | JGI IMG/M metagenome (GOLD analysis project Ga0105245, IMG submission 81523) | Miscanthus rhizosphere microbial communities from Kellogg Biological Station, Michigan, USA - KBS M5-4 metaG | ecosystem: Host-associated > Plants > Roots > Rhizosphere > Soil | place...
CCACCAGAGCCGCGTGGTACTGGAGGTACGCCGATTCCAGAGCGTTGAAAGGCGGAATAACCTTCGTGTTTAGGAGTGCCTGAAGTTGTGGATGGGTTGCCACCTGGAGTTTGGCCGACTCCAGCGCCGCTCGCGCCGTCAGCAGGGCGTCGTAGATCTGATCGTCCGCCTGGTTGATGGTCCCAGGGTGCTTGATGACGTAGGCGCCGGTCTTCATGCAGGCCGTCGTCCCGACCATCCCCGAGCCGAGCGCAAAAGCGAGGACTGCGATGCGGAGCTTCACTGGGTCACCGCCGTTCCCTCGGCCGCCAGCCGGGCCGCTTTGGCCGATGCGGTTTCCCACTCCCAGCCCGTCATCGCGAACGGTGGGGCCTGGTAGATGTGGAACGTGACCACATTCCCGTCCGGGGCCGTCACGGAATCGCCTTCCTTGAACACCGGATTGCCGTGCCCATCGAACGCGGCCGGCGTCCAGGTGTAGACACCAGGGGTCGGGCTCTGTGCGCCTACGGGGTTGGTCGTTGGAGGCGGAGGAGTTGGTGCTGGATGCGCCGGAGGATAGTCGGCTGCATCAATCGAAACCTTGATAGTTCCGGGTAAGTTCTGCCACTTGTCGGGGACGACCTTATCCCCATCGTGAAGGCGGATCGCCATAACCAGACCCGCATCCCATCCGTTGATGTCGATGGCCCAGTCAATCAGGTAGCCCTGATCGTGAAGATGCGCGGCGAGCGCTTGCCGCTCCGCGCCACCTCCGACCATTGCTCGCAACGGCTGGTACGCATCAGGCTTTGAATCCCAGTAGATATCGTTGGTTAGATAGGTCATACATTTTCCTCTTTTCTAATTTGGTCTTGGAGCATTGAGAAGTGCATATTCGCAGAAGTGCTCAAACGCGGCAAAGTTGTAGGCAGTAGCCGCATCGACCTCGTCTTTGAAATACCCGATATTAATGCGCTTACCGCGAACGTTGACCCTGGCGCGCCACTTGCGGGTTTCCTTGTTCCAGTCCACGCCCTTGAATGTTGAACTTGTGGCTGCCATCTTCCTGGCGTTTGCCTGATTCTGACTCTCTGAGGCCGGTCGAAGGTTGAGGCGTTGGTTGTTCAGTCCGTTGGTATCCGCATGGTCCACATCCGAGCTACACGCCAAGATCATCTTGTGCATACAAATGTGAGACTGCCTGCCGTTGATCCGAAGACAGCGTCTAGCGTAGATTCTGGGACTAGCGCCGTTCGCTCTTTTCTCGACCACTGCGTGCCATTTAAATTGTGCTAGCCGCTCGTAGTCCTCTTCATCAACGAGGGCCACGAAGCCTCTGGTGAGTGGTATTGTTTTAGCAGCCATATGAACCCTCCCGTGGTTCCTGTGGTCAGGGCTCACGCTCTGCTGATAACAGTGCGTGGGTCCGCCTACCATTTTACCCGACATTTTGTGAATTAAAACGTAGAATTGCGATTATGTTTTGGGGCTGCCGGGCTGAACTACCGACCGGGGGATAGTGGTAGGCTTTTAGGCGGTGACCGAGGAAGGCGCGAACCAACCCCGATCACCTAGCACTTCACGAAAGGATGTTTCGTAAAATGCGTCTCTCGATTGTACTCTTCTCACTGCTCGCCCCCGCGGCGTTCGCCAGCACACTGACTGAGCCGATCCCCACCGTCACAACGACCTGCACCGTGAATCAGTCTCCGGTCCAGTGCGGCGGGTTTTTAGCCCCTGGCGCTAACGCCTACGGCGACGTGAGCGGACTGAATACCGCCGAGGGCGTGTCCATTAACCTCACTGCGGAAGTCTGGACAAATAGCCAGATTCAGCAGGCCAGCGCTCTCGCATCGCTTGACTTCCTTGGTGCGACCGATGGGCCGCAGCGATCCGGTTACGCGACCTACTCGATCTATACCGATGGCGATCATGGCGGCGATGCTGGCATCTTCGCGACCGGAATGATCGAGGGATTGGCCAGCAACCCGCTCATAGGAACTCAGGGCGTTGTGGTTCATGGATCTAACGCGCCATTCCAGCTCGGCGTGCCGTTTGAGGTTCAGGCATCGGTTCTGGCAAACAGCTTCTTTGCCTATTCCGGAGCTGGCGGAGTTACTCAGATACAGCTTCAATTGTTTGAACTAGACGGAACGCCAGTAACGATCTTCGATCCGCCAGCCACGGCGATTCCAGAGCCAGCTTCGTGGGCACTAGTCGCCGCAGGGCTTGGCATTGTTGGCGGCTTCTCGACCATTAATTCCAGGACGAAAGGATTGGTTTGACCATGCGTACTTTACGGAGTATGCTGAACGCACCCCGCACCGGGTTTCAGCATTACTCATTCCGCCACCGCATAACGGCCTGGGTTAGTGCCACCCTGTTCGACGGCATCACGTACACGTCTCGCCACGGGCTGACGCGCGGAATGAAACGCCGCGGAGGATTGGGCTGGTTGCCGATCTCCCCCGCCAAAACCCCGGAAGAGCGTTTTTGGGAGACACTGGACCTTCGCGACGCCGTCGTGTACGATGTTGGCGCGTTCCATGGGTTGCTGACCCTGCATTTTGCACGCTCCTCCAAGCACGTAGTCTCGTTTGAGCCGACCGCAGAAAACCGGGCGCGCCTCGAACAGAACATCGCGTTGAACCGATTGACTAACGTAACCGTCAGACCAGTCGGCCTCGGATCAGCTAAAGAGATGCGGCTGATCCGGTACGACTCACTCGTGCCGGGCGGCGCAACCGTCGACTTCGGAGAACCCATTAAAGAGCGGCGCTCGCTCGACTACGGCTACACCCACCACGGCGTCATCTCTGCGTTCAACACTCAGCCGGTTAAGATCACGACGATCGACCAGGACATGGCTGAGTACTCATTGCCCGTGCCCTCATTCGTCAAGATAGATGTGGAGGGTTTCGAGCTGCAGGTTTTGAAGGGCGCGAAAGAGTTGCTCAGTGCCCACCACCCGAAGCTCTTCCTGGAAATGCACGGGGCTACGCTTAGCGAGAAGGAGCGGAAGGTGGCGGAAATCGTTGCGCATCTGAGTGACTTGGGCTACTCAATCACACACGTTGAAACTGGAAGCCGCATTACGACGGGAAACTCCATCGTGGCGCGGCAAGGGCATCTTTACTGCACCAACGCCGGATGATGGCCTGGGGTCTCACTGGAGTACCACCCGGCCACTGACCACGGACTTTCCGTTCAGCACTCCAGGGCTCGTCGAGATTAGATCTCCGTAATAATGCTCTACCGTCTGCGCCCCTGTTCGGAGAGCGACCGAGTTAAACGAGACCGAGTAGTCCTGTGACGCTGACTTGCCGTCTTCGGGGTCCGTGTCCCAAGCGTGTGAAAAGAGATCATCCCCCTCATCGCGATAAGTCGTATCTCCGGTGTAGGCGTAGTACCAGTAGAAAGCCTCAGTCGCAACCATTCCGCCAAGGTGTTGATAGTTCGCGGCGTTGACGCCGCAATTTCCCTGCTGGTCCGGCTGAATCCAAAGATACTGCGGAGTGTCTGAGCACCCTGGACTTCCATCCGCATAAGGAACATTCATGAAAACGTGGTTTACCACGTTCGCATAAATGTAATCGTTGTATCGCTTGATGACGTAGGGAATGCGGGGATCGTGAGATAGCGGCCAGTCTTCGATAAGCGCGTCTACTCCATAGCCGCCAAGATACCCCTGAACCCATCGGTAGGAGTTCGATGGGGTTTCGGTCATGCTGAGCAGAATCGTTATCGCCGCATCCCGCAACTTTTGGTGATTAGGGCACGAAACACTGCCGTATTTTATGATCGCGATACAGTCCTTTAGTGACCAAGCAACCTGTCGCATCCCGTCCTGAATCCACTCCGTGGCGGGCCCTGCTGCCGTGTAGGCATTATTTATCATCAGGTCGCCAGCCGCCTTGTACGTTCCGCCACCAAAGGCACGCTCCGCGAGGTACTGGTTCTCAGTGAAATGGGCGTAAGTGACCATATTCCCGCCGTTGGATGTTATATAGTCCCTGGTGTTGGTCGCGCCTTCTTTCCCGCAGACATTTTGGTACGCCGGGTTCCCGGTATACTGCGTCGTATTGAAATAGAAATTGAACCAGTAATAGAATCCAACTCCGGTGGACGTGCTAGGAATTATTTCCGTTGGCGTGCTGAAGGCCACTCCTGACTGCGCGGAGATGCTCGACCCTAAAGTACCGGAGGTAGCAGAAATATAAGTGAACGCATACTGGCCAGTGTTATTCCCTGGCCCTCCCAATCCTGGCTTTGCAAGCTGCACGGATGTCATCGCTGGAGTGAACTGATCACCGCTAGTCCATGTGATCGAAGTGCCAGAAACGCTTACGACACCGGATAGGGGAACCGCCGTCAACGTACAGAAATTCACGGGCCCAGCACCAGCGCAATTTGAACCCGGACAAGGTTGCGCCGTCATGCGGGTTTCCCATGCAGACTTCCCTGGCATGGACGTGAAAGATACCGGAGGGGTATAGCTGATGTTCGGCGGGGAGATTACGTTGATGTTCCACGAAAAAGACTGACAGCGTGTGCTAGTGCTGGTGGCGCAGAGGTTCCACGTCGTTGTGGATGTTCCTGGAGTCGCGTTCGATGGAGGCGTGACCATAACGCAGATCGTGCTTCCGGAAAGATTATGCGGATGTCCGTTCACTAGAGTTGAAACCGCTTCACACGCGCGCGCCGTGAACGGATCATTGTAGTACGCAAACGTTGTGCCCACCGGGAAACCTGTGGGGTCTGAATCCACGTATGATTGATTACCGGAGGTGAAATCGTACACCGATCCGGTTAGCGTTCCGGTTCCGGAGCTTGATACGGTTACAGTGGTGCCGGTACATGGGGTGTTGAAATAGATTCCAAACCCAGCCTGTTCTATCTTGAAGTTATTTCCTGAAACTTGGCAAATTCGATAATTGGCTGGCTCCTGATCCACTTCGCCATAAGTCCCTCCTGGAAGCGTCCCAGTAGAATCCAGATTAAAGGAGTCCCCGTTGACCGGAGTGTACGTGCCGTCTCCGGTGAAGATGCTAGTGCTCGCGTTGACGGTGAACGTGAAGGATGGGACCGGGCGAAATTCACAAATGGAAGTGTACCCGGCGATGATGGTGTAAGGGCACATCATCTCCACAACGCGAACGTGTGGAACGGTCGTCTGAGCGGAAAGGGCCGCGGCGCCCAGCGACAAAATGAGAAGCAGTTTCTTCATGGCTAGAGCAGCGTCAGAATCATGTACTGGATGTAGCAGACGCCACCGCTGTCGTTGGTTCCTGCCGTTGGATTGCCCCACGCGCTGCCAGCGGTGAAGCCGGAATTGTTATAGCGCGAGTCCGTGGTGATCGAGAGTGGAGTGGGGCAATTTCCAGACTGGTAGCCGATTTGGTGTGCCGGATCATCGTTGTTTTGAGCAATCCAATAGGTGGTGTTCGCGGTCAGCGTCCCGCAACCGGAAAGCGTGTACGTGGTGAACGCATTTGCTGATGGCGTTACGCCGGTAGTGCTGCTGCAAATGGGCGCGTTCCCCGGACAATGCGTTCCGGCCCCACAGCCCACGGTGGTATCAGGGTAGATCGCCGCGAATATGTGGACTCCGACAGCTCCGCCGTAAATCTGTACGCTCGTCACCGTATAGCCGTTGGTGTTCGACCCCGTGGTACATGGAGTGAACGCTGCCAGATTGTCAACGTTCGATTGCAGGGTCGGGCTGGTACTGACGGTGTTTCCGCAGTTGAACGTTCCGCCGCCGCTTGCCGCTTGAGATGCGATCAGCATCGACACTTGCGCGTGGGCGAATCCGTCGCAAAGAAGGATGAGGGCCAGTAGAGTTTTCATTAGTGTTTTACCTGTCCAGAAGAAAGCACTTTTCCGTTGAGGACCAGTCCGCCCGATGCGGCTCCGCTGGCGATCACGATACTCAACGGGTCCGTGGCCGTATCGAAGGCCACCGTAAAACTGTACGTTCCCGGAGTCGTAGGCGTGCCGGTGATGGTGCAGGTTGGGCCGGAGCCGCTAGAGCAGCCAGACAGGCCGGTAGGGAGTGAGCCAGACGAAATACTGAACGTGCTGGTGCCGCAGTTGGTTTCGGTTAGGGTTTGCGAGTAGGAGACGCTGACTGTGCCGCTTGGCAGACTGGTTGGCGTTATCAGACAAACGGGCGTGCCGCCAGCGTTAGGCTGGAAGACGAAGGCGTCCTGGTTGAAGTCGTTCACCACCGCAAACGTATCGAGCGGGGCGAAGTAGGAGAACCGGCTGTACATGCCGGTGTTGTTTGAGCCGGAAGTGGGACCTCCCGTGAAGCTGCTGATCGCGGTACAGGTCAGGGTATCGACAGTCGCGCCCTTCGTGAGTCCCGAGATGCTGTACAGTGTGCTGCCGCCGTTCGAGGCGTATGCGTAAATCAGCCCATCCACGGGACGATAGGCGAGGCCGGGAGCATCGCCGTTCAGAATGGCCAAGCAACCCGAGGTATGAGTGGAGAGATCTATTACGGTGAACGTGCCGCCCACGCTTACGTCAATCTTGTACGCGATGCCCGCACCCATAATTAGAACTTCTTGCAGGTTAGTGTCGAGGGTGATGTTTGCGGTTGTGCAGTTCGATCCGAAGCAATCCGGGATTCCGGGCTGTGAGGCTGATCGGAGGATGTACTGATTCGCCAGCACGCCATTCTGTGTAGCGCCCGTGGGGTTGTATTCCATCATGGCGCTGGAACTGCCGTTCACGATGGTCAGCATGTTGCCGGTCCACGGGGCATAGACCGTATAGGCGTCCACTTGGCTAGTTAGGGTTGTCGGATCGATGGGGCTACCCACGGCAACAGTACAGGTCACTGAGCAGTTAACTGGGTCCTTGGCCGTCCATGTGGTCGTGCCGATGTTGAAGAGTTCCGTATCGTGATTCCCGGTGCCGTTGCCACAGTAGGTCCCGCCGTGGAACTTGTACATGGAGTCCAGAGCGGGGTGGTAGAAGATCCCACCATAGGTGTGAACCGAGTTCGCGGAACCATCGCCGTTCAACGCGGGACAAGTGTTATAGGTCGTTTGCGTGACCTGACTGGGATTGTTGATTCGCGTCATCGTGGGCGTAATGAGATTGATATTCAGGCAATACATCTCATTCCCGCCGTAGTCGGTGTGCCCGCCGCCCCAAATACACAATTGAACTGGCTTTCCGGGGGCCTGTCGCAAGATTGCGCTATTCCACGCGCGGATGACATGGGGACAATTAGTCTGATACGGGTAGGCGCTCCCGCCGTTTTGGACTGAACCGCTTGCTCCATCGGCTGGGCAGATTGACGTGGAGATCTTCGCACCCGTCAGATCCGTCCAGCCCTGTGACCATGGCTGAATCTCAAGAGCGCCCATGGACGGCGTTGTATCGGCAAAGGCGCGGCCAGCGAGATCATAGTTCGGGATTCCAGTTGCCGTCCCGGTGTACTTCGCTGGACTGGTGGACTGTAAATGGAAGTCAAACGAAGTCGCTGCCGAGTTGTAGTATGTGATCGACGCCGCCACGAACTTTGGATCAGCAACGGAGCAGTTCGTGTTCGCCGATGCGAGCGGGGTTAGCTGCGTGCAAGTATACGGTTGCCAGCCATAAGGAGGTGTATCCCCTACTTGAAGCAGGCCAATGATCCCCGTGCCGCCGCTGCCGTCTGACTGGAAACCGATGTTATTGTTGAACACCGTCGATGACAGCCAACTGGCACAGTCGGTCCCACAGCGATAGTCTGAAGGAGAATTGTCGTAATAGATGAACGACGGATACTGTCCGCCAAATCCGTAATTGACGACGATGTTATTGCGGAAGGTGTTCGACCCGAAAGCCGTTCCTGTGCAGGTTGAAGTAGTGCATAATCCTCCGGGGAAGTGGGCCACGACAATGGCATACGAACCGTTGTTCGTGCCTCCGGTGTAATCCTTCCCGGTCTGATAAACAACGTTGTTCTCGATGACGTTGCCCGTTTCGCTATAAGGGCACACCGCATAATCGTTCTGTGGGGCGCAAGTACAAGGCGCGTTGGCTCCTGGTCCGCAGTTCGACAAGCCTTCATTACCGTTGTAGGTTCCTAACTCGATCCCTCCCGACGCATTGTTGAAGCTGAGATTTCCCCGTATGAAGGAGTTTGTGACGCCGTTCTGAAATGATATGCCCTTGATGAGTGTGTTGTAGACTACGTTCTGATCGAAAGCCACGTTCGACATCCGGCCATTCAAGTGGACGCCGTTGTAGTCCTCTCCGTAAAGTAGATTGCGCCTCACGGTGATGTCTTGCGATGTCAGCGCCCGCGATCCGAGATAGATTCCGTGCTGGCAGGAGCCGCCGCCACAAGCATTATCGTGGAAGGAATTGTACTCAATCAGAATGTCGTGGAGGCCGTTGAACGCGCTGACCCCGCCGAGGCCACAGGCCGTATAGCATTCGTTGTGACGGACGGTGATGTGATGCCACGCTGCCACGCTGGCCGTGTCGAGCGTCCCGCCGTCGATGAATCCGTTATTCCCGAAGATCCCCGTGGCCTTGAATCCATCGAAGGTCAGATAACTCTGCCCGACAGTTTCAAAGGCTGTATTGCCGGTTCCGTTCTCATCGAAGAGAACAGACTCTCCAGGGTAAGCCATGAAGACGATGGGATTGCCGGAAGATCCAGAGCCTGGAGACATCAGAGCTTCGGTGTAGGTTCCGGCCCGCCACAATACGAGGTCGTTAGCCGCCAGGGACGTTCGGATGTGTGCAAATGTGGCGCAAGGTGTTGAGATGGCGCTTGTCCCGTTCGTGTCGTGGCAGGTGTTTGAGTCGGACCCAGTCGTAGCAAGATACCAGAAGTTGGTCGGGCTATAGCCGAGATGCAGAAGGAAGATCTTCAGAGTCCCGTACTTGGTGATTCCCTGCGCTCCCGTATGAACAGTGGAGTCGTTATCATCTGCATCCGGTCCTGTGCAAGTAGACCCGGTTCCATAGCCGTCACCATCCACGTCGATGCAGGTCATCGTGCTCGCGCCCAGGCCCGATAGGTAGGGAGGCCCCAGAGAACCAGCGAACGCCGAGGATAGTAGAATGCAGAGAGTGCAGCACAGTAGCCCGATTGCTCTTATGAGATCGCTTGCGTGGCTGGAGAACGGTCGAGATTTCACGAGCCCTAATGGGGAATTGCGCGTGTCCATTTTGCGTTGGCCGTGGATGCGATGGAAGCTGTCAATACTCGCTGGCGAGCGATGGCGATCCATGGTAAGCGGAACCTCGCACGAAGAATTGCGAGTTGAGCTCGGCCGATTCATGTAGATCCTAGAACACCCCGCCGTGACTAGGAGTATTGGAATCGCTGCTGGCCGCCGCCGCCTTGAAGGAGATAATCGCCGCTGCTTGATCTCCTGTGGCTGTCGGAGTCCACGTAGGATTCTCCGTGGTCGCGGTCGTTTGTATTAGTTCCGCCGAAGCTCCTCCTTGGGCATTCCCACCACTTAAAGAAAACTCATCTAGCTTTGTGAAGCTGTTATTGATGCTGTAGGGAGTTGCGCCCGTGGCTGTGTTTACGTCCCCCGCTAGAACTAACTCATTCGCGACCGATGGCGTAATTGACCCAGTTTGACAGGTAGAAGTGCAACTAGCATTGTTCGTTGCAGTTTGGTCTTTTGGGTCTGAAGACGATTGCACTCCTGAATAACATGCCGCATATATAGTTGGGAAGCTCCCGCTTGTAACTGTCACCGTCATAGAGCCTGAGACAGATGCACTGTAAGCGTAGAACCACGCGCCATTTGCATTTGTACTGGCTCCCGCCACATTCGTAGTCGAATGCCATGTATTTGAAGGGGAGCTACTGACGGATGCCCCGGAAGTTGAGGCGCCATAAAACACTACCCAAACTGCAACGAAATTCCCGCCCGTGCAGTTCATCGCGGCTGTCGTGACAGTACTGGGGTTGCCGGTTCCTTGAGCAGCCTTGTGGTCAAGGCGTACTATCGCCGCGCTGAGATTGAGCGCGACAAGGAAACACGCTGCGAGTAGTTTTACTGGTCGCATTGAAGTGTACCCTGCACCATCTTGGCGGTGTTCGCCACGGACACATTCATAGCCATGATGTCGTTCGCCGTTACTGTTGTGGTCGTGAAATCGCTCACTGTGGTCGAGTGAACCGCCGTTGCTGAAGGTACTCCAAGTCCGCTAGTTGAGATTGAATTACTTACTGTTGGAATGGCCGTACCGGTTGCTACCTTCCAGAACTTCACTCGCAGTGTCGTGTCCGTCGCATCGACCAGCAGATTGTAGGCGCTGATCGTACAGGCAAACGGGACCGTGACGTAGGCCGTGTAGGAAGTGGTCAGCGCGGCTGAGTTTGTGGGATCGCCCAGAGTGAACGGGATGCCTCGCGCGCGGGTCGTGGCCGGTAGATCGGCCTGGGCAATTGAAGCACACGTGCCCCGCGCCGACGTGTCGATAGATCGTTCAAATTGATTTGTGCAGGTATTGCCTGGAGTGTTGCCGTTGACTTTCACTACGGTTACCGCGTTGCTGCCTGACGTGGTAGCGTCTCCGCTCAGTTCTGCTCCCGTAGCTGTCTGCGTGGAGCCTGCGACGCGCAGCAAGCCCGCTGAAGGGTTAACGGTGGCAACTAGACAAGTCGGACAGGCGAACGTCTGGACATTTGCGGCTTCAGTTAAGGTAATAGGAGCCGTGACCGCGAAAGGAGCATTGGCGACATAGTTATTGCCTCCCGTAGCCGTGTCGGATTCAATCGTGGTGCATTGATACTGCGGGAGGCTAATATTCGAGGAGCCACCGTTGATCGTCGCTGTGCCCCGCGCAATGGTCAGTGCCGTGGAATTGATGTTACATACTCCTACGATCCAGGGCATGGTCGGCACGGTCGAAAGCAGGGTGTAGGTTTTGTTCGTCCCGTTGAAGTAGATTACGGTTCCGCTGTCTCCTGAAACCGCGCTGTAGTCAACTGTTTTGCTAACGACCGTGCCGCCTGAAGTGCCCCCGCCTGTATATTGCGGGATGTTGAGCGTGTTGGTGCTTTGCGTATACGTCGATGCGCCGCTGCTCCCCGTCGTGGTCAGGGTTAAAGGAATCTTAGTGGCATTTGTCAGATCCAGAGCCGATGGAATACCCAAGTTTGGGGTCGTCATCGCGCAATTGGTGGTCATGCAAAAACTTCCGGTCCCGCTGATTCCGGTCCAGGCCCAAGTAGCTTTATTTGAGGACGGAGCTCCGAAGAGCATCACATTGTTCGCGCTCGGAACGGAATTGGGAGATTCCAGACGAACTGAGGTCGTCATGGTTGCAGGAGCCCCGAATCCAAAACTATTCGCGGGTACGGTCACTGAAGTACCGGCTCCCATGTCAATCGCCCCAGCGTTGCCACTTCCCACACCGCTCGAAATCGTCCCCGGAGTAGACACATTTCCGCTCGTATCTAGCGTTGTAGTGGCCGATGGCGTTTGAATCGCCGTCCCGCCGCCGCCCGTGGTAATCGCCGTGCTCGTTACGCTGCCCGCTCCGACAACCGTTACCGTTCCGGTTCCGGTCACTGTTTGAAATGTCGGATCAGCCGAGGCTCCATTGCTGGTCAAGACTTGGCCCGAAGTTCCCGCCGCTGTAGAGGTGGGAGCTGTCCCGGCCCCTCCGCCGATAACAACTCCGTGTGCGGTGAGTGCCGCCGAGGAAGCCCATGCGGCCCCACTAGAAAAGTAAGGGATACCTCCGCTGGTTCCGGCCACTGTGAAAGCGGGGGTCGAGGTAGGCGTTGCGATGGAAATTAAGCCACCGGTGAAACCCACGCTGGTTACCGTACCGGAGCCGCCGCCTGAATATTGCGGAATGTTCAGTGTGCTGGTGGCTTGCGTATAAGTTGCAGCTCCACTCGTCCCGGTCGTAGTGAGCGTAATTGGAATATTTGTTAAATTTGTCGCATTGCCGCTCGTGGGGGTTCCTAGGATCGGAGCAATCAGCGTCGGCGTGTCATTGAACATCACCGAACCAGTTCCGGTCTTGGTGGTCATCGTCGCAAGGAGATTGGCGCTCGTCGGAGTTGTGAGGAATGTCGCTATTCCGGTTGCCGGGGTCGTTGTCGCAAGCGCTGTCAGGCCGAGGTTCGTTCGAGCTGTGCTCGCAGTAACGTCAGAAAGGTTATTCGCCGTGAGCAAATTCAGAGAGGCCGCGCCAGTTAGTGAGGCCGTGATCGTTGTTCCGGAGATTACTGGCGTGGCAGGTTGACATGTACCTGTCGACGCCCCGGCCACAAGGATCTGGTTCGGGCCAGCGGTAGGGATGCAGCCAGTTCCGGAGATGGTTGTAGTTCCTCCGCTGCCGCCCCCGCCCAGCGGCTTCTGGGCGAATACACTCCCGGCTAACAACAGAACCGTAAGCGCTATCTTGAGCATGGCTAGTTCTCCTTCCAGGCCATTACAACTTTCACGTCTCCACTAAGGGCCGTTATGCGGATCGTGAAATTGGTAGCCGTTCCGTTGCCGTGGAGCGTCTTATCTTCGAGATTGAATGACTGAAGACCACCGCCGACATTTCCGTAATGCCCAAGGACGGTTCCGCTTCCGACGTCGCTCGCTGTAAACACTGTGGCTGTCGCCGCGCGAGCATCCGGATTGATTTTGTTGACGGTCGCCGCAGTGTTAGCTGCCGCCGTCCCGTCCCGCTCCATCGTGTAGTAGCACGTGACGGAGCAGAAGACCGACGCCCACACGAGTTGTACATTACGGCTTCCGGTCGCGGGCTGCTGGACCGTCACGATTCCGGCCGTGGCTGACAGCGTGGCGCTGTAGGTGACCGTGTACTGCGCTCCTGGCGCTGGCTCGTCGGCAACGATACCGACACAGCAGATTACAAGTAGGGCTATCAGCCTTTTCATTGGTTGGTCTCCTGAAACTGTTGAGTTGAGTTAAATCTTGGGCGTGCGAAATAGCTTAGTGAGCCCGTTTAGGCTGGGCTTCGGAGCGCCCTCTACTACTTCGTGAAACTTGCCGAACCGGAGCGCTCTACGGATCCCGCGCGCCCGGATCTTCTTGGGGTCATACAGAACCGTGCCGTGCTCCGTGTTGATAGTGCGAAGGTGCTGCGGGATCGCCTCAGAGCTATCGAGGATGGCCGCTTTTGATTTTCCGGTCGTGACGGACTCCATGCGCCCCTTGGCTTGTGCGGCAAGAAAGTGCTCGGGCTGAATCTTCCAATCGGTTACTGGATCCGCCATCCTTGAGCCTCCAGTTTTGCTTGGGCGTCTTGCGGGGTCATTCCCTGCGCCGCGGCGAAGTCATTCAGTTGAGACGCGGGGAAGGTGCGCTGCTGGGATGCGGCTCCTATGCCAGTTGTCGTGGCCGCTCCCGGTAGGCTAGTAGTCGTCGCCGTGAAACTCTTGCCGATTCCTGGCGTGAATAACAGATTTGCAGCCGCGCGAGCAGTTGCCATTTCTGTGGCAACCGCCCCCACCGCTAGCGGGTTACCCGTGAGAGCGGAGAAGAGCGCGGCCCCGGCAGCACCGTAAGGCCCCAAGGCAGCAATCATTTTAGCGGTTCCGGATGGGTTTTTATCGGTCGTAAGCGCCTTCGCTGCCAGCATAAATTGATCGATGTCATTAGCCTGCTTGCCAAACATCAACGCCTTCGTTTCTGGCCCCAGCCTGTCCCATGCTTGAAGCATCCCGGGGGCTCGCTTGAATCCGCCTTCCTTGGTCGCCTTGTTCAGTAGATCTTCTATAAATACTCTTCCGACTGTGCTTAGTTCTTTCGGTGCTACCTTGCTCAGATCCTTCAGTGTATTGACAACGCGATCGCCTCCGCGCGTTAGGTTGTCGAACAGAACACCCGGCTCCTGGTTGACATTATTGATGTCGTCCAGCAGGTCCGCCGTGGAATAATATGCCCGGACTGTATTCCGTGCGGACTTTAGAGTTGCCGGTATAGTGGGGTCGGCCTTAGCTAACGCTTGAGTTAACTGTTGTTCTCCACCTGTGATGATTTTCCGAGCCAACGCCTGCGATTGATTAGTAAGATAGGGGCTCGCTCCATCACGAGAAATAGCCTTAACCGCTCCAAGGAACTTGTCGAAGTCCATCGCGCTCATTTGAGAATCCTTGGAGCCCATGAGGTCCTTGAGCGCGGAGTAGGCTGGCGAGGAAGCCTTTCGAGCTTCCGGCATGAGTCTGTTGATGTCGTCCCAGATGGGCTGAAGTTGTGCGCGCTGCACGTTCAGATCAATTGGACTGTCCAGTACTTGCATCACTGGCGTGGTTAGAGGCTGCCCGTTGGGCCCGACTACCGGACTCGTTTGAGTCCCCACTTGGACTGACTGTTGGTTCTTTGCGGCGCCAGCCCTTACTTGATCATATAGGTTGTCGCTTTGACTTTTGATGCGAGCTATCCGCTGCTGCAGTCTTTGATTGATTGCTTGTGCTGCGCCATATTCATTCGTCGTAGTGGGGGAGACTTGCTGCGCGATCCTATCGCCCGTTTTAGCGATTGCATCTTGCTGATTGCGGTAGAACGTCTGAGCCTTGGTGGATGCCCCAGGTGCGTTTTCAAGTCCTTGTTCTACTCGTTGAATTCCAGCTTGTCCAGAGCGCTGGCCGACCGACATCGGAATCTTTTGGTTCTCCGCCCATTGCAATGCAGATTCCTGAACTGGATTGTTAACATTAGGCGCAATCATGCCCCTGAGTCGCGTTGGAACGTTCAGCATCCCCTCTGCCAACTTCGGACCCTTCGAGCCGAGCAGGAAATTACCAACCATGCTGGCGACAGTCCCGACAGACCCGCCTGGATCGCCGGAGATGGCCTGGGTAACGGCCTCATTGTAAGGGGCTCCGACGCCAGGGACGGCGCTCGTTAAGAAACCAGGGAGTCTCGCCAGTGCCTCTCCATATCGCCCTTCCTTGGCCGCAGTTCCGACTTGGCCACCAATGTCAGCCATGCCCTGAAGATAAGACTTGCCGGTTTTTACTGGATTCGTGGAAACTAGATCTAGCATCCCCTGCCCGGCTCGTGTTGCATCTTCCGTTCCGGGGATAAATGGCGCGACACCTTTGTGCCAAAAGTTGGATGCGGCGCTTGACAGTTGGTCTCCAGTTTTACCGGCGAGGCGGCTAAGGAAGCTTCTGCCGCCCTCCGATTGCCCCGTTTCCTCAACCGAATATCCGGCTGGTGGCGGCGGAAGCGAATCCAGTTCGTAACCAGGGGGAGGCGGAGGCAGATCGGCCACTATTGAACCCTCTGTCCGTTTTGCATGTCGTACCAGCCACCATCAGCCTTCTGACCGATTTTGTGTCCGCCCTTGCCGACAGCGGTACGCACATATCCTGCGCTTTGAGCAGGCGGGGTCGCTGCTGGCGTCGCCGCGTTTTCCATGTAGGTTCCGCGCGTCAGAGCCTTTCGACGGAAACCGAGCAATTGCTGTACATCGGAAAGCCCCGCCGCGATTGCCCCAGGGGAATCCGTAGATTTAATTATCTGAGCAGCCTGACTGAGTTTCGCGTCGCTTGTCCCATTACCCGTTCCTCCGCCCTGTAGAATTTTGGCTATCTCGTCAGCTACCAGAAGGGCGTCCGTTTGGAATTTCTTCAGTTTTTGATCGTTTAACTGATCCTTGCCCATGTTCGCCAAGCCGTTAACGAAACGGACGTTGCCGTTCGCTAATTCATTGGCTCTCTGTATCACAAGTGGAATGGATTCATTGACGCTGTCCATGTAGCGAACGGTGTTCTGGAATTGCGGGCTCTTCACGAGACCATATTCAGCAGCCGAGCGTTCGAAGTCGAATTCTGGATCAAGCTTCTTTGCTGCGCCGTACACCATTCGTTTGAAGTTTTGACCAGCGGCACCAAAGCCGCCGAACATGGAAGATAGTTGCTCCGGAGCAATGCGATGGGCCACAAGATCCTGAGCTACTTGCTGTGCTTGATCTTGCGTGGGTTGCTGTTGCAGTTGCAGTTGCTTTAGAGAATCGGAAAGTGCCCTGCTTGCATCTGCCGCCGCCTTCGCCTCGGGGTCCTGCTTAAACTCCCTGAAGGCCTGGATTTTTTCTCCGGGAAGCAGGTCAGATACTTTCTTGCCGTGCGAGGAGGCCCAAGCGGGCAGGAAGAAACTATCGAACTCGCCGGTGGGCGGCTTTTCCTCCTGTTTTATAAGCCCCATGTACTGAGTGAACTCAGTGGGATTTATTTTCGCGCCAAGCGGCAATCCGAACTTATCAGCCAAGTCTTTCCCGACCGTCGGCCAGTTCGCCTGATCCGCCGTTTTCTTCAGATTCAGCAAGGTTGCCGCGGTCGGGGCACTCCGCACGATTCCGGGCTGGTCGCTCGGCAGGGCCGGTTCGAACTGATAACCCTCCTTGGGAGGCGTTAGGACGGTCAAGGGCGGGCGCAAGGTCGGGGTGACGGGAAGACCCGCGGCGGAGTCAGCGGGGCCGCTGGGCGTCGGCAATTGCAGCGGGGTTGCCATGATTTCGGTGTTCTTGGGAACGAACTCCCCGCCGCGCCCGACGAAGGCTCCGGTTTGGGTCGCCTGATTCTGCTGTTCCTCAAGATCCGCGCGCCTGGACGCCGCCTGTTCCATGGCCCGCTGGTGCGCCGCGTTGTCTTCCTCGACCTTCATCTGGCGGAGGAAGTTCTGCTGTGCCAGCGCATCCTTGTTCTGAGCCAGCATGTCCATCAAGTGCTGTCGGCGTAGCTGCTCTGCCGCGATATCGCGCTGCTGGGACATCTGCCCCGAGTTCTGGAGGGCGCGAAATACATCGGTCGGCCCACCGAACGCGACATTCGGCGTAGCCGCTGCATCGATCCCGCCACGCACCATATTGGGCAAGGTCGCGAGTAGCCGTTGGAGGAACGATGGCTGCGGAGGGCCGTACTGCGGGAAATTAAGGTCTGGCATCGTGGTCCTTAGCTGAACGTATAATTGCCGCCATAGCCGCTGAACGGCGTCGATGCGCCCGAGTAGGCCCCGCCGCCCATGTAGCCGTTGCTGTTGGTCTTGAACAGATTCCCAATGCTGCCCATCAGTCCGCCGTAGGGATTCTGCTGCGATTGGGATTGTGGGGTTCCGGCGTAGGCATTGTAGCCTCCAGCCGGAGCATTGAGTCCAGCGGCCCCCATAATTCCACTCGTTAGAGCAGTACCGGCTCCGGGGGCGAACATATTCAGGGCGCCCCCTGCCAAACCGGCCAACATCTTGGTTCCCCACCCGGCATTGGCTCCCTCGATACCGAGATTTTCGCCGAAACCGCTGGAGGCATCACGCGCGAATCCCTGTCCGCTATTCAGAGCAGCCTGCCCTTGATTCGTAAGCGTGGTCCCGAGTTGCCCGAGCGAGCCAGCGGCATTGTTCCTTTGCTGCAATCCCAGTCCGAGCCCTTGTGTGCCCGCGTTGAACCGCTGGTTTTGCAGTCCGATGTTCTGTAGGTTCGCGTTATTGTACAGGTCGGCCAACTGCTGCGCGAGTTGCTGGTCCTGAATGCTCATGTTGCGCCCGCCCGTGGCGATGCCAGAGTTGATACCGGCGTTGTTGTTCGTGTTATCCATCGTCAGGCTGCCCTGCGTCAGCCCGAGCTGGCGGGTGATGTCGGTTTGCGCCTTCGTTAGGGCGTTCTGATCGTTCATCCCGCCGAGCACCATGGAGTTTAGCTGGTTGATGTAGTTCCCCTGATTGGCGGCCATTGTGTCGTCCATCGAGTGGCCACGGGCGACGTCGACGCTTTGCAGGATGCCAGAAGCCTCGGGAGAGTTTGGATCGATTCCCGACGCTCGGAGCCTACGTTGCGATGCGGCCATGGCGGGCGCGAAAGACCGCGCTGCCGCTGCCGCCGCTAGATCGCCCGTGGGCAGAAGGCGCTGGACGTTCTTCGTCGCGTCTGAGTACGCATTTTGCGAAAGCTGGCGCATCCCGCCGTAATCGCGATTGGTATTGTCGCGCGCTCCAGTGATGGTTCCGTTTAGTTGAGAGAGATAGTCGGCATTCCTTTGGTCATTGATCTTTTGGAGCGCGGAGGTCGTATCCGCGCCGCTGATCGGAGTCGGTAGACCGTTGAGTCGCGCCATGCGATCGGTATTGGCCGCATCCACTCCCGGCATTGCTTGATTGCCGTACTGGGTGATCTGGTCGGGGCTGAAGAACCCGCCGTTCGGATCATTCAGGATGCTATTCAGGTAATCGACATACTGCTGCGTGTATCCCGCGCCCTGCTGCTGCTGACCAGCGCCCTGCTTAAAGGCGTTGTTCATCTGGTCCTGGAGAATGTAGGGGATGTTCTCCAACTGACCGCGCGAGTTTTTGCCTTGGCTTGATAGTCCGAAGAAAGACATAGTGGGCTCCTTAGTGCGCTCCGACCGCAAGGCCGTGATTGAAATCAATGTTGGGAGTGACCGCAGTATTTACGGTGGTCGTACCGCCAGCACCAATACCGCCAGCCAACATTCCCTCAATCGCCGTAATGCGAGATGCCAGACTTGCTAGATCGCTAACCAGACTGGTAACATCAGATTCCGTCAAAACGCGAGGATCAAATGCCGATCCGTTCCATCTAGCGAAGTCACCAGCGGAAAATCCGGTGGCCTTGATATTGTTCGAACTAGCTACGTCCACTTTGTCTGAAAATACGTTATGGAGTGAATCGGAAAATAGAGGTTGCCCCGCCCCTATTCCGCTGCCAGCCAACTTCAGGAATCCATTGATGGTCGCGTTGGCGTCAAAGGTTGCGTTTCCGGCCGCCTCGAACGTGGTCCCGATTTTAGCGGAGGTGCTTACTTCCAGACCTAAACTTCCGGTAGGTGCCATACCAATCCCTACACGGAACGCTGTCTGAATGGCTGTTGGATCTCCCATAACGGAAGTGAACGGAAAAGTGGGAAGAACGGAAGGACTGCCCACGATTCGGACTGTTCCGGTTGCGTCCTGGTAGAGATCGTTTGCAACTAAGCCCCCGGTAATCGCTGCGGCATTGCTCGGATAATAAGGGAGGCCAATCCAGAACATCCCGCCGCTCGGCTGAAACTGCACCCGCGAACCCGGTCCGCAAACGTCGCACGCCGTAGCATTCGGATCTACCAACAGATTGTTAATAGCGTTCTTGGCATCGTACAAAAACAGTCCGTCGGGCGTCCCACTGGTATCTTCAAACTTCCCAAGTGACCATTTAAGGGTTCCGCTGGTGATGGGATTTCCTTCGAACAATCCGAAAGCCGCCTGATGATGAACGCTCCCGTTGCCGACAACAATGGCGGCAGTGGAACTTGAAGACGGGCCCGTTGATGCCGCAATCAGATTGGCGGCTCCAGGGTCGGTTACAGTAACGGCGCTGGAAAAGCCCATAGGCGCTCCGCCGTATCCAGAGTGCATTGAGTTCGTGTAATTCGTGCCCGTGGAACGATCAATTGAATTGAAAAACTTCGCCGCGGCGGACACGTTAAACTGATACGTGCCATGCTGGATATACGCCTGTACACCGTCGATCATCGCCACGCCGCTGGTTCCAGACTCGGCGAAGATATATCCGGTCGCCGTCGCCTGTTTGTCCCAAATGGACAGGTTGGAAGCGTCGACGTTGGTGTTGTTCGTAAACGTCATCGCGTGATTTCCCACGTAGCTGACCGAGTCCGTGTCCGCATTGACGACCGTTATCCTGGAGGCGTAGGCGTTGGTGATGCTGTCATATGCCAGCCCCCAGCCAGCGCAATTCTCGCCGTGGAGGTTCTGGCCGACTACGGTTGTCGCTGCCTGGAAGAAAAAGCAGTGACCAGCTCCGTCGGCGTTCATCGGGTATCCCGTATTGGAGACGTCGATGTTAGAGAACCGCACAAAGGGCGCGATGGGCGGCGTCTCCATGAAGGTCTCCATGATGATTCCGCTGCCTCCGGTTCGCTCGATGGTGATATTTGAAAACACCGCAGTATCCGTGGCGTTGAAGAAGTCGATTCCCCGAGAGCCGCAGTTGCAGATTCCACCAGTTCTGAAATTCACATCGCGGATGGCTCCATTGGAGATCGATCCGGAAAATGGGTAGAGAAGGAATCCGGGGTAGCTGATGAGCAGTCCTCCCGTCGATGGATGGTCACAGGTAAATCCGTCAATGACGGTATTTTGCTGTGAATCCGAGATGCAGGAGCCGAGCGAGTAGTAGGAATTTAGGTTGCTCGCCGTCATTCCTGTATCGGGCCAGCGATCCGTCGAGTATTGGAAGCCAAACGAATCGTCTCCGTTATTTTCGGCGTAAACATTCGATACCACTGCATTCGAGCAATTCTGGACGTTTAGCCCGTCGCGCGATGTGTTTGTGATTCTCGCCCCAATCACTTGTGGATGGACGCAATGGAGATCCTGTTCGGCGACAAGCCCACAACTCCCGGGGTCCATGCTGGTTCCCGCGCAACCGCCAATGAACAACATGCCGATTCCATAGCCATTGTTGACGGTGAAGTTTTTAAGGGTGGTGTTCTGGGTTCCGTAGAAAGCCCAACCCCAGCAGTTCCCGGCTCCGGCGTGATCCGGGCATTGATCGGTCGGCTCAGTTGCGCCGTAGGTGTAAGACAGGTTTTCGAGGACCTGGTTTGACCCTCCCGTGAAATAAAAGCATCCCTGGTGCGGATTGTCACATAAAATATGGGAGTTTCCCTCGAAGTGCATGGATCCGGTCCAGTTCGTGAAACTAAGAGGGTCTGGATTGTTATGTACCTTGTACGTGCCCTCTGGAAAAATCAGAGCGCGGTTCGAATTGATCGCGGCGGTGATGGCGGCCGTATCGTCGGTAGTCCCGTCACCGGCTGCGTAGTACGGGTAGTTTTTGACGTTCCATGCATCGGCCCAAGAGAATACCCCGATTGGTCCAGTGTTCGTCTTGTTTTGGGTGCGGATCTCTCCCGGCAGTGAGTTATTCGCGCGCGGGAGAACCGTCACGGGGGATGTTAGCCGTTCCTGAGCGTCGCACGCAGCGGCAACTAGACACAGGATTATTAGAAACTTCATGAGGGCTCTCCAGTAACAGAAGCAGGGCCAACATAGAACCACTTGATAATCGAATCCAAAGGATCGCGACGGCCGATGAATGTGAACACTGTCCACGTATTAGCCGTTGAATCCAATTCTGTTGGTGCCCACTTTGCACTCGCGCCCCAAGCCAGCGCTGCAGTTGGCCCATCAGCTTTAACGAAAACGTAGAGCGTTCCGCTAGGAGTAGGAGTAGGAAGGACAATAGTGGTAGTGGTTCCGGACGTAAGTGCGAAATCTATCGTTCCGCTGGTGCCGCCACCCCCGCCGCTGGTCGCGGTGCCAGAGATTGCCAGCTCATACGATTCAGAAAGGCTACGGTCGTCAAAGGACGTTAAGAACGCCTTATCTTCGGTAAACCCAACTAGTTGTGTTTGCCCAACCGGCACCTTCGCGAAAAGGGTTCCGGCCCTAAGATACACCTTGTAGTGCGTGATGTTGTCGGTTTGCTTCGGCTCTTCCCAGGTCAGAACTCCCCCCATTAGGGATGCTGGCTTTGGAGGCAACGGACGAAGGCCGAGCATCACCGAATCGCGACTGAGGCGCGTCCGGTTGAGCCGGTCAAGTACTTGATCTGGATACGCCGGTCTCATGGACGGTTGCCGCTGAGGTTCTCGGTGGGCGCGATCTCAAAGATAGTCCCGAATGCGCTCGGTACAAGCTCGCCATCGTAGGACGCGGCCTCGGGATATGTCTGGAATTGAACGCCATCCCCACCGTGGCCCGCCAACTGAATCCGCAGCTTCAGCCAGAAGAAATTCCCGGTGCGGAATCGCGCCTTGTAATTGTCGTCCGTGGTAGATTGGTTCGATTTCGTTAGAGCTACCGACGTTGCGGCATTAGTGAGGTCCACGTAATAGCTGAAGGTGATCGGGCTCGCGCCCAACTCTGCCGAAGTCGCCCCGTCTCCCGTCACATCCATGTCGGTGAACTTCTTGCGGTCGCGTGGCTCACCGAAACACATCCACTGGGTGATGTAATCCCCATTGATCTCGGTGAACACACCGGACGACAACTGATCGCGCGTGTAGATCAGCTTGGTAATCGGATCTGCTTCCTGCGTGTAGATATGCTGTCCAGCCATGAAGTGCCCGCGCAGACCGGAAGACGTAAACATGGTCTTCGCAGCGGTTACCAGGGGCCCGCTCTTCTCATACGCCATGCCGCCCAGCGCGAAGTCGTACACCACCGAACTTCCGTCGGCGCGCCAGACTTCGTAATAATCAATCAGGCTATGCGGATCCCACAGATAATCCGCGCACGCTCCTGTCGGGCCGTAGCTTAGCGGAGAACTCAGAAGCTCGTCGAATCCCTCGCTCAGTTTCTTGAGCTCGAATGTTGTCGCGTCGAGCAAAACAAGTTGCTGCTTCTGTGTCAGCCACATTGGGCCGCGAGGCGTGGGGACGTAGCTATTCATGTTCGCCGCGCCGTCGTGATCGCTGACCGTGACCCACTGATGCAGACCGTCAGCCGCTTCGTATAACAGGAATGTGCCGTTCGCCGTGACTACCAGCACTTGATTCCCGCCCGGTGCGGAATCGAGAATTGTCGGCGTCTCTGCGTTAGGGGTGAACTTGCGATTGCGGATCGGCCAGGATTCCTCAGGAACGCCAACGAAGTCATTCTGCGTCGAATCGTCGGCACCGGCACTCCAACATACGGCCCCGATTTCATTCAGCGTCTCCGTATAGGTGAAGTCCTTGTAGTAGTTCCCGCCAGAATCTGGCAGGACAACCGCCGAACCAGTTCCTCCACCGCCTAGGACCCCATATACGCGCCCGTTCGCGTAGGCGATGATACTCATGGGCCGGGGCGGATAGTTCTCGATGGGACGCTCTTGCGTGAGATCAAGCACGAATCCCTGAGGCACGAGCGTTGACAGCGAAAGGTTGGTGGTCGTGGACCCAATGGCGACCATGTAGGGAGCTGTTAGCGCGGTATTTAGGATCTGGTACGCCGTTTGGCCGCCATCGATTGTCGCAAAGAAGACGTAATAGAGCTCGCCCTGCTCCGTGGAGTTGTTATATGCCGGTACGAGGTTATCGAGTGCCGAAACGGAGATCGTTCCCGTTCCGGGCGTCGAGAGCGTTCCCGCATAGACGCCATTCGATGTATGCTGCGTCGTGGAATTGAAAAGGGCCACATAGATTGAAACAAAATCGGTGATTGTGTTGTGCCCGGACCCCGCCGTGAACGAGGCCACTGGAGTGCTTCCGGAAGGGCAGAAGGCATCGAGGCCGACGTAGCGGACGGTAGTGCCATCCCATGATGAGAACGCCGGAAGCGAGTTCGTGGAGCGTGATCCCTTGCCGTTATACATGAAGCACTTGCTGCGGACGCTGGCGATCGCAGAGCGGGTTTGCGGAGCCCCGGTGACGGTCAGGATGTCGGTCAGCGAGCCGGTGTTGAACAGCTTCCATTTCGTGGCGGAGCCGTCGTAATGCAGGGCGATGTCGTAAATCGCTCCCGCTTGCGATACCTTTCTAAACTCGTGGAACTGGACGACATTCGATCCGTTCGCTCCCGTGTAATTGATATTTCGGCCGCCGCGGAGTCTGAGATACGGTTTCCCTCCGGCGACGGCAGGCGGCATGATGCGAAAGTTGCGGCATCGAACGGAGGAAGCTATCGGACGGTCAAGCGCCTGCCCCTTCGTCCATACCCCTCCGAAGGGTATCGGCTTCGGTGGATCTTGTTGGGCCATTAGTTGACGAAGTTGGCGAAGTTGCGCTGCGCCAGGTCTTTCATCCCGGTAGCACGCTGGACCCACTCGCGATACTGAGCATCCGCCACGCCGAAACGCTTGTCGTTCTGCCCGTAGCGATCAAGCAGGATCGCGCGACGCAGGGCCTTTATGAGCGCCGGCTGAAGCATCTCGGGAACCCATTGACCCATATCCACCGAGCTCGTGTAATCGGCGAAAACCGGACTCTTGAGGTACACGTAATATGCTGTATACGCCGCATCCGTGGGAGCCTGGAACTTGATTGCGCGAAGGGTCGCGCCGCTCGCTCGCGGAACGATGTAGAACGCTGTCGGCCTCGTTGCGGTGGTGGCATATTCTGCCTGAAGGACAAGATTCGTGTCTTCGCCGATATATTTCAGGCTGTCGGTATCGCTCAACGTCACGGATCCAGAAGGGGGAACCTTAATGTCCTGCATCTGCCCGAAATCGTTGGGCAAATCGTACTGGCGAGTCGGAGCCGTGATCGCAAGCGTGGCATTCACCCGCCGCCACCGCGTATCGCCCACGTCGGCGAAGAACTCCATGATGACCTCTGTGCGAAGCAGCGTCTTAATGTCGAGATCCCCCGCAACTCCGTCCGCGTTAGCGAGCGTCTCAATTTGAACGCTGGTCATGCGACTGCGGCCTCCCGGTCCTCGGAAACGCGCGCCAGCACGTCTTCCGCCGACTTATCATCGAGATTCGCCGGTGAATACGGGAACCAGCCGATATGCGCCACGGTCGTAGCGGAATCGAGCGCCACAGATACTCCCATGCGGAGCAGGTTGCGGCAAAATGTGGCATCCTCGCCGATTTGCCACTGGTTCTCGATGATGGCGAAATCGAAGGCGCGATGATGACCGTCTTTCTTGTAGTGCGCCCGCCGAAGCGCCGACTTGTAGGCGCGTTCCTTTTCCCGCTGTTCCGCCCGAACGTGCATCCGGTCGAACGCCTTGCGGTTGTCCGCAAGCCAGTCCTGGGCGTCCAAGTACCACTCGATCGCGCGGTCGATCACCTCCTTCTTTAGCAAAAGGAAGGCCGTGCCCACCATGAAGTCGCCCTTCAGTAGTGCCCCTGGCCTGATTCGCTCCAATTGCCAGAACACATCGTTCTCCCGGTCATACCGTTGCGCTGCAATGCGAACCGGGAACTCCTCGCGGGTGGTGCAAAATGCCGATACTGCCGGGAGATCGTGCGCCATGAGCTTCACGAGAGCATCACGCCGCGGAGCCATATCATCGTCAACTAACAAGACGTAATCGGCATCCGCGCGGAGCCCGTTAATCATCTTGTTACGCGACCAATGGATGATTGCGCTGCCCACGAGGCCAGGGGTATATACGTCATGCCCCTGCGCCTTGGTGTAGTTCAGCATGTCGTTGATGCAGGCGTACGCCTGGGCGTTCACTCCGCGGTATGTCAGGACTGCTACGTCGACTATCACGAGCTTGATTTTGTGGGCGGCTGGACCGGCTTGTTTTGCGATGCGACTTGCGCCTTGAGATCCGCGATCAGGCGATTCTGCTCTTCGATGGTGCGCTCACGCTGAGAAATCTTCGCTTCTGCGGGAGTTGACATCTCGCGATACTGCTCGACGGTGAAAACGTCACCCACTTCCTCGACGCGTTTATCAAGAAACGCGATCAAGACAGGATCGCTTGTCGTGAACTGCCCCCATTTGTCCGTATGGGTCCCGCCGCCGTTGATGCGCGGGGAAAATTCGATGAGCTTCTCGCCGTGCTTGCGGAGCATGCCATCCACCATTTCGATCTTCGGTTTGATGGCGGATATCGTGAGGCCGGAGGACTTCGCGTAGTACGTCCTCGGCTGCGTTTCAGTTGCTTGCATTTGTTTCTCCTTGAGGGAACCCGGAGAGCCGAAGCCCTCCGGGATGTTGAAGGTATACGAACTATCGACTACGAAGCCTTACGCCTCATAATCTGTGACGTCATAAAGCTTTGCGAAGCGTTTTTCTTGTTCAATTTTTAGGCCGAGCTCCGAAAGATACTCGGAGATCATGCCGTCGCGGCCGTCCTTGATCGAGTTCTCGATCAGGTGGGTTTGGCCGCTAGGCAGGGGTCCGCCCGCCTTGATGTTGAACATTTCGAGCGAGTCCATGTCGAGCGAGAATGCCCATCCGGAGAATCCGTTCTTGCCGGAAACGCCGTCTTCGAGCATCCAGTCGCGAACTAGCATCCAGACGCCGTGGCCCATCTGGATCTTCTGGATGTTGACGCCGAACACGGTCTCGGCGGCCTGGATCTGCATGTGGGAATTGCCCCACTCGTGGATGGCCGAGATGACGCGCGGAGCTGCCAGCAGCATCCGGTTCTTGGACGAACCGTAGCGGAAGGCCGAAGCCGAGAAGGTCTCGAACGTCTTGCGGGTCAGCATGCCGCTCGCGTCGGTGACGTTGGTGGTGACAACCGAATTGAGGCCCATCGTGGTACGAACCGGATTAGAGTTCGGGCCGCCGGTGAGGGATTCGGTTGCCGTGCCGAACAGGAACGAGGCGTTGATCTGCTGCTTGTGCTCGATGAGTTTCTTGGCCTGCTCGCGCTCGTACTCGCCGTTCGGAGCCGCGTAGGTCTTCGAGGCCATGGCGGTACGGGAGAAGCTCCAGGAATTGCGGAAGATTTCCGTGTAGGAGATCTTGGCGGACGGCGCCGTGCTCTTGCTGGTGGGCGTGACCGCGTTTTCCTCGTATGCCGTGCCGATGATCCGAAGCGCGGCGCCATTGTTGATGGTCTGCGCCGAAGATCCGCGAACGACGGTAAGCGTGTTGGTCGAAACCACCGTAACTCGGATGATTTCGGGAACGGTCGAGGAACTGGCCGATTGCGGAGCGATGAACAGATCGCCGGGAGCAAACAGCGTGCCGTCCGCGACGGTTACGCTGGTCGAGCCGGTTGCGCCATTCAGCGTTGCGCCGATAGTGGTCCAACGGGCGACAAAATCGTCCTCAAACCACTCACGCCGGGGAGCATCCACTTCCTGGGTGTTTTCGAGCTTGGTGAGAAAGGTTAAGATCGCCGCCTCGTTCGGTTCGAGCTCGGCCATCTTGTTGGCTACGTTCCGGACTAGTCTCGTCTCGGTAATAGCCTGGTTGGTTGTACGTGCGCCTGAATTTTGCGCCATAGAATTGTCTCCTGTTTAGCTGGTGGAGACTCGCGAAGAGCTACTTGAACAACTTGGAGAACTTAGATCCGCCGATCTGGTTCGCCAGGAAGTCATCGCCCTTGCTGCCCCCTCTGGAAGTGGCACCGGGTCCGGCATTGAGTGTTTGCCTAGTGCGGTCTTGCTGCCTCTTCTGCTCTATGGCTTGTCCAGCTTTTAGCAGGCGCTGTGCATTCTCGGGTTTGACGGATTGTCCTTGATGGATTCGCATGGCTTGGCGATAAATCGCCGTCATGGTGAGACGCAAGGCCGTCTCGGGGTCCTTGTGATCGCGCTTGATGCTGAGGATTTCGGGATGTCGCGCGAGAATCGCGTTCAGGGGAGTGTTGGGAAACTCTCCAATGTGTCCCGTATCGGGATCCTTGAACTTGATTACGCCCTGTCCGGGTTTCATCAAATCCCTGAGTCCCTTGAAGCCGCCAGTTTCCAAATCCGATACCGCGGCATCACGGGCTCGGTTGGATCGCGCTAAGGCGACAGTCTCGTTGATCGCGGGCATCACGTCGCCAAACTGGGATTGGAACTGCTGGCCCATCTGGTTCTGCACGATGCTGGAAAGAAGCGGCAAAATCTCCATCATTTGCCGGCGCCCTTGAGCTAGGCGAATCTCGGTCAGGTTTCGGAGGTCAGGCTGTCTCTGAGCCTCGATATCCTGCCCGATTCTGGATAGCTCCTCAAGCTCCGCTTTGTAAGCGTCTTCCCATCCCTGCCACTTCTGCCCTCGATCCTGAATCAGTGACCAGTTGTTTCCCTGCGCGGGCTGCTGGCGGTTCGGATCCTCGGTGCGCGGTCGTTCCTGCTGTGTCTGCGTCTGCGCAGTCTGTTCATCGTCCGGTTCGAATAAGCTACGCTCAAACTCCGTCAGTACCTCTTCGGGGTCGCCGTCCGTCTGGGCTGACTCGCGAAGCTTAATCTCGCGTCGCGCCATCCGCTCTGCCATCGCGCGGTCGGCAGGGTCCTCTAAATTGAGGCCCTCTTCGCCCGCCAAGCTGGTCAGTAAGGATTCATCGATCTGAGATTCTCCGGTGTTTCCTGTGTCCTGTGCGGATTGGGATTCACCTTCGCCGGCGTCCTGGACCTCGGTTGCCTGTTCCCCTGCCGGGGGAGTTGAGCTTTCCTGCGTTTCAGGAGTTTCGGCGGTGGTCTGTTCGGCTACTGCTTCCGTTGCGGGCATGGGGGTTGTTCACCCTTTCTCTTGTTAGGCGCTCCCTGTTCGGGTTACGCCTTTAAGCTCGGTCGGGAGCGCCTGAAGGATTTGCAGTTTCCCTTCATTGATGGCGGCTCGTACAATGTCGTTCGCGACGATCGCGCTTCGGATCTCCGCCACGGTAGAGCGGGATTGATCCTCGAAGAACCGTGTGAGCGCTTCGCGAAACGTCTCTTCGTTCCAAAGTGTCGCGATCGTGTTCCGGTCCTGATCGGTCATTGCGGAAGCGAACTAAATGGCTGCGGCTCTGGCGGAGCGGGCAAGTTCACCGGACCAGCCGGGGCTTGCGGTCCTGGAGGCATGCCGGGTACCTGCGCTTCTGGAGGCTCCGGCTGTGGCGAGATAATTCCCGCCTTGGAGAGAACTTGGACCTGCACGGCCGGCGGCTGATCTTCAAGCTTCATCGAAACTGACAGGTTCGTCTTGATCTCCTGCGGCGGAGGCGGGGGCGGCGGGGGCGGCATCCACTGTTGCCGGTCCTTGCCCTTGCCGAGCGCGTTCAACATCTCATCGCGCGCCTTTTCGACGTTGAACAGCCCTGGGGCCTGCGTCGCCATGCCGAAGAGCATCTGGGCGCGACTGAGCTTTGTATCGTCGTCATCGGAAAGCGTTGACCCTACCTCAACCTCGATGTCGCCGTCGTCTTGGAAGTCCTCTGGAGAAGCGTTGATGATCGCCTGCGATGGGTCCGTGGCATTCTCGGGGGCCGGGGCCGCGTACCCTCCGCCGAAGTTGCGCCGGTACTGATCGGAGTTGACCTGTACATCCTCGGTCAGTTCGCCGCGGTTCAGGAGGCGCATCATCTCCAGGTCATCCCGAAGCGCCGTGGTGAGCATGTCGACTTGCTCCCGGGTGAGAATATCCCCGTTGAAGGCCATGATTTTGGCGCCCGTAGCCGTGCGCGCCTGCTGGGGGTCGACGTTTGCCCCCATCGACATGTTGGTTTCGCCCGATGCGGTCTGAAAGGCGCGTGCGAGTGAGCTTTCATCGTTGTAGCTGGCCGATGCGGCCGCGAGCGCGGCCTGTTCGCCCATAACCCAGATCCCGCCGGGCCCTTTGGTCGTGTGAACGAGGCGGAATCCCTTCCCGCGCTTCATCAATTCTGGATTGTCGTACAGATTGCTGTCCGTCGTGCCTACAAGCGGCCGCAAAAGGTTGTAGATCAGGTCCTCGCGCTTGGAAACTTGGTTATTGTGGAGCTCGTTGAGCCCGCGAACCATGCGCGCCGTAGAATCTCCTATGCCGGAGAGCAGATCATCGATGAACTTGAGCTCCGTGAACGCGATTTTGCCTTCAAGGTCGTACGGATAGGGAATTGAGCCGATCCAGAAGCCGTTTTCGGCCACATATTCGATGCGTGGGCTGGATCCGCCGACGTGGCGCTCTACAAATGTCCACTCGGGCCCGACGGACTTGGCGTCCTCGGTCTGCAAGAGCGAAACATCCGTCCGATTCGCCGCCGAGAGCAGCCTCGTACGCAGATTTCCCGGAACACGACGCGTGTTGTTCTTCGTGCTGCCGTTCGGGAAGGCGATCAGCAACTCATCCGCGTTTTTGGCGATATCCGGATCTTCCTTGCCGTAGGCAGCGACGAACTTCTCTAGCCAATCCATGTTGCGGCGCCGTTCGACGCAGAACCACCGCGAGGATTCGAGATCCTGAAATGCCGGCTCGGGGTAGCAGTCCCCGATGAACAGGAAATCGGCCTTTGGCCCCTCGTAGTACTTGAAAAGGTACTGAATCGGGATCAGGCCACCCTTACCGACGTCCTCCATGAGCTTCGCACTCAACATCTGCGAGATGTTCGGATCGGATGACGCGTCAACGCCCTCGGGGATTCCGGCGGCGGTCATGTAGCCGGCGAGTTTCTCACCGTACTGCTCGAAGATTTGCTTCTGCCAGTTGGGATCGAGCCCTTTCACCCGGCGCTTGCGCTGCGTCTCTTCGATGCACCAGTACCACGCCTGCACGCTCCAGCCGAAGATGGCCGCCTGCAGGACGTGTTTCTTTTGAACCTTCTGCTTGCCGCCGCGATCCCACTGCCACATCAGCGTGCGGGTGATGCGGTCAGCGCGGTCCAAATCCTGCGAGATAAAACGGTGCGAGGGAGGCTGCGCCGTCACGCGAGCGACGAAACGGCGCACCAGCCCCCACGTGTCGGGCATCCCGATAGCGGTTTGCTCGGTGTCTTCCTTGGTCTTATCGTTCGGATCGAGGAACGGCAGCGCTTCACACTTGTAGTTCCGGAATGTGCGCTCCCACTCGTTCCAGTAATTGGCCTTGAGCCAATCCTGGCTCCGCCGGAGACAATCGATCACTTCGGATGACCGATTGTCCCGCGGTGGAGACAATGCCGATTTATCGAAAAACCCGACGTTTACCAAGGATTAGGTCCAGGTTCCTACCAATTGCGCCCTATATTTCCCGTCATCCCCCATGACAACGCGGGCCATGCCGATGCCGTTCTGCGAGCCGGCCGCCGTCAGCGTGGCCGCATTGTTGATGGAGGTCGCGGCGAGCACAAGCGTTTGCGCTGCGGACACAAAGAAGTCCGCCCACCAGCCGAGCGGCAAACCGTCGGGTAGCGTGATCGTTACCGATCCTGAAGCGCCGGCGTTGCTGAACGCCTTGCCGTCATCGGCCTGGACGACGGTGTATGCCGCAGTTTTGGCGGCGACTCCGGTTCCTTTGTATCGGTTTCCGTTGGATGCCCGACGATACCCGTCCGGGCAATCCCGCATTCTTACTCGTTCCATTGTTTTCTCCTTTGAAAAGTGTCAGGCCGCAGCCTGAGTGTGGGACCAGTTGTGCCTCTCCGATACCAGACGAGGCAAATAGGAAGCGTCGGACGTTGCGAGATATCTGAGCGTGTCGACCAGATGGCAGCGGAACTCGCTACGATCCTGCTTCAGTTCCCTCTCTTCGCTCAACCGCTTCATGATCTTGTAGCGATGCTGGCGCAGTTCAAGAATCAGCTCGGGGCAGTCTTCGGAAATGTGCAGGCGCGGCCAGATTCCCTTGGTGTCGTGCTTGCGCGGCTGGAGTAGCGTGCGAACTGCATCCTCGCCGGCGTCGTGATCCTTGCGCGGGTCCGAGAAATCCAGGCCGTAACGGTTGTAGCGAGTCGAGTAGGTTTCGTTCTCAACTTCCGAGGCGATGAAGCCCTTACCGGCCTGATCCATAAAGCGGTTGATAATGCGCTCCCCGCCCTTCATCCGGTAGACACCATACTCGCGGTCGGTTTCCGCGTGCCGCCACTCGATTTCGTTGCCTTCGAGCAGTTCCGCGATGGTCTGCACATATTCGCGGATGCTGTACTGGTTGTCCTGGTCCTCATCGCGCAAGCGCCCCTTGCGGCCGGAGATGATCGACGGCCACAGTTCGCGATAGACCCACCAGTCACTCCATGCGTCGATCAAAACCCACAGCGCCGCGTGCGGCGTGCGCGGGTGAGGATCGAGCGCCATATAGAGGCAGCCGCGCTTTGGAATGCTTTCACGTGGAACAACGTGGATCTTAGGATCGAACTCGGGATACACCGTCGCACCGGAGAGCGAGTAAGCCTTGCGCTTTACCTCACGCTGGAAATGCGCCTCGCTGGTGAAGCGATTCCGCAATTCTTGGATTTTCTCGGGATGATTGCGGAACTCGGGGTCCGCTTCAATATCGAGATCGATGAACGCGACGCCGTTCATAGTGCGGTAGAGCGCAAGGCCGTGGCAGGGACCGTTCATTCCAGCTCGCTCAGATTGCAGTGCTTGCCTATCTCGGACATCGGATAATCCGGCCACCGCGCCGGAAGGCTCGACTCAAACAGATCCGCAAACCAGCCCGGAAATGCCGAAGATACGCACCAGATTTTGAGGCAACGCGCCGCGATCGCCTCATTCAGAGACTCTTCGCCTTGCTCGATGATGGCCGACTCATCCTGAATGTAGATGGTGGGGTGCTCGGACTTGATCTTGCGCGGATCGCCAGGGATTCCAACGATCTCGCTGCCGTTCGACAGGCGAAAACGCTCATAGGGCTGATCTTTTAACGGTTTTGGCAGCGGCCATCGCTCGCGGAGGCGCGGAATTGAGTTTTCCCATAGGATTTTGCAGTTTTGGACGTCGTGCAGGGCGCGATCGTGATCCTGCGACTGGATAACCACCTTCGTTGCGGGGTGCGTAAACGCCGTCCACGCCGCGGCTGCCGAAACGCACCACGACATCATCATGGTTCGCGATTTGTACGTGTAAACCGTCGGCTCGTTGGGGTCGAGTAAGACTTTCAGGCATTCAAGCAGGTATCGTTTCTTCGGGAACGGCTTGTACGGATCGAGTTGGTTCTGCTCGTCCTTCGTTTTCGTGCACTCCGTCATCCAGTAAAAGGCGTCCTCCAGGGCTTTCCGCGCCATCGACTCCTGTATCAGAGCGTCGAGCGTTGCTTTGGTGTGCTCGTACGAGTTCGATAAATTCGGAGATTTTGCCGTGAAGCTCGGTGTCACTGAGTTGCTCTAGCTGGTGCGTGAATGTGCCGGTTATTTCGGACTTCGTTGGCGCATAGGCGCCGTGAACGGCGAGTGCTTCGTGGACCGCATCAAGTCGACTCGGCCAATCCGGGTGCTCGAACTTGGTGTAGCCATTCTCCGGGTCGCCCTTAACGATCAGCTTGGTCGCATTCAGCCCCGCGCGGAGCGTTTTCAGCGCCTCGGCCTGGGTTACGCCGTTGAGGTTCGCGATGCGCTGGGCGATCGACAGCGTCCGCTGGCCGGCGGCCACTTCTAGCTGATCGATCTGATTCGCGATGACCTTGCGGACGTTCTTCTCGGGCCATTGGAGTTTGAGCGCCTCGGCCGCGAACCATTCATCTACCTGAATCGGCTCTGGCTGATCCCGAGCGTAATCTTCGAGAACCCGCTGACGGTAGACCGCCTCGGTAGTCTTGTCCTGCTTCGCCACACGCTAGAATCCGGGGAATGTGCCAGTCGGAGCCGCTGCCGGTTGCGCCGGAGTTTGGCTCTGGCTTGGTCGTTGCCACGGGCGCTGTTGCGGCTGCTGCATCTGCTGGCGCTGCATCATGTGGCGGCCGACGATATCGTTCCACCCGCCGCCGTACCCACCACCGCCATATCCGCCCTGCCCCCCGCTGAAGCCGCCTTGACCCCACCCACCATTGCCGTAGCCGCCGGGTTGCATCTGGCGCATCCGGTTCATGAGGCTGCTTTGCTGAGTTCCGAACCCGGGGCGCTGTTGCTGGTACTGGTCATATCCCTGCATCGAATTTTGCACGGGCGCGGTTTGGTTCATCGTGGACGACCCACTGCTATCTGGCGCGCTTTGAATATACGACTGAGGACCAAAGTACCCAGCGCCGCCAGCGCTCATTCCGGGATCACTTTCACCGGGAAACCCTCCACCACCGTATCCGCCAGGTTGACCACCCGAGAAGCCGCCGCGCTGCTGACCCATCGCCTGAATCAGTTGCATGAGCATTTGCGGGTTCATGGTTGCATCATCCTCATCATCGACATGGACGGGCCAGCCGCGGGTTTTTTCTTTTTCTTGGGCGGTACGGCGGCCTTTTTCTTGAACAGGAACGGATTCGCTTTGCCGGTCGAATCGGTCTTGTCTTCGAGCATGTCCATCTTGGGGCTCACATTTCTAACCTGGCGGTTGGGGAAAGCCATTATTGAAGTGCCTCCATCATTTTGCTTGCGGCGCCCTTCTTCTTTTTGCGCTTGGCGACCACCGCGTTCGCCTCGCGAATAGCTTCGCCTTCGGGACGGCCTGACTTCAGGAGCCCATTGGCGACATGCGCCCATTGCCGTTGAGCGACGGGCGAGCTCGCCTTTTTCGTGTGGCCCTTGGCGTCACCGGGAACCCAGGGAGCCATTACAGTTCTCGCGATGCCGCCGCCTTCAGTCCATTCAGCGCTCCGATCGCATTCGGGAGAGCCGATCCGTGCAGAAAGATGCGTGCCTTATTGCGGTTAGCGATCTTTTCCTCACTGGGTTTTTCACCGAGATCTTCGTCTGCTGCAGCGCGAATGCGCGCGGCGAATGTCTCAATAAGTTTCACAGCATCGTCGATTTCTTTCATCGTGTAATCTCCCGTAGGGCATGATTTGCGCCCGCGAAATTATTCGCACGTCTCCGTGCTAGGATGGCGGCACCGCGCTCGTAACGCTCTGGAGCGTTCTGGCGCTGATAGATACTGTCGAATGGCGCTGTGCCCCAAATGTAGTGCTTATGCTCGAATACCAGATGCCGCGCATCGATCACGACCCCATCCCTACGCGCCATTTCGGAAAAGTCATCATCTGCCGCCATGCTCTCGTACTCGTGATAGAACAGATTGCCGATCCGCTCGTAGTATGGCCGCGTCAGAAAGCAGTTGATGAGCAAGCGCCGCTCATCGCTGGGCGTGCCGGTCGAAACCTCGACCACGTATTCGCCGTCCAGATCGGTGACCACGTTCAGCAGTTCGGTGTCCCAGTGCGGAGGCGGAAAGAAATCGTCGGCCACTTGGATGATGAATTTCCCCGTTGAATGCGCGGCGGCGCAGTTCCAGGCCGAGGCAGCGTTATTTGGCCCGGTGTGTTCCACCACATGGAACCATCCGTATTCCCGGGGAGCCAGCGCCCAATCAACAGTGTCCACAGCCAAGATGTACTCGATGTCCTGGGGATTATCCGCCTGCCCTAGCCATGCATCATGGGCCGGCTTCCAGCGCTGATTCTTCAGGCGAGCTGTCGCGTGAACGAGCGAGAAGGTCTTCATTGCTTCGGAAACGTCCACACGCGATTCTTCGGCGTCTTCGCTTTGTCATCGTACATATCGGAGATCAGATCCATCTTGGGATTGCGCTCGGGATGCTTCATGCGCTCGGCGCGATCCCGTTCGCGAACATCGAACTGATGCTTTACCTCGCAGATAAACTCGCGGCTGAAAAATTGTCCGC
>Ga0105245_10000529_pt1 | contig 35001 bp, 20 predicted proteins | sample KBSM54metaG_FD_81523 | JGI IMG/M metagenome (GOLD analysis project Ga0105245, IMG submission 81523) | Miscanthus rhizosphere microbial communities from Kellogg Biological Station, Michigan, USA - KBS M5-4 metaG | ecosystem: Host-associated > Plants > Roots > Rhizosphere > Soil | place...
ACCGGGCCGAGCCGCGCCTCCACCTCGTCCGCCGCCGCCGCAAAGCCGTCGCGCGACGCTACGTCGAGCGGCACGCCGATCACTTCGCTGTTGTCGAGCGTCTTGAGCGCCGCCGCGATCGAATCTTCGCGGATATCGGCGATCGCGACCTTGCACCCCTCGGCGAGCAGCGCCCGCGCCAGCCCCAGGCCGATCCCGTTCGCTCCGCCGGTGATAAAGGCAGTGCGCCCCGAAAAATCCTTCATCCTGCCTCTCCCGCATATCGAATTTGGTTGCGTCAAATTGTATTCAACACCTACTATTTGCCAAGCATAAAACGACGCGTCGCCAGAGCGATGCGCGCCCAGGAGGATGACGGATGGCGATCGGACCCGTGGCTGTTGCCGACGAGATGATGGCGGAAGAGCAGATCGCCGAAGCGGCCGACACGCCGCACCCGGTGCGCGAATGGCCCTCGACCGGTGCTGCCTATTGGGCGTTGTTCGTGATCATCCTGGCCACCTTCCTCACCTTTTTCGATCAGGTCGTGTTCGGGATGCTCGCGCAGCGCATCAAGGTGGATTTCGGGCTGACCGACTCGCAGCTCGGCTTCCTCGCCGGCCCCGCCAGCATCATCTGCTATTTGTTCGTCGGCATTCCGCTGGCGCGCCTCGCCGACATCTATCCGCGCAAATTCGTGCTCTCCGGCGGCGTCGCGATCATCGGGGTGATCACCGCGTTCGGCGGGCTCGCGCAGACCTTCGCGCAGTTCGTCGCCAGCCGCGTGTTCCTCGCGGCAGGCGGCTCAGCACACGCCCCCGCCTCCTATTCGCTGCTCGCCGACTCCTTCCCGCCGCGCACCTTGACCCGCGCCTTCGCGCTGCTCCAGTTCGGGTTCATCGGCGGGGTGACGCTCGGCCCGATCGTCGGCGGCATGCTGATCGGGATGACCTCGCACTGGGCGCCGACCGAATTTGCCGGGCTGCACATCTTCGGCTGGCAGTGGATCATGGTCTGGGTCGGCTTGCCTGGCGTGCTCGTCGCGCTGCTGTTCCTCACGGTGAAGGAACCGCCGCGCCTCGCGCCGCATAAAGATGCGATCCAGCCGCCGCGAGACGCACCGCTCGGCCGCCGCATCCTGACCTTCACCGGTCTCGACGCGGCGAAGGCCATCTATATCAAGCGCCGTGTCTATTTTCCGCTGTTCGCCGGGCTTGCGCTCAGCGCGATCGAGACCTTCGGGCTGCAATTCTGGCGCGTGCCCTTCATGATCCGCACCTTTGGCTGGACCGAGCAGCAGATCGGCGGCGTGATGGGTGGCATGATCCTGGTCGCGTCGCTGCTCGGACTGTTCCTGGGCGGCGTGTTCGTCGAGTGGCTGGCGAAGCGCCACAAGGACGCCAATGTCCGTGCCGCCGCGATCCTGTTCGGCTGCGTGACACTCTGTTCGATCGCCTCGCCGCTGATGCCCAATGGCTATGCCTCGCTCGCCGTGATGAGCCTTGGCGCGATGTTCGGAATCGCGGGCGCAGTGCCGCAGAACGCAGCGATCCAGCGTGTCGCCCCCAATGCGATGCGCGGACAGGTGACCGCGATCTATCTGTTCATGTTCACCTTCTTCGGCGCGATGGGCAGCTTCGTCGTCGGGCTGGTCCAGGATTATGTGATCGGCGACGAAAGCCAGCTCTGGAAGACGCTGGTGCTGACCGCTTCCGTTCTGTTGCCGATCGCCACCCTGTGCATGGTCCGTGCGATCCGGCCCTATCGCGAAGAAGTGGAATTGCTTGAAGCCGAGGGCCGTTAAGGGCCGTTGACAGCCGCGCCCGCGCGTCGCAGAATGTACGTAAAGCATACAATCAGGAGAGAGTGATGGCAGACGCCGATCGTATCGCGATGCTGGAGAAATCCGTCGAAAACCTGTCCCGCCGGTTGCAGCAGCGCGAGGACGAGCTCGATATCCGCAAGCTCCAGCACCTCTATGGCTATCTGATCGACAAATGCCTCTACAATGAGACGGTCGACCTGTTCACCGATGACGGCGAGGTGCATTTCTTCGGCGGCATCTGGAGGGGCAAGGAGGGCATCAGGCGCCTCTATGTCGAGCGGTTCCAGAAGCGCTTCACGCACGGCACCAACGGCCCGATCGACGGCTTCCTGCTCGATCACCCGCAGCTCCAGGATATCATCGACGTCGAGCCCAACGGCGAGATCGCGCATGCCCGCGCGCGCTCGATGATGCAGGCCGGGCGGCACAAGGATTATACCGATCCGTCGAACCCGATGCTGGGCGCGCGCCAATGGTGGGAGGGCGGCATTTACGAGAACACCTATCAGAAGGTGGACGGCGTCTGGCGGTTCAAGATCCTCAATTATATGCCGCAATGGCACGCCGATTTCGAAACCGGCTGGATGAACACCAGGCCCGAATATGTGCCATTCCCGAAGATCACCTACCCCGAGGATCCGACCGGCCCCGACGCGCTGATCGAGGACCATTGGCTGTGGCCGACGCACAAGCTGGTGCCCTTCCATATGAAGCACCCGGTGACCGGCAAGGAGATCGTCGCCGAGCGCTGGCAGGGGGATATTGAGCGGGAGCGGGCAGCGAAGGCGGAGAAGGTCGGGGCCTGAGCTCGGATAGAATTATACTCTTCCCCAGCGAAGGCTGGGGCCCAGTTGGGAGACGATCGTGGCGAGGTGCTGCGCACCGTTACGACAACCTTTCCAACTGGGCCCCAGCCTTCGCTGGGGAAGCAAAATAAGTAGAGGCAGACGAGAGCGCTGATGACCTACCCTTCCCTCCACATGATCATTGACGGCGAGCGCGTCTCGGGCGGGGAGCGGCGCGCCCATGCGGTCGTCAATCCGGCGACCGGTGAAACGCTCGCCGAGCTCCCGCTGGCCGACGCCGCCGATCTCGATCGGGCGCTGGAAACCGCGCAGCGCGGCTTCCGCATCTGGCGGGATTCAACCCCGCAGCAACGCGCTGCCGTCCTCCAGGGCGCTGCCCGGCTGATGATGGAGCGGAAGGAAGAGCTCGCCCGCATTGCGACGCTCGAGCAGGGCAAGACCCTCGCCGAAGCGCGGATCGAAGTGCTGATGAATGTCGGCCTCTTCAACTTCTATGCGGGCGAGGTTTTCCGGCTTTATGGCCGCACACTGGTTCGCCCGGCCGGCCAGCGCTCGACCGTGACGAAGGAGCCGGTCGGCCCGGTCGCGGCCTTCGCGCCGTGGAACTTCCCGCTCGGCAACCCGGGCCGCAAGCTCGGCGCGCCGATCGCGGCGGGCTGCTCGGTGATCCTCAAGGCGGCGGAGGAAACCCCAGCCTCGGCGCTCGGGGTGCTGCAATGCCTGCTCGATGCCGGGCTGCCGAAGGAAGTGGCACAGGCGGTGTTCGGGGTGCCGGACGAAGTCTCGCGCCACCTGCTCGGCTCGCCCATCATCCGCAAGCTGAGCTTCACCGGCTCGACCGTTGTGGGCAAGCATCTCGCCAAGCTTGCCGCCGACGATTGCAAGCGGACGACGATGGAGCTCGGCGGGCACGGGCCCGTCCTCGTCTTCGACGATGTGGATGTCGGGCAGGTGCTCGATACGGTTGTAGCCGGCAAATATCGCAATGCCGGTCAGGTGTGCGTCTCGCCCACCCGCTTCATCGTCCAGGAGACGATTTTCGAGCGCTTCCGCGACGCCTTTATCGAGCGCGCGGCGCGGATCGTCGTTGGTGACGGGCTCGATCCGGCGACTGGCATGGGCCCGATGGCCAATCCGCGCCGCCCCGAGGCGATGGACCGGCTGATCGGCGACGCGAAGGCGAAAGGCGCAGTGCTCGGCACCGGCGGCGAGCGGATCGGCAATCGCGGTTTTTTCTACCAGCCGACCGTGCTGTCCGAAATTCCGCTCGATGCCATGATCATGAACGAGGAGCCGTTCGGGCCGGCCGCGCTCATCAACCCCTATGGCGGCGAAGAGGCGATGATCGCTGAGGCGAACCGCCTGCCCTATGGCCTCGCCGCTTATGCCTGGACCGCCGACGCCAAACGCCAGCGCCGCCTGGCGCGCGAGATCGAGAGCGGCATGATCGGCATCAACACCGGGATGATCGGCGGCGCGGATGCGCCGTTCGGCGGCGTCAAATGGTCCGGCCATGGGTCAGAGGACGGCCCCGAAGGGGTCGAGGCCTGTCTCGTCACCAAGGCGGTCCATGAAGGATAGCGGCGAAGCTTATCGCAACGGAGAAAAACATGTCTCATGATCTGAAGACCGGCGGCGACCGCGGCTATCTGCGCATCGCGACCGAGGAAGCCTTTGCGACGCGCGAGCAGATCGACGCCTTTCTGCGGATGGTCGGCGACGGCACCGCCGACAAGGGCATGACCTCGCTCTGGGGCTTCTACGCCAGGTCGCCCTCGCCGCGCGCGACCGAGATTATCGAGCGCCTGCTCGATCTCGGCGAGCGCCGCATCGCAGACATGGATGCGACCGGCATCGATGTCGCCATCCTCTCGCTCACCTCGCCAGGCGTCCAGCCCCTGTTCGACGTCGACGAGGCGAAGGCGATGGTGACGCGCGCCAATAATGCGCTGGCCGATGCCTGTGCGAAATATCCGACGCGCTATGTGGGCATGACCTCGATCGCACCGCAGGACCCGGAATGGTCGGCGGCCGAGATCAGGCGCGGCGCGGACGAGCTCGGCTTCAGGGGCGTGATGGTCAACAGCCACACCCATGGCCATTATCTCGACGAGCCGCAGTTCGACCCGATCTTCCGCGCGCTCGCCGATACTGGCCAGCCGCTTTACATCCACCCGCAGACCCTGCCCGACACTATGATCGGCGGGCTGATCGATGCCGGCCTTGACGGCGCGATCTTTGGCTTTGGCGTCGAGACCGCAATGCACATGTTGCGCCTGATCACCACCGGCATCTTCGATCGCTATCCCGATCTCCAGATCGCGATCGGCCATGGCGGCGAGGCTATCCCCTATTGGCTCTACCGCATGGATTTCATGCACAAGGCCGGCGTCCGCTCGCAGCGTTACGAACGGCTCAAGCCGCTCAAAAAGGATATGTTCGGCTGCTTGCGCGAGAATGTGCTGGCCACCACCAGCGGCCTCCCCTTTGCGCCGGCGATCAAGCTGATGATCGAGGTGATGGGCGAGGACCGGGTGATGTACGCGATGGATTATCCGTATCAATATGTCGCCGACGAAGTGCGGACGCATGACCTGCTCGAAATTTCGGACAGCGCGAAGAAGAAGCTGATGCAGACCAACGCCGAGCGCGTGTTCAAATTGTGAGCGCTCCGGGCGCCGCCCCGCCCCGCACGCCGCCGACACTGGTGCCGACGGGCGCGCGTTACGCCCTGGCGCTGGTCGCGTTGACCAACGCGGCAAGCCTGCTCGACCGGCAGATTCTCGCCATTCTTGCGCCCGCGATCAAGGCCGACCTTCATGTCGGCGATGCCGAGATGGGTGTGTTGTTCGGCACTGTCTTCGCGCTGTTCTACGCCTTGTTCTCGCTGCCGCTCGGGCGGCTTGCCGATGGCTGGGTGCGCACACGGCTGCTGGCGATCTCGCTGCTGTTCTGGTCGGCTGCGACCGCGCTTGGCGGGCTTGCGAACAGCTTCGGGGTTCTCGCCGCATCGCGCCTCGGGGTCGGCATCGGCGAGGCGGCGAGCCAGCCGGCCGGCACCAGCCTGATCTATGATTATTGGCCGAAGCGCCGACGCGGCTTCGTGATGGCGGTGATCGCCTCGGCGATCGCGCTCGGCATCGGCGGCTCGCTCGCGCTCGGCGGGATCGCGGCGGGATGGTGGGACGAACTCGCCAAAGCCGGGCGCGCGCCGATCGCGCTGCATGGCTGGCAATTCGCGCTGATGGTCGCGGCGCTGCCCGGATTCGCGCTGGCGCTGTTGATGTGGCGGCTGCGCGAGCCGGTGCGCGGCGCGATGGACGGCATCGACACGGCGCCAGATCCGCACCCGTTCCTGGCCAGCGGCGCGGTGCTCGCCGCCGTGCTGCCGGGCCCGCACTGGCTCGCCATGCACAGGCGGGGTGCGACGCGCGCGAGCTGGCTGTTCAACGTCGGCGCGCTGGCGGTGATCGTCGCGGCGATGATGGCCCTCACCCATCTCGGTAACGACCTTTCGCCGCGCCCGCCGCTCGCGATCCTCGGGCTGACGATCAGCGCGCATGCGCTGCAATGGGGTGTGATCGGCTTCGGGCTGTTCGTGATCGTCAATTTGATGCAGTCGATGCGGCTCTCGGACCCCCAGGCGTTCAACGTGACCGTGAAATCGCCGACATTGCTCATGGCGATGCTGGTGGGGGCGCTGCAATCCGTGCTCAATTACGGGATGATGGCGTTCAACCCGAGCTTCATCATCCGCTATTACCACCGGTCGATGAAGGACACCGCGTGGCAGCTCGGCCTGCTCGTGACGATGATGGGGATCATCGGCCCGCTGATATGGGGTCCATTGTCCGATCTGCTGCAACGGCGCTTTCCGGGCGCCGGCCGCGCATGGGTCGCGCTGTTCGCAATGGGTGTGTCGCCACTATTGTCCTTCTGGGTCTATCTCGCGCCGAGCGTCGGCGACTTCTATTTCCGCTTCATCTTCTACGCGCTGGTGCTGACCGGCTGGCTGCCGCCGCTCTATGCGATCCTCTATGATCAGGTGCTGCCGCGCATGCGGGGGATGACATCGAGCCTGTATCTGCTGGTGATGACGATCCTGGGGCTTGGGATCGGGCCCTATGTCGTAGGGCTGCTGTCTGATGCGACAGGTGATCTGCGCTGGTCGATGCTCGGCATCAACGCGGTGGGGATCCCCATTGTCATCCTGATGCTGGTGATTGCCCGGCGGGCGCAACGGGATGAGGATGCGCTGATCGAGCGGGCTGCGGGCGTTTAGACCAGCGGGCACAGCTCGGGAGGTGGCAGCAGAGCAACGAGGGTAAAATCGGCGCCGTTCCTGAGTGGGCGACCGGCGTTGCACCTCGACTTCTTCAGCTGTGGCAGCCGGCTGATCTGGGCGTGGCGGTTTCATGCGCGAGGTCGATCCACATTTTCCGTTGCCGCAAACGAGCAAAAAGACAGCTATTTTGCGATGCGATGATGCCCGGATAGCGCGGGCGCGGCTTCGGTTGAATCGACGGTTCGCCAGTGGACGCAGCGCCGGCTTCGGTTGGGAATGTCATGCGGATCGCGACACTTTTCGAGATGTACAGAACTATGTACAGATTCGCTGTCAAGGTCGCCGAGTGGGGGAATAGATTTGGCAAAACACCCATATTGGTGTGAGTTATGACAGATTTTTCATTGAGTTGCCCAGCCATTCGATTAGACTGAGCGTTCCATCAGGAGCGGGCGCGATCGTGACAGGAATCGGGGGCGATCCGCCGACCAAGATTGGGCGTGGCGTTTGTGCGGTTCGCACGAACTCGGTGTTGCACCTTATTTTCAGCGATCCGAATGCGCGTCGCCACATGTCCGGTCGTTTGGGTGCAGTTTCTGCACCTCCCGATTGCCGCGGCGCCCGCGATAGGTACTCGACACGCCGACGCGCCAGTATGAGTGATGAAATGGGTTGGCCAATTCGCAGATACGATGCTGTATTGCGCGATGCAAAATGCTTTGATGGTCCAGCTGGATCCAGAATCTGGTTGGCGGTGACTGGCTTAGGGTCAGAGTTGCCGCCGTTGAGCGCGAGTCGCCCTCCCGGAGGGACTTGCTCGGGGAGATATATCTGACGCCATAACTGCTGTATTATTATTCTTCGGGAATTAATGTTACGCTTTCAACGCGCGAAAACCGACACGTGAAAATCGGTGTATCTTATCCAAAAAATAGTGCCACTTTATCTTATTAATATAAGATTTGTATTTAATTATTGATTTGTTCTTTATCGTGGAGTTTGTATGAGCGCTGTATCGACAAAGTTAATACCGATATTGACTGTCGGCAGTAAGAATCTTGGCTGCAAACTCATAGATCCTGAGATGGACCTCGAGCCATTAATAAATCTTAGCGGAGGCGATAGCGGCTGGAAGGACAGAGACACCGGGATATCCTTCCAATTATCCTTTGCGCGAATAGAAGATGATGGATTTGACGGTTACTATTTAGGACTAGTGAACGATGAGAGATTTCCGAAAAAATTTCTTTGTCGCTTAAATTTAAGGCTCGTGAGCAATGAAGTAAATTTAGAGGATATTAAAACATATCAGGTATCTTATAAAGATTTCTTTCAGAAGACATTTGGAAGCATTTCTGCCGACCGAAGTGTAGTGAAAGAAAATTTGGACTCTATCGGGACAGAACAATATTTCTTTGACTATGTACTAAGAATGGCACGCGCGTGCCATTGCGTATTCGGAGGAATTGCCGTCGATAACGGCGGCGCGCCCTACATTCAGGCACGAAAGTTAGCTGATATCGTACTCTTCGATGTTGTAGATTAGGAGTTACGACAATGCCAGATCTGGTCTCAATCGCTCAGCTCCTAGAGTACGAATGGAATGCTCAGACAGTATATGGGGATTTTTCCGAAGTTAGAAGTACTGCATCTCCGGAACTATTGGCTATGTTTCAGTCAATTGAGAGTGGAAATTTTCATGAAATACTGGAAGCAAAATCATCCCTTGCAGATGATCCTGGTTTAGGAGGGAAAACCCTTCTGCTATATGCTGGGACCGACGCAAACACCCGGGTCTCCGCAATGATGATGGCGCACGCCGATAAGTATTATAGTGTTGCGGACACTGCATATGGCAGTCAGCAGGCAAATTTACTCTTCCAACTCGAAATAATGGACGAATTTAACGACCTTAGCCCAACAGAACGGCAGGCCGTTCGCAACACAGTCAGACGCCTGATTATTGATGATGTGTCTCAACGGGCCACCCGATCGGCAAACAGTGTATCCCTTGAAATTAGCGCCGATGCCAGACCCGACAGTACGTTAAGGGTCTTTGAAGCGGCGCAAATACAACCTGGTGCGGTGGTGGAAGGAGATGTGATTGATCCCGATATGGTCGGGAATGTGGATGCCATAGAAGCGTTGGGCAAAAATGCCACCGCGACCAGGCTGGCTTTTGCGCAGGAATATGCGTCGCTGCACGGCTTGTCCGTCGCAGAAGTCTACTCCCGTCTCGATATCTTCAGCGGATTTGATCCTATTACGGGTTTGCACTGGGGTCAGCCCTTAGACGTTTGGTTAACCGTAGCTGGCGACGATCTGGCCGGATTCACTTCCAAGATACAAACATTAGCGGAATCCACCCGCCTACCCGGCGAATCTACCCAGGAGGCGGGAATCCGGGTTCTGGGCGAAGCGCTGCGAGCCCTTGACCGCTACGCCGAAGGCGTTGGCGAAGATCAATCCGAGATGGCTAGAGAGGCAACCGGTGCTCCACTCGAGGGCCTGATAGGCGCCGGCTTCATCGGCACGCTCGGGATCAATACGATTATTACGGCTGAGAGAGAAGGTCCTTGGGCGGCCGCCGCAGAATTGCTTGTCGGCGGGGGGACGCTTGCCGTCGGAGGTCTTGTCTTCGGCGGGGTAATGTCAATCGTCATCGCGGCGCCGCTACCCGCTATAGCCGTTACCGCAGTCGAAATCGTGGCGCTCGGCGCGGCACTCTATGTGCTTGTGGATCAAGTCGACCAACTCGTAAGCCGGCTGGAGGGCGAGGAGCACCCGAGCGCGGTGGCTCAGTTCGTGACGTCACTAATCTCACCGAGCGACCATCGCGCGGACCCCGAGCCTCATTCCACACTGGCGGGGCGCCAAGTAACCGTCATCGGCGCAGATAGTGTTGTAGCGGGTGGCGTTAATCCGTTCTCGGATGGGAACGATATCGTCAACGCGATTATTGTTGGCGAGATCGACACGGGCGCAGGGGACGATCTAATCACCGCCGCCAACCGGCTCACCGCCAGTAATATCTGGCAAGCCACGATGCTGATCCATGCTGGTTCAGGCTATGACAAGATCGTTATTTCCGGGCAGATGGACATTGACGCGGGTAGTGGCGACGACTTAGTCGCGCTGTCCCTTAATGAAGCTTATGCGAACGCAACGATCACCGACACCATAGACGGTGGGACCGGATTTGATCTGGTGTCAGTGCAAGCCGCCAATTCCGGCATCGACGCAACAATATTGCACGCGCAGAGCGCTGGCGGCGGTTCGCAACAGGAAGCGTCTTTCCAATTCCATTCCCATGAGGGTCTCGCGGGCGCTAATCTCGACCTGTTCAACGTTGAATATGTGCATCTCACAGATCGCTCGGACAAGGTCGTTATCAACGACTTGGGGAACGTCGCCGACCGTCCACTGTCGACCATGATGATCGACCTCGGACGATCGGATGAAGGGCGCACCGCCGATCTGTGGCGCCTTGATGACGACATGCTGGACTTGTCTCAGGCTGGTATCTCGGAGGTGCACAACGGGCAAACCGAGCATTGGGGTGTCCGCGTCGATCTGAGGAACACTTCCAACCAGACCGTGCAACTTTACAAGAACAACGTGCCGTTCTTGGGTGAGGTGCTGGCATTGTCCGGCAATCTGCAGCTTGCTGTCAAAACCAGAGGCACGAACAGCGTCGTCGGCACCGCTTATGATGACATCCTGATCGGCAATGCTGGAAAACAGTCTGACGATGAGGGGTATTCGACCCTTCACGGCGGCGCTGGTAACGATTTCCTGGCCGGACGAGGCTGGGAGTCCCACCTTTACGGCGACGCCGGCAAGGATGAATTCTCGGTCGGTTCGAACACCTGGGTCGAAGACGGCGAGGTTGGCGACACAGTCGATTGGGGCATCAGGCTGACCGGCGGTGTAAACCAGTGGTGGCAGCAGAGCGGTTATGCCTATTGGGCGCCCTTCTCGTCACTTTCGGCAGCCTTCCCCGTGATCGGCTCGGAGCTGATCTACACCGCGGCATTTTTCGCCGATCAGGTCACGATGAAATTTGCGCGATATCGGCTCGACAGCGACGGTACCCTGGAGGTCAACCTGTGGGGACAAACCGCAAACGCTGCGATCAGGAATTACAATCTCGACCTGACGAGCGGTGTCGGCACGGCCGGCGTGACAGTGTTCTCTTCGGGCCACGGCGTCGATACGTCGGCACTGGGCAAGCCGGCGCGTAGTGCGGGGCTGGAGCAATTCATCAATCTCGCGCTCAAGGCTGGCTTTGGCGTCGGCTTTGGCAGCTTCGATCCCCTGGTGCTGGATCTGAATGGCGACGGGTACAATCTGACCTCGGAAGGCGCCAGCAAGGCCTATTTCGAATTCGATAGCGACGGTTTTGCCGAGCATACCGGCTGGGTTAGGGCAACCGACGGCTTTCTCGTTCGCGACGCCAACAGCAATGGCGTAATCGACAGCGTGACCGAGATGTTCGGCAACGCGACGACTGGTGGTTTCGACGTTCTGGCGGGGTATGACAGCAATCTCGATGGTGTGATCAATGCGTCGGACAGCGTGTTCGCGTCGCTGCAAGTCTGGCAGGACCTGAATCAGGACGGCGTGACTGACGCGGGTGAGCTGAAGACGCTGAGCCAGCTCGGTATCGTTTCCATCTCACTGGCCAGCACGACGCCGACGACCGCGACCGCCGTGGCAGGCAACATCATTGCACATGAAGGCAGCTTCACCCGGAGCGATGGTACGACAGGCAAGATCGCCGACGTGGCACTGGCGATCAATGAGACGAACAGCAAATATCTCGGCGATACAAGCGTGTCATCGGCGGCGGCGGCATTGCCGCAGCTTGATGGCTTCGGCGAGGTCAAAGACCTGCGCATTGCCATGTCGGGCGATGCGACGCTGCTCAGCGACGTTTCGAGCTTCGTCGCGAACGTCACGAGCGACCTCAGCATAATGATGGCTGAGGCCCAGGCAATCCTGTTCCGATGGGCCGGCGTCGATGGCGTGGCGGTTACGGCGCTCGGTAGCAATGGCTTCGATACGCGCAAGCTCGCGTTCCTCGAGAAATATAGCGGCTATGCGTTGATGCCGCGCGCCACGGACGGCACGATCGATCTCGACAATCTGCCTCAGGTCGAAGCGCTCTGGCTGAACCAGGTCACGCGCCTGACACTCCGTCTGGTAGTACAGGGGCCGCTCGCCAGCGAATTTTCGACAATTCATTATGATGCCACGCGCGATTTGATGATCGCCAACGGACCGACCGCGCTTGCCGACCTGCTCCATGCGCGCCTGCTTGATTTGCCTTCGGATGCGACAGCGGCGGCGGCTGAATGGGCCGCCTGGGCGCCTTTGCTAGGCGCTCTCTCGGATGGCATGGTCCGGTCTGACGGCAATGCGGTTACGAGCGACTATCTGTTCGCGCAACTCGTTGGGGCGATGGATGGTGTGACCCAGCCGCTCAGCCTTGCTCAGCTCGCAAGCGGTCTCAACATTGCCGATATCCGTTTCGGAACCTCCGCTGCCGACGCGCTGGTGCGCGGCACTGCCGGGGAAACCGCGATCTATTTCGGCGGTGGCGGCGATGATGTGCTGACCGGTGGCACCGGTCAGGATGTGTACGTCTTCGGCCGCATCGTTGGCCACACGACCATCAACGACATAGAACCCAGCCCCGCCGGCGACCGGATCCGGTTTGCTTTTCTCAGTCAGAATGATGTCAATCTCGAGCGGTCGGGTAACGATCTGCTGATTACCGTAAAGGCAACGGGGGAAACCGTTCGGGTAACCGGGCAGTTTGCCCCGGTCGTGCCGATCGGCTCCGATCTGCTTTTGAGCAGCGACAAGGGCATTGAGGATATCCAGTTCGCCGACGGGTCGATCATGGAACTCCCCGAGATCATGGCTGCGGTCGGCAAGGGAACCGACGGCAATGATCATCTCGTCGGAACGATGCATTCCGACGTCCTGACCGGCGGCAAGGGTGATGACCTGATCGAGGGCGGCGATGACGCCGATCTCTATGTCTTCAATCGTGGTGACGGCAATGATGTCATCCACGATCAGCAGACCACGCCATTGCTTCGCGCGGCCGATCTGCTGGTATTCGGCGATAACATCGCGCCCGAGGAGTTGACGTACAGCCGATCGGGCCAAAATGGCGACGATCTGCTGATCACCGTCGGCGGTGGTGGCGGCAGCATCCTCATCCAGGGCGAGTTCGCCTATACCTCACTCGGCTATAACGGATTTCTCGCGCCAAATTCCCGGATCGAGATGTTTGCGTTCCGCAACTATGGCGATGCGTTCACGAACAAAGGACTACAGCAGCAGCTGATCGCGCAGGATACAACCGACGGGGCCGATGTGACTCGCGGCTTTGGCGACGACGACATTTTCGCGGCTTCAGCCGGAAACGACGTGCTGATCGGCATGGACGGCGCAGATACCTATAACTGGGGCGCGGGTGCCGGCAACGACATCGTCCGCGAGCAGGCACAATATATCGACGTCAATGTCGGGCTCGGCGGAATCAGCCTGACCGTGCGCGCCGACGTGGTGCAGTTCGATGCCAGCATCGATCCCGCGCACCTTGTCTTCAGCCGTGACTACGACACCGACGACCTCACCATCACCAACACCAATACCGGCGAGACGCTGACCGTCGACGGCCAGTTCAACAGCTTCCAGACCGGCGTGCTCGGCGCACAATGGTTCGACCGGGTCGAGTGGTTCGCCTTCGCTGATGGGTCGGCCTATTCGTGGAAGGATGTCGAGACGATCGTCACCACCGGCGGCGCGGGCAATGATCGGCTGCGCGGCGATATCCTCGCCGATACGATGGTCGGTGGGCTCGGGAACGACCTGCTTTCCGGCGGCGGCGGCGGCGACACCTATGTGTTCAATGCCGGTGACGGCCACGATACGATATTCGAAGACAATCAGACACTGATCGGCGAAGGCTTCCTGACCGTCGACCAGTCGATCGATACCGTCCAGCTGGGCGTGGGGATCGACCCGGGCGACGTCACCTTCTCGCGAAACGGATCGTCGATCACACTGACCTTCGGCAGCTCGGGCGACGCAATCACGCTCCAGGGCCAGGACGATTATATCCAGACCGGCGTGTTCGGCGCTATCCCGACCAGCCGGATCGAGCAGGTCATGTTCCACGACGGCACCACCTGGACCTGGCAGGATATCAACCAGAAGATGATCGCCGCGCAGACCACGCCGGGCAACGACATCACCGAGGGCTTCAAGCTGTCCGACCGGTTCGAGAAGAGCGCGGGAGACGATGTGATGCGCGGCGGCGACAGTGGAGACACCTATGTGTTCGGCGTCGGCGCGGGCCATGACCGGATCGAGGAAAGCATCACCAATGTCCTGTATGGCGACAATGACAGCGTCGAGTTCGATAATAGCGTGTCGGTCGCCGACGTATCGGTCTCGCGCGAAGGCAACGACCTGATCCTGACGCTTGCGTCGGGCGACAGCTTGCGCGTTGCCGGCGAGTTCGACCTCCAGACGCTTTATACCTGGACCGATGTCGAGAATTTCCGCTTCGCCGACGGCACCGTGTGGAGCAAAGCCGCCATCCAGCAGATGCTGCTGCAATCAACCTCGGGCGATGACCATCTGCTCGGTTTCTACAGCAACGACGATCTCGATGGCGGCGCCGGCAACGACATCCTCCAGGGCGGCGACGGTGGTGATACCTATCATTTCGATCGCGGTTACGGGCATGACGAGATACGCGAGAGTGTTGTCGAGCCCAATGCCGGCGATTCCGACCAGGTCATATTCGGCCCCAACCTCCTGCCCGAGGACCTGACCGTCGCACGCGAAGGCAACGACCTCGTGCTGACCGTCACCGACACCGGCGAGACGCTGCGCGTCACCGGCCAGTTTAACTTCGGCAGCTGGTTCGCCTGGAATGACGTCGAGTTGTTCACCTTCGCCAACGGCACGCAATGGTCCGATATCGATATCGCCACCCGGCTCACCGGCGGGACATCGGGCGACGATCACCTGGTCGGTACCTTCCGTTCGGACACGCTCGACGGCAAGGGAGGCAACGACCTGCTTGAGGGCGGCGACGGCAGCGACATCTATCTGTTCGGCCGCGGCTACGGCCATGACGAGATTCGAGAATCCCTGACCGACGCCAATCTCGGCGAGGACGATGAGGTACGGTTCGGCGCGAACATCACGCTCGCCGATCTCGGCTTTACGCGCGTCGACAACAATCTGGTCATCTCGATCAACGGCACCGACGATACGCTGACTCTGACCGGCGAATTCACCTACTCCTTCCCTTATACCTGGAACGACGTCGAGCGCTTCACCTTCGCCGATGGCAGCTACATCACCAAGGACCAGGTTAGCCAAATCGTGCTCACCGGCTCTCCCGGCAACGACCACATCATCGGCTTCGGTTCCGACGACACGCTCGACGGTGGCGGGGGCGATGACATCCTCGAAGGCATGGATGGCTCCGATACCTATCGCTTCGGCGTTGGTGGCGGCCATGACACGGTCATCGAGACGCTGACCGACGGCCGGACGAGCGAATTCGACACGCTGTCATTCAAGGATGGCGTGCTGCCGAGTGATGTCACCGTCACCCGCGATGGTCAGGATGCAATCTTCACGCTTTCCTCCGGCGACAGCATCCGTGTGCAGGGCCAGTTCAACGAGGGCTATAACGAGTTCCTGAGCTATAACGATGTCGAGCAGGCGGTGTTTGCCGACGGAACGGTCTGGGACAAAATCGAGATCGATCGCCGCAGCATTCATGCGACGTCGGGCAACGACCTCATGCTCGGGTCGCGTTATGCGCAGACCTATGACGGCGGTGCGGGGAACGACACGATCTATGGCGGCGGCAATAACGACATCATCACCGGCGGCCTCGACAACGACCATCTCGAGGGCGATGCCGGCGACGACACCTATCTCTACAATGCTGGTGACGGCGACGACGTCATCCATGATTACAATTACGGCAATGACGGTGCTGATCGCATCGTGTTCGGCGCAGGCATCACCGCGAACGACCTAGTTTTCGCGAACAATCCAGCGGATTCAACCGAAATTCTGATCAGTTTCGCCAATGTGCCGGGCTCGATCCGAATCCAGAACCAATGGTGGGGCGATGCGGGCATTGAATTCCTGCAGTTCGCGGATGGTACGGTGTGGGATCAGGCTCAGATTGCGGCGCACTATACCGCAGCTCAGGCGACGTCTGGCGACGATCTGATTTTCGGCACCCCGTTCGGCGGCGCCGTTGCTGGCGGTGCCGGCAATGACACGATCAAGACAGGCGATGGCGACGATGTGATCACCGGCGGCACCGGCGATGATCGCCTCGAATCCGGTTACGGCAACGACGTCTATGTCTATAACCTCGGCGATGGCCAGGACACGATCTACGACTATTCCTGGAGCAACGATCAGGCCGATCGGATCCGCTTCGGGGCGGGGATTACGCCCGACACTCTGCGGCTGGCCAATAACGGCAATGGCAACGACCTGTTGATAAATTTTGTCGGTTCGGCGGGGTCGATCCTGGTCCAGAACCAATGGTGGGGCGATGCCGGAATCGAATTGATCGAGTTCGCCGACGGCACCGTCTGGAATCAGAGCCAGATCGCAGCGCGTTTTGCCGCCGATCAGGCCACGTCGGGCGATGACCTGATTTTCGGCACGCCGTTTGGCGGCGCCATTGCCGGCGGTGCCGGCAACGACACGATCAGGACCGGCGATGGCACCGACGTGATCACCGGCGGCACCGGCGACGATCGCCTCGAGTCCGGTTATGGCAATGATGTCTATGTCTATAATCTTGGCGACGGCCAGGACACGATCTTCGATTATTCGTGGAACAACGATCAAGCCGACCGCATCGTCTTGGGCACAGGCATCGCACCCGCCGACATCCGTCTTTCCAACAACGGGAATGGCAGCGACGTTAAGATCACGTTCGACGGCAGCCCGGGCTCAATCCTGATCCAGAACCAGTGGCAGGGCGATGCCGGGATCGAGTTCATCGAGTTCGCCGACGGGACGATCTGGGATCAGAGCCAGATTGCCGCGCGCTTCCTCGCCGACCAGTCGACCAGCGGCAATGATACCATCTATGGGTCGCCCTGGGGCGGAGCGCTCAATGCCGGAGCAGGCGACGACCATGTTCTGACCGGCGCCGGCGACGACATCATCACTGGCGGAACCGGCAATGACCGGCTCGAATCGGGCTATGGTAACGATCGCTACATCTACAATCCGAACGACGGCAACGACGTCATCTACGATTATTCCTGGAACAATGATCAGGCTGATCGCATCGTTTTCGGTGCTGGTATCCAGCCTGACGACGTCCTGATCGACACGTTCAACGGCGCGATCCGGCTCTCGTTCAAGAATGTCGACGGCACGATCACGGTCGAATACCAGAACTGGGGAGACGCCGGCATTGAATATGTCGACTTCGCGGACGGTACGACCTGGAACCTGTCGCAGATCAACGCCCATATCGGCCGCGCGACCAGCAACGCCGATACGCTCACTGCCGCTGCAGGCGGCGAGGAGCTCTGGGCCCTCGAAGGCGACGACCGGATCAACGGCTCGACCGGAACCGACAGCCTCCACGGCCAGGCGGGCGCGGATACGATCTATGGCGATGAGGGCGACGACATCGTGGATGGCGGTGCCGGCAACGACACGCTGTTCGGCGATGCCGATACTGGGGGCGGCCGAACGATCATCGGTAGCGACCTCATCGTCAACGGCAGCTTCGAGCAATCGGGCACCATCGTCGGAAGTGGTGGGTGGGGCAACGCCAACAGCGACTTGCCCGGGTGGACCAAGGACAATTCGCAACCTTTCGAGCAGGTCTATCCTTATGGCGGCGTCACGGCGAGCGACGGCGTGTTCTGGCTCGACATGGATTCCGCCGGAGGGTCGGGCAGCAACATGTCGATCAACCAGACAATAAGCGGTCTGGCCGAAGGCAATGTCTATCGCCTGCAATTCGATCAGGCCAATCGGACCAGTGCGGACAATGGTGGGCTTGAAGTCTATTGGAACGGCGTGCTGGTCGCTTCCTATTCGGATCCGCACACCGATATGCGCACCCAGACGATCGACCTTGTCGCAGGCGCGGGCGACAATATCCTCACATTCAAGGGGACCGGTTGGGAGGACAATACCGGAGCGTCGCTCGACAATGTTCGGCTGCACGCAACCGCGGATTCGAGCCTGGCGGGTGGCGACGATACGCTCATTGGCGGAGCCGGCGACGACGCCCTTGACGGCGGGGGCGGCACTGATGTCGCGGTCTATTCGGGCAGTTCGACCGACTATACAGTCACCGCCAATGAGGACGGTAGCTACACTGTCGAAGACCTCATCACGGACCGCGACGGCGTCGATATGCTCAGGAACGTGGAGACGCTTCGGTTCTCCGATGGCGATTTCGATCCGCTGAATCTGTCGGGCGGCGGACAGCAGGCATCGCGGTCGATGGCCAGTAGCCCACTCGGCGTGACGCCCCAAGGCGAACAAAGCGCCGAGACCGGCGACGACAGCCCGCGTGCGCCTGATGCTCTCGCATGGGCCGATGAGAATTTGTCGTTCCATGGCGGGCGCTTCGACGGCTTGGTCGGCGCGATCAATTCGATCTTCGATCAGCCGCGGCTGGTTGTCGCGGTCGATTCACTTGACCGCAGTCCCCAGATGCCGGCCTCGATCGGCGCGTCGGCGTTAATGCTCGTGCAGTGCATGGCGTCGTTCGCGGCCAGTCCGGCCGGGGAAATCATAGGGGGTCACTGCAGTGATGAGATTGGCGGTGACCTGTGGATCGCGCATCATCGATCCGAAGCCGGACCAGTTCGTCCGTTCGATATCGGCGCCTGAAGAGTGCGGAATGGCGAGAAGCCGCGTGGCTGACCCGCGCGCTGTGCGCGGCAGCGGCGGCTCGCCCCGTTGGGTCCGCGGGCCTTCCCCGGCACGCGGGTTCGCGGGCGTGATCCGTCCGCGCTATATTGTCATCGTCGGCGGCGGAGCCGCCGGCCGGGAGGGAATTTCAGGGCCGTAAACTCTTGAGAGCGGATCGTCAGCGCCAGAACGGTCGCGCGGAGCAGTCTGTTGATAAAGCCCCCCCGTAACTATCTCAATTACTTGGTAGCTTGCTCATTTCCGCTTGGGACGCAAGTGTTTGTAATTATGCGCATTTCGCATGTCAGCTTGCCGATCGAACCCGCAAAAAAACGTCAGTCCCTTAGCCATCAAGATCGGGCGCCTCCGATTTACTGTCATCGGCCGGACGAATTGGACACCGGCCTGAATTAAGCCGCCTCCCTCAGCCCAATCTCCTCCGCCGTCGCCCAGTTGCCGTGCAACCCGAACCGCAACCGGATCGGAATCCGGATCTCGGCGATCGGGCCTTTCGCGATGTCCACCGCGTCGAACAGCAGCAGATCGGAGCGATGCTCCTCAAGCCGGTTGCACACCTGAACGATCCAGCCATCGCCTTCCGGCGCATCTGCGCTGCGCGGGATGAAGCAGGGCTCCTGAAGCGAGGAGACCGGGCCGCACCACCATTTCTGTTCGGTGCCGGTCTCGTGATCGACTAGCCCGAGCGTGTTCATCAGCATTCCCGAGGGGCTGCCGCCCTTCAGTTCGACAGGCTTGGTCGGGTCGATCACCAGCAGCCAGCCATAGCGATAGGGCAGCCCGGTCCGCCGATCGTCGATGCGGGGGAATTCGCCCATCATGTTGGTCAGCCGCTCGCGGCTCTCGAACGCGTCCGAATTGGACGCCATGTCGACCGTCCAGCGCGTCAGGAAGCTCGCTGATTCCGGGCCGTTGAACGGCGCGCCGTGAATGTCCGGGAAGAAGGGGAACATGTTGTTCTTCGCCTCAGGCGTATCGAAGTGGATCTTCGTGCCCTCCTGAAACGCGTTCATCACATGGCTGGCGAAGCAATTGTCGCGCTTGAACCAGCGGATGTCCTCGGCCGTCGCATCGGGCCGGCGCGGCACGACGCCGAGATAGACCGGCAGCGTGGTGTCGAAGCCGAAATGCGGCAGGCCCTTTTCGAGCCGCTCCCAGTTCGACGTGCTCGGCACGACGTGGAACAGCGCGTAATCCGGCGTGATCGCGAAATCGTGCATCATCGCGTAATAGGGCAGCTTGAACCACAGCTCCTGCTTCAGCTCCCCCTCGGGCGAGACGACATAATAGGTCATGTCGAGGGTCAGCACGCCCTTGGCGGCATAGCCGAAGGCGATCATGTCCCCCGTCAGCGGATCGATCTTGGGGTGGGCGGTGAAGGTCTGCCCGGTCATCGCGCCGTTGAACCAGGTATAGCCCTCGGTCTCGAGCGTCGCCGGGTCCATCACCAGGGCGGGAGAATCCTCCTTCAGCGCATAGAGCTTGCCGCCATAGATGAAGGCGTTGGTGTTGGCAGTGCCGCGGATCTTGCCCTTCACGCTCTCATCGTCAGTCAGCGGGTTGCGATAGGCGCCGAACAGCGCCTTGCCCGCTTCGTGCTCGAGCTTCCACTTGTCGGTGTGCGCCCAGCGCTGCTTGAAATCGACGCGCCCGTCATGAAAGCGGAACATCGTGATCATGCCGTCGCCATTGAAGGCGATGTCGTCACCGAGGCGCGGCGGGAACTGCGGATCGGGCTGGACCCGGTAGAATGCGCCGTCGAGTTCGGGCGGAATCGTACCCCTGATGTCCAGGTCAGCCACGTCCGCCTCGATCCGTGAGGGCGTATTGAAACCGGTGAAGGACGGGGTTTCAGGAAACTGCGCCACGGCTGATCCTCTCATGTCTGTTGTTGCGCGACATTGTATGCAAGGCGAACAGTTTTTCAACCCGGAGTATTGACGCTGCACGGCAAGACGCTCAAGCTGTTAGTATGAATTACCCCCATAGTGCCGGGCTCGGGAAGGATGCCGACCCGGCCCCCACGGACCCTGGCGTCAAGCGCGATATCGGCGAGCTCGATGAGATCATGGGCTTTCATATCCGCCTCGCGCATGGCGCGGTCTATCGTCATTTCACCGAGACCTTCGCCGATCTTGACCTTACCCAGAAGCAGGTCTCGACGCTCTGGCTGATCGACGACCACCCCGATATCGCCCAGGCCGATATCGGACGGCGGCTGCAAATGGATCGCGCGACGGTGATGGCGATCATCAACCGGCTGCAGAAGCGCGGCTTTGTCGAGCGCGGCGCCTCCAAGGGCGACCGCCGGCGCCAGACGCTGCACCTGACGGCCGCGGGGCATGATGCGCTGGTGAGGGCGCGCGAGAGCATCCACGAACATGAAGCGTGGTTGAAGGCGCGCTTTACGCAGCGCGAGACGGCGACGTTGGTCAAGCTGCTGCGCCGGATCCACGAATAATCGGAGCCGACGCCCACGATCGCCGCGCGATATCGATACCGGGCTTCACCGATAAGTTTTTACGATGTCAGCTCGGCCCACTCCGACCCGCGCAGCTCTCGGGAACGCCACATCTTCAGCAAGCACCCCGCATGACCGGAATTCCGGAAAACCAATGGGGCTGCGCGCATTCCGATTGGCATTGGATGCGGCGCTACGCGACCTACAAATGGACTGCGCCCCGCGTGCTACCGCGGCTCGATGCCATTTGAAGGAGAGACGGTTGTGAGCGGACCTCGCGACATTCACGCATATCTCGCCGAGTTCGACGATATTCCCGGCACCCGCGTGTTCACCGCAAAGCGCGCCCGGCAGGGCTACAACCTCAATCAGTTCGCGATGAGCCTGATGACGGAAGAGAATCGCGAGCGCTTCCGTGCCGACGAAAGCGCCTATCTGGACGAATGGAACCTGACGCCCGAACAGAAGGATGCGTTGCTCAAGCGCGATTATAACCGGCTGCTCGATCTCGGCGGCAATGTCTATTTTCTCGCCAAGGTCTTTTCGACTGACGGCCAGAGCTTCGCGCAGGCGGTCTCGACGATGACCGACATGAATTTCGAGGAATATACCAGGATGATGGTCGCCGGCGGCAGGTCGCCCGAGGGCAATCGCTCGATCAAGGAGGGCCGATAGAGATGGCACGTATCACCGCCGGTGTCGGCTCGAGCCATGTGCCGTTGCTCGGCGTCGCCTCGGATTTCGGCAAGGATTCGGACGATTATTTCGGGCCGATCTTCAAGGGTTTCGAATGGACCCGCGCCTGGGAGAAGGCCGAGAAGCCGGATGTCGTGATCCTGGTCTATAACGACCACGCTTCAGCCTTCGACATGAAGATCATCCCGACCTTCGCGATCGGTTGCGGCGAGCGCTACAAGCCGGCCGATGAGGGCTGGGGCCCGCGCAAGGTGCCTGAGGTCGAGGGCCATCCCGACCTTGCATGGCATATCGCGCAGAGCCTGATCCTCGATGAATTCGACATGACGATCATCAACGAGATGGACGTCGATCACGGCCTGACCGTGCCGCTGTCGATGATGTTCGGCAAGCCCGAGGCCTGGCCGACCAGGGTCATCCCGCTCGCGGTCAACGTCGTTACCTATCCGCCGCCTTCGGGCAATCGCTGCTGGGCGCTGGGCGAGGCGATCGCGCGCGCGGTGGCGAGCTTCGAGGAGGATCTGAATGTGCAGATCTGGGGCACCGGCGGGATGAGCCATCAGCTCCAGGGGCCTCGCGCCGGGCTGATCAACAAGGAATGGGACAATCGCTTCCTCGACTCGCTGATCGGCGAGAGCGATGCCGCACGGTACATCCCGCACATCGAATATCTCCGCGAAACCGGCTCGGAGGGGATCGAGATGGTGATGTGGCTGATCATGCGCGGCGCGCTCGGCAAGCGCACCCGGATGCTGCACCGCCATTATCACGTACCGTGCAGTAACACAGCGATCGGCCATGTCGTTCTGCGGCCGGATAATGGCGAGGGGTATGATATGACCGGGAGCGGGGTTGAAGGCGCGATCGCGGCGGAGTGACGCGGCAGCCAAATAGTATCGCCGCATTCCGGGCGGGTGGAACCGCCCCGGTTGGATATTCCCGCTAGATCCCCGCTCGCCCTTGCGCCCGCAGCCAGAAGCAATAACCAAGCGTCACCAACAGGCTCGCCGCGACCGCGGCAGTTCCCAGCGTCGCCGCCAGCGGGATCGGGGCAAGAGCCCAAAGCCCGGTATAGGCGAGGCCGCCCAATACCTGGGACCAGCCCGAGACCCGCATGACCTGCCGGACATTGGCGTTGGGCGCCACCTTTTTGGGCACGAGATTGCCGTAATAGACGATCATGAGCCCGTTTATCCCGATGACGAGCCGAAGCATCATATCCTTATCGATATAGCCCCGATTGAACGCAAATTTCGCACCCAGCGCCAGCAGCAATATGCTGCCGCCCCAGGCCAAGGCCACGCGGAATTCTTTTATCATCGCAAACTCTCCAACTTGGCCGATGGCGATTCTGCGCCGAGGCCAAAACTATGCGCAAAGCCAAGCAGCGCCTCTTCGAGCACCGAGAGCTTCAGGTGATAGAGGACGGATTTGCCGGCCTTCTCGGCATGGACGAGATCGGCCTCCTTCAGTACCCCAAAGTGCGCCGACATGGTTGGCTTGGACACATCGAAATGCTCGCAAAGCTCGCCGGCGCTCATCGGCCCGTTCCGCAAAAGCTGCAGCACGCGGCGACGGGTCGGATCGGAAAGGGCTTTGAAAACCTGGCTCATGATTCGATAGTTAGCTAATTATCGAATTGAAGTCAAGTCCCGGCCCGGTTTGGCTTGACCCACCTGTAATCCGGCTCAGGCTGAAAGGGGCGCAACATCCTCCACCCCGTGCACGACATCGGCTAGCCTCAGTCGCGTCAGCGCGAGTGCGGCTAGCGACACGAGCGAGCCGCACGCCAGCACGATCGCGACACCGGCCAGGCTGATGCCCCCGGCGAACAGGAAGCCAGCCAGGATCGGCGACAGCGCCGCGCCGCCGCGGCCGACGCCGACCGCAAAGCCGGTCCCCGTCGCGCGGATATGGGTCGGGAAGGCGCGGGCGAAGATCGTGTAATATCCAACGATGGCCGCATTGGTGAAGAACCCCGAAACACACGCGAGCGCCGACAACATCGTCAGCGTCGAGGCACCTGAAGCGCCGAACAGCGCGACCGTCACACTCGACAGCACCAGCGCGACCAAGGTCAGCCGCTTGAGATCGACGCGCTGCGCGATCAGCCCGAAGATCGCGCCGCCGGTCGCGCCACCGACATTGGTCCACACCAGGACGCCCGCCGCCGCGCTGGGCACGAAGCCGAGATCGACGACGATCTTCGGCGACCATTTGAGAATGAAGTAGAAGGTGATGCAGTGCGCGAAATAGCCGAGCGTCAGGAGGATCGTGGTGCGCAGCAGCGCCGGACTGAAGATGTCGGCGAGGGACCGTTTGCGCTCGGCGGCGGTCGGTTCGGGCAACGCATCGACGGTCGGGTGACGCATTCGCGCCAGCGTGCGGTTGATCCGTGCCAGTGCGCCCGCGGGTCGGCGATCGACCAGATAATGAACTGATTCAGGGACGAAGACCCAGACCAGCGGGATGAAGCAGGCGGTAACGATCGCGCCGAATTCAAAGATGCTGCGCCAGTTCCCGCCCTTCAGCAGCTGCGCGGCGATCGTCCCGCCGATCACCGCGCCGAGCGGATAGCCGATCGACATCAGCGCGACGCAAATGTTGCGCCGCGCGGCGTTGGCGAATTCGGCGGTCACCGCGTTCACCGTCGCCAGCATGCCGCCGATGCCGAGCCCGGTCAGCACGCGCCAGATCGAAAGGTCGGTGATCCCGGTCGCCCGGCTGGCCATCGCCATGCCCGTCATCATCGCGACGAGGCAGGCCAGGATCATCCGCCGCCGGCCAATCCGGTCAGCGACGCCGCCGAGCAGCACCGAGCCTACCGCCATGCCGATCAGCTCCATCGACAAGATGATGCCGAGCGCAGCACGATCCACACCCCATTCGGCGGCGATGCCGGGTGACGCGAAACTGATCGACAGCACGTCGAATCCGTCTAGCGCATTGAGCCCGACCGTGATCGCCACCGCCGCGATCTGCAGCCGGCTCATCGGCGCCTGGTCGAGGATCGTACGCGGGTCGCTGCTCATTCCAATTCTCTCCCGTCGTATTTTGTATGCAAGACTAACGGCTAATCATCGCATGGCGAGAGGAAAATGATGCGGCGGGGCCATGGTGCGCGCTGAAGCGGCTCCTAGAACCAGTAAGCGATCGCGCGCATCTCGATCGATGCGCGCGGCGGGGCATCGGCGGGACAATCCGGATCGTCGAACGCGACGTGCGGCACCGAATGCGCGCGGTCGGGATCGCTGTCGTTGGTCTTGAACATGATCACCTCGTCGCGGCCGAGATCGCTGAACCAGTGCCAGCGATGCGCGGGCGAATGCGCGACGACGAGCCCTTCGAACGACCAGACATCGACCCCGTCGCGATCGAAGATGGCGTCGGCGGGCAGCAGGTCTCCGGTCGCGACGCTGCGCGTCGCACAGCGCAAGCGGCACGTCCTGCGGCGCGGGCGAAATCGCCCGCCAGATATTGTAATGCGCCGTGCGACGCGGTGCGCGCCCACCTTCGGGCAGCGAGCGGTGCGAGAATATCGCCGCCGTCGCATCCGACACATCGACATGCGCGAACCGTGCGGGGCGTGAATTGTCGAGCGCGCCGGATTGCGCCGACCGCTCGGCGAAACGCAACACGCCGGCGCCCGTCACCACCACCGAGTCGGCGCCCGAAACCCGCTTCACCAGCGCCGCGATCTCGTCCGGATAGGTCCGGGCGACCTCGGCGGTATCAGCGAAGTCGGTCACCGCGCTGCGATGCGGCACCAGCGTGAATCCCTCGCGATCGAGGCTGGCACCATCCGCCCGCACCTCACGGATCGCCATCGATTCCGGCGCGAGCACGACCGTGTCTCGAGTCGAGTCGTTTGCGAAATAGCGCATCCGGCCCTGCCCTCGTGCGACATAGTTGATCATCGCCTGCATCGCCCGCACTCCCGTCGACCGGCAATTGTATGCCTGTCGCACAGTGTGGCGCAGCCTATGGGCCGAGAGCAAGCCCTCTCGAATAGGCCGGCTCCCAAGGCTGGCAGTGCCGATAGGGGTAGTTTCCCTACTCCTTGTCAGGCGGGGAATCGTATGCCTTTCTTACAATGGGCGCTGGCAAACGCGTCCGTTTCGGAAGGCCACGTCCACCAAGGGCGGGTCTGATCCAGGAGGGGAAATTCGATGCACCACTTTGTCCGTTCGCGCAGGTTCAAGTGCCTGCTTGTATCCGCCTCGTCTTCGGCGTTGCTGCTGGCGACGCCGGCACTGGGGCAGGACCGGGCGCAAACCGCCGCGCCCGCCGCCGATCAGGCCCAAACCAATCCGGACAACACTAATCCGGATCAGGACATCATCGTAACCGCGCAGTTCCGCCAGCAGAACCTCCAGGATACACCGATCGCGATCACCGCGGTCAACGCAGCGACGATGGAGGCGCGTAGCCAGACCAACCTCGCGCAAGTCGCTGATACAGCGCCGAACGTGACGCTAAAGCCACAGGGGGCCTCGTTCGGCCCGTCGATCACCGCGAGCATTCGCGGCGTCGGCCAGAATGATTTCAATCCCGCGTTCGAGCCGGGCGTCGGCATTTATATCGACGATGTCTATTATCCGCAGCTGACCGGCGCGGTATTCGACCTGCTCGATCTCGACCGTGTCGAAATCCTGCGCGGGCCGCAGGGCACGCTGTCCGGCCGCAACTCGGAAGGCGGCGCGATCAAGATGTTCGCGAAAAAGCCCAGCGGTGAAAATGGCGGCTTTGTCGAGGCGACATATGGCGCTGACAAACGGATCGGCTTGCGCGCCAGCGCCAACTTCAAGCTGACCGACACTCTGTTCGGACGCATCTCGGGCGTGTTCAAGCGTCAGGAGGGCTATGTCGATCAGCTTGATTTCGGCTGCGTCTACCCCGCGGGTGGCAGCGCGACATTCACTGCCAATGATGGCACGACGCAGCTTCGCAACCCGGCCGGTGGAATCCCGCGTTACCTGCCGACAGGCGGCTGTCGCGTAGCCAAATTGGGCGGCGTCGGGTACCAGGCCGTGCGCGGACAGCTGCGGTTCACCCCGACCAGCGACATCGACCTGAACCTCTCCGCCGATTACACGCATGACGACCACACGATCCCGGGCGAGGTCCTGATCGGCACCGCCGTCGTCAATACGCCGAACACCAACGTCAACGGCGTGCAATATGACAATCGCTTCATTTGCGGGCGGTTCTGCAACTTCTCTACAACGTTCCAGCCGGGCGGCCCCTTCCCCAGCCTGGTCGGTGGTGGCGTCTTCGGCGGTACACCAGTCAACCTGCTCGCCACCCATGGCACCAATCGAAGTACATATGACGGCTATAATCTGGCGGCGAACCTTCATGTCCGATTGAACGACATGTTCTCGGTCGACAATATCCTCGCCTATCAGCATTTCGTTTCGGACTTCGACAGCGACGATGATTTGACACCAATCCCGCTCAACTTCGGCCAGAACCACCTGAATCACTATAATTGGAGCGAAGAACTGCGGCTGAATGCCAAGCTCGGTAGCACGATCAACACCGTTTTGGGCTTATATTATTTCAAGCAGAATACCCATTATTTCTCCTATCAGGACATCCGCTACATCGCCACCAACCTCGGGACGCCGGCCGCTCCAAATTTCGTCAGCGTGTTCCCGTTGCAGTTCATCCAGCCGGACTACACGCCGGCCGAGAGCAAGGCGGCGTTCGCCAATGCGAGTTGGGAAATCGTCCCGAGCCTGAACCTGAATGCCGGCGTCCGTTACACCGAGGAGAGCAAGGAATATCATTATTTCCGGCTCAATCCGGATGGGACGGTGAACGTGTTCCTCGATCCAGTCGGCGCGGCCAACGGAATCGGCTATTCAGGGCCGAATGGCACGGCCCTGTCCGGATCGGTGGCGCGCTATAGCGGCCATCGGTTCGATTATCGCGTCGCGCTCGATTACCGTTTCTCACCCAGCCTGCTCGCCTATGCGAGCATTGCAACTGGCTTCAAGGGCGGCGGCACCAATCCGCGACCGTTCAATGCGGCTCAGGTGATTTCGTTCAACCCTGAAACGCTGACTAACTTCGAAGCCGGCTTCAAGAGCGACCTGTTCGACCGGCGCGTTCGTTTCAACCTCACCGGTTTCTACGAGAAGATCAAAGGGCTGCAGATACCGGTTCTCGCATGCCCGACCAGTCCGTGTGCCGCCCGCCTGAATGCCGGCGATGCTCATGCCGATGGTTTCGAGGCCGAATTGACTGCGCGTCCCGTCACCGGCCTTACGATCGACGGCTCGCTCAGCTATATCAACTTCACATTCGACCGCATTTCGCCCTCAGCCGCCTATCCGACCAATCCCGCCGGTGTCGCTCTCACTGACCCGCAGGGCGGCGTGCCGAAATGGAAATGGTCACTTGGCGGACAATATGAAATCCCGCTTGGCAGTGCCGGATCGCTGACGCCCCGCGTCGATGCCACATATCAGGACAAGCTCTACAGCGGGTCGACGGTGATCGGCACGGTTCGCACCCTGAATTTCATCCCGTCCTACACCATGGTGAACGCACGCCTGACCTGGCGCAACGAGCCCAAGACCCTCGACGTCTCGCTCGAGGTGACCAATCTGACTGACAAATATTATTTCCTGACGAACTTCAATCTCTCTGGACTTGGTGCTGGCTTCAACAAGAGCCAGCCCGGTCGAGGGCGCGAATGGGCTGTAACGATCAAGAAGACGTTCTGACATCAATAGGTTAGGGGGCGCGGCCGGTCGCGATCACAAGATCGTGCCCGGCCCTGCGCGCCGCAAGGATGGTAGTTTATGGCGGATACGGGGCTAGTGACGCTCTATCATTGGGAGCCCAACGCGAATTCTGGCAAGCCGATGCTGACATTGTTCGAAAAGGGTGTTGCGTTCGACAGCCATTATCTGGACCTTCTCTCCTTCGACCAGCACAAGCCCGATTATCTCGCGGTCAACCCGCTGGGTACGATCCCGGCGATGACTCATGGCGACCGGGTGCTGACCGAATCCACCGCGATCATGGAATATGTCGACGAGGCCTTTCCCGGCCCCCGGCTGATGCCCGCCGATCCGGTCGACACATGGCGCGTGCGCTGGTGGATGAAGTTCATGGACCAGTGGCTCGCGCCCAGCTTCTCGATGATCGGCTGGAGCGTGTTTGTCGGCCCATCGGTGCGGCAGCGCGACCCGGCCGAGCTCGATGCCGCGATCGAGCGCATCCCCCTGCCCGAACGCCGCCTTGCCTGGCGCAAGGCGATCAGCGGCAGCTTTTCGCCCGAGGAGATGGCTGAATCGAAGCGCCGCGTCGCGCTCGGCATCGGCCTGCTCGAGGAGGCGCTCGGCCAGCGAGAATGGCTGGGATCGGACGGTTACAGCCTCGCCGACATCAACGGCTTCAACCTCGCTTATGCGCTGCCGCTGTCGCAGCCCCATTTGTCGAACGACGAAATGACGCCCAATATCATGCGCTGGCTGCGCGCGATCTATGCCCGGCCCGCGACCAAGGCGTGCTGGGCGATGGGCCGGACCGACATGGCGAAGCGGGTGACGATCCTGGAAAGCGAACCGGCATGACGAGCATTCTCTACCATGGCGAGCCCAACGGGCCGTCGCTCACCGTCCTCGCGGCCGCCTTCGAGAAGCAGGTCGACCTCGCGCTCGAACGAATCGACCTCGTCGCCGGAGATCGCCATGGCGTGCGCGTGCCGCATGCGATGGAAATCGATCAGTCGATCGAGGGCGAAGGCCCGGTGCTGGTCGTCGATGGTACCGCGATGGCCGACAGCGTGTTCATTGCCTGCTATCTCGACGATGTCGGAACCGGCCCGGCACTGCGCCCGACCGATCCCTATGCGCGCTGGCAAATGATGGCGTGGTGCCGTTACGTGGTCGAGCGGCTGGCGCCCGCGGCGTCCTATCTCGGCCTGCACGCCGCGCCGCCGGCGGTAATACCGCAGGGAATCGCCAGCGTGGATCTCGCCGAGCGTTGGCGCGAGGCCGTCGAGCGACGCTTCGACGAAGCGAAGCTCGCCGACAGCCGGGCGAAGGTGGCGCAGGCGACGGACAAGATCGAAGCGCAGCTGGCGGACCACCGCGACTGGCTGATGGGCGGCTTCACGATCGCCGACCTCGAAACCTATGCCTGGCTCGCCGGCATGCCCACCCTGGTGCCGGAAGCCTTTGCGGACAAGCCACTGACCCATGGCTGGCTGGCCCGGGTCAAGGCGCATCCTTCAGTGGCACGCGCCCTGTCGCTCGCCGCGACGGCCGCGCCGGAGACGGTCTGGGCGCCCGGCCCCGAAATCAATCGCTGGGGCTGAAATGCGCTCGATCGACTATTTCGACTGCGGCCATGATCTCGATCCGGCGCGCGCTGCGCTCATCGATGTCGCCGCGGGCGAATGCCTGACCTTCGCCGAGGTGAAAGCCCGCAGCGAGCGGATCGCGGCGGCACTCTACGCCGCCGGGTTCGAGAACCAGCAGCCGGTCGCGCTCTACGGCCCCAACAGCGCCGCGATCATGGTCGCGCTGCTCGCGATCTGGCGTGCCAACGGCGTATGGGTGCCGGTCAATACCCGCAACGCGATCGACGCCAACGCCGCCTATCTCAACTATGTTCGCTGCGGCTGGCTATTCTATCATTCGAGCATGGCGGAAGACGTGGCGGCGCTTCGCGCGCGCGTGCCGGGCCTGACGCATGTCGTCTGCCTCGACCGCCGCATCGGCGACGACCCGTCGCTGGATGAATTCGCGTCCGGCGCACCGGCCACCCCCCTGCCCGATTTCTCCGATCCCTTCGGCGCGCCGGACGACGTGGTCGGCCTGTTCCCCACCGGCGGGACGACCGGACCATCCAAGGGCGTGGTCGTGACCAATCTCGGCTGGGGCACGATGCTGGAGACATTGGGCGCCGCGATCGGCGGCGATACCGACAATCCCGTCTCTCTCGTCGTCGCGCCGGTCACCCATGCTGCGGGGCCAGTCGCGCTCGGCACGCTTGCGCTGGGCGCGACGCAGGTGATCCTGCCCGGCTTCGACGCCGATACGGTGCTCCGCACGATCTCCGAATACCACGTCACACACATGTACCTGCCGCCAACCGCGCTCTATGGCCTGCTCGGCTCGCCCGAGCTTGGCAGGCAGGATACATCCTCGCTGCGCTTCTTCATCCTGGTCGGCTCGCCGGTCTCGCCCGAAAAGCTGCGCCAGGCGGTCGAGGCGTTCGGCCCCTGCATGTGCCAGGCCTATGGCCAGGTCGAATCGCCGATGATCACGACATGGCTGTCGCGGGAAATCGTCGCCGCTGCCGCCGGCGGCGATCATCCCGAGCGGCTGGCGAGTTGTGGCCGCCCGACGCGCTCAGTCCAGGTCGGCATCATGGACGACGCGGGCAATTTGCTGCCGGATGGCGAGCGCGGCGAGATCGTGGTGCGCGGCGTGCTCGTGTCGAAGGAATATTTCGATCTGCCCGAAGCGACCGCCGAGGCGCGGACCTTCGGCTGGCACCATACCGGCGACGTGGCGTACCGCGACGCCCAGGGCTTTTTCTATATCGTCGACCGCAAGAAGGACATGGTGGTGAGCGGCGGCTTCAATGTCTTCACCGCCGAGGTCGAGGCAGCCGTCACTGAGCTGCCCGAGGTCCGGGAGTGCGCGGTCATCGGCATACCGCACGACAAATGGGGCGAGGCGGTCCATGCGATCGTCGTCGCTGACGGGATCAGCGAAGAGGCGATCATCGCGCATGCCAAGGCGCGGCTCGGCGGGGTCAAGGCACCCAAAAGCGTAGCCTTTGTCGATGCGATTCCGCGCACGGCTGCCGGCAAGATGGACAAGAAGGCGCTGCGCACCGAATATTGGCGCAGCGACCGGCTGGTGAACTGATCCGGCGCGGCATGAGGATGCAGAGAATGGATCGAGCAATGGGCCATGGCTGCCGCGCAATCATGATCGGCGCGCTGGTCACGCTCGCCGCCTGTCAGGCCGGCAAGGCGACCGACAAGACCCAGCCGGTGCTTGCGACCAGCGGCGTCACTGACGCGCAGATCGCGGCCGTGCCGGATGGCGAATGGCTCAGCTACGGCCGCGACTATGCCGAGCAGCGCTTCTCGCCGCTGACCCAGATCAGCGACCAGAGCGTCGCCCAGCTCGGCCTCGCCTGGTCGGCTGATATCGATACGGCCCGCGGCCAGGAAGCCACGCCGCTGATGCATGACGGCACGCTCTACGTCTCGACCGCGTGGAGCATGGTCAAGGCCTATGACGCCGCCACCGGCAAACCGAAATGGTCCTACGACCCGAAGGTCCCCCGCGACACGCTCGCACATGCCTGTTGCGACGCGGTGAACCGGGGCGTCGCGCTCTATGGCGACAAGCTCTATGTCGGGACGCTCGACGGGCGGCTCGTCGCGCTCGATCAGGCGACCGGCAAGGTCGTGTGGGAGAAAGTCGTCGTCCCCAACCAGAGCGACTATTCGATCACCGGCGCGCCGCGGATCGTCAAAGGCCGGGTGCTGATCGGCGCGGGCGGCGCCGAATATAAGGCGCGCGGCTATCTCGCCGCTTATGACGCGCAAACCGGCGCCGAGGCGTGGCGCTTCAACACCGTCCCGGGCAACCCGGCCGACGGCGCCGAGAACAAGGCGATGGAAGCGGCCGCCAAAACCTGGAGCGGCGAATGGTGGAAGCTGGGTGGCGGTGGCACCGTCTGGGACTCGATCACCTATGATCCCAAGCTCAACCTCGTCTTCTTCGGCACCGGCAATGCCGAGCCCTGGAACCCGGCGCCGATGGGCCGCACCGGCGACAATCTCTACACCTCGTCGATCGTGGCGGTGAACGCCGACACTGGCGAATATGCCTGGCATTTCCAGGAGACGCCCGAGGATCGCTGGGATTTCGATAGCGACGCACAGATCACGATTGCCGATGTGACGGTGAACGGCCAGCCGCGCCACGTGCTGCTCCATGCGCCCAAGAACGGCGTCTTCTACGTCCTCGACGCGAAGACCGGCCAGTTCATCTCCGCCAAACCCTTCGTGCCGATGAACTGGGCAACTGGGTTCGACCCAAAGACCGGCCGCCCCGCGATCAACCCAGCGGCGCGTTACGAGAAGGGAACCACGCCCTTTATCGGCCTGCCCGGCGCCGGCGGCGCGCATAGCTGGCAGCCGATGAGCTTCAATCCGAAGACCGGGCTGGTCTATCTGCCCGCCAATATCGCCGGCTTCCCCTATGCCGCCGCAAAGGACTGGAAGCCTTCCGCGATCGGCTTCCAGAACGCGCTGGACGGCGCGGCGACCGCAATGCCCGCCAACGAAGCCGTCCGCGCTGGCGCCATGAAGGCAACGACCGGCGCGCTGATTGCCTGGGATCCCGTCACCGGCAAGCCGGCCTGGCAGGTCGAGCAGGTCGGGCCGTGGAACGGCGGCACGATGACGACCGCCGGCAACCTCGTCTTCCAGGGCAATGCGCAAGGCGAGTTCGTCGCGTACAGCGCCGACAAGGGCAAGAAGCTCTGGTCCTTCCCGGCCCAGACCGGCATCATCGCCGCGCCCATGACCTATGCGATCGGCGGCCAGCAATATGTCGCGGTCCTCGCTGGCTGGGGCGGTGTGTGGGATATCGCGACTGGCGTACTCGCCAAAAAGTCCGGCTCCACGCGCAACATCAGCCGCCTGCTCGTCTTCAAGCTCGGCGCGAAAGGTGCCCTGCCCCCGGCCCCACCGATGGCGAAGCTGGTGCTCGATCCGCCCGCGCTGAAAGGCACGCCGCAACAGGTCGCGCATGGGGGGCAACTCTATGGCCGCTATTGCAGCGTCTGCCACGGTGACGCGGCGGTGGCCGGCGGACTCAACCCCGATCTCCGCCACTCAGGCGCGATTAACGCGGCCGAGGCGATCCGCTCGATCGTCATCGACGGCGCACTGCATGAGAACGGCATGGTCTCGTTCAAATCAGCGCTCACCGCTGACGATGCCGAGGCGATCCGCCAATATCTGATCAGCCGGGCCAATGAGGACAAGGCACTCGAGAAGGGAGCCAAATAATGCCGATCGATCCCACCAAGGTCGTCGCGATCGACGTCCATGTCCATGCCGAGGTGTCGTGCCACGATCCCGAGGATCCGGTGATGGCGAAGTTCTTCGACGCGGCCTCGACCTATTTCAAGGCTGACCGCAAGCGCCCGACAATCCCGGAGACAATCGCTTATTATCGCGAGCGCAACATCGCCTTCTGCCTGTTCACCGTCGATGCCGAGTGCGGCATGGGCACGAAGCGGATCAGCAATTACGAAGTCGCCGATATCGCCGCCGAGCATGACGACATCGTCATCCCCTTCGCCTCGATCGATCCGCACAAGGGCAAGCTCGGCGCGCGCGAGGCGCGCGACCTGGTCGAGAATCACGGCGTGAAGGGGTTCAAGTTCCACGGCATCGCCCAGGATGCGCACCCCGCCGACCGCATGGCCTATCCGATCTACGAGGTGATCGCAGAGTACAAGCTGCCCGCGATCTTCCACACCGGCCATTCCGGCATGGGCACCGGCATGCCCGGCGGCGGGGGCTTGCGCCTCAAATATGGCCAGCCGATCCTGATCGACGATGTCGCAGTCGATTTCCCCGACATGAAATTCATCCTCGCCCATCCAAGCTGGCCCTGGACTGACGAGAGCCTGTCGATGGCGCTGCACAAGGATAATGTCTTTATCGACCTGTCCGGCTGGTCGCCGAAATATTTCCCGAAGCAGGTGATCCAGTACGCCAACACCCAGCTCAAGCATAAGATGATGTTCGGCTCGGACTGGCCGCTGATCCGCCCCGACAAATGGATCGACGCAGCGAAGGAAGCCGGTTTCCGCGACGAGGTGCTGCCGCTGATCATGAAGGACAATGCGGCGCGCTTGCTCGGGCTGGCGTGAACGGTGGACGTGATGTTCGACGTGGGCAGTTAGA
>Ga0105245_10000531_pt1 | contig 34976 bp, 54 predicted proteins | sample KBSM54metaG_FD_81523 | JGI IMG/M metagenome (GOLD analysis project Ga0105245, IMG submission 81523) | Miscanthus rhizosphere microbial communities from Kellogg Biological Station, Michigan, USA - KBS M5-4 metaG | ecosystem: Host-associated > Plants > Roots > Rhizosphere > Soil | place...
CATCGGATCGCGCCCGAGCAGCTCGCCTCGCTCTTCAGCACGCGCGGGCGCGAAGGCCTGGCGTTCAAGCTGGCCGTCGCCGCCGAAGCGAAAAAGATCGATCCGGCCTTCAACTTCGAAGAGGCGTCGGCGACGTACACGCTGGTCAAGAGTCCGGCGTTCCAAAACACCATCCGCGTGATGGACAGCACGCTCGAATCGATGCCGCGGCTGCTGCAGAACGCGCGCACGCTCGGCAATGGCGATTGGCGCTCCTGGAACCAGCTGAAGAATGCGGCGGCGGGTCAATTCAATTCGACGGAGCTGAAGCGGTTCAAGACGGACGCCGTGCTCGTCGGCGATGAAGTCGCGAAGATCCTCTCCGGCGGCGGCACGGGCAGCGCGACGAGTGACGCGAAGCTGAAACAGGGCATGGATCTGATCGGGCAGTCCGACAGCGTGCCGGCGATCGCGGCCGCGCTCGAGGAAATCCAGAACCTGATCGGCTTCCGGCGGAAAGCGATGACGCGCGGCACGTACATGGAAGGCACGTCGGCGGTCAAAGAGCCCGCGGCCGCGGCCGCGCCCCTCCAGGTCGGCGGGTTTACGGTCGTGGTGCACTGATGCCCGCGCAGACGATGACCGTGACGGCGCCGAACGGGAAGACGCTCGACATCACGGGCGATCACGTGCCCACCGAGAGCGAACTGCACGACATTTTCCAGAAGGCGGGCGTGGACGCGGTCACGCCCCCCGGTCGCGACTTCACGGTGCTCGGCGTGAAGCTCCACGTCGCCGGCGATCGGCCGCGGCTCGATTCGAACATGGTGGGGATCGGCGACCAGCGCATCGGCGAGCCGAGTGGCATCGCGCCGGAAGACGCGCTGATGTTCGGGCAGGCGCTCAAGCGCATCGGCGCGGCGGGCGTCGGCGTGCTGCCGAAGATCCTCGCCGCCACGAAGGAAGCCACGCCGATCGTGAAGTACGAAGCGTTCAAGTTCGGCTTGAAAACGGCGCACGTGCCCGAGCCGTTGGCGATCCCGCTGGCGATGTGGCTGAGTGGCTACCAGAAAGGCGGGGCCGCCCCCGCCGCCGCGACGGAAGCCGCGAGCGTCACGGAAGCCAAAGCGCGATTCGAAGCGGCCCGCGCGGCGAACGACGCGGCGAAAACGAAGATCGCGACGATGGGCACGCCGCCGGCGGCTACTTCACCCGTCGAAAGTGTGCCCGGTGGTACGCCGCCTCCAGGCGGTCCCCCTCCCGCACCATCGGCGGCGGCACGTCCGGCCAAAAGTCCGTCCCAGATGTTGAACGAGGAGGCGATTGCGCGCGCGCGGGCGGCGTATCAAGCCCGGCAGGCCGCGGCGCCGGCGACGGCCCCCGCGACCCCCGCAGCGGCAGCCACCAAGCCGACCATGACCGCGCCGGAATCCCAGGAATATTTTCGGATGCGGGCGCAGGGCAAGTCGGATGCGCAGGCCCGGGACCTGATTCAGGCGGGGCGCACGTTGAATCAGTCTCTCGGACTGGCCACGCCCACGGCGGCCGAGACGCAATTCCCGAAAGGGCTGCGCGGCAAAGCGACCGCCACGCCGCCAGGGACCGACGCGCCGAGTGCCACATCGCCGCCACAGCCTACACCATCGGGCGCGGCCGCGTCGCTCGCGGACCTGACCGCGCCGCAACGCCTCAGCGTGAACCAGGGCGCCCGCGCGTGGAGTGAAGGCCGCGCGTACGTCGACAACGCCGGGAATTACCACACGCGCGCCCAGGGCAAGACCACCGGCCCGATCGCGCCGTGGAACAAGGACGTCAAGGCGACCTTTCCCGATAGCCTCGCCTTCCACGACTACGCGAAGGGATTCAAATGATGCGGACCGTGGTCGGCGCGCTGCTCGCGTGCTTCGTGCTGTCGCTCTCGCTCGGCGCGGCCACCGGCACGATCATGCCGTCGCCGTTTCAAACCGAACTCGACGCGAACGGCAATCCGATCGTCAACGGCAAGATCTGCACGTACACGGCGGGGACGTCCACGCCGGCGACGACGTACACCGACGTCGGCTTGATGGCCGCGAACACGAACCCGATCCGGACCGATACGTCAGGCCGGTTCGTGGCGTTCCTCCCGCTCGGCGCGTCGTTCAAATTCGTCTACCAGGACAGCACCGGCACGGCCGGCACGTGCGACGGCGCGATCCTGAAGACGGTCGACAACATCTCGGCCGTGCCCGGGACGAGCGCGGGGATCGATGTCATCGGCACGGCGGGCGAAGCGCTGACGGCGGGCCAGGCCGTCTATCTGTCGGCCGGGGACGGCAGCAAAACCGCGGGCCTCTGGTACAAAGCGGATAGCGCGGCCACCTATAGCAGCACGCTCAACATCGTCGGGATGGTCCCCGCGTCGATCAGCAGCGCGGCGAGCGGATCGGTCCGGCTCTCGGGCAGCGTGACGGGCCTCAGCGCGTTGACGACCGGCGGCAAATACTACGTCGGCACGGCCGGCGCGATCACGTCGACGGCGCCCGCGAATGCGCGCTTGCTCGGCCAGGCCGACACGACGACGACTCTGGCGCTGACGGCCGACCCGCCGCCGCCGGTCACGTCGCAGTCGTTTCTCTCGACGTTGGCCTGTGGCCGCCTGACGCTCACGACGGCGGTGCCGGTCACGACGGCCGACGTCACGGGCGCGACGACGCTGTACTACACGCCGGTCGGCGGGTGCAATCAGGTCGCGCTGTGGAACGGCTCGGCGATCATCGTCGATACGCTCGTCGAGACGTCGATCGTGGTGCCCTCGACCACGAGCCAGATGTACGACGTGTTCGCGTACGACAACGCCGGCGCGGTCAACATCGAAGCCTTGGCGTGGACGAACGACACGACGCGCGCCACGGCGATCAGTCTGCAGAACGGGTTCTACGCGAAGGCGGCGACGCCGGCGCGGCGCTACGTCGGCAGTTTCCGCACGACCACGGTGAGCGGCCAGACCGAGGACAGTGGCACGAAGCGGTACGTCTGGAATTATTACCACCGGGTGCGGCGCTTCCTCGTGCGGGGGGAGGCCACCGCGAGTTGGACGTATACGACGGCGACGTGGCGCCAAGCGAACGCGGCGGCGGCGAATCAGGTGGAGGTGGTCGTCGGGGTGGCCGAAACCCTGCTTGATCTGACGGTGATGGCGACCAATCAATCGGCCACCTCCGTGACGACGAATATTGCGGTGGGCGAAGACTCGACGACGGCGCCGACCGGCGCGTTCCTGGGGGGGGCGGCGCGCAACGGGGACGATAGCCAGCCCTTGGTGCAGACGCTGACCGGCCACCTCACGAAGTACCCGCCGATCGGCCGGCACTACTACGCGTGGCTCGAAGCGAGTACGGCGCTCGGCACCACGACGTGGTACGGGACGCCCTCCGCGACCGGCGGCATGGCGGGCGTGGCGAATGGCTTGGTGGGGTGGTGCGAGGGCTAGGTATGGACATTCCCATTGTGCTCGTGCTCGACAAGGCGCTGCGGACGGCGTTGATTCCGATCGACGGCGTGAGTGTCGGCGATCCCCGCGATCGCGCGACGTGGCGCGTCGCCTACGCGAAGGACGCGACGGACGATCAGCGGCTGGCGGGGAATCTGCTCGTGGCGACGATCGATCCCGCGGATGCGGTGACCGTGGCGGCGATTCGCGCCGATCAAGTCCGCCAGGTGCTCGGCCAGGGCGGCCTCGACGCCGTCACGCAAGCGCTGTGGGAAGCGATCCCAGCGCCGCTCCTGACGCTGGCGCAAGTGCGCGATCGGCTGCAGGCGCTGCAAACGCAGCGCGCGACGACGGCCACCGCGGTCAGCGAGGAGTGATCCGATGCGACTAATTTTTTGTCTCTGGGCGTGGACGTATCGCGGGCCGCCGACGCGGTGGCAGCCATGAGCGACACGGTGGTCGTCGCGTTGATTACGGGCTTGGGCTCCGTGATCGTGGTGGGGATTCCGGCGATTCTGGTGGCGTTGGCGGGGTTCCGGTCGGCCCAGCGGCTCGAAGCCACCGGCTTGCGCACCGAGCAAAAAATTCAGGACGTGCACACCACCGTGGCGCGGGTGGAGCAGGACGTCAACGGCAACCTCGACAAAGTCCGGACGCAGCTCAAAGAGTCCCTCGCGGCGCTCGAGCAGTACCGCAATGAACATGAATTGCTGCGGGACAAGCTGACCGCGGCGAACCGGGAAATCGTCAGTCAAGCGGCGATGGCCACGGCCTCGGCCGCGGAAGCCTTGAAGGCCACGGCCGCCGTCACGGCGTCGGAACTCCTCCGCGCCCAGGCGACGGCGGAAGCGCTCCGGGCCGCGGCGAAGAAGACGCCATGACCGCGAAGCGCCTCAACATCACGATCGCGGTCCGCTTGAAAGAACTCCATCTCCGCGAACACGCAGTGGAAGCCGAGATGGCGACGTTGCGCGATGGGCTGCAGGACTTGTTCCTCCGACGGTGGCACGTGCAACACGACGGTCTGAAGGTGCACGTCCACCAGGCCGCGCGGCGCGAGGACGCGGGGGCGCTGCGACTCACGCGCCGGACCACGGGAGACGCGTCGTGATCCTCTGGCGCGCGTGGCAGGTGCGGCTGCGTGGCCATTATCACCTCCGGTTATGGGAACTCGGCCCGGCGCTGCACGTGATCGATGCTCGGTGGTCGAGTCTCGCGATCCATGGCTGGCTGTCGATCGGCTGCGTGAACGTCCAACTGAGTCTGACCCACTACACGTAAACGAAGGGCATTCCTATGAGAGTGTGTCGCGCTCGACTCGCCGGGCTCCTCGTCGCGCTGCTCCTCGGCCTCGCGGCGCCAGTGCGCGCCCAACTGCCGCCGGTCCGCCACGACAAACTCGCGGTCGTCCTGTACACGTTCGAGGGCAACACCACCAACGACAAGTACGGAGTGCCGCAGCCGGTCACGTTCCTAGGCGACCCCGTCGTCGCCAGTCGCGACTACTTCGCCCGCGTCGCGAGGTTCTGGTCGGAGAACTCGAACGGCGCGCGGACGATGGACATCGCCGGCGTCTACGGCCCGTACGTGTTGCCGCGGCCGGCCGGATCGCCCGCGGGCTGTCTCTGGGATCCTCGGGTGCCGGCCATCGGCGCGGCCGTGACGAGCGTGATCGCGGCGAACGTCCCCAGTGACACGACGATGCAGTGGTTGTTTCCGCCGTGTCCGGGGGATCAGATCATTCAGTGGGGCAGTCGCGCCTACGTGCAGAACCAGGGCGCCAAACTCTCGACCGTCTACGGGCTGTGGAAGCTCGAATTGTCGACCGGCTTTCCGTGGTACGGCTTTGAGCAGTGTAAGGACGCGGCCGGCGCGCCCGTCACCATCTCGGCCACCTGTGCGCCGTGGCGGCCCTATGTCGGCGTCGGGGGCGATCCGGTGGCGACCGGGCTGTTCTTCCACTCGCCCGCGCAAATCAAGCACCGCCTCGGGTTCCTGACGGACGCCAACCGGGTCCTGGTGCAGTCGTCCGGCACCCATCTCTTCGAGCTCGCGCCGATGGAGCGCCTGGTCGACGGACCGATGTACGCCGAGATCCACGTCAGCACCGGCGGCGTCTTCCCGACCTTCCGGACCTTCTATGCCGAGTGGCGCCAGCGGATCGGGGTGGATGCGAGCCTGCCGGCCGGCCTCGAACTCGGCCTGCTGCTGCGCCTGGGCGACCACTCGCTCGACATGACCCCGTTGTCGTCGAAACGCGACAACCCGACGCTGCTCGTCGGCCAGACCCTGCGCCTCGATCCGTCGGCCGCCAGCATCACGCTGCTGGCGCTTGAGCCCGGCGTCAAAGCCACCGTTGTCGTCGTCATTCCCTGACCACCTTGAGGCCTCCCATGAACGTGTCCCGTGTCGCGCTCCTCGGTTTCGCCGGTCTCGTCGTCGTGAGTGTCGTCAGCGGGCCGACGTCGGCGGGGATCATTGCGCCGTGCGCGTCGCAACACCTGACGATCGGCGACCTCGTCCTCGACATTCGCGGCAACGAAGGATCGCAGCCGACGGGCGGGACGGACCAGACCAAGTGCATGAACGGCATCTCGTCGCTGACCCACGTGTTGTTGCCGTCCGCGAACGCCGTGAGCGCCAACCGGGCGTTGCTCGATGCCGAGCACATTTTGTCTGCAGTCTCGACGGGCAGCGATTTCAGCAAGACCGGCAACTTCGGGACCTTCTTCACGCCCCGCTTTGGCGCCTTCTCGACCGTGCGGGCCACGGCGGAGCAGGTCACCCTGCACCGGAACGCGTTCGATGAGCGCTGGAACGCGGCGTACTCGGACACGTTCACGGTGTCGGCGCCGAACCGGATCGATTTCGCCTCGACCATCACGCCGATGGACGCGACGAAGTTCACCAACCCCTATGGCACGTGGATGATGCGATTCCAGGCGAACTACACGGCGGCCATGCTGGACCGCGCGATCTGGTTCGTTGGCAAGCTCGGGCCGGCTGGCGCCGAACAGTGGATTCGGGGCAACGCGCCGGATGATCCCGGCCTTGTCTACGGCGGGTCGTATCGACATGAGCTGTCGCCGGTGTTGGCGTTTGATCCGGCGAATGTGGCGCCTTACAACTTGGCCGCCTACGATTGGCCACGGTACACGAAACCGTACTTCATCGTGCCCCTGGCGAGCGGGCAGATGCTGCAGGTCATCTTCGATCGCACCTACTCGCCGGTCGACGAAATTCGATGGCCGGAAATGAAGTGGTTCAAGGGCAAGCTCGCGACGGATTACACCTACATCGTCCGCCATCCGGTGTCCGGCCGGACCTATGGCTACCGGGGCCGGTTGCTGTTGGAGCCCTCGTTCGACTTCGGCGTGGCGGCGGCGAACGCTGCCGCCTACCACGCCGACATTGCCGGTACGTCGTGGCCCTAGCGAAGGTGCACCAATCACAGAAAGCACGGACCCCATGAAACGCGAACTGTCGATCCTCGTCGTCGCGCTGCTCCTGCTGACGCGGCCCGTGTCCGCGCAAACCTCCGACTGCATCGCGACGCATCCCGCGCTCACAGCGCTCGACGACGCCACGATGATCGCCGCGTACAAAGCCAGCTTCCGCGGCCTCTATGGTCGTGAGCCGTCCATGCAGCCTGGCAGCGGGCTCGACGACGGGTTGTACTGGGTCTCGGTCAGTAATCATTTCGGCGCCTTCGGGGACCGAGTGTGTAGAGCCGGCTGGTCGCGCTATTGGGAAGGGAAGTTGCGCGGCGTGGATGCCTTGGATCCGTCGCTCGGCGATCAACCCGCCCAGTTTCAGCCGGGTGCCCCGGTGATCGTGCCGCCCGTTCCGCCGACGCCGACGCCCGTTCAGGGACCGCCGGGACCGATCGGCCCGCCAGGACCTGCAGGACCGAAAGGCGACCCGGGCGGCGTGCCGACGTCGACGCTCGAGGAGCTGCTCCAGCGCATCACGGCGCTCGAGTCCGACGTCCTCACCCTGAAGGCCCGACCCGCGCTGATCAACTGCGACGCGTCGGTCTCGCTGTTCGGGATTCGTCGGCAACCGGTGGATTGGGGCTGTGTGCCCAAGGGGAAACCATGAAGACCCTGCTCTGCGTCGCCCTCGCGCTGCTCGTGCCGTCAGCGGTGCGCGCGGCCGACGAACCGCATGCCCTCGTGACCCACGTCGCGATCGCCGCCTACGTTGCGGCGTCTGGTGCGGACTTGTCCACGACGATGTACGCGATCGGCAGTCGCACGGGGCAGGAAGGGAATCCGGCCTTCGCGCCGTTGGTCGGCACGCCCTGGGCGGCCGGCGCGCTCAAGATGGGGATTGCCGCGGGCACGGCCTGGGGTCTCGTGAAGTTGCATGACTCGCATCCGACGATCGCGCTCGTGGCCGCGATCAGTGGCGCCGTGTTCTTCTCCGCGGTCGCCGGGCACAACGCCACGCTCCACACGACGCCGAGGTAACGGACATGCCAAGCACTCTCACGCCCTATGCGCTCCTCGTCTGGTTTTGTGTCGGGCTCTTCACGGGGCTCGGCTGGGCGTGTGGCGCCTGGCTGGTCGGGCGGATCCTCAAATGAACCCGATCGCCCAAGAAGCGCTCGCCGCGATCGTCCGCTGGGGCCTCGCGCTCGCCGCCGGCTATCTCGTGAAGGCGGGGATCTGGTCCGCGTCCGATTCGACGACGTATGTGGGCGCCGCCACGATCGGCCTGGTCGCGCTCGGCTGGTCGCTCTGGCAGAAGTACGCGGCGCGGCTGAAGCTGCTGACGGCGTTGTCGCTATCGCAGCCGACGTCGGAGGCGGCCGTCGAAGCGGCGATTGATCGCGGCTTCCCGACGCCCGCGATCACGTCCCGCAAGGACATGGCGCCCGTCGTCGGCGCGTAGCTCAGGCGTTCCGCGGGAGTGTACTTTTCGATCGGCGCGGCGCACACTACGCGCAGCCGTGGAGGAGTCCCGATGAATGAAGCGCGTCAGGTGCCGCCGGGCGAGGCGGCGCCCGTGTCGATCGTGGTCAACGGCGATCTGCATTTGTATCTCGGCAACGCGCCTGCGATCACGCAGAGCCTGCAGCGCGCCGAAGGGGTTCTCGAGGTTCTGCGCCAACAAGGAGTGTCACTTATGAGTGCGATCGATGATGTGAAAGCGGACCTCGATGCGGTGAACGCGGACCTCGGCGCCATCAAGACGGCGGTGGGCAGTACGATCGGCGCGCAGCAAACGCAGATCGCGGATCTCCAGAGTCAGATCGCGGCGCTGAACGCGGGCGACGCGTTGACGGCCTCGCAGTTGGCGGATCTGAAAACGTCGGCCGACGCGGTCAAGGTCAGTGCGGATGAAGCGCTGGCGGCGGTGCAACCCGCGCCGACCGCGCGCAAGCACAACTAGACGCCAGGGCAGGGACGGGGGAGGATCGCTCCCTCGTCCACATCTCATAAAGGTGAGCCGGGTCCGATGATTCTTCCACCCGAATGGCTCGAGCCTCGAATTCCGACGCCGCATCAGAAGCATCGGAAAGGCCGGATCGGGGCGACGCTCGGTCTCTCTGAAAAACGGCGACAGAAACGGCGGAGACGCGCGCAGATCGCGAAGGCTTCACGCCGCGCGAATCGTGGCTGAAAAATTCACCACACCTCGAGCGCGCTGGCCATCTGGCGCAGTTGGGCGGCGATCGGTTTGGCGCGCGCCCGCTGGACCTCGAACCGCGTCGGATCAAACGCCACCTCGTACGTCGTGAAGCGCTCGCCACAGGCCCGGCAGTGGCGCCGACGGCGAATCGCCAGGCCCGTACACCGGCTATCGATCACGCCGGATCCTAACGGGCTGTCGCACAGGGGGCAGTGGAGATGATCACTCACGGGCTTTCTTCGCGGGCTTCTTTTTCATGCGGGCGGCGAGTTCTCGAATCAACCGCAGCGCCAACGCATCCGGCCGACGTCGCCCTTGTTCCCAATCCTCGACCGTCCGAGACGAACGCGCGAACCGAGCCGCGAAGCTGGCGGTATCCTCTCGCAAGGTCGCACGGAGAGCGCGTACTTCGTCGGCGATGGTCATGGGCTCAGTCTACGGCATTGCCGTGACAGCCGTCAAATAAGCGCTTGACATCAATACGGCACTGCCGTAGACTCTCTTTATAGGAATGCGGCGCCGCCCGGTGTTACTAGCACCGAACGACGCCTGACCCGGTTCCAAGGCTGGTTGGTTACGCGGGCTGCCCGATTCTACCGGGAGCCACGCAGAAAGGCGCTCCCGATGATCCTCACCTCCCCCGAACTCAGTCTCTGTGTCCGCTTGATCGGCCGCGGCTGGACCCTGGCCGAAGCCCGCGCGCGCATCGCGGCGAACCGCCGGCAACTGAGCTTCCAGCAGCTGCTCGCGGCTCCCACGACCGGCGCCCGACTCGACGCCATGTTGACCGACAACGCCCGGATCGATGCGGCGCTCGAGCTCGAGAAAGGGCGTGCCTCGTGACCTGGGCCGACGACGCCGACGACGTGCGCCCCAACGCGAATTGCTCCGACTGCGGCGTGGACTATTCGAAAGCCGACCACGATCCCACGACGACGTGTGACGCCTGCTCGGATCGCCGCGATCAGTGGGCCGACGCGTTCACCGCGCGCCAGATGGCGAAGGCGCGGCCGATCACCCCCATCACGAAGAACCAGGAGAGTGTCGCATGAGCGCCGTCGCTGAAGCCGTGGCCCCCCCATCCACCGCGATGGTCCCGGCCGTTCTGATGTTCGAGCGTCTCGCCGCCAATAAAGACGTCGACGTGGCCAAGCTCGAGCGCCTGATTGCCATGCAGGAGCACATCCTCGCGCACCAGGCGCGCGCCGCCTTCAATCACGCGTTCGCCGCGATGCAGGCGGAGATCCCGACCATCCTCGAGGGCGCGGCCGGGGACGGCGGCAAGTGGACCTTCGCCCCGCTCGAGGACATCCAGACCGTCCTGCGCCCGATTCTGGTGCGGCACGGCTTCGGCTTGAGCTTCCGCACCGAGTGGCCCGATCCGTCGACGATCAAGGTCATCGGCCTGCTGACCCACCGCGACGGCCATGAGCGCACGAGTGAATTTTTGGCGGCGGCCGACACGAGCGGATCGAAAAACGCGATCCAGGCGCGCGGCTCCGCGGTCAGCTACGGCCGGCGCTACACGACGAAGGACCTCCTCAACATCACGACGCGCGGCGCCGACGATGACGGGCGCACGGCGATCGCGCCGACGCCGACGCCGACGCCGAAGGCGGCCACGCTCCATCCGTCCGGGTATCTCGCGTGGCTCGATGCGCTGCGCCAGACGGCCCAGCGCGGGACCGCGGCGCTCGAGCGCGCGTGGTACGACGCCCCGACGGCGCTCCGGCGGCATCTGCGGACGACCAACGCGGCGCTCTGGCAGGACCTCAAGGCGATCGCGGAACGGCGGGTGTCATGACCTGCACGCTGGTCGCCACGAGTCCCGTCGCGCATCCGTTCACCGTCGTCGACGTGCCCCAGCGATCGCCGGCGTGGTTTGCGGCGCGGCTCGGGCGCCTCACGGGCAGCCGCGCGGCGGCCATGATCGCCACAACGCAGAAGGGGACCCCGACGGCGGCGCGCAAGGACCTCCGCACGCAACTCGTCCTCGAGCGCCTCACGGGCACCTGCCAGGAGGACGCCTGGTGCAGTCCCGAGATGCGGCGGGCGGTGCTGCAGGAGCCGCAGGCCGTCGCGGCCTATGAAGCCTTGACCGGGCGCGTCGCCTGGCGCAGTGGATTCCTCGCGCACGACACGTTGCCCGTCGGCTGCTCGCTCGATGGGCACCTGGGCGACTTTGCGGGCCTGCTCGAAGTGAAGTGTCCGAAGTCCGCGACCCACCTGGCGTCCCTCACGTCGCGCACCATCCCGGCCGAGTACCTCCCGCAGATCGTGCACAACTTGTGGATGACCGGCGCCGCCTGGTGTGACTTCCTCAGCTTCGATGATCGCTTTCCCTTGCCGCTCCAGACGATGCTGGTCCGGTACGCGCGCGACGAAACGGAGATCGCGCTCTACGCGCGCGTCGTCACGGCGTTTCTCGCGGAAGTCGACGACGAACTCGCAGCAGTGCAGACCCTCCAGGAGGTCGCGTGAGCATCCCGACATTCCTCCGTCCCGAAGCCTGGCCGTACGTCGACGTCGAAATCATTCCGGCCGACGAACAGTGCGGCCCCGTGGTCGACGTCACGATCGCGCCAGTGTCCGCGCAGCCAAGTCTCTTCGGCCAGGCCCCCACCTTGGCCGAGCTCCAGGAACATCCCCGCGCGACGCCGAAGCACCGGCTCGGCTCGAAGCTCGATCGCGCCGTCGCGAACAAAGCGGCGCGCCTCGCCGACAAGCGCCTCCTCGACGCCTGGGCGCTCGCCGTGAAAACGCGCGACCAGTGGAAGGATCGAAAAACCGGGCGGCCCGTGCTGCGCAGTCGGCAGCTCGATCCCCTGCGCGCCGAAGCCCATCACATCGTCGACCGCGCCGATCGCCGCGTGCGCCACGACATCCGCAACGGCCTCTGTCTGAGCTTCGCGACGCACTTCGCCGTCACGCGGCACCAGCTGCGCATCGAGGGGACGCAGTTTTTCTGCGTCGAGGGCCACACCTACATCGATGCGACGTTCCCGGTCGTGTTTGTTAGGCTGTGACCGATGCGGACGTACTGGCTGAGCTTCTGCGACAGCGACCGTCCGACCGGGCAGCAATTTCTCGGCGCCGTCGTCGTGGACGTGACCGAGGCCGACGCGCAGCTCGCGTTGCAGCTGTTCCCCACGATGCACGATCAGCAGGAAGGCCCGTGGATCGCCGCGGCCGTGCGGGCGTGCTGGAAGGCCCGCGTCAATCCGGGCGGGGAAGTGGCGAGTCTGCGCGTCGACGACGCGCCGGAGTTCGCCCGTCGCTCGCCCCACTATCCCCGCCTGCAGCTCCTCAGTCGCGCCGACGTCGACGCGCTCGACGCGCGGTAGCTACTTCGTGGACTTCGATCTCCGGAGCGGCAAATACGCGCCGTCGGTGATCGTCACGTCCGTGAGCGGGACGATCGCGCTATTGCCGTCCCCGTCGACGCAGAGATACACGGGGCTGCTGCCGGGCTGATCGCCGAGCATCGAGATCCGCACCGCATCGCCGTCCACCTCGCCGTGAATCGGCGTCTGGAACGGCGGCGCCCACGTCGCGCGGCCGGGCATCGGCACCTCGGTCGCGGCGGTTTCCTGGCGTTGGTGGGCTTTTTGACGGGCCTTCAGACTCATACGGGAACCTCCTGGGGTTTGAACGGATGTTCAAACGGGGTACGGTTCAGGAGTCTACACCCGCCGTCCAGGCTCACCCACCACAGCAGCAGCGTCGCCACGCCCGCCACCGGGGCGAAGAGCGCGCCCATCGGACCCGGCAGTACGCGCGAGAGGGCCAAGAGCGGCAGCGCGCCCACACTGAGCAGCCCGATCGCGATCGTGAGGCGTCGCGACGATTGACCATGAAAGGTGGCCAGTAGGGGCCCGGCCGCGAACCACAGGTAATACACCCACCCGATCGGCGAGATCAGGATCGAGGCGAGCCAGACGATCGTCCACTCGCGATCGACGGACCGCGGTCCTTGCGCGAGCCGCCACCCCGTCAGCCCCACCACCACGGCGCCGGCCAGCCCATACCAGGGACGGGGCAGGCCCCAGAGTCCGACCAGGCCGAGCAGCGAGGCGTTGCTCAGATTGGCGGTATTCACCGTGCCCACCACGCGGAACCAGGAGGCGTACGCGTCGACGCCGACGATCGCCGCGCCGAGCACGAGCGACCCCAGGCCCACCGCGCCACAGGCGAGCAGCGCGCGCCACTGCCGCCGCCAGGCAACGTAGATCAGGAACCCGAGAAACATCGGTTTCAACATCAGGACCAGCCCGAGCCAGGCGCCCGCCTGGGTCCACTGGTCCCGACGCGCCGATCGCCAGGCCAGCGTCGCCGGCACCATCAGCAGCCATCCGAGATTGCCGCTGTGCACCAGTTGCAGCGCGGGCAGGGACAGCCCGATCAGCACGAGGCCGCGCAGCGAGGGAGCGATCGCGAGCTCGCGGCCGAGGATCCGCAGCGACACCAGCAGGCCCAGGAGATTCAGGATCAGCCAGGGCACGAGCGCGCCGTGCAGCGGCAGCCACGCAAACGGGGCGAAGAGGAGCGTGGCGATCGGCGGATTCAGATTCGGCAGCTGGCCCGACGCATACACGTCCGCGCCGGCGATCCACGCGCGCCCGGTCGCGTAGAAGGTCGCAAAGTCGCCGCCGTCCGTCCAGAGAGCGGACAGGGCCACGCTCTGACACACGACGAGACCCGGCAGCCAGACGATCCAGGGATCCAGGCGGGGCAGGGACGGGGACAGGACCGGTCGTGTCGTCCCCAGCGCGACGACGGGATCTCTTGCACTCCAAATGCACGAATCGCTGAGACTCCGATCGCGCATCTGGCCAACCCTTCCAGCCAGTTACGCGGTCCTGCACCGCGATCGTCGCCTGGCTTATGATGGACTCACTTTAGAGGTCTAACCACCAGTAATCAAGTTATTTATTTTCCGGGACAGGCGGAGGCGCGTGCAGCTGGCCTGCCAAGGTCGCCGCCGCGCGATCCACGTCCTGCATCGCCCCCGCCGCATAGCGGGCCGTCGCCGCCACCGTCGAGTGCAGGAGAAACCGCGAGACCGTCGCGAGATCCTTCGTCACTCGATACAACATCGTCCCGAACGAGTGCCGCAAATCGTAGAGGCTGATGCCCGTGATCGGCGGCGTCGCGCGGCGGCCGGCCGATTTGAAAATGCTGTTCGCGGTCGGCACGCTGAACGGCCCGTACGCATTGGCCGCGTGAAAGGCTTTGAAGGCCTCGACGGCTTGCGGGAGCAGTGGCAAGGTTCGGGCTTCGACGCCGGCGCCTTTCCGTCGCGGCCGCACCCGGAGCGTCTCGGCGGTCAAGTTCAGATCGGCCGGCTGCACCTGGCCGAGCATCCCCGGCGGTAAGCCCGTCCAGGCGAGCACGCGGATCCGGATCTTCGTGACGCTCGTGGGCATCGCGTCGATCAAGCGCTGGATCGTGTCGTAGGGCAAGCCGCGGGCTTCGGGCTTCGGTTCGCGCGGCGCTTCACTCGCGCGCACAGGATTGGGGACTTCCTTCCCGTCCAACTTGTTCCACATCGAGAGCAGGACCATGCGGCGTTTGCGCACCGTGCCTGGCGCCAGGCCGGCGACGAGCCACCCTTGCAACACGCGATCGATGTCGGCGGCTTTGATGCTCCGGCGTGGCCGATCGGCGCCGAGGGCGCGTTTCCAGAGCTCGAGCTGCTTCGTGCGTTGCGTGTAGGTGACGAGCGCGGTGACGCGGGTCAAGTACTCCTCGATGTCGGCGCCGAACGAGCCGCGGGCCGCTTTCGGGACGGCGTAGGTGTCGCGCTGGTCCTTGAGCCAGGCGCGCATCTCCTCGACCGGGGTGGTGAGCGGGTAGCTCTTCGCGTACGTCTTGCCGGCGATCTCGACGTACGCTTGCCAGCCGCCTTTCCAGGGCCGGATGTTTTTCAGGCGGCGCGGCATGACCGCTCACTGCAACTGCGCGAGGATCTCAGCGACGACGCTTTCGAACAGGAGCACGAGCACGGGCCTTTGCTTGGCGAGTTGTTGCAGCATGTTGCCGAGCGACGCGGGCGGCATGGGCCGATCGCTCCAGGGCGCCGGCTTGCTCAGCGGGTCGCGCGAGGCGCTCCAGATCACCAACCGTGCGGCGCACCTCTGCACGTGTCGCGTGGGAAACGGGATCAGTTTGGGCATGGGGGCGTGTGACGGTTGAACCAGCAAGAGCGCGGCCGTTGGTTTCTTTCGGGTTCCCTGTTGATTCCTTAGGATCGGCGCCGGGCGCGCCAAACTTCGTCACGCCGGACTGACGAATCGTGTCGACGTCAGTGAGGGCCTCGCGCAATTCGTCGACGTAGGCATTGAACCCGTCGAGAGCCGCGACAGACACCGGCCCGATCCCGTCCTTCTGATTGATCCACCGGCTGAGGGTGGCCGGCTGCATCCCCATCTTCCCGGCCATAATTTTCTGACTGCATCCCAGGTTGATCAGGCGCAACGCGCGTTGTCGGAGCGTCTCGTTCGTGTCCACCACGCACGACGGTAACAAGCCGACGGCGCGGGCGGTGTCCCAATCAGGCAGGGTTACGGGCTCACAATCGTTCGTACAATATCTTGTTGACGAGTACGGAAAAACAACGTAACGTACGGCACAACAACCTATGGCTAAGCTGAACCTCGCCCTCAAGTTCGCAATTCTCGAAAGCCGGCTGTCGCAGGTCGACGTCGCCGAGAAGGCCGATCTGCATGAGAGCCGCCTGAGTCAGATCGTCAACGGCCGCCGGGACGCCTCCGAGGCCGAACGGAAGGTGCTCGCGCGGATCCTCAAGCGCAAGCCCGAGGAACTGTTCGAGGCGACCTCGTGAGCCTCCCGCCGCGGGCCTACACGACCGACCAGGTGTGCCAGATCCTGGCGATCCCGCGCCGGTCCTTCTTCCATCACCGGAAGCACGGGCATCTGCCGATGTGCATCGAGCTCCGGCCGCGCATCGGGCGCATCGTGCGCTACCAGGCCGAACCGATCGATCGCTACGCGGACGGCCGAGGCCTCGGCAACGGCCGATCGTTCTTCACGTCCCATCGCCGGACCGGTTGATGGAGACGGCCGTCCTCCTCCGCATCGTCTGCGCCTGGTGCAAGACCGTGCTCCAGGAAGGGGATCCCGGCGCCCCGACGTCGCACGCGCTGTGTGTGGCCTGTCGCGAGCGCGTCCTGCGGCCCTTGGCCTGAGTCATGGTTCCCACGGTGCCCGACCCGGATCGCGCGGCGCTACTCCTCAGAACGGAGAAACGCCCGCGCATGGCGACCGCCGATCTCCGGAAAGCGGAGAGCAACGAGGTCGGCCGGGCCATTGATCGCGCGCGGCAGTTGCGCGGCTGGAGTCTCAAAGAATTCTCCGGGGCGGCGCAACGGGAGGAACGACAGATCGCGCGCTGGATTGCCGGGACCGAACACCCGCAGCTCGACACCTTGTTTGCGATCGTGTCCTTTCGGCATGCGTTGATCGTGGCGTTGGCCGAGAGCGCGGGGCTCGGGGTGAAGGTGCACACGATCGTCACGATTGAGCAGGCGCCGGCATGAAACCCTCGCTCGTGAAACGCGTCGCCGAGGACATCAATCGCCGCCTCGAGCCGGACGCGTCGACGGTCGTGACGGCCGAAACCGAAGCGCTCTATCGGTCGATGCCGTATCAGGCACTCGTGACGTTGAAAGTGGCGTTCACGCTCGATCGGGATCAGTCGACGAACGAAACGACGCGGGCGTTTTGTCAGAGCCGGATCGATCTGATCGAACGCGTGCGGAAGGTGTGAAGGTGGCGCTTAAGTAGGGAAGAGATCAGGAGACCGCGGTTAGTTGATTAGGCCAGCCGCGGCCCCTGGCGTCACAGCCGGCACGGGGTCAAGGAGGCCCGTCGGCCATGTCAGCTTCGAGGGTAGCAGAGCCGTACGGGGCAACGTCAAGATCGTTCCTGACCGGAGACGTCGCGCGGGCGCTCCACGTGACGCGGGAGGCGGTGCGGTGGTTGGTGCGGGTCGAGCAGCTCGCCTGTGCGCGCACGCCGAAAGGGTGGCGACTCTTTGAAGCTGGCGACGTCTTGCGGCTCGCGCAGCGGCGCGACGAAGCGCGATTGCGGGGCGTGAAGGTGTTACGTCCGCGGAAACTCGGCGCCCGAGGCGGACCTCGACAGTTGTCGCTCTTCGGGCCGCGATTGGTTGACAAAGGTCAAGTACATCATCCGTGAACGCTCAACAAAATCGGGGGGTCCGATAAGGGGCCTTATGGCTAACCAGTCGCCCGTCGTCCAGGCGCAGACCCTCATCGATGAGGGGCGCCGGTTGTTCGCGCACGACGTCGACGCCCTGCTCGACAAAATCGCGGACGCCGTGAATCACCTGAACGACGCGGAACGGCAAGAGGCGCTGCGGTTAATTCACGCGTGGGTGCTCGAACGGTTCGATGCGCGGATCGGGTTGACGGCTGAGGATCCGAGGGACTGACAATGCCCGAAAAGCATTCGGCGCGCAGAGGCACGACGGGGAAGTCGCGGTCCTCCCGTACCGCATCGAAAGGCGCGGGTGGTCAGGACACCATCGTTCGGGATCGGTTGTTCGATCTGCGGGATTACTTCGCGGGGCAAGCGCTCTGCGGCGACCTCGCGGGCCAGCACGCCGGCGTCGCCAGTGACGAAGACGCCGACTTCATCGCGCAACGCGCCTACGACTTCGCTGACGCCATGCTGAAACATCGCCGCATTCACCCCGGGGCCGACGACGCGGTACGGGAGGAGCCGGCGTAGTCGATCGTTCGCCATTCGCGTATGAGAGCGTTTCTGATTTCCGTCGTCGTGCTCGTGATCGCCGCGGGGCTGAGACTGTGGCACGTCCGCCGCCGGCATCATCTCGATCGGAAACCCGACGTCTCCCCCACATGGCTTGTGAAACACCGCTATGACCGGGAGGGCGATCGGCGATGGAAGTAGAAACGCACGTCGACGACCCGGACGATCCTGACGAGGACGCCGAGCCGGACGATGACGACTTCGAGGATGACGACTACAACGATGGCAACGGAGAGGAAGACGATCCCGACGACGATGACGGCGATGGACTCTGACGAGGCGCGGGCCAACCGGGCGCTCACGATGTTCCGGATCGGCTTCGCCGCGTCGTGTGGCTTCATCCTGACCTCCGCGGGGATGCAGCTCGCGACGAAGGGGTGGATGGGCGTGCTCCTGTCGGCGGCGCTCTTGATGGCCGTCGTCACGATGCAGGCGATCGTCGAGATGCACCACTGGAAGGTGACGCTGCAGTGTCGCCAGTATCGCGCGCAAGGGGACGCGGCCGCGGAGATGTTGAAGCGCCTGCAGGCCGCGCACGGCATCGAGGTCACCGTCAGTACGGAGTCGGAAGCCTCGAACACGAAGCATTGAATTTGGACGTGGTCGAACGATCCGGTGTGGGGACACGGGATCGTCCGACCTGACTGACACCCCGGCGGACAGAAAGGAGCGATCGAGGAACCGAGTAGCAGCTAAGCGCTTTCCCAGCGCGCACTCCCAACATAACCCACGAGGCCCCTCCGCGTACACGGCACTGTTGCTTTCCAGGGCGACGGCCGTGACGGGGAGGGGGTGTGAGGCGTGCGATGTGTCGACCGAGATCTAGATATAGCAGAGGCCGTTTTTCGAAGGCAAGATCCCGCGGGCCGGAATCAGAAAGAAAGGGCCGAGTTTTTTTCCGTCGAGCCAGGTGCGTACAAATTCGCTCCGCTCGATGGTCGGGGAAGTCTTTAGGGAGGCAGACTCGGGGGCGGGCGTGACGTACCGCGCCTCGATCGAAGAGCGCATCGCGTGGACCACGGGCTTTCACACGTCGTCCGATGTGCGCGTGCTGCAGGCGTTGGCGCGGTTCGCGGATTGGCAGACGGGGACGGGGGCTCGCCCGAGCGTCGAGAAACTCCAGGGACGTGTGCCGGACCTCTCGCCTCGCACGATCGCGCGATGCCTCCGACGTCTCGAACAGCAAGGCTGGATCGAAGCGAAGCGTCAGCATCGACGACCGACAACCTACCGGATCTGTTTAGAGCGGCTCGCGACGAGTGCCACGATGGCGAAAGTGATCGACCAACCGACCGCCGTTGACTGCCAAAATGGCAGTCAAAACGCGCGAGATCTGACTGCCACTTTGTCCGGCTTGACTGCCACTTTGTCCAAATCTGACTGCCAAAATGGCAGTCCATCTGTACTCAGTACCCTGACTTCTGATCTAAGTGCACCGCCGCTGCGCGTCGGGACGCTCACGAACCCCGAACCAGACCAAGAGCGAAAAGGCGAAAGTCGAGAGGAGTCGCGCGATGGACCGACGTCGATACCACCTGGAGCCGCCGACCTTCGGGCAGACCATCGCGATCATCCGCAGCCTGCCGACGCCGGACCTCGAAACGATCAAGCGCGAGCACCTGGCGCGGGGGTTCACCTACGACAACCAGCAGATTCACAACGCCCTGGCGGCGCTCGACCATCGATCCCGCAGCAACTTACGCTCGGGCCAGACGCGCGCCCGCACGACGCGACGATAACCCCGCAGTGGGGACGCTTCGCGGACGTGCTCCGACAGGCGTTGCAGCAACCCAAAGCGGCCGACGCGGTACGGGAGGACGTGGATCCACCCGTCGTGACCATTCGCGAGAAAGCTTCTTCTGGAGGTTCGTCATGAAAGTCACCCTCGAATCCGTTGCGGATGATCTTGTGAGCACCATCAACGACAAACTCGGCCTCCGCCGTGCCGGGAAGCGACCGATGATGAAGCTCCCCGCGAACAAGATCGAGGCCGCGAAGATCACGTCGGCCCGCTGTCCGATCTGTCAGCACACCGGCGCGCGCGCCTCGAAGACGCAACCGGGCGCGCTCTACTGCACGTGGTGTAACCACATCTGGGAGCTGACATGACCCTTGAAGACTTCGTTCGACGCGGACAGGCCGCGCAAGCCGCGGTCGATGACCTGACCGGCAAGGCGCTGACCGACGACGACCGCGCACGACTCGCGGCGATCCTGGACGCCCACGATCCGGAAGAGCTCGCGAACCTGATCTACGGCTACTACCGCGATGCGGACCGGGCCGATCGCACGTCGCGCAGTCAGATGTATCTGCACCTGGGATGCTGGCCGGGGCCGTCCTTCGCGCGGGGAACGCCAAGCGGCGGGCGCGGTAAGGCTATCGATGAGTCAACCCATCCTGACCATTCGCGAGAAATCGCATTTTCCTGATGCAGGTTCCACGGGGAACGTCTCAGAGATCGCAGAACTCTCAGAACCTCCGAAAGGTTCTCAGAAGTGACCAGCCCCGACTATTCCACCTGGCTGACCAAAGCCCAAGCCGCGGACGCGATCGGCGTCAGCACGAAAACGATCGAGGCGTTCGCCAAGGACGCCAAAATCCAACAAGCCGCCTGGCGGCCGTCAGGACGCGGGCCCGAGAAAGCCGTCTACAACCCTGACGACGTCGCGAGAATCGCCCAGGAGCGCCGGCCAGGCCTGCCGCCGTTCGTTTTACCGGCGAGTTCAAATGGGAACGGGAACGGGCGAGGGGTCTCAGGCCTCTCAGGGGTATCAATCGATACCGGAGCCGCGCTCGAGCGCTCGGGTCCACTACCGACCGGGGAAGAGATCCTCCGCCTCGTCTTTGCCGCGGCGCTGCGATCGTTGGCGTCTGAGAAGTCCGAGACTTCTGAGAACTCTCAGAAGCTGTTTCTGACGATCCCCGAGGCCGCGGCCGTGTCCGGCTTCAGCCAGGCGTACTTGCGGCGCGCGTGTCGGGGCGGGTGGTCCGGGGCGATCAAGGACAAGGGCTGGAAGATTCGGCGGAAGGATCTCGAGCAGCTGTGAAGAAGGCCGCGCGTCACTTTCGGTGGCACTGGCGCTGCGATCGCTGCGGGAAAGGCGGTTCCGTCCTATTGCCCGTGCACATCGACGGGTGGAGCGGGGCGATGGCGGTGCTGGAGGCGCATCGGGGACGAGCGCCGCGCTGTCGAGGCGACGTGCGGACGGTCCGAGTCAGTCAGGTGCCGATTCGGCGAAAGGCTGTGGGGTAGGTGTGACCTACCCTGTCACGGCCGTTTGACGCGCGCGCCTTTCGACGGCTTCACACTCGCCCACAGGGCCGGATCGCCGGTCTCCGTACTCGCCGCGATCGCTGCATCCACGACGTCCCGCGTGAGGCCGGCCGCCACGAGTTGCGCGATGAGCGTCGCCTGATTGAGTCCCTCCGCGCCCTTCCGCCGATGGTGCTGGACGTCGTAGCCGTTGCAGGTGACCACGTCGCCTGAGGCCATCCCGGCCTTGATCAACAAGACATCGATCTGCTGCCGAATCGTCTTTTCGTCCTCGACGAGCGGCGCGACGGCCACGATCTTCGCCTCGAGCGTGCGTTGCTTGCGCACGAGCGGCGGCAAGTCGGCGAGCGCGGGGTAGGCGGTGTAGGTGCCGGTGTCGGCCATCAGGCTTGGTCTTTCTCACGCCACAGCGTGTCGGTGAAGATGCGGATCGATCCGCCCGCCGTGCGTTTGAATTCGAGTTTTCCGCTGTCCAACCAGTTGTAAATCGTGCGTCGACTCACATCGACGAGCGCGGCCGCTTTCGTGATCGAGAGCGAGGGGCGATCGGGGTCAGGGACCATCAGGCGTGCCCGTCACAGAGATCGCAGCCGGGATGCAGCAGACACGGGCGGCACGTCGGCGCCGCCGCACGCGAGCTCGAGGCCGGACGCGGTAGTTCCTGCCGATCGGGGAGTCGCTCCCCAGGCACGCGCGAAGAATCGCTTTGATCGTTCATCCGTCGGGCTTTCGCCGTCCGTTGCACCACGAGCGCGGGGGTGTGCCGATGCCCGAGCCGTCTCATGAGACCGAGACGCCAGGCGCCGGATCCACGTGCAAGGGAATTTGCCGCCCCGTCGCCTGTTCCGCCGTTTCGAAGACCTGGTGACACTTCACACAATGCCGCCAGCGCAGAAACCGCGTGCCTTCGGTATCGGGGCGGGAGTCCACGACGCGGGATTGCCAGCCGCCGCAGTGCGGGCACCGGAATTTGTCAGTGGTCAGAACCGCCTCTGACCGCCCAGCGTACGCCGATTTCCCGCCCCCTCGCCCTAGATGTAGAACATTCGGCCCCGCGTTCAGGGCAAGCTGGACCCTCTCACCCCTCAGCCCTCGCTTCGCGCGGCGCCCTCAGTTGCTGGAGATTTGCGCCATGCCCCACGACCAGTACGGCCACGAACTCCGCGTCGGCGAACGGGTGACCGTCGCCTGTCGCGTCAAAGCCATTCACTTGACCGAGGAGTACTGCAACCTCGATCTCGAAACGGAGGAGACGCTCTATCCCGCCGATCGCGTCACGACGTTGACCCTGAACAGTAAACAAGTGGTCCGGGCGTGAGGCGCGCCCCGCGGCGGCTCCTCGTCGACGGCATCGAGATCCCCGCCGACGAGCTCGAGCTCTGGGCGTGTGTCTGGACCTGGTGCTGCCGCCGGCGCCGATGAAGAAACGCACACGCCGCCGACCCACGCACGCCCTGAACCCCAGGCACGCGCGCTTCGTCGCCGAATACCTGGTCGACCTAAACGCCACGCAGGCCGCGATCCGGGCCGGCTACAGTCGGAAGACCGCCAACGAGCAGGGCGCGCGGCTGTTAGCGAATGTTAGTGTCGCGGCCGCGATCGCGGCCGGCACGGCGCGGCACCTCGACCGCGCGGAGCTCTCCGCCGTGCGCGTGCTCGAGGAACTGCGGCGCCTGGCGTTCTCGAACGTCCACGACCTCTTCGATGCCGACGGCAACCTGCGACCGATCCACCGCCTCACGCGCGAGGAGGCCGCGTCGATCGCGAGCCTCGAGGTGGTGATCAAGAACGTCGCGGCGGGCGACGGCCACACCGACACGATCCACAAGCTCAAGCTCTGGGACAAGGTCCGCACCCTCGAGACGCTCGCCAAGCATTTCAAGTTGCTCGTCGATCGGATCGAAGTCACGGGCATCGAGACCTTCCTGGCCCGGGTGGCGGCGGCGCGCAAACGCGTGGCCCCGAAGGAGAACCCGTGACGCTCCCGGAGGCGATGGCGGCGCTCGCGAAGGCCGAACACGACCGCGACCACGTCAGAGCCGCGCTCGAGACCATCCTCGATCTCTGCGAGCGCCGGGTGGCGCAACTCGAAGACGAACGCGATCGCCTCCGCGCGCGGGGGCTGAGGAATCCGTGGCACCCGTGGTTTGCGGGCGCGCTGCGGCGCCTCAGTGACACGGACGGCCGCTGAATGGCGACGATGCGCCGTCGCTCGCGGCAGGGCGCGGTCCTCGCGACGGTCGGGCCCGGCGCGCTCGTCACGCCGTCGCCCGAGGCGTCCGATCCGCACGCCGACCTCTACGAGCTCGTCGCCTCGTGCTACCACGATCCGCTGCGCTTCGTCCGTCTGGCGTATCCGTGGAGCGAGCCCGGCCCCCTCGAAGACGAAACCGGCCCCGACGCCAATCAAATCGAATTCCTCACCGAGCTCGGGCACCAGGTCACCGACCGCGGGTTCGACGGCAACACGACCGTGATGCCCGTCCAGATGAACGAGACGAGCGGCCACGGCACCGGCAAGAGCGCGATGGGCGCGTGGATCGCCGACTGGATCCTGTCGACCCGGCCCTACTCGATCGGCACGGTGACCGCCGGCACGGCGACGCAGCTCGAGGAGCGCACCTGGGCGGCGATCCGCTGGTGGACGCAGTTGTGTCTGACGGCCGACTGGTTCGACATTCAGGCGCGGGGGATCTATCACCGCGATCCACGCTACGCCGACGTCTGGAAAGTCGTCGCGCAAACCTGCAAACAAGAGAACGCGCAGAGCTTCGCCGGCCAGCACGCGAAACGCTCGACCTCCTGGTATCTCTTCGATGAAGCCAGCCAGGTGCCCGACAAGATCTGGGAGACGGCCGCCGGCGGGCTCACGGACGGCGAACCGATGTTCTTCGCGTGGGGCCAGCCGGTGCGGAACACGGGCCAGTTCTATCGCGTGTGCTTCGGCGACCTGGCCGCGCGGTGGAACCATCGCCGCGTCGATTCGCGGACGTCGCGCTTCACCAACAAAGCCCTGATCGCGCAGTGGATCACCGACTACGGGCTCGAGAGCGATTACGTCCGCGTCCGCGTGCTCGGCCTCCCGCCCAGCGCGTCGGAGCTGCAATACATCGACAAGGGCCGCGTCGACCTGGCACGCAAGCGGACGCTCGAGGCGCTGCCTGATGACCCCCTGATCTGCGGCTTCGACGTCTCGGGCGGTGGCAAGGCGTGGAACGTCCTGCGCTTCCGGCGCGGGCTCAGCGGGCGCGTCCTGCCGGCGATTCGGATCCCGGGGGAACACGATCCGGACCGCTCGCAGCGCATCGGCCTCTGCGCGGAGCTGCTGCGCGATCAACGGCCCGATCATCGGATCGCGGCGATGTTCGTCGATGCGGCGTTCGGGGCGCCGATCGTCGTGCGGCTGCAGGCGCTCGGGTTCACCAACGTCTACGAAATCAATTTCGGCGGCGCGTCGCCCGACGTCCACCGGAAGAACATGCGGGCGCACATGTACGCCAAAGGCAAGGAGTGGCTGCTCCTCGGCGCGCTGCCCGACGACGACCTCCTCTGCGATCAGCTCTGCCTGGCGGGCTACCACCTCGACACGGCGGGGAAGCTCGTCATCGAGAGCAAAGCGGACATTCAAGCGCGAGGCGAGGCGAGCCCCGACGATTCCGATGCGTTCTTGTTGACGTTTGCGCAAGTGGTGGCCGTGCCGGAATCGGGGCCGCCGACGTCGGCGTCGCCGCGGCCGAAAACGAAGTGGGGGTAGCGATGGCGAACCACTTGATGTCGTGGGACTGGTTGTGGAAATCCATCGTCAAGGACGCGAGGACCATTCAACGGCGAAATCGACGGATCGAACGGGAGCGGGCCGCGTCGAAGGCCACGCGGAAATCGAAACAGAAGCCGGCGAGGGACTGAGATGCCGTCAGGCGTCTATCGCCGCTCGGCGTTTCATCGGCGCCGCGTCTCGGAGGGCGTGCGCGCGGCGCTCCGGGCCCGGGGACGGCGTCCGCGCATCTTGCGGGCACCTAAAGCGCCTGCTCATACTTTCCTCGTGATCGATCCCGACAGTCTCGCCGCCTGGCTGCGTGCGCACCCGCAGGCGTGGCACGGCTGGCCGGCGCGAATCCTCTTCATCGGCCGCGATGACAACGACGGGCCCCGATTGCGGGCACTCGTCGCGCAGATGCCGGACGCGCGGCTGCCGCAGTGGTTCGGGCCGCGCGTGGTGTGGGAGCCGCGGAAACTCTTTTCGCATCTGAGCGTCGAGATCGCCGATCTGCGGATCGCGCACCGCCGCCACTACACCGCGCAGATCGCGGCGCTCGAGGCGACGGCCTGATGGCGAAGCGCCCCCTCCCGCCGGCGTTGAAGGCGCGCGCGGAGGCCGTGAAGCGCGCCCATGCACAGTTGTCGACGGAGCCCGGCTTTCGCGCGCTGCCCGGGCACGAACAGATCCGACGGACGCAAGCACAGGTGAAGAAACATGGCGCCTGAGGCCGTCCCGGTCGGCTTCCGGCGGGCCGAGAGTGGCCTGATCCTGCCCGAGCCGCTCTCGAGAGCGCGCGAAGTCTGGACCAAAAGCGAATGGCAGCTCCTGGAGCGGACGACGAAGCTGCTCGCCTCGCGCGGCGTGCTCGTCTATCTCCGCTGTGCGCGGAAAGCCTGCCAGGCCGCACCCCTGCAGCGGCTGCGACGCGTCGACGGCGGGATCACGCTCCAGTGCGAACACCTCGATCGCGAATTCCAGGGGCATCTGTGACCCGCCACACCAACACGTTCAGCGTCGACCGGTGCATCGCCTGTGAACATCCGATCTCCGCGCGATCGCTCATCGCGCGCGAGGAGGCGGTCGCGGCGCATGTGGCGTATGTGAATACGCACCTCGACCGGGCGACGGATCCCCATTTTGCTCCCGGCCGGCTCGATCTCCTGGTGGAGCGATGAGGCGCATCGTCCTCGTCCTCGTCGCGCTCCTCCTCCTCACACGGTCCGACGTCGCGCAAGAGCAGTTCAGCAATAACTGCAGTGTCGCGATCGCGAACGGCGGGTCGATGGGCGCCGGCGATACGTCCGTCACGGTCGCCTCGGGCACGTGCTTCCCGGCGTCCGGCAACTTCCGCGTCATTGTCGACAACGAGATCATCCTGGTCGGGGCGCGCAGTGGGACGGTCCTCTCCGCGCTCAGCCGCGGCACCGAAGGCACGACCGCGGCCGTCCATGCGAACGGCGCGACGATCACGCATATCCTCACGGCCATCAGTCTGCGCACGCTGGAGCCCTACAGCGTCGTCAACGGCCGGCTGACGACCGAGAGCGGCGTTCCGGTCAGCCCGACCGACCGTGCGGCGCAATCGACGATCTACTGGACCCCGTTCAACGGGTCGCAGATCGGCCTCTATGACGGCGCGGTGTGGGTCCTCTACCAGTGCGCCGAAAAGACGCTGGCGCTCAGCGCCCTGACGACGGCGAAGAACTACGACGTCTTCGTGTACGCCTCGGGCCTGACGTGCGTGATGGAACTCTCCGCCGCCTGGACCTCCGACACGACCCGCACGGACGCGATCGCCCAGCAGGACGGCGTCGACGTCAAGAGCAGTGACCATACGCGGCGCCTGGTCGGCACGATCCGCGCCTCGAGTAGCTCCACGACAGAGGATTCGGTCGCGCAGCGCTACGTCACCAACCGCTACAACGACGTCGCGCGGGCGCTCGTGGCGCCGGTGCCGTCGTATCTGCTGACCGGCGGGCAAGTGGTCTGGATCTCGGCCTACACGTTCCGCGTGTCGGCGGCGGTCTATGTCATTCAAGGCGTGCAGTACGCGAGCCCCGAGACGGCCGTCACGCTCGCCGCGGCGCATGCGACGCTCGATCGGATCGACGTCATTGCGCTCACGACGTCGAACACCGTGGCGGTGATCCAGGGCACGCCCGCGGCCCAACCCTCCGAACCCGATGTCAACCCGGCCACGCAGCTGCGCCTCTCGTTCGTGCTCGTGACGGCGGCGACGAGTGCGCCCGTCGGGGCCGTGTCGACGCTCGTCTACGCCGAGAACGTCGGATCCCCGACGGAGTGGAACTGGACGGCGAGCGGCGCCTCGATCAGTGTCAATTCAACCAACGTGCCGCGGGCCGGCACGAAAGATATCGAAGGCACGACCGTCGTCGACACGGTATACGCCCAGGGGCAGATCGGCGCGGGCACGTACGATCCGAACCTCCAGAACTTCCTCGTCTTCTACCTGCGGAGTAAGGCGACGTGGACCGCGGGCCGCGGACTGCAGGTCTCGCTCAGGACCGCGAACGTCCTGCAGGGCGTGGCGGTGACCATCACGCCGGTGAGTGTCTTCGGGTTCGACTCGTCGATCACGACCACCTACCAGCAGGTGGCCATTCCGATCACCACGTTTGCCGTCCCGACGGGCAGCACGATCACCCAGGTCCGGATCGCGGACTTCGGCGGCGCGATCGGCTTCTACGTCGACGATGTGAGCTTCCAGACGGGCGTCGTGTCCCCGTCCGGCGGCCTGACGCAGAAGCAAGCCGATGCGCGGTACGTGCAGGCGACGGCGACCCTGACGGCGAACCGGCTCATCATCGGCGCGGGGAACCTAGTCGTCTCGCCGCTCGGCTCGCTCGGCACGACGACGACGCTCTTGCACGGCAACGCGGCCGGGGCGCCGAGTTTCGCGACCGTCACGGAAGCGGATCACACCTTCGCGGACAACACGACGGGGAACGTCTCGACGTCGGCGCATGGCTTCATGCCGAAAGCGACGGGCTCGACGAGCACGTTCTATCGGTCGGACGGCACGCAGGCGGCGCCGTCGGGGGGCGGCGGGCTCGTCCTCGTCGAATCGCACACCGCGAGCGCGTCGACGTCGCTCGATTTCACGACCTGCTTCACGAGCACCTACTCCGTGTATCAGATGGTGCTGGACGGCCTGACGCCGGGCACGAGCGCCCATGATCTCCTGCTCGAGATCTCCACCGATGGCGGCGCGTCGTGGATCACGACCGGCAACTACCAGTGGGCGCATATGAGCTCGATCTCGGATACCGCGAACGGCGCGAACAGCGCCGCCAACGACACCAAGATCAAGCTGACGACGGCCAATCGCGTGTACGCCACGAGCGGGGGGAACACGTCGGGCCATCTGCAGCTCTACAACATGCTCAGCGCGACGAAGGTCTTCAACATGGCCGGGCAGATCACGGGGAACCCGTTCAACACGGCCGGCGTGATCATGGGGAGCATCGCGGGATCGTATTTTGTGGCGAACACCGCGAACGCCGTCCGCTTCATCATGGACGTCGGGACCATCGCCTCGGGCACCATTCGCTGCTACGGGGAAGCGCAGTAGATGGCCTTCACCTCCCAACTCGGCATTCCCGAGAGTCACGCGGGCAACGAGATTCTGGGCGGCGGCGTCGCCGCGCCGGCGGGGGCGGGCGCGACCAGCCAGCCCGGCGGCGATCTGCGCGGCGATCGGGAGCGCGTCGCCCCCCGGCAAGGGCGCGGGCGCACCGACGATCAGATCCTGCAGGAGATTCGCACCCGCTACGACTACGCGCAATCGGCCTGGTCGCCGATCGTCGACGAAGGCGATACGGACATGCGGTACGTCAGCGGCGATCCGTGGGATCCGATCGAGCGCAAGGAGCGGGAAGACGCGAACCGGCCCTGTCTCGCGCTGGATGAAATCGGCCAGTACACCAACCAGGTGATCAACAACGTCCTGGCGAATCCGCGGGCGATGAAGTTCGCGCCGACGGGCAACGGCGCCAACGACCAGGGCGCGCAGTTCTACGCGAGCAAGGCGCGCGAAACCGAGTATCGCTCGCACGCGCAGCTGGCCTACACGACGGCGCATCAGAACGCGGTCGAGCGGTCCTTCGGCTGGGTGCGCGTGACGACGCGCGAGTCGTCCGATCGCTCCTTCAATCAGGATCTCTGGATCGAGGACATCCCGAACCCCAACATGGTCCTGCCGGATCCGGACTTCAAGCGGCCGGATGGCAGCGACCTCCGGTACTTGTTCTACGTCGAACCGACGCCGATCCGGGAATTCAAGATCACCTGGCCGCACGCCGCCATTCAGGACTTCACGCTCGAACTGCGGACGCTCGCGCCGTCGTGGGTGAACGGCGATCGGCAGACGGTGAAGGTCGCCGAGTACTGGACGAAGGAACTCGTGCGGATGCGCCGCCTGCTGCTGATCAAACGCGCCGACCGGCGCGGCCCACTCGAGATCTTCGAGGACGAGCTCGCGCCCGGCGCCCTCGCCACGCTCTCAGAGCTGATCCTCCGCGAGCGGGAGGTGCCCGAGCACGAAGTCACGCAGTACATGACGAACGGCGTCGAGATCTTGAAGACGACGGCGTGGAAAGGCAAGTACATCCCGTTCGCCTCGTGCCTGGGCAAAGTGATCTACGTCGACACGGGCAGCGGCCCGAAGCGGCAGATCCTCTCCATGGTGCGCCTGGCGCGGGATCCGGTCATGGCGCATGCGTACGGCTGGACGACCGAAGCGGAGATCGTCGGCGGCATTCCAAAGTTTCCGTACTTCGTCTATGAGGGGCAGCTGACGCCGAAGGAACTCGATCTCCTCGCGCGCTCGACGCGGGAGCCCGTCGCGGTCATCACGTTGAAACCGGTGGTCGATGGCGCGACGCAGCAAGTGCTGCCGCCGCCCGTCCGCCAGTCGTGGGATCCGGCGCTCGCCGGCATCGAACAATTCAAAGAGTCGGCCCGCCGTGCGATTCAGTCCGCGATCATGGGCTCGCCGCTGCCGACCGAGGCGCAGCGCCACAACGAAAAGTCCGGGATCGCGCTGAAGCAGATCGAGAAGAGCGGCCAGATCGGGAGCTTCCATTTCAACGCGCACTACGACGATCTGATCCGCCACGTCGGCGTCATCTTCGAGGACCTGCTCGACAAAATTCTCGACACGGCGCGCGACACGGGCATCCGCGACGCCGACGGCACGGCGAAGATCGTCCGCGTCAACGACCCGAAGCCCGACGCCAAGCACTATCCGGACAACGTCGCGCACGATCAGGCGCTGCAGGCGTGGAAGGGCCGGCTCCCGAGCGGCTGCGAGGACTCGGTCGACACGAAGGGCGACTACCTCGTCACGGTCTCGAGCGGGCCGGCGGTCGACAGCGAGCGCGAGGCCGTCAACGAGTTCGTGCAGAGCCTGATGCAGATTCCGGTCGTGGCCGCGCAGTGCGCGGACCTCATCGTCCGGCTCCAGGCGGCCACGATGGGCTTCGGCCAGCTCTCACCGCTCCTCGACGAGCTCGCCGATCGCATCACGCCGCCGCAGTTCCGCAAACCGAAGGACGGCGAAGGGCCGGATCCGCAGCAACTCCGGCAGCAGCTCGCCCAGGGACAGCAGGAGGTGGGGCAGCTCAAGGAGATGCTCCAGAAGCTGAGCCAGGAGATCCTCACGAAGAAGGCCGAGACGGAGTCGCGGGAACGCATCGCCGCCGCGGACATCCAGAGCAAGGAAAAACTGGCGGCGCTCGATCGCGAAACGAAACTCGGCGTGGCGGAGCTCGGCGCCAAGGTCGATCGCCTCACGCTGTTCATGGAAGAACGCGGCCGGGTGGGCGCGCAGCTCGCCGACGCGCATCAGGCGGATCTGGACCGCGCGCACGCCGTCGGCCTCGCCGGCATGGGCCAGGCGCACGCACTCGAGCAAGGGGACCAGGGGCACGCGCAGGCCCTCGAACAGAGCGACCAAGGGCACGCGCAGGCGCTCGAGCAAGGGCAGCAGGCCGCGGATCTCGCGCCGCCGGCCGACGCCGGCGCGGACGCCTGATGGCCAACACCTTTGATGGCCTGCCGATCGTGGGCCAGGCGTTCGCCATCAAGGCGCACTGGCCGACGGTCGTGATTCAGTGCAGCTGCGAGGCCGAGACGATCCTCGTGCTCATGGGCACCGGCAACGTCGTGCCGTGTCCGGCGTGTCATCGCGCCTTCGCGATCGTCGACGAGATGAAGGTGGGCGTGGGGCAGGCGATTCAGCGCGGGGCGCTGTCGCCGTCGTAACCACAGGAGGCACTCATGGGGGAGCAGAAGCCGAGCATCGGACGGATCGTGATCTACAACCATCCCGGCAGCGCAGACGGGAAGTACCCGCCGACGCAGAGCCCGGCCATCATTCAAGCCGTCGCGCCCGATGGCACCGTGCGGCTGTTCGTCTTCGGCCCGAAGGGGCAGCACATGGACGATGGCCTGACGCAAGGCGACGGGCCGTGTCAGTGGAATTGGCCGCCGCGCGTGTGACCAGTTGCGTTTAACCGATCCGGCTCCGCACAATGGATTTCGACATGTGGCCAGCGGACGTGAACGAGCTGATGATTCGGCTCAAATTCTACTGGTCGCGCTCGATGTGGTTGCTCGTATGAGATAGCCGACTCCCGCGGCGCGTCTAGAGCCTGCAGCTCGAAGAGCGGTCTCGTCCACCGCTGACGCTTCGCACAAGGGACTACACGATACGACGGCGTGTGATGGAAGGCCAGGAGCCTGAAAACTCCCGAGGCGCCCCACACGCCGTTTGTCGTTGTAGCCCTCGCATCCGGACGTACCGCCCGCTGGGACGAGCGCGCTGAGGGTCCGACGTGGAACCAAGCGCCGCCGCTGCACCCGCGCAGCCCGCAGAACCGATCGCCGCGCCGCCGCTGACCGCGGCCGAAACAGCCGTCGCGGCGGATGACTTTGCCGCGTTTCATGCGGCCGACCGTGCGGAACGGCTCGGCAAGCCCTTGCCGGTCCCGGACGCGAAGCCTGCCGTCGTCGAGCCGCCCGCGGTCGTCGAGCCGCCGAAGGTCGTCTCCAAGCGTCAGCAGGACATCAACGACCGCATTCGCGACTCGACCGACCGCGCCACGGCGGATCTGCGGGCGGAAAACGAGCGCCTGCGTGCGCTGTTGCCGCCGACGCCGCCGGCGAAGGACCCCGCGAAGCCCGCGCCGATCGCGCTCGCGCCCGATCCGGCCGATCCGGAACCCGATGCGACAGACCTGACGCGGTATCCCGGCGGCGAGTACGACCCGAAATATTTGCGGGAAGTCGGCCGGTGGGATGCGCGTCAGGAACTCCGCACGCGTGACGCCGCGCACCAGGCCCGCACGCAGGCGACGCAGGCCGAGACGGAATTCCGCACGTCGGCCGGCGCGATGGCGAAAGCCTTCACGGACCGCATGACCGCCGATCCGACCTTCAAGGATCGGCTCGATCAGGATCTCCTTGGGCGGTTGATTCCGTTCGCCTCGCTACCCCCGGGCACCGCCGGCGGCCCGATCAACGCCATTGCGACGGAACTCCTCGCGACGCCCGACACGGCGCCCGAGATCGTCGCCTATCTCTCCGCGCACCCTGACGATCTGACGCGACTCACCGCCGTCGACGCGCAGGGGATTCCCGTGCTCTCGCCGCGCCAGCTCCTTCGCGAGCTCGGGCGCCTCGAGGCGCGGCTCACGCCGTCCGCCGCCCGCGATACGCCGCCGGCGCCGAAGACGGTCACTGATGCCCCCGCTCCACCCGTCGTCCTCGGATCGCGCGCCGCCTCGGCCGCCGATCCCGTCGCGGACGCGATCAAGCGGGACGATTTCGCCACCTTCAACCGGCTCGAGCTCGAGAAAGCCGCCGGGGCACGCCTCCACAGGTAAATCATGGCTAACGCCTTTCAAACCGTCGACTGGATGTCGATGAAGTGTCTGTCGCTGCTGAAGAACAAGCTCGCAGTGGTCAGCAACTTCTCGACCGACGCGCAAGGGGATTTCGAAAAACCCTTTGCCGTCAACGACTCGATCCGGATGAAGAAACCGCAGCGCTTCCTCATCCGCAACGGCCTCGGCTACACGCCGGATCCGCTGAACCGCATCTTCACGACCATCAACCTGAACCAACCCTTCGGGATCGACTTCGAGTGGGACTCGTACGAGAAGGCCGTCAAGATGGAACGGTCCAACGAGCAGCTCGAAACCGAGTACCTCGCGCCCGCGATGGCGCAGATCGCCCAGGAGATCGACTCCCGCGCCGCGCTCTGGGCCTATCAGAACAGCAACAACTTCGTCGGCGTGCTCGGCACCGATCCGACCTCGGACGTCTTTGACGGCACGTCGGCCGCCGCGCGGCAGCGGCTCGTCGAGCTCGGCGGCGCGAACGATGAAGGCAACCGCGTCTGCATCGTGCCGCCGAACATCATGCGCGCGGCCAAGAAGTCGTCGATCGCGTACTTCAACCCCGTCTCGGACATCAGCAAGCAGTTCCGCACGGGGATCGTCGGCTCGGGCGACGGCTTCGAGTGGTACGAGTCGATGTCGCTCTACTCTCACACGTCCGGCGTGTGGGCCGGCGCCGTCACGGTCACGACCGCACCCGTCAACGGCGCGACGACCTTGGCGGTGACGTGCACGAACGGGGACACGTTCCTCCAGGGCGACGCGTTCGATATCGCGAGCGTCTACCAGGTCAACCCGATGACGCGGCGCAAGACGACCTCCGTCTTGAAGCCGTTCGCCGTGACGGTGCCGACCACGGGCGCCTCGTCGGCGGCGACGCTCACGCTCAACATCCCGATCTACGGGCCGGGCTCGCAGTACCAGAACGTCGACGCCCTGCCGGTCGCCGGCGCGGCGCTCACGATGTTCCGCGGCACCGCGGCGCCGACCTCGGCGCACAGCGGGATCAACGGGCTCGCGTTCACCAAGCATGCCTTCGCGTTCGTCGGCGTGCCCCTCGAGAAGCCCTCGGGCTCGGTCGAGATCTGCTGGCAGCGGCGCGATCCGGAAAGCGGCGTCGCCATTCGGTTCATTCGGCAATTCGACGGCCAGCTGTCGCGGATGATCAACCGCTTCGACTGCCTGATCGGCTTCGGCAACCTGTACAACGACGAGTGCTGCGTCCGCATCCTCGGCGCCTAGAAAGGAGACGGCATATGAAGACTCTGTTTCGCCGGGCCGTCTCGACGCTGATTGTCGGATGGCTCCTCTTCGCCGGATCGGCTGCGTTCGCGCAGACGGTCCTGTCCTCCACGACCCTGTCCTCGGCCGTCACGACGGCCGCGGGACAGATCATGGTCGTCGCGTCCGCCACGGGGTTTACGGCCCCAGGCACCGGCGCGACGCTCGTCTACGCGTTGATCGATCGCGAAGCCGTCGCCGTCCGCACGGTGACGTCGACGACGATCGGGATTACGCGCGGGCAGCTCGGCACCCGGGCGACGCCGCACGCGAGCGGCGCGACCGTCTGGGTCGGGCCGCCGGTCGCCTACAACGGCTACATCCCGGGCGGGCAGTGCACGCGCTCCACGTTGCTCTATGTGCCGTGGATCGTCTCGGGCGGCTCCAATCTCGGCGGCGAGGTGGGCGCGCTCTTCGATTGCCTGGGCGTCACGACGGCCGGGCAGTGGGTGCAGACCAACGGCGCGAACGGAATCGCCGTCGCGGGCAGCACCGTCTCCTCGGCCACCTCCGTCACGCCGACCGGCTCGTACTTCAAGATGTCCGGCACGGTCAATCCGGTCAGCACGATCGTCGTGCCGGCGGGCGCGGCCGCGGGCTTCCAGTTGGCGATTGAGCCGACGGGCGCGTGGGTGACCGACACGGCCGGCAACGTGCTCATCGCGAGTACGGCCGTCACCGGGAAGCTGATCATCATGACCTGGAACGGCGCCAAATGGGCGCCGTCGTACTGAGGGGGGTGGCGCATGGCGGCTGATCTCAATACGACCACGCTGGCGGGGCCGATCACGGCCTCGCAGACCGTGATCCGGCTCACGTCGGCCTCGCTCGTCA
>Ga0105245_10000536_pt1 | contig 34797 bp, 31 predicted proteins | sample KBSM54metaG_FD_81523 | JGI IMG/M metagenome (GOLD analysis project Ga0105245, IMG submission 81523) | Miscanthus rhizosphere microbial communities from Kellogg Biological Station, Michigan, USA - KBS M5-4 metaG | ecosystem: Host-associated > Plants > Roots > Rhizosphere > Soil | place...
CCCAGCCGCTTCCCGCCTCGGGGGCGGCTCGGGTCATGAGGTCTTCGGTAGCCCGGCTCGCTCCGGCGGAGCTCCGTGGCTTTGCGGATTCGTCTCGCGACGAGGGTGCCTGTGTCGAAAGGGATTGCCCTGGTGTCCTGGTCCATCGCCCACCGGTTGGGGCGCCTTGAGCATCGTCGGCGCAACTCGACGGTCGTTGTCGGATCTGTCCAAGCCGTTCCGCGTTGGCACAGGCGGCCACGGACTTGAGCCCGCAAGGCCTCTCTAGACGAATCTATGAGCGGGAGCGTTCGACCATCTGTGCTCCACTGACTCATGGACTTGACAGGGACTCCCCAATGATCGTCGCCACCGCGATCGCCAGTGCAGCCCTTTCGCTTGCCTCCGCGCCTGCAACCCTGCCTGGTGACCTCGATGCTGCGGCCGCCTACTGGCACCAGAGCGTGCCGGCGCGCTGCTCGACCGAGGCCGTCGGCTTCGGCAAGCTGCCAAACCGCGTGCTCGGCCAGGCGACGATCCCGGACCCCGTGGAAAGTGGACCGTGCGAAATGACCATCGAACTCGGCCTCTCGAAGCGGCTCCGGTGCATGACCGTGGTCCACGAGTACGGTCACTGGCTCGGGCTGGAGCACTCAAAGAATCGGCTCAGCCCGATGTACCCGGTCATCGACAAAGGCGCGATCGTCCCTGAGTGCGGACCATCCAAGGCTTCGAGTTAACCCTTTCTCGCGCGCATAGACCGCTCAGGCCGCCGCAAGGGACAGTGGCTGGAGTTCGCGCAAGACGCCAGCGCAATAGTCGTAGCGGCCGACTGTCTCGCTGTCATGGCTACCGCTGCCCAACAGCAGCGGTACGCCGTGCCGCACAAACGGCCGTAGGGTCCGTACCGCCGGGCACCCCCAATGCTCATCGACCACAATCCGGGCGTCGGACTCGGCTGCTGCCACCGCAAGCGATTCGACCAGATCCAGCGATATTTCGCCCTCCTCGAGCCCGAGCATTGGAAGGACGCTGAACAAATGGGCGATGACTAGGTGCTCGTGGCGGGAGACCGCGGCGACGGTCCCGCTGACTATCCATCGGAGCACCATCTGCGAATCGAGCTCCCCCGCTTCGATTCGTTCGCGCGTGGAGCGGGGATTCATCGGCCCGTCGGGCGATGGCGCCTGATGACTTGCCGCGTACACCGCGTCGATCCCGTCCAGCTCGGCGGGAAAGTCAAGGCAGCCGTAGATGTCGAGGATCTTTACCTCGACTGCACAGCGCAAGACAATCGGGGTCCGCTTCCTGCTGTCTCTGATCGCGGCGACGTAGGCGGGAATCCACCTGGTGTCCTCCCGAACGTGCTCGACACAAGTGAGTTCTGTCAAGCCGATTCGCTCTGCCTCGGCGACGTTCTCCCCGATCGTGCTCGCCCCGTCCGAGAAAGTCGAGTGGACGTGCATGTCCCGGGTCAGGGGCGGCTCAGTCATCGGCGAGAACGCCATCGACGCAGAGCTTCAGCATGCTCACGCCGCTCGCCGCCACCAGCGGCATTGCTCCTGTGAAGTACGGATTGACCTCGAGCAGAACGGCCTCCCCGTCGGAGGTCTCCTTCACTCGGATGTTTGCCAAGGAGGTGAGTCCAATCCGCGCGGCGATTTGACGCCCGATCTTCTCCAGCCCCTTATCGTGCGCGGTGCGCGCGCTCGCCGCAGCTCCCGAGTCGCCCCGCTCCCACGGCACCATGGCAATCACCTTCCCATCGGAGCGCGCCAGGGTGGCGAGCGAATGCTCGGCTCCAGGCAAGTCGTCAGCGAGCGCCGAGTCAGATACCCGTACCACCCCCCGGCAGCGCCAGCGAAGCGCCCACCTGTCGAAGCATAGGCGCAGCGTCTTCTCCGAGGGGAGAACGATCCTCGTGCCGATCTTGGCGAAGAAGGCACGCGCACTAGCAAGCAACACCAGCTCGCAATCCAAAGCCGGGACCAGGACGTCGATTCGCTGGCGCTCGCAGAGCGCGTACAGCAACTCGGTGTAGGAGTCTCCCGACCCCTTGGTGACCGGCAGCCGTCGGTCCTCTTCGACCAAGTTGAGACCGGATGCATGAGAATCGATGTCGGCCGAGAAGATGTCAAGCGTCTCATCGTCCAGCGCATCCAGCGCTTTTACCGCCGCGACACCAAATAACCCCCCGGCCCCGGCGACGAGTATGCGTGGGGACGTTGATGCTTCCTGGGGGCTCAGTGCCTTGGTCTGCCCGACCTGGTCAACCTTCATCTCATGCCACTATCCGGGCGCCGAACGAGCCGCACAATCCCCCGGACAGATGAGGCGCGGGGAATATCCCCCGAAGAGACTAAGCGTTATTACGTGCTCGCTGCGTTAACCATTGGCGCTATACCTCCCAGGTAATCTGCCCGGTGACCAATGCGATCGCTACAGCATGAGCGCGAGTGTGTGCTCCCAGCTTGGCCAAAGCGTTATGAACATGAGACTTGACCGTCTCCGGGGAGAGGAACAGGTGCTCCGCGATATCGCCGCTCTGCAGTCCGGATGCGACCAGCCTCATCACCTCCCGCTCGCGCTCCGTAAGTTGCACCCGGCCCGCTCCCTCAACTACGACCGGCGCCCAGGTTGCCTCCTTGGCCAAGGCCCTCTTCGTCTGCTCGGCGGATCCTTCATCAGGTGGAATGAAGACGGAGAGGTGGCGAGCAGGCAGTACGTTGGCCGTCGCACTGAACTCGACGGGTATCGGTCCGCGGTCGGGAACGTACAGCTGATACCACCCCTCGGCGCCCCCACTTGACAAGAAGGCGCCCCATTGTTCCGCGAGCCTCTTGCGCTCGCCCGGAGAGGTAAACTCGTCCATCGTTCGCCAGGGGATCTCCTCCCATGCGACTCCCAACAGATCGCACGCAGCCGCATTGCCCGTCACCCAGCGTCGCTGGTCATCGGCGATCAGCATCGGATGTTGCGAGCGCTCGAGCGCCGTTCGCAGGCGCATCGCTGCCTGCGACTCAGACTCGCCGTCCGGAAAAACCTGCGCGTTGCCTCCGTTACCGGGTGGATCAAGGGAAGCCACCACGAACTCCTTGGCCATGAATCAATAGATGCTGACTACTTGTCTCATTTGGAAGATAGAGGACGGCTCCCTAACGACGCAAGACCATTGGGCCAAATGTCACCCTTGACCGTCTAACCCCTTTGGGGGATATCCGCACTGCTCATATGTTTGGGGGATTGTGCTCCTAGGCTTCAGCGACAAGAGTGAGGCCTGGCAGCGATTCGGGCGATTCATCACGCCAACCGCTAGCCGACTCGTGATTGCCATCGGGCCCCCTAGGTCCCTCCCTGCCGGGTCCTAGGGGGCCACGAAAGAAGCGGTTATACGCAGGCGAGCGTTCCAGGCGAACGTGGAGCACCCTAACCGCACCTGACCGTATTGCGACCTGCGTTCTTCGCCTCGTAGAGAGCGAGGTCGGCTTGCAGCAGCGCCCGGCGAACGTCGTCCTCGAGCATGGCGACGCCGATGCTGGCCGTGACTGAATCTCCACTACCGGCATCCTCCACGCTCTCCCTCAACCGCTCCGCGAGCACCTCGGCCTCGGCCGAGCCGGTCCGGGGCAGCAGAGCAGCGAACTCATCTCCGCCCAGACGGGCAACGAAGTCGCCCTCGCGCACGCCTTCGGCGATGGCCCGGGCGATCAGCGCCAGGACCCGGTCACCAGCTTCATGACCCTGGGAATCGTTCACCGGCTTGAACCCATCCAGGTCCAACATCAACACCGCAAGGGGCTTGGCATCGGAGAAATCGCGGAGGCGGGCCGCACGATCCTCGAATGCCCGTCGGTTGGGCAATCCGCTGAGCGAGTCGGTGTATGCAAGATCCCTGTAGGTGTTCGCCTGACGGGCAAGCGAACGGGCGAGATCGGCCGTCTCTGCGGCGATGCCAGAGAGGTTCTGCTCGAGCGATTCCTCCTCCCCTGAGCCACCCAATACGGGTTCGCTCTTCCCTCGCCCACCCAGCTCTGGGGGCCGCTCTGGCGGTGCCCGATCACGCATCGATCGGGCCTCGAAGTCCGGCTCACCAGTATCGAGAGCGTGGCGGACCGCTGCCGGCAACCGCTCGAGGTCCTGAACCAGCACCGCCTCACCACTTCCCAGGCGGGCCCGGGCGCCCTGGCCCCCGAAGAGAACGCTCAGACCGGGATCAGCACCTTGGATTCCGGCAATGGCGCGATCGAGAGCGGTGGAGGAAGCTGGCATCGTTGCCGCCAGCGCCACCAGGTCCGGTGCCCGCGCCGTCACAACCTGGAGCAGGTCAGCGGTTGGCACATCGGCCCCGAGATAGATCGTCTCGAAACCCGCCAGCTCGATCACGTCGGCGGCCATCCTTAGTCCGAGGGCGTGCTGCTCACCTTCCACCGCGGCGAGCAGTACTCGTCCTGGCATGAGCTTGTGACCAAGGCTCGGCCCATAGATGCCTGCCATCACCTGGTGGGTGAGTGCGGTCGCGAGATGCTCGTCGGCGACCGAGATTGCGCCCTGCTCCCAGAGCGTGCCTATGCGCCACATCGCCGGGGCGATCACCCGCTCGTAGAGGCCCGCGACGCTCAGGCCCTCGAGCAGGCCCTGCCTGGCCACACGCTCGGCACCCGAAGCGTCAGCGACTCTGAGCGCGTCCTCGTAGGCACGGGACAGGCGCCGAAGGGCCTTGTCCACCTCTCGCCGACCCGGGGGCTCAATGGGCTCACTCAACGCAGACACTGCCAGTCCAGCTTACGCCGAACCACACGGCTAGGTGAATAATTTCTTTTGGTCATAACAGGAACATTTTGGTACTTACTATTTTGGCCTTCGGTTGTACAAACCGCCGTATTGCCTTAAGGTTTCCGCAACTAGTCAAATCCTCAGCACAGGCTAGGCCCACCTACCGACCGAGGACCTGTCGGTGAATTTTTTGGAAGGCAACCAGATCCGGCACGCAGCGCTCGTCGTTCGAGCGGCTAACGACAGCTCCAAGGGAAATTCCCAAACCCGCTTGGCGCGTCAGAGGGCGGTCGATGCCGACTAGCCCGAACGGATCGAGGTCTCCCCCGGGGGGCAAGGCCAAGACTGGGCTGGCACGCATCCTGATAACTGACGACCAGCCCGAGATGTTGCTGCTGGTCGATCGCGCCTTGGGGGATCAATATCGGTGCGAATTCGCAGGCAGCATCGCGCAGGCGCACACGAAGCTCTCTGTCACCGATTTCCAGCTCGCTCTATGCGACCTTCAGATGCTGGACGGGTCAGGGCTCGCCCTGGCCGAAGAAATCACCGAAGAACACCCCGAGACTGCGGTGGTTCTTGTCACCGGTAAAGACGATCCCGGAATCGCGCGACATGCCTTCGGCCTTGGTGGCCACGGCGTCCACGGCTACCTGGTCAAGCCGTTTTGGCCCGGACAGCTGTTGATCACCGTTATGAACGCGCTGCGACGGCGCGAGCTTGAAACCTTCGAGAGCGCACACAGGCTCAACCTCGAAGAGCGACGCCAGGCGATCATCGACATGGCGCCGATGCCCGTCTATGTTAAGGACGAGGACTTTCGCTACGTCTTCGCAAACGCGCAGGCAGACGACTTGGCGGGCCTGGAGAGAGGCCAGCTGCTCGGCCAAACCGACGAGGCGATCATGAGCCCGGAGGCCACGGCACGCACTCGCGCCGCCGATCGACAGATCCTCAGGCATGGGACGACGTACAGGGCGGAGGAAACGCTTGAGATCGGTGGGACCGTGCGGAACTTCCAGACCGTCAAATTTCCCCTCCTCGACGAGCGGGGGAAAGCCACCGCGGTCTGTGGCATCTCCACCGACGTCACCGCCCAGAAGGAGGCGATACAGCTTCGCGATGAGCTGACAGCCGCCCAGCAGCAAGCAATCGAGGAGCTGCAGTCCTCCCGTCTGGAGACGGTGGACCGACTCGCGAGAGCGATCGATTTCCACGATTCCTCCACGGGCGAGCACGTCACCCGGATGGCGGTGATCGCTGCCTTCCTGGGAGGCCGGCTGAGCCTCGATGCCAAGCAGGTTCAGCTGCTCCGCGAGGCGGCCCCGATGCACGACGTGGGAAAGATCGGCACCTCCGAAGAGATCCTCCGCAAACCCGGCCCATTGGCCGCGGAGGAGCGCGAGGAGATGGAGCGGCACACCGTGATCGGCCACGAGATACTTGCCGATTCCAAGAGCGAGCTTTTGCAGATGGCCGCCAGGATCGCCCTCACTCATCATGAGCACTACGACGGGACTGGATATCCACAGGGCCTGGCCGGCGAGGAAATCCCGCTCATGGGACGGATCAGCGCCGTCGCCGACGTGTTCGACGCTCTGCTGAGTGACCGCTGTTACCGACCTGCGCTGCCGGTGCCCGAGGCAGTCAAGGTCATCGAGGACGGCAAGGGAACCCACTTCGATCCACGCATCGCGGATCTCTTGATCGATGGCCTGGACGAAGTGCTTTCTCTTCGAGCCTAAGGACTGGGATCGACCGCTCCGTCGACGCTGACCCCGCCTGGCAGCAACGGACCAAACCCCTTGCGCGTCATCTCCCCCCAACGCTGCTCGCGGCGCGCCAGTGTGTACCAGGAGCGCATGCGCACGACGGCGAGCAGCTGACGGTAGCCGACGTTCTCGACGACGGCGCACAGGGTGAGGCGAACCAGGTCGGTCCAGCCGGGGTAGCGACGGAAGGCGCGCTCCTCCATCAGGATCACGAGAAAGCTCAGCACGAGGCTGTAGGTCAGCGAGACGGCGAAGAAGACCAGCGCAAACGGGAGCGAGACGATCCCGAGGGCGAGCGAGAGCACGAACAGGGTGTAGCCGACGCACTCGATCGTGGGGCCGAGCAACTCGAAGAATATGAAGTACGGCATCGCGACGCAGCCGATCCGCCCATAGCGCGGGCGCAGCAGCATCTTGCGGTGGCGAGCGATCATCTCGATCAGGCCGCGCTGCCAGCGGTCGCGCTGGCGCACCAGCGTGCCGAGATCCTCGGGGCACTCGGTCCAGCAGATCGGATCGGGAAAGAAGGTGATCCGGCAGGGCCTCTCGTGCTCGCGCTGGTGGCGGTGCAGCCGCAAGACCAGCTCCGCGTCCTCGCCTACGGTGGTCGGGTCATAGCCTCCGACTTCGACACAGACGTCGCGCCGGAAGAGCCCGAACGCGCCCGAGACGATCAGCAGCATGCCGCTCTTCGACCAGCCGATGCGGCCGCCCAGGAAGGCTCGCAGGTACTCGATGATCTGCAGGTTGGCGAGCAGGTTGCGCGGCGTTCGCACCTTGGCGATGCGCCCGTCCTCAAACTCCGATCCATTGACGATGCGCACGATCCCGCCAACCGCGACGGTCTCCGGCTCGGCCTGGAACTCCCAGACGAGGCGCGAGAGCGCGTCGGCGTCCAGCATCGTGTCGGCATCGATCGCGCAGAAGAGCGGATAGACCGCGTGATTAATGCCGGCGTTCAGCGCGTCGGCCTTGCCGCCGTTGACCTTGTCGATGACGACGACGTGCGGCTCGAGCGGGCTCGTGTACACGCCGCGAACCAGCTGCGTGGCAATGTTGGAGCGCGGAACGCGGCCGACCTTGACCAGGCCGAAGGCCTCTGTCAGCGCCGTCATCGTCTCGTCGGTCGAGCCGTCGTTGATCACGACGATCTCGAACTCGACGAACTGCGAGGTGAGCAGCGAGCGCAGCGAGGCGACAATCGACGGCGCCTCGTTGTAGGCCGGCACGAGGATCGACACGGGCATGCTCATCTCCGACTCGGCGACCGCCCGGTAGTCGCGCATAGGCCGCCGCTCCACGTAGTCCTCGATCGCCCGCCAGCCGACCACCGCGAGCACGGTGAAGGTCAGCTGCAGGACGACGAAGTAGCCGAGCGTGAAGACGTTAAAGCCGTGCAGGAACTGTTCGAGCAGGCTGGTCATGCCGCCGCGTGCTCCTCGATCACCGCGTGCAGCGCGAGCTGCTCACCAGCGCGGTCAGAGGCGTAGCGATCGTCGTGCTCGAGCGTGCGCTGAAGCGCTTCGATCCCCGGTTCGCCGAGATCGCGCAAGGCGCGCGCCGCATTCGCACGCACCCACCAGGCCCGGTCAGAGAGACAGAGCTCGAGCGACTCGAGTGCCTCGGCCGCGCGCAGCGCGCCGAGTGACTTCGCCGCCTGGGCGCGAACCGGCCAGTCCTCGGATTCCAGGGCGGCGATGAGCGCCGGCACGCAGGCCTCTCCCCCGACCCGTCCGAGAGCGCGCGCGGCGGAGATCCGCACCTCCGCCGAGTCCCTGTCCAGCAGCGTGGCGAGCGCGCTCGCGGCGCGCGGGTCACGAGCGAGGCCCAAGGCTCGTGCCAGGCTCGCGTCGAGCTCAACCTCTCGGCCGCGGGGCGCGACGCCGGCAAGGACATCCGAGACCGGAGTCGGTCCATCTCGCAATGTCTCCAAAATCGTCTCCACCGCCCACGGCGCTCCAAGCCGCTCGATGATCCGCTCTGGCGGCAGCAGGTGGGCCATCAGGGCCCAGATCAGCAACTCGGCGGCACGCGGGGTCGCGGTTCGGGCGAGGCCAGAGCAGGCGACCAAGCGTACGTCGGGGTCGGGGTCTCCCAGCAGCGGGGCGATCTGCTCGACGACCTCGGGGGTACCGGGCCGCGTGAGCAGCAGCGCAGCTCGGGCGCGGGTGATCGGACGGCGAGATTTAAGGTCCACCTCCAACCTCGGCAAGAGCTCGGATGACTCCATGGCGCTGCGGAGCGCACGGACCTGCTCGCGGGAGAGCGTGGCATACACCGCATCGATGGAGACCGTGAGATCGACCTGAGCAGCGGCGCTCCACACGTCGCCGCAGACTGCGGCGATCGCGGCGTCGTCACCTTGGAGTGCCGCCGAGTAGTGGGCACGGCGATCCCTCGATCGCAACTCTCGGCGATCGCGCAACAGCTTGCGTGTGACAGCGAGAACGACGAGCACCACCCATAGCACCAAGCTCGATCCCACCAGCACGATGAGACCAGTAAGGGAAGTCATCGTCACCCTGCTATCGACGCTCCCGGTGTCCAGCTAAAGCATGCCTGGCAATTAGGTCGCCTCAAGTCCGCGACCAGAGGGTCGATGAACACCGAGTCGCTTCCTCTCACCTACGCAAGGACTCTCTATATGCCGCTTCACCCTCGCCGCTTGCTGACCTCTTTGATCCTCGCTGCCGCGGTTGCCGCGATCGGTGTCGTGCCGACCGCCGCGCCTGCCGCTACCCCCCTGAGCGCGTCATCCGCAGCCCCAACCCCGGTACAAGCAAACGGCGCGAACAGCGCTGCTCGCCCCGGCAACCAGGTACGACTCGCCTGGCCCGCCAAGAAAACGCACCGCCCGAAGAGGGCGATCACGCGGTGGCTGGCCCGCCAAGTCGGCCCAAGCAAGCCGGTCGCGTGCTCAAAGCGTCCCGCGAAGACACACGGCCGCTGCCTCGCCCGTCACGGCAAAGGGCACGCGTCAGCCTCCTCCGTGGCTCCGATCACGATGCGCGCCGCCGCGGTGGGGCCCAGGACCACGTCCTCACAGAGCGAGAAGGTCGCGCTTCGCCTTTCGACCGGCACACGGATCACCTCACTGCAGCTGATCCGCTCGTTCGACATACCGATCGACGACCCCTCCTATGAACGCCTGCTCAACTGGTCCTGGACCTATGACTCCGCGGTCGCGGCCACCGCGTTCGACTCGGCCGGCCTCCAAGATCAGGCCGGCCGCCTACTCGACCAGCTGGCTGCACTGCAGCGCAAGGACGGCTCGATCGAATTCGCCTTCGACGTCCGGACCGGCGAAAGCAGCGGCACAGTCCGCGCCGGCTCGGTCGCGTTCGACGCGATCGCCTTCAGCGACTACGACGCCAGCTTCGGCAGCACGCTCTACCTCGACAGCGCCCTGCGCGCGGTCGACTACCTCCTGTCATTGCGTAACGAGGAAGGCCTCGTGCGCGGCGGCCCCGACGTCAAGTGGGTCTCGACCCAGCACAACATCCTCACCCTGATCGCACTGATGACCCTCTCCCAGCAACTGGAAGAAAAGGGCGACGAAGCCACTGCGGCCACCTACCGCGAGGCCGCCGCAGGAATAGTCAAGGGCATCGACTCCCAGCTCATCGTTCGCGACGGCGGGCTGACGCACTTCCGCCAGGGGGTCGGCGACGAAGTCGTGCCGCTCGACACTCAGGCGCTTGGCATCGTCTACGCCCGCTTCATTGGTGACGACGACCTCGCCAAGCAGGTCTACGAGTACGCCCAGCAAAACTTCGCCATCGGCGATCGCTCGATCGCCCTCTCGGACGATAGGGCGAGCTACAACATGACCTACGAGGCCAAGGGCCCGTTCAGCGGCTACCGTCCATATATCGGCAAGGGGGCGCCTGACGTTCTCTGGTTCGAGGGGACCGCGGAGATGCGCTTTGTATCGAGCTTCATCGGCCAGTCGACCGAAGCACTCGACGCGAGCATGAGCTCCTGGTGGGACGTGACCCGCAAGCAGAACCTCGCCCCACTCGGCGCCGACCGCACCATCACCGACAGCCCGTACAACGAGTACCACGTCTGGCCGACCGCGGCCGCCGGCGCCTGGACGGTCCTCAGCGGAGCAGCAAAGGACACGGCATGGGCGGATCCGGCGGCCTCAAGCGAACAAGCGGTGCTCGAACTGTTGCGCTGATCTTGCGCGCCCGGACGTTCGTTATGCAGATCACGCCTGGGGGGAATTGGAGGTCAAGTGGAGACCCCACTCGACGATGGTCTGAAGGACGATGGAACCCCTTCAGCCCGACACCCGCACGACAGGAGCCCACTTTCAACGGTGGGCTCCTGTCGTAATCGGGGCGATCTTCGGGCTCGGCCTGATCGCCGTAGTCGCGGAGATCGTCCTCGTGCTCTCGGGCTCGAGCCCCGCAGACGCCACGCTGAGGAACGGCCTGGCCGTGGCAGCGAGCTTCGCGGCTGCCGCCGCCACCTTGCTCACCGGGTTCAGCCGCCCGCGCGGCGCCCGTGCCCCCTGGCTGGCGCTCGGACTGGGGATATTCAGCTACTCGCTCGGCTCCTTCCTGCTCTTCTTCGTGATCAAGGCTCTGACGGTGTTCCCGAGCTCGGCCGACCTTTCCTGGCTCGCCTTCTATCCCTTTGCCATCGCCGCCGTCGTCCTGCTCGTACGCCAGCAGCGCCGGTCCGAGCGGCTCGGCATCTCACTGGATGCCGCGATCATCGGAACGGCGGTCGCCGCGGTTGGCTACGAGCTGGTCTTCAACGGATTGATCAATGCCGGCGCGGCCTCCAATCTCGTCGGCGGGGCGCTTGCCTACTCGATCCTCGACTTCGGCGTCCTGGTCATGCTCGTCCTCGTCTGCGCGCCGAGCCGTGCCAGGGTTGGCATGGCCTACATCGCTCTGGCCGCCGGCATGCTGGTGATGTTGGCCAGCGACATCGTCGTCGTCAGGGAGATCTCCAGCGGCACCTACGCCCCCGGAACACTGCTCGACGCTGGCTGGCCCGCGGCAATGCTTCTACTGGCGCTGTCCTCCCGCCTGGGGACCCACCTCGAGGCTGCCGGCGCGCTGCGCGGGCGCGCTCTCTTCGGCGCAATCGTGACCGCCTTCGCCGTTGCCTTCGCGCTCCTGATCGCGGAGATGCTTGGCGCTCGTAACCCGATCGTGATTGCGCTGGCGGCCTTGGTCCCCTGCCTGATCCTGATCCGCCTGCTCGCCTCGGTCCAGGCAAACGAGCGGCTGGCAAAGGACAACGAGGGGATCATCAGCGCCGCGGGCGAGGGAATTTTCCGTAACGACCCCGAGGGCCGGATCACCTACGCAAACCCGGCGGCGCTCAAGATGCTGGGCTACTCGGCGGAGGAGGTGCTCGGACAGCGCTCGCACGAGCTGCTCCATCACACCCGCGCCAACGGGGCGCCGTACCCGGCGTTGGAGTGCGCCGCCCGCAAGTCGCTGACCGAGGGCGCGACGCGCCGTATCACCGACGAGCTCTTCTGGCGCAAGGACGGCAGCAGCCTCGCAGTCGATTACACCAGCACGCCGATCCGCGAGGGCGGCCGGATAGTCGGCGTCGTCACGGTCTTCGACGACGTCACCCACCAGCGCCAGATGAAGGAGCAGCTGCGCCACCAGGCCGACCACGACAGCCTTACAGGCCTGTTCAACCGGCGCCGCTTCGAGCAGGAGGTCTCGAGCCAGATCGCCTACGCGCAGCGCTACTCACGACCTGGCGCCCTGCTGCTGATGGACCTCGACACCTTCAAGTTCGTCAACGACTCCTATGGGCACCCGAGCGGGGACCAGGTCCTCAGCGACGTCGGGGCCAGCCTCAGCGCCGCGGTGCGGGAGACGGATGTGGTCGCCCGGATCGGCGGCGACGAGTTCGCCGTCCTGCTGCGAGAGGCCGAAGAGGTCGAGGCGACCGCGGTGGCAAAGAAATTGATCGCCGCGATCAGAGCCGGGTCGAAACCGACGGTAGGCGCCAGCATCGGGATCGCGCCGTTTGACGGCGACATCGAGAAGACGCCCGACGAGCTCCTGGTCGCCGCCGACATTGCGCTGTATGAGGCCAAGGAGATGGGCGGCGGTAGCACTGTCCTCTACACCGGCCAGAGCAGCCAAGCCCTCACCTGGGTGGAGCGAATTCGCGCCGCCCTCGATGAGGACCGGCTGATCGTCTACTCACAGCCGATCGTCGACCTCAAGACCGGCCGGGTAGCCCGTGAGGAGCTGCTGGTAAGGATGGTCGACCCCCATGGCGACAAGATCCCGCCCGCTTCCTTCCTGCCGGCTGCGGAGCGCTTCGGGCTGATCCACGAGATTGACCTGATGGTTCTCACCCGGGCAATCGTGTTGGTCAAGGGCGGAACCTCCGTCTCGGCCAACGTCTCCGCCCGCACGCTGACCGATCCGCGTTACCTCGTCGCGCTCGAACGTGCGCTCGAGGACGGAGTGGATCCGGCTTGCTTCGACTTCGAGATCACCGAGACCGCAGCGGTGGCGAACATGAACGACGCCCAGGAGTTCGCGCACCGGATCCGCGAGCTCGGCTGCAGCCTCTCCCTCGACGATTTCGGCACCGGCTTCAGCTCCTTCACCTACCTCAAGCACATCCCGGCGCAGTACTTGAAGATCGACATCGAGTTCATCCGCGAACTGGAGAAAAACCCAGCTGACCAGCAACTGGTGCAGGCGATCGTCTCAATCGCACGAGGGCTCGGCCAGAAGACGGTCGCCGAGGGCGTCGAGGACGCCGACACGCTGGCAACGGTCCGCGGGCTCGGCGTCGACTACGCCCAGGGCTTCCACCTCGGACGACCCGAGCCCGCCGAAGATGATGCTCGAGCTGAGCAGATGACGGAAAGAGCGCCTCCGACAGTCACTATGCGTAACTGAGAGAGAGGTTCCGCCATCTCTGGGAGCGAGGCGACGCAAAGGCCGCAAACCCAGTCTCGTAGACCTGATACATGCCTCGCTTAAGTAGTAGAAGATTGAAGGGAGCGAGTAGCCCGAACAGATCCCGAACAGCTGCGTGGGTAATGGAGGGGAACGAGGGCGGCGAGGGGGCATCTGGCCCTCACCGATTCGCTCGTCGAAGCCGATCCGTTAGCTTTTGCTAGCCCTGGCTTGCCGAGCAGACTTCACTCGTAATGAAGGGGTCCCCGGTTCAAATCCGGGCGTCGGCTTCCCAGGTTCGGTCTTCACCTACTGAGGCGGCGGTGCGCGATCTCGTAGACGCTCGGCCGCCACGCCTGCACGGGATGACATTCGCCCACGGCCAGCAACACGAGAGCAGGCTTCGAGGCGTCTTCGTCAGCGGCCAACACCGCACCCCACTGACCATCCGGCTGAGGGAGGCGGCACTTCACGCAGCCCCCCGAGGCGGGTTCCATCTCGGCCTTCCTCTTCACAGCGCAGAAGCCAGTCGCGGGGAATGCCGTCCCGTTGCAGCGTGTCGAGGACAGGCTCTATCAGCCCGACCAGGGCACTGGTAAATTTGGTGCGAAGGCGCGGAAAGGAAGCAGGGAATGATGGGTCGCGCGAGTGCTGCCGGCATAACCGCCAGCGAGCAGGAGATGGGACAATCCCCGGGCAGGAAGCGCAGATGGCTTCCGCCCTTGAGTATCGCCCACAGCGCCGTGATTGCGTGTATTGCGTGCGCTTCTTTACTTTGCTTTTGCTCGTCCGCGTCGGCAACAGCCAGACGGTCCGGCACTCTCGAAGCGCTCGTGACTGACAACTTCCGGACCGGCCAGTCAACTACCCGATACCTCCTGAGGTCGGGAAGGCAGAGGATTCCGGTGCGACCCACTGAGCTCGCAGCGAAGCCGGGAGATCAAGTCGCGGTCACGGGCAAGATGCGCGAAGACCGACTGGTTGGCGAAGTCGAAGCCACCAAGGACGTCAAAGCGAGCGCCTTGACGGCGCCGCGCAAAGTTGCGGTGCTTTTGGTGACCTTTCCCGGCGACCCCAGCAAACCTTGGTCTCCGGAAGAAACCCGTTCGAACGTCTTCACGGGGACTAACTCCGCCAGAGCGTTCTATGAAGAGGAGTCTTACGGCAAGATCTCTCTGGCTGGGAAACTGAACGAAGCAGAAGGAGACGTGTTCGGCTGGATCAACCTCGAAAACGCCTCCACGTCGGCCTGCTCTTTCGAAACCTGGAGAAACGAAGCCAACGCAAAGGCGGCAACCGAAGGGGTCGACCTATCGGGCTATGACGATGTCGTCTATGTCTTCCCGACCAGGAGCGTCTGCTCTTGGCTCGGCCTGGCAGCCGTCAACGGCAACTGGGCGATGATCAACGGTAATCTCGGAGTCCACCCGATCGCCCATGAGCTAGGCCACAATCTCGGCTTGGAACACGCCGGCAGCATGACCTGCTTCAAAGGAAGCCAGAGGGTCCAGATCAGCGAATCCTGCTCGGTTAACGAATACGGCGACCCCTTCGACGTGATGGGCAATATCGCTCCTCGCCATAGCAGCGGCGGGAACCTCGTCAAGCTTGGAATCCTCGGTACCGACAACATCGAAAGCGTTGAACAGTCGGGGACCTACTCAATGCGGTCTGCGCTTGTCGAAACGGATGAACCGACCATCCTGCGGGTTCCGCGGACAAGATCTGTTGCTGGCGTCTCCTCGTGGTATTACCTCGAGATTCGAAAGACGGGTGGCCTCTTCGAGAACGTGACGGATGCTTCCACGACCGGCGTCTCGATCCGGATTCCGCAAGCTCTAGGGGAAACGGCTTTGCTGGACGCCAACCCCGCCACTCCCACCTTCACTGACGCACCCCTACAAGAAGGCCAGACCTTCGACGCAGGGTCGGTGCAAGTCACCGCTCTGAGCGCAGGAGGAGGCGAGGCCACGGTTTCCGTCAATCTCGATGAACAGCCCCCTACAGCACCGACCAACCTTGTGGCGACCCCTGAATTCGAAGGAGTGAAGCTGCGGTGGGGCGCGAGCACCGACAACGTGGGAGTTGACAACTACATCGTCTATCGCGATGGAGTCGAAATCAGCACCACCGAAGGCACCGAATTCCTTGACTCACGCGCTCCTGCCGGTAGCCACACCTATGTCGTCTATGCGCAGGACACATTCCACAATCGCAGTGCTGCCTCGGGGTCCGCGACGGTTTTTGTTTCCGAGTTCGAGGGTCCGGTCTGCGAAAGCGGAAAATGCAAAGTGACCTTTAGGTACTCGGGCGCTCCGACCACTTGGAGCGTGCCGCCGGGTGTCAGCGAAGCCGAATTCACGGTCGAAGGCGCCAGAGGTGGCGGCTCTGGCTTCAACTTTGGCGGCCGAGTTGAGGCCCCACTTGAGCTTACAACCGGAGAGGTCGTGACCGTGAGCGTCGGTGGGGCGGGAGAGCCAATCTCTGACGGAGGTGAAGGTGGCTACGGCGGGGGTGGCGACGGCACGTTTGGCGCCGGGGGTGGCGGCTCTAGCTCCGTCAAGCGCGGCCCTACCCTCATGCTGCTTGCCGCGGGCGGGGGCGGCGAAGGAGCAGGGGGACTCAACGCGACCACTGGGCAGAAACCTGCCGGGGGCCGCGGATCTCAAGGCGGGGAAATTGGCGCCGACGGTCACGATGGCGCCGCTTTGACTGCAAACGGAGCAACATTGCGCGGCGGCAAAGGGGGAAGCCGAGGCGGCAGCGTCGAAGGCTCCGGCACCGATGGAGCCGGCGGCGCCGGAGGTGAAGTGAGTGGATCTAGCTCGTGTGTGGGTGGCGCAATCACCGGCACTCCGGGAGCGGCCGGAAGCGCCTTTTCCGGTGGTGGCGGCGCCCCAAACGCTGGAGGAGGAGGCGGGGGTGGGTACTTTGGCGGCGGTCAGGGCGGTGGGGGCGCCAGCGACGCCTGTGGAAATACAGCTGGTTGGGGAGGAGGCGGCGGCGGTTCCAGCTTTGCGGCACCAGGAATCGAAGCCGAATTCACTGGGGGTGTCCGCTCGGGAGACGGCCAGGTGTGGATTTCCTATCCCAACCCGGTAACACCCGATGATCTCAGCTATTTGACCGAACAGAATCAAGAACTTGTAGTCCCTGCTGCGTCGGGCGTCCTTTCCGGAACGCCCGGACCGGAAGGTATCCCGCTTGAACTAACTGAGATCAGCCCACCCGGCCACGGAATGTTGACTCTCGCTGAAGACGGGGCGTTCACCTATGCACCAGACTCGGGCTTCACCGGCAGCGACACCTTTACCTACTCTCTGGCGGACCGATCGGGCGATTCCGCGATAGGGCAAGTCACGCTGAGAGTTGCCCGATCGCCCACCGTGACGATTACTGCCTCGCCCGGCGGGGATACCTACACACTCGACCAGGTTGTGCCAACTTCTTTTGCCTGCGGCGAGGGCGCAGGAGGGACCGGCCTGGCCTCTTGCAATGACTCGAGCGGCGTCGAAACCCCCAACGGGGGCGCGGGACATCTCGACACCTCCATCTTGGGCATCCATACCTATACGGTGACTGCCGTCTCCAAAACCGGCCTGGCAGGGGCTGGATCGATCAGCTACCTGGTCGTAGCGCCGCAAACGCCGCAGCCGACACCACCTGCTCCTCCCATGGAATTGCCGAAGAGCGCGTTTTCGCTCGCTCTTGAGGGGCGCTCGCTACGTGAAGTGCTGAAGGCCGGAAACCTGACCGTCGAAGTGACGGTCAGCGAAGGCATGAGCGTCACGTTGGCCGGTAAGACCGTTGTTAACGATCGCGCTCAACGTGTGGGCACGCCGAAGTCTGTCGCGGTTTTCAAGAAGAAGGTGGTCGGCTTTGTCCGGCCGGAAACAAGGAGGGTGAAGTTGGCGCTGACCGGCGAGGGACAGGCCCGTCTTGCCCGCCTGCGTTCAGTAAGGCTTGCGATTACCGGCCGGGCAAGTGGCGCTGCCGGCGAGGTTGCGCCGCAGACGGCGAAGCTGACTCTTCAGCGCTGAGCGGCCCGCCAGGCGCCGTGCCTTTAGCCGGCCAGCACGATGGGGTGGGCTCAGTTCTTGACCTGGCTGAGAGATATCGCTCGTTCGGTGGTGGGTCCTCCGCGCAGCGTTGCAGCTGCCTCGGCTCGGAGACTGTTGTGGGAAGCATGCTTGAGTAGCGCGAGCGCTGCGTGCGGCAGTCGGATGCTGACCAGCTCGCGCCTTCCGGTTGGGATCGCGAAGCTAGGACCAACGACAGTGACGTCCTTTAGAGGTACTTGCCGGCCGAGATGGCCGACGCTGGGGCGGATCGTCAGCGTAAGCCGACCGCGGCAGACACTCGTAGGCACACCGCCGTCGCAACCCAACGAGATTTTCGCATGTCCCTGTGCGATCGGCGCAGATCCGCCGCGGATGGAAACGCTCAGCGGCGAGGGCTTCGGCTCTGGAGACCGTGGTTCAGGCTGCGGCCTTGGGGGCGCGGAGCCTGCCGTGACCCTGTAGCCGACTGATCTGCTGTGGGCCAAGCCATCTTGAGAGATCGCGGTGACGGTGTAGGCGTGAAAACCAGTTGTCGAAGTGTCCAATTTTCCGAGGCCGCCGCCCGCCGTCTTGACGCCCCCAGAGTCATTGCAGGAAATAAGCCCCGGGCCGCTCGCGCCCTCCGAACAAGAGAAGTTGGTTGGGACTACTGCTCCAAGCATGTAGGTCAGGCCGTCTTCGGGCGCTGCGATCGACGCTGAGGGGGGCAATGAGAACGTGGCGACCGCCGCCTTGTCGGAGCTCATCGTCACAGCGCAAGTGATGCCCGTGCAGCTTCCTGAGAAGCGAGAAAGCGCCGATCCCGGCTCGGTGCTCGCCTGTAGCTGCACAGTCGAGCCGGCCGCGAATTTCGCGCTGCAGGAGGTGTGTCCAGCGCCACAGTTGATTCCCGATGGTGTGGACGTTACGGCACCCGAGCCAGCGCCCGCCACCGATACCGACAGTGTCCGCGCCCCGGCCAATCCCTTTACCGACCTTGGTTTTTTGCTCGACTGAAGGTCGCCGGTGCCAAGCGTTCCGTTGCGATTCAATCCCCAGCATTCCACGCCACCGATGGTCGTAAGGGCACAGGTTTGATCTTCGCCGGTTGCTATTGCGGTTATTTCACCCCGCAAGCCATTGACTGCGACCGGAACCGAGCTGTCGTTGGTGGTTCCATCGCCAAGCTGACCCGAGCTGTTATCCCCCCAACACTCGGCACCGCCCGTGCTCGTCAGGACGCAGACGTGAAAGGCGAAGGCAGAAATGGCCGTCGCCTTGGCGCCACCTGGCAAGTCGACAGCCGTTGGGACGCTGCTGTCGTTTTCAGTTCCATCGCCAAGCTGGCCGTCGCTGTTGTACCCCCAGCACATGACGCCACCTGTACTCGTAAGAGCGCAGACGAATTCCAAGCCGATGGCGATTTCCGTCGGCGTTACGCCAACCGGCAGAGGAACGGCGACCGGAACGGTGCTGCACGCATTTTCGGTCTGTTCGCATTCTTCCGGCCCTTCGTCCGTGCCGAGACCCAGCTGGCCGAATCGGTTGCTACCCCAGCAGAGCAGTTCGCCCATGTTGGTGATCGCGCAGGTGTTCTCGGCGCCCGCGGCGATAGAGGTTGCCGTGACGCCGGTTGGCAAGTCCACGTCCACCGGCGCGGTTCTTTCGTCTGCGGTCCCATCGCCAAGCTGGCCGTTACCGCTGGGGCCCCAGCATTTGATTCCCCCCGTGCTTGTGATCGCGCAAGTGTGGTTCCAGCCGGAGGCTATTTTGCTCACGCCAGTGAGGCCGCTGACGTTGACCGGTGTGGTGCTGCAAGGGATCGGGAACTGTCCGCATCCCTCCGGACCGGTGTTGTCACCGTCGCCGAGTTGGCCGCCAGCGTTGTAGCCCCAGCATTTGACGGTGCCTGCGTTCATCAACGCACAGGCGTCGGCGTAGCCGGAGGAAATTTCGCTCACGCCGCTGCCCAATCCAATAACCGACGCGGGGACGGTGCTGCATCCGATGGGATATTCGTCGCCGAAGCCGCAGACTTCTGGCCCCGTGTCGGTCCCAACACCAAGCTGGCCGTAGTAGTTCCAGCCCCAACATTTCGCACTGCCTTCACTTGTGATTGCGCACGAGTGAGCGGCGCCAGCGTTGATCCCTGCCGCAAGGGTCACAGCGCTTGCAGGCTGTGGCGCAGCTGCCGTAAACAGACCGATCCAGAGCACGAACGTTGCCGCGATGCCCCCCAAGCAGCGACTGTTCCGATGTTTTTTGACCCTGCCTCCGTGCATACGAGCTAGAACAATTCTAGAGCCACATTGTGCCCCTGTTCGTGGCTCTGCCATACCTGAGTCCGAATCGGTCGCGTTCCTCGCGCGCCGCTTCAGCGCAGGCCGAGCAGCTCGAGGCGGGAGCCGTCGATTTCCTTCTTTGCCTGCTGTTCTCCGGCTAGCACGAGTCGTCCCTCGGGCTGCAGCGCAGCGGAGAGACGTGCCACGCCCTGGTGCCCACGGGCAACCACGGCCGCGCGGCTCCTAAAGGAGCGATCGATCGTTCCGTCGAGGCGGAACGTCCGCACCTGCGACGGACCCGAGAAATAGCCCCGCTGGCCGACCACCACGAGGCGCCCCCGGCGCACGAAGAGATCGATCGAACTCCCGACGTTGACCGGCCTGTATCCGCGGCCACCGAAGGAGCCGTCGAGCCGCCCCGCGGCGTTCACCTTGACCAAGTCGATCCCTTCTCCGGCGGCCGTCGCCCAGTGGGTGAGGACGTAGACGTAGCCGCGATGGAGGAGCCGCCCGAAGGTTCCGTACCCCCCCGTAGACGACTCCGCCGGACGGATCTTCGGCGAGCGCGGTGACCGATCCCCGTACCGTCACCGAGCCGCCTTTGCCGAAGCTCGGGTCAGGGGCACCGCTCGCTTCACGTCGCTCGATCACGGTCGCCCAATATTCCCGGTCGGACTCGCTCACATAGGCGACGAGGAGGCGGCCGCCCGCGGCGGCGGCGATCGGACCGAACCGGCTCGGCGCCAACGCCCTCGGCACCACAACGTGGCCGCCCTACCAAAGCTTGCGTCTGGCGCCCCCGGCCGACTGCCCGCGGCGGCGGCGCTCGCGGTGATCAGTATCGACAGAAGCAGTCCCCCGTCTCGCGCCAACTGAGTCCTCGCAACCTCCTCACCTGTTTGGTCATACCCATCATCGTCTCCTCCAGAACACCTGGTGGCCTGTGAAGGATACGGCGCGCTAGCCAGGCAGGATGCAGCCTTGGGCCGGCGGATCAAGGGGGTCGGCGAATGCGACATCGCCGCGGATCTGAGAGCCACAGTCGATCGCTTTGTCGCGACCGCCGTCGCGGGCGTAGAGGCGGTCAGCGCCACCATCGCCGTAAATCGCGTCGACCCCGAGCCCGCCGACCAGAAAGTCGTCACCGCCGCCGCCGTGAATGGTGTCGTCACCACCGCGGCCGAGGATGATGTTGGGGCCGGAGTCGCCGCCGAGCACATCGTCGAAGGCGCTGCCCTCGATGCTCTCGACGGAGCCGGAAATCTGGGTCGGAGGCGGGCCGGTGGGGCCAAATCCGCAGCCGCCAACAAGGTTCGGACCGGGGGCGAAGCCGGCGGTGCCGCCGAGCGTCGCCTCGACCCCCTGTCCCATCCGCGCGAAGGAGACGCTGTCGATCCCCGGTCCGCCGTTGATCGCCTCTTCACAGGGCGCAGCGATCAACAGGTCTGAGCCGCCTTCGCCGTCCATCACCGTCGCGCCGGTGAGGGCATCGTCGCCCGACCCCCCGCGCACCACGTCGCCGGCGACTCCGCCGACGTTGGCGTCGAGACTGTCGTCTCCTGCGCCGCTGAGCAGTTCGTCGATGCCGAGGCCGCCGACGACCGTCGCCGATACCGTGGCGGGCACCGAGGGTTCGACGACAATCGTGTCGGCGCCACCACTGCCGTTGAGGAAGAGGCCAGTGGGCACCGTCGCGATCGGGCAGCGTGCAGCTTGCGGGCCGATCAGGGCACAGCCTTCGCCGACCGCGATTGGGACTCCTTGCTCGTCCACGATCCAGGCGCCCTCGGCGAAGGAGACGTGCATCTGAATCCCTGCCTCTTTCTCCAGGTGGATGCCCCATTCGACGACGGCCGTTAGGGCGCCTGAGCGGCCGGCGAGGTCGACCTCAAGCGTCGGGCGGAATGGCTGCGGTTCGGCCATTTCCAGGAGGATCGCTTCGCCGAGCGCGTCGTGGGCTCGGCCACCGCTCATCTCGCACGATTCGGCGACTGCGACTGCGAGGCAGCGGTCCAGACCGCTGCCTCCGAAGGCCCGGTCGCCGTCTCCCCCGCCGAGCAGTTCGTCGATCCCTCCGCCGCCGTAGAGCGAATTCGGTTCGGCGTTGCCGACGATCGTGTCGGCAAAGGGGCTACCGACCACGTCCTCGATGCCGCTCAGCGTGTCCTCGCCGCCGTCGCCATCGGCGGTCCCGGTCGCGAGGTCGACGTGGACGCCGTTGCTGGTGCCGGGTGCAGTCGCGCCGGAGCCGGCCATCGCGTAGGAGGCGGTGTCGTCGACGCCAGGACCGCCGTCGACAGTGTCGGTCCCGTAGTCGCCCTCGAGCACGTCGCCGTCACCAGGGCCGCCGGAGAGGCGGTCGTTGCCGACCCCGCCGATCACCTGATCGCCGCCGCCAGGGCCGCCTTCGAGGGTGTCGTCGCCGAGCCCCGAGTCCAGGTAGTCGGTGCCCGGTCCGCCGTAGAGGCGGTCGTTGCCGCGTTTGCCGAGGACGGTGTCGGCGCCCGGCCCCGCGATGACGAGGTCGGAGCCGTTGGCGCCGATCACTTCATCACCGCCGGGTCCGGCTTCGATCCGGTCACTCCCGCCCCCTCCTTCGATCGTGTCGTCCCCGGCGCCAGTGCAGATCCGGTCGTTGCCGCCACCACCGAGGATCCGGTCAGGTCCCTGGCTCCCGACGATCACGTCGGCGTGGCCGGTGCCGTGGATTTTACCGTGGCCGACGATCGTGGCGGGCCTGTCGAGGCAGGTCGGCGCGGCGCCGGCGGTGGCGGCCGGCGCCCATCGGGCGAAAGCGAGTCCCAAAAGGACAGCTCCCAAGAACAGAACGGGTGCCCATCCACGCCGTCCACGTTGCGATCCCGACCTTCTCCCTGTCTCGTATCTCGAGGGTCGCCTCCCATTTTGGTCCCGGGTCACCTGGACCGTATGACTTACGAAGGCCGGTGCCGGCACGGCAGCACAGGAGGAGCTGACGGTTGTGAGGGCGGGCGACAGACACGAAACGGGGCACGGGCCGCCGGACCCTTCAGGCCACTCCAGCCGATCGCGCGGACCTGGAAGCGGTGGCGCCCAACCCCGACGCGGTAGACCTTCGGCGAGCGACAGCGTCGCAAGGGCCGCTCGTCGATCTTGCAGACGAAACCGCGCACCGGAGCGCGATCGGCAGCATAGAAGCGAAAGCGCGCATTGAGCTTGCCCCGCTCGAGTTCAATCGCCGGGAAGGGGCGCTGAGAGAGCTCGACCCTGGGTCGCTTTGGGCCCTTCTTCAGCCTCCTTTTGTGCTTCTTCGCGACCGGTTGGGAAGGAGCGGCAAACGGTTCTTCGGAGGTGAAGACTTGGCCGTCGCCGCCGGAGATGGCACAAAAGGTGAGCGAGGGGCAGGACACTCCCCACATCGCGTTCGCCGCGAAGGTGCCAGCAACCTGTGTGTAGGGAATCAGGTTGGTGAAGGTCCAATCACTGGCACCGCCGGTGGGATTCGTCGAGGTAAGGACGTCGGCGTTGTTATCGACGGCGACACAGCGAGAGACGGAGACGCAATCGACGTCGGTGATCTGCACGGAGCCTCCCCCATCGACGACCCGCCAAGCCGAAGCTGGACCGGTAGGGGCGCTCGAGACCAACAGATTGCCAAGGGTATTGCCGCTTATGCAGAGAGCCGGCGAAGGACAGGAGACGCCGTAGAGGTTGCCCGGCACCCCCGGAACCTCCACCTGCTGCCATGTGCCGCCGAGCGGATTGCTTGAGCTGAGGATCTCGCCGCGGTCTGTCGGTTCCGGCCGAATGTTGTTGCCGTCGTCACCGACGGCGACGCAGAAGGCCGGGGAGGGACAGGAAATGCCGCGGAGTTCGAGCGGGCTGGGAAGCTGAGTTGTCACCCAAGCTGTGGGCCCGCCCGCAGGGTTGGTCGAAGTGAGGATCTTCGCCCCGCCCGCCGAGGCAGCGCAGAAGGTTGGAGAGGGGCAGGAGACGCCGTAAAGGTGCACTTTGGGGCCGCTGAGACTGAGGTTGGCAATGCTCCACGCACCCGTCCCGCCCGTCGGGTCGGTCGAGGTGTAGATCAGCCCTTCGAAGCTGGCAGCGACGCAGAGTTGAGGAGAGGGGCAGGAGACCCCTTTGATCTCGTTTTGATTCGGGAACCCGGCCCCGCCCGGATTGACGACCGACCAGGCTCCCGGACCACCGGCAGGATCGACGGAGCTGGCGATTGTGTTTCCGCCCCCCACCGCCACACAGAGTGAGGTACTCGGACAGGAGATACCGAAGAGCGGTGTTTCGGCGGCTGCACCCGGCAACTGACGGGTGGTCCAGGTGGCGGCGAGGGCCGGGGCGGCAACAACCATCGCCGCGACAGCAGCCGTCAGGAGAACAGACGAGACCACCCGCGCGAGGCTTGCCTTTCTCGTTTTCAAAGCCCGATCCCCCTCCAGCGTCACTCCCTAACACGCTCTCTACACGAGAGTTCCTATTGTTGCGGATGAGTGGCTGTGGCGTGGATTGAGTTCAGAGGAAGGGGTAGCGATCTCTTACGAGGCGAAAGCGCCACCGCTATGAAGCGGCGGCGCTTTGGTTGTCTTGGCGTTCCCGCTGGCGGCGCTGCTTCCAGGGCAGGAGCGGGAGTCCGTCGCGGGCACAGCCGAGGCCTTCGGCTTGGGCCAAGAGCCTCCGCTTGTGGCCGGCCCATTCGAAGTAGCCATTCGGCATCCACTTAGAGATTTCCCAGATCACCTGGGGGTATGCCCCTTCCTTTGCCATTTCGTGCAAGATCGGCCAGCGCTTTGAGGTCCTCATCGCCCGGACCGCTTCGTTTACAGCAGCTTCGTCGCCGCTGCGGCGCCCCTCGCCCCACTGCCGGAGCCAAAGGCAGGAGACGGTGCCTGTTACCGCGGCGCCGAGCTGGTAGCGGTCGGTGGTGAGGCCGGTATCGGGCACCCGCGAGGGCTTGAAGGAATCGGGCACCGGTACTCCCTTCAGCATTTCGCGCACAGCGGCCTTGTGGTCCGCAGCCTTGACCACCCTGGCGGGCATCGCGTCCAGCCAGGTCTGTGTATCGACCTTGGTCAGCCAGCCAAGCCGTTCTTCGAAGGCGGCGAGGTCGGGAACCGAGGCGCGCAGTTCGAGTAGGTTGCCTCCTTCGGTCCAAAGAGCGACCATGGAGCGGCTTCCCGGCCCTCCGTGAAGGCGAGGGTTTTCGGTTTCCGAGGCGACGTAGGCGACGGTACCGAGACCGGCGAGAGTGGTCTTGAAGGCGTGGCCGGGCTCGTAGAAGGTGACCCGCTTCTTGTAGTAGGGGGCATATGCCGAGACGCCGAGCTTGCCGTTGCGCCAGACCAATTTGGAGCGCCCGCTGTCTTTCCAGGTCAGCTCGACCCGACTCTGCCTGTTCTTGAGGACGGCGGGCGGCAGCACATGGTGCTTTGCCTGGGCTCGCGTCAGATGAGCGGCGAGCGTAGCCGGAGATCCGGTGACGAATTCCATCTCCCCTTCAGGTGGTATCCCCGGGCCGCGGCGGTCCTCGTTGACGTAGGCCACGCGCCAGCCTGGCTCTTCGAGCAGCAACAGCGGGGTCGACTCGGCAAAGCGCACCAGTTCCGCGCCGTAGGCCGGCGCCGGGGTCGAGGCACCCCCGGCGGCCAGGATGACGATGGCGAGAGCAGCGAGGGCGATCGCCGTTGCCGAGCCGAGGACTATGCGGCCACGGTGCCATGAACGCCGCCTTTGAGCTCCGGACGCAGCGTCAAGCTCGAGCTGTAGCCGGGTGCGCGCGGCGCGCACCTCGTTGGGCGAGGGTCCCGGCAGGCCACCCCGAAAGGCGCGTACCTCCTCGAACTCAGGCATTCGCTCCTCCTTGCTTCGTTGTCACCACTGGTAGCGGCTCCTCGGTCTCGATCTCCGCTTGAAGCTTCTCCCGGCAGCGGGCGAGCCGCGAGCGCACGGTCCCCACCGGGACTTGCAGGGCGGCGGCGATCTCCTCATAGCCAAGTTCCGCCCAGGCGTAGAGGTAGAGCACCTCGCGGTGCTTTTGCGGGAGCGCGGCGAGCGAGCCGGCTAGGCGGGCCGCGTCCCTTTCAGCGTCGAGCCGAGCATCGGGCTCCTCGCTGTGCGCGGTGAGCGGGTCGCGGCCGCTTCGCGCCAGGGCGCGTAGCTCGCGCCGCTCGGAGCGGCGCTTCCCGCGCATCAGGTTTGCGGCGATCCCGTAGAGCCAGGGCAACGGTTTGCCGAGCGCGGGGTCAAAGGCGGTGCGCCGCCGATAGGCGAGGACGAAGGTCGCGGCCGCTAGTTCCTGAGCCGAGTCGGCGTCAAGGCGGCGGCGCAGATAAGCGTAGATGTCGTCGAAGTGGCGGTCGAAGAGCTCGGCAACTCCAGCACCGTCCAAGGCCTCAGACATCTCCGCTTTTGCTGCCCCCATTACCTCTCTTTGTCCGTCACGGGGGATCTAGTTCCATTCTCCGTCGCGTACGGACGCGACCGGCAAGGCTTAATGCGTCTCAATCGAGACATTTATCTCACCGATCACGGAGAGGACATCGAGCCGACAGCCGATTCCGCTGGTCCTAATTGCCGGCAGACTTTCACTCGTAAGGGAGGGTCCCCGGTTCAAATCCGGGCGTCGGCTCTACTTGCGCCTGATGGAGCCATTGGCTCAGGGGTCCACTTTGGCCACGTGGTAGCCCCGATTGGCAGTCCGCCGAAGAGCTCGGCGATCTTGACCGGCCCGGCGAGCTGCGAGTTGTCATACGCCACGGCCCTGTCAGCCAGCGAGGCAGCTTGTGCGACGAGTCGCCACAAGCGGTGGTATCGCTCACGAATCTTGTGCTCCGGAACGTCGTGGCCGCCCGCCTGCACCCGATAGGCGACGCGCCTGACCGCCAGCTCCTCCGGCACGAGCAAGGCGTGGAGCACAACCTGGTAGCCCGCCTCCTGCGCGGAGCGAATCAGATCGAGCTTCGATCGATGGGAGAAGACGGTCTCGGCGATGAACGACCGGCCGCTGGAGATGAGGTGCGCGCGCGTCTCGGCGGCTATCCGAGCGGCCTCGTAGGCATGCTCAGCTGCGTCGGCGGGCCACCTGGTCTTGGCGATCTCGTCTGCATTGACATATGCGTGACCTGGCAGCTCCAGCGCGAGGAACTCCGTGACGAACGTGGTCTTGCCCGAACCATTCGGCCCAACGACCAGATGGAGCTGCCTCAAACGGGCGTGCTCGTTCCGTCAGGCCGATACTCGGTCAGCTCGCCCTGCTCGTTCAGCGCCACAGTCGTGACCCCGCGTGCGGCAAGGACCGCCCCGAGGTCTGTTGTCCGCAGACGTGCGTCCAGACGGGCCTGCACCTCGGAATCGAACACGACTCCCTCATCCTCGGAGACATGCTCAAGCGGGAGAGTTCCCGCCAGGGCAGCTTCCACCCGATATCTGGAAGCCGTCTGTCGCGCGCAAACCGACCTACCGACGCGTGCCCAGTGCTCGAGCTGCTGCTTTGCCGAACGATTCTCCTTGGCGCCCTCGACCACCGCGCTGTCGAAAAGCTCGGATGGAACTCGCGTGGGCCGGTCAGCGGCTGCAGCCATGAGAAACTCCCTGGTAGAGGACTGCTACGCAATGTAGCAGAGTGCTACAAGCCGATCCGCTACGCGCCGAACGGATTGAGGAGTTCGACCCCGGCATCGAGAGCAAGAGGGTCCTTGAGAGATTGCGCCGGCTCCTTGGACCTCAACGCCTCGCGGAGGATCTGTCGTCCAGCAACTGCCGCCGGTACAGCTCGGTGCCGGTGGCGAAGAGGAGGGCAAAGACGAGCACTCCGAGCGGCTTGTGGAAGGCGCCCACCGGCGCCCAGGCGATCAGCGCGAGGAAGATCAGCAGCGCGGCACCCCAGAGGCCGGCGGGGCTGCGCTGGGCGTAGGGGCCGACGTAGCGGCGGATCGTCGTCGCGATCCTGGTCGGGCCCGCGAGAAATGCGGCGAGGGCGACGAGCAGGCCGAAGACGATCGCCGAGGTTGCGATCGTGACCAGCATCGAGGTGCCGATGCTCCAGATGGCTTCGACCGCCGGTTCGACCGAGGTCGTCTTGCTCAGCCCGCTGACGACATAGGTGCCGGCGAAACCGCGCAGCCCGAGCGAGAGCAGGCCGGCGATGACGAAGGCGAACCCGACCGAGCGCAGCGTCTCGCGCCGGCGCGGGGCGAGGTAGACGGCGAGCGCGAAGCAGAGCAGCGCGGCAAGCGTCAGCACAATCGGCAGTTTGCGCAGCAGGTTGGCGACGTCCTGGGCCAGCGAGAGTTCGTCGGACTTGACGATCGTGATTTCGCCGGCATCGGGCGGCAGCTTCGAGACGAGCGCTTCCCCGACCCCGGAGCCTTCGCCGATCTGAGCGAGCACGGCGCCGAGCTGCAGCTTCACTTCGCCGTTTTCGGTCGAGACCCTCGAGTTGCCGCCGTCCAGGACCCGCAGCAACGCTTCGTGGGCTTTCCGGTTGGCCGCTTCCCAGAGCGCCTCGAAGCGGGGAGTGGCAAAGAGCCGTTCGGCGACCTGCGGCGCAAGCTGTTGCAGCCCGCCCGCGGCCGCGGTGGCCAGCGGGGCGAGGCGAGGTGGCAGCGCTTCGCGCAGCTCCCCGGCGACGTCGACGTTGGCGAACAGCTGGTTCGCCAGATAGTCGGAGAGCTGGCTGCGGACTTCTTCGTTCTTGACCAGGCGGGTGCTCGTGTCGACCCAGTTGTTGGTGTTGAGCGCCTGGCGATTCACCCAGATCGAGAAGATCGCGGCGAAGGTGAGAATGGTGCCGAGGATGACGAGCCCGAGAGCCCAGCGCGGATGACCGGATCGTGGAGCGTGGGCTTTCTTGGGTGGCGACGCGGCGGCCGCAGTCTCGTCCATGCCCTGGAATCTAGGACGAGCTTCGGATCGAGAAACCTTCGTATATCTTCGTGAGGCCGCCCGCCCCCTGAGAAAGGACCCCCGTGCCGCTCGCAAACGTCGCCCTTGGCGAACTCCTGCTGTCGATCTTGGAGTTCTTCCTGCTCTTCGCCTGGATCTGGATCCTGATCACGGTGATCATGGATCTGTTCCGCGATCACAAGCTTTCCGGGACCGCGAAGGCCGTCTGGGTCTTCTTCCTCGTCTTCCTGCCGGTCATCGGCGTCCTCCTCTACCTGATCGTCCGCGGCGGCGGGATGCGCGAACGGGCGCTCAAGGAGCAGGCCGACACCAAGAAGCACTTCGACGAATACGTGCGCGAGCAGGCCCATGCCGGCAGCCCGGCGGAGGAACTGCACAAGCTCAACGAGCTGAAGGAAAAGGGTGCCCTCTCGCAGGCGGAGTTCGACCGGGCCAAGACCAAGCTGCTGGGCTAGGCGCGGATGAAAACTGAGGCGGAGCAACCCCAGCGCAGCGTCCTGCCGATCCCCGACCGCGAGCACGTCGGGCCGACCACCTACGACGCTCGCGATCCGGACACCTCGTTCCCGCCGATCGAGGCGCTGCGACCGCCGGCGGCGGCGCCGAACGTGCTGATCGTGATGCTCGACGACATCGGCTTCGGCGCCTCCAGTGCCTTCGGCGGCCCCTGCGCCACGCCGACCGCCGAACGGCTGGCGGGGGCCGGGCTCAAGTACAACCGCTTCCACACCACGGCGCTCTCCTGATCGAAGCGGCGAAGTACAAAGTGCTGCCGCTCGACGACCGCCGGGTCGAGCGCTTCGACCCCGAGATGGCCGGACGGCCACAGCTGATCAAGGGCAAGCGCCAGATCCTCTTCGGCGGCATGGGCCGCCTGACGACGACTACAGCAGCGCCGACAGCGCCTTCGAGGGTCGCGTCCATTGGGTCGGTCCCCGGTTCAAATCCGGGCGTCGGCTTCCTCCTCTTTGGCAACGAGTTCGTGCGACCGCAGCTAACGAAAGCGCATCAGCTCAACCATGGCCCGTTCTCCAAGCGCAGCTGAGCCGGCGACGATGATCCGGCCGTGGCGGGCAAAGATGCCGAGCACCCTCCCCGTGATCGTGGGGGCGGCCTTCCCATGGACAAAGCCTCGTACGAGGTGCCCCGCGACGGTCGAGGCGGATCATTCCGGCCAGGGTCCCGGTATGAGTTCGCGAGTCCTGCCGATGATGACACCGCCCCCTACTAGGCCCGCTATCCACCTTCCGTAGGTCGGGCCCTTGGTGACGGGTCCGCGGAACCGGCCGTCACGGCCGAAGGAGGAATCGAGCTTCCCATCCGGCAGCAACTTCGCCGCACCCGTCCGGCCGTTGACATAGCCGGTGACGAAAATGTCGCCGGCCACGCTCGTCGCGGCAAAGGCAACTGCCGCTTCGCGGCCGAAGCGCACCCTGGCTAGACCGTGATGGCCGAAACCCGCGACCGGGCGCCCCGTCGGCCCGAGCCTCCAAATCCCCATCGCCCCCTGTTCGTTGACCGACCCCAGGACGAGGGTGTCGCCATGAGGGCCGGCAGTGATCGCCCTCGCTTCGAAATCCTTCGGAAGCTGAACGACCCCGCCGCGCCCGTAGCCCCGAGGGGACTGCCATCTCCATGCGCCGCAACCAAGGTGCGGCGACAAGCACGAAAGATATGAGGAGAGCCCCCGCCCGCTTCATACAGATGACATACCCAACGCCCGCACAAAGACGCGGTTGATGGCCGGTCGCAAGCTCTAGCCTCTCTGGTGATGAGCGGACAAGCCCTCGCCTATGAACTAATCGATGGCGATCTCCATCGCCACGGGAACGGGTTCAGCCACTCCCACCACCATCACGGCCCTCATACCCATGAGCCCGAATCCCATCAGCACGGCGACCACGGCCACTCCCACGGCCTTGTCGACGAGAGCATCAAGCGCTCCCGGGAGGGACTGCGGGCGGTTGGCCTGTCGCTGGCGGTTCTCGCGCTCGCGGCGAGCGCCCAGCTCGCAATCTTCATCGCCAGCGGCAGCATCGCCCTGCTGGCCGACCTGATCCACAACTTCGGCGATGCCAGCACCGCGATCCCGCTCGGCGTCGCCTTCCTGCTGCGCTCGGCTCGAGCCGAGCGCTGGGCCGGACTGTTCGTGGTCGCGACGATCTTCGTCTCCGCCTGCGTCGCTGGCGTCGAGGCGATCTCGCGACTGATCCATCCCCAGGCTCCCACACACCTCCTCGCCCTAGCCGCCGCCGGGCTGATCGGCTTCGCCGGCAACTGGATCGCGGCGGGCATCCGCACCCGTGCCGGCAACCGGCTCGACAGCCCGGCCCTGATCGCCGACGGCAACCACGCCCGCGCCGACTCCTACGTCAGCCTGGCCGTTGTGGCCACCGCGCTCGTCGTGGCGCTTGGCCTGCCGACCGCGGACCCGCTGATCGGACTCGCGATCACGGCGGTCATCCTCAAGATCACCTGGGATTCCTGGCGCACCGTCAGGGGTCACAGGCATCCGCCGGCCCCAACGTAAGACGGCGTGCTGTTCAGTAGTCGAAGGGCGGAGCGACGCCCCAGCCCCAGCGGGGCACGGGCGCCTCGGCGACCACGTCCTCGACGGGGTCGGAGTTACGGACGGCGAGGCGTGATCCCCACTCCGCGTAGCCCATGATCGCCGCCCGGAACTCAGGGTCGGCCGGCAACTCAACCTCGTCGGCCGCCTGGCTGAGAAGGGTTACGAAGAGGCGCCGCTGCTCCGCGGTGATGGCGAGGCCGCGGTGGTGGGCCAGCATCGCCGGATAGCCGCCAAGGCTCGCGGTGTAGTCAGCCGGATCGTATGCTCGCGAATCATCCGCAACCACCCGCTGCCGGACGGCAACAAGCGGGCCGGCTACATCTGCATGTTGATCCAGCTCGAACGAGCGGGCTTGGTCTTCAAGCATCCTGCGGGAGGCCAGGATGAGACTGCCGATGTGATCGAAGCGGTTGCCGCAAGCTAGCTCTCCGAGGAGGGGTTCGTGGAAAGAGCGGACCCGGTAGCTCGGCGCGCTGGAGCGACGCGGTCGAGCTCTGCGAGATCAGCCTCGCTCGGTTGCCACTCGAGCGCGGCGACGTTGGCGGCGATCTGTTCGGGCTTGGTCGCGCCGGCGATCACGGAGGCGACGGCGGGTTGGGCGGCGAGGCCGGCGATCGCGACGTCGAGGATGCCGATTCCGCGAGCCTCGGCGAAGGCTTCGAGAGCTTCGACGACGTCGAACTGCTTGTCGCTGCCGGCTTGCTCGCGTTCGGAGAGGCGGCTGCCCTCGGGGCCTGCCTCGCCGCGGCGATACTTGCCGGTGAGCAGGCCACTGGCAAGCGGAAAGTAGGGAAGGATCGAGACGCCGAGGCGCTCGCAGGCCGGCGCCACCTCGGCCTCGATCTCGCGCTCGAGCAGGCTGTACTGGTTCTGCAAGGTGACGAAGCGGGCCCAGCCGCGCTCGCGGGCGACCAGGTCGGCCTCCTCGAGTTCGGCGGCGCTGAAGTTGGAGCAGCCGATCGCGCCGACCAGGCCTTCGCCCACCAGCTCGTCAAGCGCGCCGAGCGTCTCCTCGATTGGCGTCACCCCGTCGGGGCGGTGGTACTGGTAGAGGTCGACCTTCTCGATTTGAAGCCGCTTCAGCGAGCCCTCGACCGCCCAGCGGATGTGCTCGCGCGAGCCGCCGGCCGCGCCGGGGGCTCCCTCCCCGCTCGTCTCCCAGCCGAACTTGGTCGCCAGCACGTACTCGTCGCGGCGCCCTGTCAGGGCCTCGCCCATCAGGCGCTCGCTGTCGCCGTTGCCGTAGATGTCGGCGGTGTCGAAGAAGGTAATTCCGGCATCCAGCGCCGCGTTGAGGACCGCGGCGGTGCCGTCGAGGTCGAGACGTTTGCCGAAGTTATTGCAGCCGAGGCCAACCACCGAGACCTCGAGCTCGGAGTCGCCAAGGCGGCCCTTGGGCAGGTCAGCCATCAGCCTCGGCCCAGCGATCGGCCACGAACTCTCCGTCGCCGTCCTCGGGCCTCGTCCCGCCGACGGCGATGACCTCCAAGCCGTCGGGACCTGACTCGAATCCGCGCACGACGTGCGGAGCCACACGCACGACATCCCACTGGCGCAGCTCAATCGCCTCGTCGTCGAGCTTGATCCGCCCCGAGCCGCCGACCACGATGTAGGCCTCCTCCTGCTCGCGGTGGCGGTGGCCGCTGGTGGACTTGCGGCCCGGCGCGTAGCGGAAGTGGCTGATCCCGAGCTGCTCGGAGTCGAGGAACTCGCGCGCGAAGCGGCCTTCGATCCCCTCGACGCCGGTCCCGTCCTCGATCTCCATCAAGTTCTTAACTGCGTAATCGCTCATCGGCCTCAGCCTAGAGAGTGGCGGTGCTCGGCTCGCCGGCTCGGGTGTCGGCGACGGCGACCGCAGTCAGGACGAGGCCGGCAGCAATCACGGCAACGAGCAGGCTGAGCGGCGCCGTAAGCAGGGCGAGAACAGCAAGGGCGACGCAGGCGAGGATCCGCGAGTTGGAGACGGCGCCGGTCGCCTGGCGGATGAAGACGAGCTGGGCGAGCAGGAAGATCGCCGGGCCGCCGAAGATCAGCGCGGCAGCGCTCGCCGACGGGCCGGCGCTCGGATCGACGAGGGCAAGCTCGTCGCCGACGGCGATAGCGACGATGCCGATCACCATCGCGATCAGCGTGTAGTTGCCGATCGCGACCAGGCGCGAAGCGTTGCCGGAGCCTTCCAGGGCAGCCTGGCCGACCCGCTCCGCACGGTGGAAGTAGCACCACCAGAGCGCGACCGTGCCGACGAAAGCCGCCGTCACCGCGATCACTCGTTCCGTCCCCAGCGGCACGCCGGCGAAGGCGTTGCCGATCGTCAGCACGGTCTCCCCCAGCGCGATCAGGAAGAAGAGGCGGAAGCGCTCGAGCAGGTGCTCCGCGTAGATCTGACTGTCGGAACTGAAAGGGCTGCGCCGTCCCGGCAGCGGGTGGCCTGCGATCACGCCCCCGTAGGTAAAGAGAACGGCGATCGCCCAGATCGCTAGCCGCGCGTCGCCGTGGGCGAAGATCCCGACGATCCAGATCAGACCGGTGGCCAGCTCCCAGACGAGCGCGTTGGAGAAGTGGTCGTGCAGGCGGTGGCCGTGGAAGGCGACGACGGCGAAGGCGGTGCGGCCGAGCTGGATCGCCAGGTAGCCAATGACGAAGAGGCCGGCGCGGTCGCTGAGCCAGGACGGAAAGGCGATGCCGAAGGCTGCCGTGATCGAGGTCGACATCAGGAGGCTGGCAAAGGCCAGGCCGAGCAGCATCAGCTGCACCGGCCGGCGCTCGACGTCGAGCCAGTTCGACGTCCAGACCGTCATGAACCAGGCGTACATCGCCGCCAGGGCGAGGACCAGCGTCTGCGTCATCCCACGCAAGCTGACGTCGCCGACCAGGTGGGCCGAGAGCTGACTGACCGCAAAGACGTAGACCAGGTCGAAGAAGAGCTCGATCGGCGTGACCGAGCGGGCTTCCTCGCGGGCACGAACTAGCGAGTCCATATCGTCTCGATCGCCTCGGCGTAGGCGCCGTGGGTCGTGGCCCGCGGCTTCGCAGCGACGATCCCGTAGCCCTCGACCATCGCCCGCGCCAGCGTCGCCTTGAAAGTCTTTCCGTGCCAGGCGTGCGCCTCCGCCGCACGCCCGACGTGAAGGTGGACGAGCTCGTGGAGCAGGGTCTCCAGCACGTCGCCGGGGCGGATCCCCGGGTAGGCGGTGACCGAGAGACGGAACTGGGCGGGGACGGCGAAGCCAAGCCGGTTAGGGCGGCGGCGCGCGCGCCGCACCTTCAGCTCGGGCTCACGCGCGGCCAGCGGGCCGGCGGCGAAGACCGGCATCCCCCGCAGTCGCGTCATCTCCTCGTGAAGGTCGATCCCCGCGACCTGGAAGTACGAGGGATGACGCCTCAGCTGTTGCCGCCTTCGAACTTGTAGCCGACGCCGCGCACGGTGACGACCAGCTCGGGACGCTGGGGGTCGCGCTCGACCTTCTGGCGCAGGTTGGAGATGTGGACGTCGCAGGCACGCTCGTCGCCGTCGAACTCGGTCTGCCAGAGCTCCTCCATGATCTGGCGGCGGGGGAAGACCTCGCCGGGGCGGCCGAC
>Ga0105245_10000537_pt1 | contig 34750 bp, 28 predicted proteins | sample KBSM54metaG_FD_81523 | JGI IMG/M metagenome (GOLD analysis project Ga0105245, IMG submission 81523) | Miscanthus rhizosphere microbial communities from Kellogg Biological Station, Michigan, USA - KBS M5-4 metaG | ecosystem: Host-associated > Plants > Roots > Rhizosphere > Soil | place...
AGGCCTGCCTGCCAGTTGACGAGCGCCAGGCCACCGACCTCGGTCGGTTCCTGGATCTTCTTCAGCACCGCCGCGACGACGTAGCGGTCGATGTAGTTGAGGAGGTTGAGCCCGGTGAGGAGCGCGAGGATCGCGGTGCGATTCTTGATCATCGGAACGTCAGCTCCGCGGTGAGCTCGAGCGGATAGACGATGCCGCTGACGGTCGCGCCCGACGAATCGGTGTTGCCGCTGTAGGTGTGCAACCCGATATCGGCGAGCAGCGCGAAGCCGGCGTGCTCGCCTTGCACGACGTCCCAGCGCAGGCCGCCGTTGAGGATGTAGCCGAAGCCGAGGCCGCCCCAGCTGTAGCCGGCGGAGAGATAGGGCGTGACCATCGTCGGTAGTACGTACCAGTGGAACAACAGGCCGAACTCGGTCGAATGACCGTCGTAGCCGAGGCGGAGCTCGCCTTCGTACTGGTTGATCCGCAGCGCGGCGAGGCCGAGCGCGAGCGCATTGGCGTTCTGCACCTCGGCGCCGCCGACGGCTCCGAACGCGTAGCCGACCGGCAGCTTCGGCGTCGTCTGCGCATCGACGGCCGAGAGGTCGCGCTGGAGCCGAACCTCGACTTGCGCGGTCGCGTTCGGTTCGACCACCGTGCCGGTCTCGTAGGGCGAGTAGCCCGACGCCGTGACGCGCACCGTGTGAGGACCCGCCGGTATCGGCACGGTTGCGGGCAGCGCGCCGACGGTGATGTTGTCGACGGCGACATACGCGCCGGCAGGCGTCCCGAACACGTAGAGCTGGCCGGGAGACGCCGACAGCGTGAACGCGACATCGCCGGGCTCGCCGTACTCGAGCGTGATGTCGCGCTCGTCCTTGTCGGCGCCTCGCTCGATCGCGACGTGGTGCGCTCCGCCGGGTAGCGTGACATTGACTGGCGTGATGCCAGCGCGGCGCCCGTCGATCGTGACCTGGACACCTTCCGGCGTCGATCGGACCGAGAGCGACGACGGTCGCTTCGCGAGCTCCGGCACGAGCTTGATCACCCGATCGCGCTCGGTGCCCGACGGTGCAGTCGCGATGTACTGCTGGTACCAGCGCGCGGCTTCGCGCAGCTGGCCGAGGCGCTCGTAGTCCGCGGCGATGTTGAACACCGCGAACGGGTGAGGCACGAGCTCGTTCGCGCGCAGGTAGTGCTCGATCGCGCCGGCGTAGTCCTTGTCCTTGTCGGCCTCTTGGCCGTCCGCGAATTCCTTGCGCGCTTCCTCACGAACGTCGGCGGACGCGACGCGTGCGACACATGCGACAACCATCAAGGACGCGAGAACCCTCACCTGCGCTCCATTATGGTGGAAGTAGGGGCTCGGACGCGATAGCACTGGAGGCGATGAAGCGCCGCTCGTTGATCTCGATCGTCCTGGTCCTGCTTGCGCTCGCGGCCGCTTGCGAGAAGGACGTCACGCCGAAGGGCTCGGGCGACCTCGCTGCCGAGGACAAGGAGCTGTTCAAGTATCTGCCGGCCGGCGCCACCGCGGTGTTCGGCGGCAATTACATGAAGCTCCAGCAGTTCATGACGTCGACGCTCGGCAAGACGATGGCGGGCGCGATGGAGCAGTACGGCCCCGGCATGAAGGAGTGGATGAAGTGCTTCACCGACCTGCAGGGCCTCCGGCTCGCGGGCGCGGCGAGTCTCGCGGGCAAGGGTCTCGAGCTCCGCATGATCTTCACGGGGATGAAGGTCGACGACGTCGCGAAGTGTGCGAAGGCAGCGAGCTACGAGAGCGCGATCGATCCCGACAACAAGTTCATCACCGTCTCGCTGCCGGCACCCGCGGGCAAGCAGGGCTACCTGGTCGCGCCGAACGGTGCGCTCTACATGCGCCAGTCGATGGTGATCAGCGCGGCGCCGACGATCACGGCGGCCTCGCGCGCGGATCTCGAAGGCGATCTCAAGGCGGCAGGTGCGTCGAGCGTGATGGGCGATACGAAGCTCCAGGCGCTGATCGGCAAGACCGATCGCTCGAAGACGATGTGGTTCGCGGGCTCGGGTGCGGGCACGCCGATCGCGGACAAGCTCGGCGAGCTGTTCGGCAGCTTCGACCTCACGAACGGCTTCGCGGCCGACGTCTCGTTCGATCTCCTCGACGGCGATGACGTCGACAAGATCGACAGCGGCGTGAAGGAAATGAAGAAGATGGCGGACCAGCTGCCGGGCTCGATGAAGGACGCGGTCCAGTCGCTCCAGTTCGACCGCAAGGGCAATCACGTGCGGTTCGCGGTCAAGCTCGACGACAAGCAGCTCGCCGACCTGATGAAGCAGGCGAGCATGTTCGGCGGAATGCACTAGTACGGGTTCGGCATGCTGCCGCTGCTCTGCGGCTTTGGCTTGTCGGGCTTGGTCTGCGGAGCGACATCGTTCGGGGCGCCGTAAGGATCGAGCGGCGTGCTCGTCGCGGAGCCGGCGGTGATCGGCTTCGTCGTCGTCACGATCTTGTTCGGCTTCTGCTTCGGGGCGGTCGCTGACTTCGGCGCGGCGACGAGCGTGATCACGGTCGTCGTCCGCTCGCTCGTGTGAACGTCCTGCTCGGTGTCGATCGCGGTGAAGCCGGCGAGCTCGACGTGAAGCTTGTGGCGACCGTGCGGCAGCGTGACCTCGATCGGCGTCGAGCCGACCTCGCGACTGTCGACGCGGACGGTCGCCTGGCTCGGAATCGTCTCGATCTCGAGCTTGCCGGTCTCGGGAATTGGCGCCGGCGGGGCCGGAGCGGGGGCGGGCGCCGGAGCTGGTGCAGGTTGCGTCGTTGCGGTCGCGGGCTTGTCGCCTTTGCTCAGGATCACCGCGGCGCCGATCGCTGCGACCCCGGCGAGCGCGAGCACACCGCCGAGCACCCAGCGCGGCATGCCGCGGCGAGCGGGCGGCACGGTCTGCGGCGGCGCGACGTGCTGGCTCGCGCCAGGCGAGCCGGGCGGCAGCGTGTCGAGGATCTCGAGGTTCGGCTCGGAGATCGAGCGATCGCTCGGCAACGCCTGCGCGAACACGTCGGCGGTCGGGAACCGCGCCTCGGGATCCTTCTCGAGCGCGCGATGGACCGCGGCGACGAGCGAGCCGGGTAGGCCCTTGCGGAGATCCGAGAGCAGCGGCGGCGAAGCCGTCAGCAGCTTCGCGATCAGGAGGTTGTAGTTGGTCTCGTCGAACGGCGGCCGACCCGCGAGCATCTCGAACAGGATCACGCCGCACGCGTAGATGTCGACGCCGCGCTCGGCGGGCGCACCGGTCGCTTGCTCGGGCGCCATGTAGAGCGGCGTGCCCATCACCATGCCGGTCGTCGTCAGCTTCGTCGCCGCCATCTGCTCGGCGGTGTCGACGATCTTCGAGATACCGAAATCGAGCAGCTTGACGAAGTCGTGCTCGTCATCGCGGTTGACGATGAAGATGTTGTCGGGCTTGAGGTCGCGGTGAATGATGCCCTTCGCGTGCGCGGCGCCGACGGCGCGGAGCACCTGGCGCATGATGTGGATCGCGCGCCACGGCTGCATCGGGCCGGTGACCTTGAGGATGTTCGACAGCGGCTCGCCGTCGAGCAGCTCCATCACGACGAACGGCCGGCCATCCGGCGCAGCGCCGATGTGCGAGACATCGATGATGTGCGGGTTGCCGATCCGACTCGCCGCGAGCGCCTCGCGCTTGAACCGCGCGATCGCTTCGTCATCGTTCGCGTACTTGTCGAGCATCACCTTGATGGCGACTTGCTTGCCGAGCTCGACGTGCTCCGCCGAATAGACGATGCCCATGCCGCCGCGGCCGATCTCGCGCTGGATCAAATAGCGCCCGTCGAGCGCGACACCGATCAGCGACGACGATTCGGCTGCCTGCTGCACGCAGACCTATCGTAGCCGATGATCCCGGCTGCGCCGCTCGGGGAAAAATCTATTCGGTCACGCGATTTTCATGCGACCGCGTTCAGGCTCGCGGCTCGGCGGCAACCTCGACGACGGCCTGCGCGTAGGCCACGGCGGCGGCCTCGCACTCGGCGAGCTCGCCGGTCAGCCAGGCGGCGGCAAAGTTCGTCTCGGTCGGTGGCGTCATGACACGCACGGCGCGGACGTCCGCGGCTTTGAGCGCGGCATCGAGCGCGATCGAGGCCTCGAGCGGAGGTGCGACGAGGTAGGCCATCGGCTCGCCGGGTGCGAGCGCCGCTTCGCGGGCGAGGTACTCGCCTAGGCTCGTGATCACGTGGGGGAACACGGTGACGGTCGCCTTCGGATCGGCGGCGTAGAAGCACGCGTCGTGCTCGAGGCAGCGGAGCAGCGCTTCGAGGCCGGCCTCGATCGCTTCGGGCTCGGTCGCGGCGATCACGCCGAGGATCTCGCCCGACAGCCTGCCGCTCGCGTGTGCGGCGCCGGCGTAGAAGCTCTTCGCGAAGATCACGTCGATCGGCGCGTGCTTCGTCGCCTCGTCGAGCGCGACGTACGTCGGATCGTCTTGATCGACGGTGACGAGGCCGAGCGAGCGATGCTTGTCGGGATCTCCACCGTACGCGCGGATCATCGCCGCCGACGCGTTCGGCAACCGGCGCACCGACAGCACCTTCGGCGTGATCGGTTCGAGGATCACGCGCCCACCAGCTTCTGGCGGACCTGCGGTGGCCGCGGCGTCCGCTCGCTCGCTTCGCCGAGCCGCGCGAGATCGAGCTTCACGCCGCTCGTGCGCTGCGCGATCATCCCGGCCGCGAGCGACGCGAGGCGATGCGCGGCGTCCGCGATCGGAATTCCACGCGCGTGGATGTTCGAGATCATGTTGCGATCGCCATCGGTGTTGCCGAGCTTCGGCTCGTAGACGACGTAGGCCGACAGGCCGTCGCCGGTGCCGAGGCCCGGGCGCTCGCCGAGCAGGATCATCGCTACCTTCGCGCCGACCTCCTGGCCGATCTCGTCCTCGAGCCAGACCCGCGCGAACCGCGCCGCGACCGGGGTGCCGACGCTGAGGCCGCGCGCCTGACACGCCTGCGCGACCGCATCGTGAAGCTCCTTGCCAGAGCCCATGCACGCGACCGCCGACAGGCCATCGGCGACGATGATCTGGACATCCGGGTTCTTGATCGCGCGCGCGCGCAACAGCTCGAGCGACGCGTCGTCGAGCCGGCGGCCGAGATCGGGGCGGAGCAAGAACTCGCGATGATCCGCCACGCGCGTGCGAAGGCCGAGAAAGCCGTGCTGCGCGGCCCAGTCCTCGGGGAGCTCGGCGCCGACCGCCGCATGCGCGACCGCGAGCTCTGCCTGGAACTGCAGTACGACATCCGTCGCGTAGCGCGTGCCGACGTGACCGATCCCGACGAGCGCCGTCGTGTGCTTCGCTGCTTCGGCGGCGAACTCGTGCTTCTCTGGTCTCGGCGTGTAGACGCGCGCCGGTGGCGCCGGGACGTCCGGAATCTCGGGCGGCGGCGGCAACGGCTCCGCGCTTCCGAGCGCATCGCGGAGCGCGCTGATCAGCTGCCGGGTCCGACTCACTTCGTCGACGACACCACGGCCTCGCCGAGCGTGCAAGTGTCCGAGCCGTCCAGCCGGCGGACGCCCTTGTCCGCCAGGCGGCCACGCTCGGACACTCGCGCGAGCGAGGTCGCGCAGTTGCGCGCGGCACGGTCATCGCAATGGGCGCGCTCACCACAAGGAGCTCGTCATGATCACTCGTCTCGCATTCGCCGTCTGTTTCACTGCCTGCGCCTCCGCCGCCGTCACCGCGCCCGATGCCGCGCCTTCGCAAATTCCAAAGACGATCGCCGGCACCTACGACCTGGTCGGCACGCTCGACCTCGCCACGCTCCCACCGCCGGCCGACGACATCCTCGCTCAGCTCGCGAACGCGACCGACTCGCCCGACGATCCCGCGCGCTACCTCGTGGATCGCATGGTCGCCGCGCTCCCCGACGGCACGTTCAAGTCCGTCGCGACCGGCCTCGCGCCCTACGTCGCGCCATACATCGAGCTCGAGCTCGATCGAATCGCGCCTCACTTCGCGCCCGGCGTCCGCGCGATCGCGACCGGCCTCGCCACCATCGCCCATCACATGACCACGATCGAGCGCCTCGTCGTCGCACCCGGCGGCATCACCACCCGCGCGCTGATCGGCCTCCAGTTCGGCAGTCTTCCCAGCCAGCTCGCTGCCGGCGGCGCGCCCGATGCGCTCGCGATCACGCGCGCCCAGATCGATCCCACCGGCACGCTGCTGCTAACGACCCACAGCATGCAGCTGCCGTACGGCGAGATGCTCCGGCTCGGGCTCGACCGTGCAGTGCTCCCTTCGGTCGACCTCTCCGCCAGCGATCTCGCCGACGCGCTGCGCGACCTCGTCGACTGCCACCAGCTCGGCCTGACGTTCTACTCGCACGCGAACCTCGGCAGCGCGGCGCTGTACGAGACTGCATGCTCCGTCGCGATGACCTCGCTCGCGTCCGAGGTCTACTCGAAGATCTCGGCGATCGATCGATCGCCGTTCGAGCTCGATGTCTCGGGCACGGCGACCGGTGTCGACCTCGATGCGGACGGAACGATGGACGAGATCCGCGCTGGCTCGTGGCTCGGGACGGCGAGCTACGCGGGAACGCAGGGACCACTCGGGGCGAATACGTTCACGGGAAAGAAGGAGTAGAGGCGACTCCCGCCGCGACCCGAGCCGCGACGGCTGCACTGGTCGCACACTTTGTTTCGCTATTTTCGCGTCGGCGGCTGCCGACGAGGAAGTGGTGGCTACGATCGATCACGCGTGTTACAGCGAAGCCCGGATGGCCCGACAGCTTCTCTCTCGAGTTGCGGTCACGCTCGCATTCGCACTGGTGTGTGTCGCGACCTTCGACGTGACGTCGGCGCTGGTCATCACCCGAGGCTATTCGCCGTGGCTCGCACTGATCGTCGGGCTGCTGGCATTTCCGATCGTCCCCGTGGCCTGGCATCTCGCGAGCAACGTGAAGGGATGGGCGCGCTTGCGCAACCGCACGCTCGCGTGCTCGGTGGTCGCGCTCGCCGCGGTGATCGGGCTCGGTCGCAGGCACGTGTGGAGCGCGGTGCACGACCATCTGCTGTGGCTGCTGCCCGGTCATACGGTGTGGTTTGCGAGCGATCCGCCGCCCCTCGGCTCCCACGCGTCGTGTGAAGCGATGGCCACGATGGATCTGAAATGCGATCCCGACCGGGCTTTCATGATCTACGCGCACCAGGTCTCGCTCTGCGAGATCAGCGGCATGGCGCAGGAGCGCAGCGGCGTGAGGCTCTCGCTGACGGTCGACGTTCCTCAACGGTGCGCGCTCGCCAACAGCGCGTGCGACGACTACGAGGCCTGCATCTCGCGAGGGGGCCATGACCCGTAACCGCCGAGCGCTCGCGACGTGCTGCGGGCTCGTGATCGTCGGTGCGTTCTTTCTCCCGTGGCTGCATACGAGCGGGCTCGGCGGGTCGGGTTGGACGATCGCGAGCGACGGCCTGTTGTTCGCGGGGGCTGGGGCAACCCGCGCGCTGTGGCTGGTCCCGCTGTGCGGAATCGCGATCGCGAGCCCGGTGTTCGGTCAATTCTCGCGAGCGATCACGGCCTGTGCGGGCATCGTTGCGGCATCGATCTTGGCGTTCGTCGTCGTGCGGCCACTGGTCCCGTTCGAGGGGGGCTTGTTCGTCGCGCTCGCCGGCACGGCGATCGTCCTCGCCGGCGACGTGATGGAGTGGCGCGGCAGCCGGCTGGTCGGCGCGCTCGCGATCGGCGCCTCGTTCTTGCTCGACTGGTTCGGCCGCACCGGCCTTGCGAACACGCGCCCCGTTCGGTGTCCGAACATCCACGTGACGATGATCCCGTGGGGTGTCGTGATCGCCGCGGCGATCGCGATGGCAAGCGTGATCGCGCCGCAGCGGCCGGCACGAGTGCTCGCGCGCTTGGCCGCCGCGGTCGCGGCGTTCACCGTCGTCGCGTACGTGGTCGTCGCCTACGATCTGATCGCGACGGCGCTGTGGGGCTCGATCGCTGCCAGCCTGCTGGCCGTCGTCGTCGCGCTCGTTTGAACTACTGCTTCGCGGCGCTCGGCACGAAGTCGGGATAGTCCATGCACACGCGATGATCCGCGTCGAGGTCTTCGCAGGCGCGGAAGTAATGCGGCTGACCGTCGACGAGCGCACCGGCGACCGAGTAGGCCCCACCGGGCGCGGGCGCACCGGCGACGATCGAGGTTGCGAGGTCGTAGCCGAGCGTCACGGCGACCGAGTCGCCGGCGGCGAGCACGAGCGGCGGCTCGAACGCGGCGCTCGTCCGGCCGCAGTCACCGGAGGTGAACGGCTGCTCGGCGGTCATGCCGGGGCCTTCCCACATCAGCGTCGGATCGGTCGGCTGGGTCTCGGGCGCGTATGCCTTGCACATCTCGATGCGCGCGTAGCGGTAGCTGCCGGGCGTGATCGTCGCGGCTTGCGAGTTGAGGTCCGCGTTGACCTCGGCGTTCGTGCGCGCGAGGTCGAAGAAGTCGGTGATCCGCGGGCCGCCGGCGGGTTGGCTGAAGCCCGACACGTTGCAGCCGGAGATATCGCCCTGGCACTGCGGGTTGAGCCAGATCATCTCGGTCCCGCCGACGTTGTCCATCGTCGTCGGATCGACGTCCTCGGCGAGATACGCCGCGATCAGCTTGAGCTTCAGGACGACGCCATCGGTCGCAGCCGCACCGTCGGTGGTGCGCGCGGCCACCGTATCGTTCGACATCTGAAACTTCACGCTCGCACCACCACTGCATGCGCTCATCGCGACGAGCACCGACAACGTCATCCGCATAACTCGTATCTCGGCCGGCGGGGCGACTCGTGTACGTGGCGAGGGCGCCTACATCGGCGGTAGTCTCGCTCCATGGTGCGAGCACTGGTGGTGCTGCTGGGGATCGGGCTCGCGAATGTCGCGGCGGCGGAGTCCGTCGAGCTGCTGAGCTCGGTCCCGAGCGCCGTCGCGGTGTCGTCGACGGTCGACAACGCGTCGATCCTCCCGGCGCACCTGGTCGACGGCAAGCTCGACACCGCGTGGAATTCGGCGACTGGCGACCTGGTGGGTGCGTGGGTCGCGGTTCGGATCCCGGCCGACGCGCGGGTCGAGACGATCAAGCTCACCGTCGGGTTCACGAAGATCGATCCGAAGTACGGGGACCTGTTCACGATGAACCCGCGGATCAAGCGCGTGCGGGTCACGCGGGACAACGCGTACATCGCGGAGCCAACGCTCGATCCCGACGTGCGCACGCTCCAGGACATCCCGATCGGACGCGCGGGCGGCGACTATCGCCTGGAGGTCCTCGAGGTCGTACCGGGGACGAAGAAGACGTGGCGCGAGATCAACATCAGCGAGCTCCAGGTCTGGGGCAAGCCCGGCAAGACGACGCCGGCCTCGCCGGCGAAGCTCGTTCCGGTCGTCCACGTCGGCGGCTTCGATCACGACGACCTGACCCGCGCGCAGTGCGTGGCCGCGCTCCTCGGTAAGTCCGCCAAGGTCGCGCAGTTCGCGACCGAGGATTTCTCGGGCGACCTGTCGATCTGCAGGGTCGAGCAGGCGTCGCCGCACGCGGACGGAGGCGCGACATCGGGCACCGCGACGATCGGGATCGTGAAGCGCGGCGCGAAGCCGGTGCTGATCGCGAAGCTGGCGCCGATCGCGATCTCGACGCCGGCGAACGAGCCCGCCATGGGCGAGGCGTCGAAGTCGGCGACCGTCGCGGCGACCGCGATCGCGCTCACCACGACCGAGGCAGGGCTGCTCGTCACCGAGAGCTCGCACGAACAGGGGATGCAGTGGGCGAACAGCGCGGCGAGCGTACGGCTGTACCGGATCGGCGCCGCGGGTGCGCTGACCAAAGTACTCGAGTACGGATGGAGCAACAGCGAGAGTACGAACGGCGGCACGACCGAGACCTGCGCGCTCGACCCACCGACGCCGGCGGCGAAGCTACCCGCCGTGCTCGACGTCCGCTGTCAGGTCCATCACGAGCGCTACCCCGGCAATCCCGAGGACGTCACGTCGGACTCGGAGCGCGTCGATCACTACAAGTGGAACGGCGTGGCGTACGCCCAGCCCTGACGCTTCAGCGGATCGCGGAGACGTCACCGAACTTGGGACCGGGGTCGTCGCCGCGCCAGATGCCGGCGGCGTCCATCCATGCATCGAACTCGGGCGTCGCGCGCTTGTGGAGCAGGCGGCGGAGCGTCGGGATGTCGTGATAGCTGGTCGACTGGTAGTTCAGCATGATGTCGTCGCCGACCGGCAGCGACATGAGGTACGTGCAGCCGGCAGCGCCGAGGAGGACCTTGAGCGACTCGAGCTCGTCCTGGCTCATCCGCGCGTGATACGTGAAGCACGCGTCGCAGCCCATCGGCAGGCCGAGCAGCTTGCCCATGCAGTGATCCTCGAGCGCGGCGCGCGAGATCTGCGGGCCGTCCTCGAGGTACTCGGGGCCGATGAAGCCGACGACCGTGTTGACGAGGAACGGCTTGTAGCGGCGCGCGAAGCCGTACGCGCGGGCTTCGATCGTGACCTGATCGGCGCCGTGGTGCGTGCCCGACGACAACGCGGAGCCCTGGCCGGTCTCGAAGTACATCCGGTTCGGCCCGCGCGTCGAGCCTTTCTCTTTCATCATCGCCCACGCCTCGTCGACGAGCTTGACGCTGATCCCGAAAGCGCGATTGCCGCCCTCGGTGCCGGCGAGCGACTGGAACATGAGGTCCATCGGGCAGCCGAGCGCGAGCGCCTTCATCTGGACGGTGATGTGAGAGAGCACGCAGTGCTGGGTCGGGATCTGGTTGCGGCGGAGAACCTCGTCGATCGCGGTGAGGATCTCGGCGGTCGACTCGGGCGTATCCGTCGCCGGGTTCACGCCGATCACGGCGTCGCCGCAGCCGTACGCGAGGCCTTCGCGCATCGACGCGAGGATGCCGAGCACGTCGTCGGTCGGATGATTCGGCTGGCAGCGCGACGACAGTCGACCGGGCAGGCCGAGCGTGTTGTTCGCGCGAACGACGACCTGGCACTTTGCCCCGACCGTCATCAGGTCGAAGTTCGACATCAGCTTCGCGGCGGCCGCGACCATCTCGGGCGTGAGGCCGGGTGCGATCGCGCGCAGCGTCGGCCCGGTGGTCTCGATATCGAGCAGCCACTCGCGGAACTGGCCGACAGTGAGGTGCGAGACCGCGCGGTACGCTTGGTCGTCGAGGTCGTGCTCGACGAGCCGGGTGAGCTCGTCTTGCTCGTACGGCACGACCGGATTCATCCGCAGCTCCGCGAGCGTGAGGTCCGCGAGCACCGCGCGTGCGGCAACGCGCTCGACCGCATCGCGCGCCGAGACGCCCGCGAGATCGTCGCCGCTCTTCGGCGGGTTCGCCTTCGCGAGCACCTCCTTGACGGAGTCGAAGCGGTACCGCACGCCTCGAATCGAGCTGGCCAGCTGCACGGCGGACCCGACTATATAGGTCCGACAACAGAGAGTCCTCGGCTTGAAACAAGCACTGCGGGTTGGATCGTATTAATGTCCGCGACCTATGAAGCAGCTCGGGTTTGCCCTCGTTCTCGCACTTGCAGTGGTTGGTTGCTCGAAGAAGGACAACGGCGGCGCCGCTGCGGGCTCTGGCTCGGCAGCGACCGGTTCCGCGATGGCCTCGGGCTCGGGCTCGGCGATGGCCGCGGGTTCGGGCTCGGCGATGGCCGGCTCGGATACCGGCTCGGCGATGGCCGCGGGTTCTGGCTCGGCGATGGCCGGTTCTGGAGCGGGCTCGGGCTCCGCGGTCGCGATGGCCGGCTCGGGCGATGGCTCGGGCTCCGCGGCGTGGGATTGGGACAAGCTCACCCACGACGAGCAGATGGACTACATGAAGAAGCATGTCGTCCCGACCATGAAGCCGCTGTTCCAGAAGTTCGACGCGAAGCACTACAAGGACTTCGGTTGCAAGACCTGCCACGGCAAGGACCCGAAGAAGTCGAAGTTCAAGATGCCGACGCCGGACCTGCCGAAGCTCGACTTCGCCGCGCTCAAGGCCGGCAAGCAGAAGCCGGAGATCGCGAAGTGGATGGGCGAGGTCGTCGAGCCCGAGATGGCGAAGCTGCTCCAGAAGCCGGTCTACAACCCGGAGAAGCCGGACCCGAGCCAGTTCGGCTGCCTCGGCTGCCACGAGCAGAAGAAGTAATTAACCGATCGTCGGTACCGGGCGCGGATGTGGCGCCCGCGGCGTGACCACGACGTGGCGCGCCGGATAGCGAACGATCGCGAACGAGAGTCGCGATAGACGCGCCAACGCGCGGCCGTACCCATCGGCTGCGCCGAGCGCGATGCCGCCGAGGAGCGCGAGCGCGAGAGGCGCTGCATCCGAGAGCACGGCGTGGCGCTCGTAGCGGGCAAACATCAGCGTCGCGCATGCTGCGAGGAGCACGAGGGCGAGCGCTTCGCATCCGAGCTGGCGCATGCCGGTCTCGCGCGCTTGTGTGCCCGCGGCTTGGTTCTCGGCATCGACGAGATCGATCGTGAACGCGAGCAGCGCCGTCGCGACACCGGCGACGCCGGCGATGACTGCGCCGCGATACCACCCGATGTCGCGCGTGATCGCGTGGCCGATGATCGCGAGGATCGTCGCGGCGAACGCGACGATCGGAAGTGCGATCAGGATCGGGTGAACGGTGCGTCCAGTGCGCATGCAGTCGTGAAGTGCAGCGCACGTGCCACGCGATCAGCGCGGCCCGCACGCGTGGAGGGCGTGCTCAGAATCGTTCCGAGCGCGCTTGCGGCGCTTCCGCGCGCCACAGGTACGTGGCAGCGGTGCGCGCATCGAGCGAGGTCGCGAGCTCGAGCGACCCGGCTCGCAAGACGAACGACTGCGCGACGTCGCTCTGATTGATCACGATCACCGCGATCGTTCCGTCGGGGTTCGCGAACGCGACATCGGTGACCGTCGCGGCCGAGCCGGGGCTGCTCGCGATACGAGCCGCGCCGACCTGGACGAAGCGCGAGTACAAGCCGAACAAGTAGTGCTCGGGGGTCGCGTAGTAGGGCGCTCCCGCGTAGCGCAAGGAGCGGATGAAGCGCCGCGGCTTCTCGGAGTTCGGACCTGGGTTCGGGCCGCCATCTTGATCGAGCATCGCGAGCCACGAGACGTAGCTCCGCGCCCAGTTGCGAAAGTACTGCGCTGCGCGATCGACGCCGGCGACGCCCCACAGGGTCTTCTCGGTGAACACGAGGTCGTGATCGGGAAACCGCTCGTGGACCGCCGACATCGCCGAGGGATCGCCGGCGTAGTCGTGCAGCGCGATTCCAGAGATCACCGCGGCGGCACTCGGGTCGCGAAGCACGTCGGTGGCGTAGTCGACGACCGCGTCGAAGTTGTGATCGTAAGCCCAGATCTTGGTAGGCAGGTTCGCGGTCGCGAGCTCGTCGGCCAGCGCGGTGGCGAGCGAAGCCTCTTGCTCCGCGGTGACCAGACACGACGGCATCTGATCGTTGTCGGCACGCGGCTCGTTCTGGAGCGTGAGCGCGGCGATCGGGATGCCCTCGTCGCGGTACGCTTCGACGAACCGGCGCAGGTACAGCGCATAGATCGCGATCTTGTCGGTGCGGAGCGCGCCGCCGGTGATCTTGCCGCTGTCCTTCATCCAGCCGGGCGGGCTCCACGGCGAAGCGAAGAACTGGACGTCCGGCGCGATTGCATGGATCTCGCGCAGCACGTCGAGGATCCCGAGCTGACGGTCGGGCTCGATGGAGAACCCGGCGAGCGCGTCGTCACCCGCGGGGACGTCGTCGTACGTGTACCAGCGCGTGCTCGCGAAGTCCGAGGTGCCGATCGTGACGCGAACGAGCTGGAGCCCCATGCCGTGGATCGGATCGAACACGCGAACCAGCGCCTCGTGACGAAGGTCTGGGCCGAGCGCTCCCAGGTTCGCCACACTCGCCGCCTCCATCGAGATGCCGGTACCCAGCATCGTCTGGTACGTCGTCGCAGGATCGACGTCGATGATCGTCGTGTCCGCCGGGCGTGGCGCGATCGGGCCGAACGCGAGGTCCGGCATTCGCTCGAGCGCGTGGGCGATCGCGCGTGGGCATTCGAACCAGATCGTGTCGGGATGGTCGACGTCGAATGGGTGCTCCTCGGAGCTCCACCATTGGCCGACCGCACCGGGTGCGAGCGTCGGATCGATCGCGGGATCGCCGAGCTGGTCCGGGCCGACACAAGGATCGAGCGACGGCGGCGACGCGCAACCGAGGAGGGTCGTGATCAGCACCGCTCCCCGCTGCATCTCTAGAGTCTAGACCGATCATGATCGTCCGGCCGTCCGACGGAACCCGGACTCGCTCGTCCGCGACGCGGCCGGAGCGTCGTCGAAGATCCTGAATTCACGCGCGCGAGAGCTGGCCTCGCAGTTGCTGAAGGCGGCGCGCATGCGAAACCAACTCGTTCTTGCTCTCGTCCTGTTCTCGGCCAACGCCTTCGCCGGCATTCCGGCTCCCGTCGTCGGTGGCTCGACCGTCGCGACCGGCGCGTATCCCGATGTCGCGCTCGTCGTCGCGCCGATGGCGCTGTGCAGCGGCACGTTGATCGCGCCGGATGTCGTGCTCACTGCAGGGCACTGCATCGACACCCATCCGCAGGAGGTGCTGCTCGGCAGCGTCGACTACACGAAACCCGGCGGAGAAGCGATCCGCGTGAAGTCCGCGACGGCGTATCCGTCGTGGCAGACCCAGTTCGATGTCGGCGTCCTCGTCCTCGAGCACGCGGCGGCCGCGAAGCCACGTCCGATCGCGAGCGCGTGCACCGCGAAGGACCTCGAGGCCGGTAACGACGTCACCGTCGTAGGCTTCGGGCTCACCGATGCCGCCGGCACCGGCCAGAACACCAAGCTGCATCAGGCGAAGCTCGCGGTCGTCGACCCGGCGTGTACGGCCGACGCGGCATGCAACGCGAAGGTCGCGCCGAACGGCGAGTTCGTCGCCGGCGGCGATGGCATCGACGCGTGCTTCGGCGACTCGGGCGGCCCGATCTACCTCGACGACGCGTTGATCGGCGTCGTGTCGCGCGGCCTCGGTACGACCGCCGAGCCGTGTGGGGGTGGCGGCATCTACGTCCGCGCCGACCGCGTCGTGTCGTGGATCGAGTCGACGACCCACCGCAAGGTCACGCGTTCGACGTGTGATGCCAAGGCGGACGCTTCGGGTTCGGACAATTCGCAACAATCGCCCGAAACCGGCGGTTGCTCGACGGCGGGCGGCGCGGCGGGATGGCTCGCACTCGCACTCGTCGTCGGAGCGGCGCTGATGCTTGCTCGACGCTCGGCGTGATACAACCCGCCGGCAATGCCAAAGATCAAGGTGAAGAACCCCGTCGTCGAGATGGACGGCGACGAGATGACCCGCATCATCTGGAAGTTCATCAAGGACAAGCTGATCCTCCCGTACCTCGAGATCGACCTGAAGTACTACGACCTCGGGATCGAGAGCCGCGACAAGACCGACGATCAAGTCACGATCGACTCGGCCAACGCGACGAAGAAATACGGCGTCGCCGTCAAGTGCGCGACGATCACGCCGGATGAAGCGCGGGTCAAAGAGTTCAACCTGAAGGAGATGTGGAAGTCCCCGAACGGGACGATCCGCAACATCATCGGCGGCACTATCTTCCGCGAGCCGATCATCTGCAAGAACGTGCCGCGGCTCGTCCCGGGCTGGACCAAGCCGATCGTGATCGGCCGTCACGCGTTCGGCGATCAGTACAAGGCGACCGACTTCGTCGTCCCGGGCCCCGGCACGCTGACGATGACGTTCACGCCGAAGGATGGCGGCAAGCCGATCGAGCACAAGGTGTTCGACTTCAATGGCGGCGGCGTCGCGATGGGCATGTACAACCTCGACGACTCGATCATCGGGTTCGCGCGCAGCTCGTTCAACTACGGTCTCAACCGCGGTTGGCCGGTCTATCTGTCGACGAAGAACACGATCCTCAAGAAGTACGACGGTCGGTTCAAGGATCTGTTCCAGAAGGTGTTCGACGAGGAGTTCAAGGCGAAGTTCGACGCCGCGAAGATCACGTACGAGCACCGCCTGATCGACGACATGGTCGCCTCCGCGCTCAAGTGGGAAGGCGGCTTCGTCTGGGCCTGCAAGAACTACGACGGTGACGTCCAGTCCGACACCGTCGCGCAGGGCTTCGGCTCGCTCGGACTCATGACGTCCGTGCTGATGACGCCCGACGGTCACACCGTCGAGGCCGAGGCCGCGCACGGCACCGTGACGCGCCACTACCGCGAGCACCAGAAGGGCAAGCCGACCTCGACGAACCCGATCGCGTCGATCTTCGCGTGGACCCAGGGCCTCAAGTACCGCGGTCAGTTCGACTCGACGCCCGAGGTCACGCACTTCGCCGAGGCGCTCGAGAAGGTCTGCGTCGAGACCGTCGAGTCCGGCAAGATGACGAAGGACCTCGCGATCCTCGTCGGCTCGAACCAGGCCCACCTCACGACCGAGGCGTTCCTCGACGCGCTCGATCACAACCTCAAGGCCAAGCTCGGCGCCTAGCCCGATCACCGGAACAGGGCGACGAGCGCCGGGTCGTGATGAAACGCGACCACGTGCGCCGCGCCGGTTGCGGTTGCGGCGAGGACCACGACGCCATTCGGGCGCATCGTGCCGTCGTCGTCTCGGCGGTAGATCGTGGCGGCCGGTTGTCCGTTCGCGCGGGTCGCGATCATCTTCCAATCGCCGGGCGCGCCGAGGACGTAGGTCGCGAGCATGTGGATGCAGCCTGCGCGGCCGGATTGCCAGTCGCGGAACGGCGTCGCTTCGAGGGTCGCGTCGGCGCGCAGCACTTCGACCAGGAGGTCGGCATCCGATCGCTCGAAGGCAGCGATGTAGCCGGCGATCAGCTGCTGTGCGCGCGGATCACTGGGCTCGAGCAGCTCGTCGCGCAGCTGGCCGTTGTCGTCGAGTTGGGCACGTGCGCGCTGGAGGCCGCTTTTCACCGCCGCGACCGTCGAGTCCAGCAGCTCGGCCGTCTCGTCCGCGGAGAATGCAGCGATTTCGCGCAGGATGAAGATCGCGCGCTGGCGGGCGGGGAACAGCTGGAGGCTCGCGATCAGCGCGAGGCGGAGCGACTCGCGAGCGATCAGCGTCGAGATCGGATCTTCGGCAATCCAAGCGTCCGGCAGCGGCTCGACCCACGCCACATCGTCGACGCGCTCGGTCGGCGGGCGGTCCGCATCGCAGGCGGGCCTCAGTCCCGACGGCAGCACCCGGCGAGGCCTCGACTCCAGCGCTGTCAGGCACACGTTCGTCGCGATCCGATACAGCCACGAGCGGATCGAGGCACGGCGTTCGAACCCGGCGTAACCGCGCCACGCGCGCAGGAGCGTCTCTTGCACCAGATCCTCGGCGTCGCTCGGCGAGCCGACCATGCGATAGCAATACGCGAGCAGCTCGCGGCGAAACCGCGCGGTCTCCGCGGTGAAGCGATCCTGGTCTTCGCTCATGCCCTCGTCACGGTAGCAGCGCTAGCTTGCCGACGGTCGCACGGTCTTCCAGCTCCGTGAGGGCGCGCGCGCCGTCTGCAAGCGCGTACGTCGTGACGCGAGCCGGCCCGACGATGCCGGCGGCGATCAGGCCGTGGAGCTCGCCAACGATCTCACCGAACAGCTGGGGCGCCGCTTGGATCAGCGTTCCCAGGTTGAAGCCGAGGATCTGGATCGGGTGCCGGTAGACGAGCTCCCAGTTGCTGACCACCGCGTCGCCGCCGGCCAGACCGAGGACCACGACCCGCCCGGTGATCCGCTTCGCTGCGGCGAGGCTCGCGGCGAACGTCGCGCCGCCGGCCGATTCCACCACGACGTCTGCGCCGCGGCCGCCGGTGAGCTCCAGCACGGCGCTCGCGAGGTCGAGCGCGCGCGAGTCCAGGACCTGATCGGCGCCTGCGGCGCGGACGGCCTCGTGTTTGGCCAGCGACGCCGCTCCGATCACGCGCGCGCCCGCGCGCTTCGCGAGCTTCACCGCGGCCTGGCCGGTCGCACCCGCCGCCGCGAGGACGAGCACGGTCTCGCCCGCCGCGACCCGGCCGAGCTTCATCGCGGCGAGCGCCGCCGGCCAGTTGACGACCAGGCCGAGCGCTTGCTCTGCCGTCCACCCCGGCGGGACCGGCATCGCCGCGGCCGCCCGCGAGACGACGTACTCCGCGAACGCACCGGGTCCCGCACACGCGACGAGCGCTCCGCGCCCCGGCTGCGCGACAGCCTCGCCGGTCGCGACGACTTCACCGACGGCCTCGAACCCGGCGATGAATGGTGGCTGCGGGTTGTCGCCGAAACTCCCGCGGCCGCGCGCGACGTCGACGAAGTTGACGCCCGCCGCGACGACCCGGATCAGGATCTCGCCGCGACCAGGGCGCGGCACCGGGGTATCGGTGACGAGCGCGAGGCCGCGCGGACCTTCGAGCGACGTCTGCTGGAGGCTGCGCATGGTGCTGGGAATGCTCATGCGCAGGTAGACCGGCGCGGTCTCCGAAAGGAATCGGTCGAAGCGCGCCACATCGATAGGTTTTGAACACGCGATCGAGGACCGAGAGCGTGCCCGCGAAGTTCGCGGGCGCGAGATCCTCGCGATGTTCGCGTGGAGCACGAGCGTCCAGACTCGTCTGCCGACGACGAACCACGCTGCCGGTGCGGCGCCTCCGCCGACGAGTGCCGCCGCGAGAACGGTCGCGGTCGCGGTGAGTGCCGCGTCGATCGGGTGAACCCGCCACGCGGTCGTCCAGTCGAGCCCGACGTCGTCGTGATGGAAGCGATGAATCCGCCAGAGCACTGGAACGCGGTGCATTGCGCGGTGGAGCGCATAGTGGAACAGCTCCGCGACGAGCCACGCGGCCAGCACGCGATCGCCGTGCAGTCCGAAACCGCGAACGAGCGCCGTTGCGATCGCGGCATCGATCGCGAGGAGACATGCGGCGAACAGCACGCGCCGCGTCGATGGACGATGCCGATCGCGAGGTCGCACTCGCTCGAGCAGCGAAAATGCGATCACCGACCAGCACACCAGCGTGATCCAGCCGATCGCGAAGCTGCGAACGAGCTCAGTAGTCATCGGCACCGAGCCCGAGTGGTCCGCGGACGAAGAGAACGATCATGTCCAGCGCGAACACGACGGTCGGTAACGCGATGCGAGGAACGTAAACCACTCGAACGTAGGCAAACGCGGGGCCGGCGGAGGCTCGTCAGTAGTCATCCGCACCCACCGCTGCGCCGACGATGTTGATGATGAAGTACAGCGCGACGAGCACCGTCGGCACCACCACGATCCACATCACGACCAATAGCAACGCGCCTTGGATCCCGTTCGTGAGGCGAGAGCTCGGCGTGGATCGACTCAAGGGGGTGGGGGCGGACGGCCGCTCCATCGGGGAATCACGCGCGACCCCGGGCATCTATTCCTCGACGCCACTTTCTCTTGTCACGCGTGGCGTGGTCGCGCGTTTTGCCGGGATGCGCCTATCCCGAGTTCTCGTTCTGGTGCTTGCTGCGTGCGGTGGCGCCAAGCCGGCTCCAGCTCCGGCGTCCGCCGCGCATTCCGCCGCGGACCTCGGTCCGCTATGCCGCGCGCACTACGCGCACGAGCAAACCTGCGCCGACGACTACTTGAGCGCGCTGATCGACCTGCGCGTCGAGCTGAACCAGCCGCCCGGCATCGCTGACGAAGTGAAGATCAAGGGCAAGCCGGCCACGCTCGAGCTCGCCCGTGCCGAGTTTCAACAGGACACGGCGCCCGCAAAGGTCGACGCGATTTGCAATGCGATGGCAACGAAGACGCCCGCCGCACAGGTCGGGCCCTTGTTCAAAGACGGCACGCACTGCGCCGAGATGACCGATTGCAAGCAGTTCGCATCGTGCGCGGTCGCGACCGAGCGGACGTATATCGCCGGTGGCGGCTGCCACACGGACGACTGCAAGGCCGAGCACTAACTCGTCTTCGGCGGATAGCCGAACAGGCGCTCGGCGCAGGCAGGGCAGAGCGAATCCATCTCGGACGTCGCCGTGAGGTACCGGACCTCGCACTCGTCGCACCGGCGATAGCGCGGCACCAGAGGCGCTTCCGCGACGGCGAGCCGATAGAACGCGTAGCCTGGGTCGGCGTGGCCGAGGAACCGGCGGCGATAGTCGTTGGCGCCTTCATCGTGCTTCAGCACGAGGCCGGCGCGATCGACGAACGCCGCGACCTGCTCCGGCAAGAGACCGAACGTCCATGGCTCGCCGAGCGCCTTCACGTTCGCGACGATCCGCGGCCCGCCGACAAAGTCCGCTGGGCGATCGAGCACGCCGCGGTGGATGTAAGTGAACACGATCGTCGAGCCGGGCGAGCGCTCGGCGATCGTGCGCAGCACCGCGAGGACGGCGTCCTCGGTCAGGTAGTTCGTGACGCCTTCCCATACGAACAGCGTCGGGATACCCGACCAACCTGCAGCGCCGAGCTTGTCGAACAGGTCATCGCGCAGGAAATCGCTGGGTACGTACACCACCGAAGACGCGGGCACGTGCTTGCGCTTCACGGCCTGGGTCGGTGCGCGATCGACCTCGAACACGCGCGCGTTCGTCAGCTCGTCGGCGAACCGGTGTGCACGGCAATCGAAGCCCGCGCCGAGCAGCACGACCTGGCGGACCGGTGCGCGCGCATCGCGCTTGCCTTCGTCGGGCATGTGGCCCTCGAGCGCATCTCTCAGGTAAGCGTCGATCGCCGCGGTGCGAGCGATCGCAGACGTTCGTGCACCGGGCGCGCGACGATCCGCATAGCGCACGAGCAAGCGCCGCAGCGCCGGCACGCGCGCGGCCTGCAACGCGAACCGTAACTCGCGCGGCAGAAACCGCACCGCAAACGGATCGCGCACGACCGGCTCGCTCTCGAGCGTCTCGAGCGCGCGATACATCGCGACATACGCCGCGGTGCGACTGACGGCCGTCACCCGGTCAGCTTACGCCGAGACGAACTCGCGGACGAGCCCACGAGATCGCGTGCGATGGTGCGATCCGAAGCGCTCGTGATCTTGTCACCGCAAGCGCAGCGTACGCGCGAGCGCGACATACGCGCTTCGGCGCGACAGCTCAGCCCAGGAAGCCGCGCGCGATGTTCATCAGCTCGGTGTTGGCAGCGACGGACTTGCCGAACGCTTCCTTCTCCTGCGCCGAGAGCTCGAACTCGTACACGGCCTCGGCGCCCTTCGCGGTGAGGCGAACGGGAACACCGACGAACGCGCCCTTGACGCCGAACTCACCGTTGAGCTCGACCGAGCAGGGCAGGATGCGGCCCTGGTTGCGGACGACGGCTTCGACCATCAGCGCCGTGCCGGCGCCCGGGGCGAGCCACGCGCTCGTGCCGATCAGGCCGGTCAGCGTCGCGCCACCCTTCTTCGTATTCTCGACGACCTCGTTGAGCTTCGCAGCGTCGAGGAACTTCGAGACCGGCACGTTGCCGATCGTCGCGGTCGACGTGATGGGCACCATGTCCTTGTCGGTGTGCGCACCGAGCACGATCGCGTGGACATCCTCGACGGACGCGCCGGTCGCGAGCGCGAGGTACGTGCGGAACCGGGCGCTGTCGAGCACGCCGGCCGAGCCGATCACGCGCTCGCGCGGGAAGCCGGTGACCTGCTTCGCGACGAACACCATCGCGTCGAGCGGGTTCGACACGACGATGAGCACGCTGTTCGGCGCGTACTTCTTGATGTCGCCGCAGATGCCTTTGACGATGCCGGCGTTGATGTTGATCAGCTCTTCGCGCGACTGACCGGGCTTGCGCGGCACGCCGGCGGTCATCACGACGACGTCGGCGTCCTGCATCGCTTCCGACTTGTCGGTGGCGATGAACGACGTGTTGTTGAAGCCCTCCCACGGGCTGCACTGCGTGAGATCGAGCGCGCGGCCCTCGGCAGGTCCTGCCTTGATATCGATGAGGACGAGGTCGCCGAGCTCTTTCTGCGCGGCCCACTGAGCGACGGCAGCACCGACGTTTCCGCCGGCACCGATGATTGCGATCTTCGGACGCTTGAGCATTTGGCGATCTCATACCGCCGCGACGGGGTGCGACGCTACTGCGACGGAGTTTTTCGTCGCACGAGTCGAACGAATCGCACTAGTTGCGAGTGAGTTTTGGGTGCACACGCCTCATCGCCGCGGTACGTGAGATCGACCCATAGGAGGCTGCTGATGAAGAGCTGGCTCGTAGCTACGGCATTGTGCGCGATCGGTGGAACGGCGTTGGCCGATGTCGATCCGCAGATCCTCGACGCGTTGAAGAAGGTCAAGGCGAAGGATTACCCGTCCGCCAACACGGTCACCGTGTTGAACGATCAGGCGGTCGTCTATCAGCTCGACGGCCAGTTCTCGAACACGCAGCACGTCGCGCGCCTCGTGCTCACGCCGACCGGCAAGACCGAGGCGGCGTCGAGCTCGCTGTACTACGCGAAGGACGCCGAGAAGATGGAAGTCCTCGCGGCGCAGGTGATCAAGCCCGACGGCAAGGTCATCCCCGTCGACGCCAAGAGCATCCAGGACGTCGAGCAATCGGGCGAAGCGAACATCTACGACCCGAACGGTCGCGCGATGAAGGTGACGTTCCCGAACCTCCAGGTCGGCGACGTCGTCGACATGACCTACAAGCTCACGCGCCTCACGCCGACGCGCATGAACTACTTCAACGACATCTTCGGCTTCCAATCGACCGAGCCGATGCTCGAGGCGAGCTACGTCGTCGACGGCCCTGCCGCGATGCCGCTGACCAGCCAGCTCTATCACGCCGAGCGCGGCGCGAAGATCGGCGAGACCAAGTCGAAGGTCGGCGATCGGATGCACTACGCGTGGAGCGTGAAGAACGCGCCGCAGGTCGTGCCGGAAGCCGCGATGGACTTCACGACCGAGATGCCGATGCTCGTCGTCACGACGGATCCGAGCTGGCAGCACTTCTCGCAGTGGTGGGCGAAGCTCACCGAGCCGCAGCTCGAGGCGACGCCGGAGATCAAGGCGAAGGTCAAAGAGCTGACCAAGGATGCGAAGACCGACGACGACAAGATCAAGGCGCTCTACGACTTCGTCGCGCAGGACATTCGCTATCGCGGCCTAGGCGTTGGCCCGCGCACCGGCTACACGCCGCGCAAGGCGGGCGAGACGTTCACGTCGCGCTGGGGCGTGTGTCGCGATGTCTCGATCCTCCTGACCTCGATGCTGCGCGAGAGCGGCGTCCAGGCGTACCCGGTGCTGACGAACGTCGGCGACCCGGTGCTGAACAAGATCGCGTACGACGGCTTCAACCACGCGATCGTCGCGCTGCCGAAGAAGGACGGCGGCTGGAGCTACATCGATCCGACCGCGAAGAACAACACGGCGCTCTTGCCCGGCTACGAAGCCGAGCAGAACACGCTGGTATCGACGCTGAAGGGCGAGACGCTGCAGTCGATCCCCGCGATCGACCCGGCCGCGAACCTCGGCCACGCGACCGCGACGACCGTGATCGCGGCGGACGGCTCGATGACGTCGAAGATCAGGCTCGAGACCAAGGGCATGTTCGACCTGATCGTGCGGTCGTCGGCGGCGATGCTGTCGAAGGACCAGCAGCAGGAGGCGCTCGAGAGCGTGCTCCACCACGCGCTGCCCGACGCGCAGCTCGTGTCGTTCGACGTGACGAGCGCGCTCGCGCTGTTCAACCCGATGGAGATCAACGTCGAGATCAAGGTGCCGAACGCGGCGCCGAAGACCGGCGACTTCCGGTTGCTGCGCTCGGTCGTGACGTCGGGTGCGCTCGGCCTCGTCGAGAACGTGATGCCGCGCCTGCTCGGCTCGGATCCGAGCCGCAAGTACGGCCTCGATGCCCACGTCACGTTCCAGTACGATCAGGACGAGACGATCACGCTGCCGGCCGACGCGAAGGTCGTCGCGCTGCCGAACGATGCGAAGGCGGCGAGCAAGTCGTCGAACCTGGTCGCGTCGTGCCAGAAGGCGGATGCGACGACGGTGAAGTGCCACCGCTCGTTCGCGTTGAAGAGCCGGTTCATCGATCCGAACCAGTACAAGGAGCTGCGCTCCGCCCTCGGCTCGATGGGCCAGGTCGCGCGCCAGCCGGTGATCCTCGCGGGAGGTAAGTCGTGAACAAGACCCTGCTGCTCTCGTTGTGTCTGTTCGCGGCCTGCAAAGGCCACGATGACAAGAAGGTCGATCCCGCGAAGACCGCCGCCGCGGATCCGTGGGCAAAGAAAGAAGCGCCGAAGGTCGACGCGTCGAAGGATCCCGACCTCGCGAAGATGACCGAGCTCGCGCAAGGCGGGCCGGGCGCGACCGAGTATCCGCAGGCCGATGCCGTGGTCGCCGTCGAGCACGACGACTTCACGCTGAAGGCCGACGGCACGATCGTCCACAAGACGAAGTCGATCGTGAAGGTGCTCGACGCGCTCCGCGCGAAGGAGAAGTTCGCCGACGTTCACCTGCCGTTCGACGGCAAGCGCCAGACGCTCACGGTCGACACCGCGCGTACCGTCAACTCCGACGGCGAAGCTCACGCGGCGTCGCCCGAGGAGATCGGCGACATCGTGCCGTCGTACCTCGCGGACGCGACGATCTACTCGGATCTGCGCGAGCGCGTCGTGTCGTTTCCGGCGGTCGACAAGGGCTCGGTGATCGAGCTCGAGACCACGCGGACGACCAAGCCCGGCCCGGATTCGCCGATGGGTGCCGAGATCATGCTCGGCCAGTGGGACCCGATCCTCGATCGCACGGTCACGATTACGGCGCCGGCCGGCACGGTTCCGAAGCTCGCGGTCGCGGGCATCGACCTCAAGCCGACCGAGAGCGACGGCGCGAACGGTCACACCTGGACGTATCACCTCGACAAGCAGCCGGATCGCCATCCCGAGCAGGGTTCGCCGAGCGATGCGGTCGTGTTGCCGCGCCTCGTCGTCGGCTTTCAACCGTCGTGGCAGAAGGTGCTCGAGCCGGTCGCCGCGCGGTTCATCGACAAGGCGGTGCCGCAGCCGCTGCCGCCCGCGATCAAGGCGGAGGCAGACAAGATCGTCGCCGGCGCGACCACTGACGTCGAGAAGGCGCAGAAGCTGTTCGCGTTCGTCGCGCACGACATTCGCAGCGTCGATGTTCCGCTCGGCGCGGCCGGTTACGAGCCGCACGCACCCGCGGATATCCTCGCGAACAAGTACGCCGACGCGCGCGACAAGGTCGGCCTGTTGCTCGCGCTCGCGAGCGCGGAAGGCATCGCCGGTCGCCCCGTGCTGGTCCGCTCGGGGAAGGTGCCGGTGATCCAGACGGTGCCGACGATCGCGCAGTTCGATCACATCGTCGCGAAGCTCAGCGTCGACAAGAAGGACGTGTGGTTGAACCCGGCCGACGAGCACGGCCAGTACGACTTCGTGCTCGCCGGTCAGGACAGCCTCGTGCTGCCGCTCGAGAAGGGCGGCTCCGAGCTCGGTCAGCGCCCGGCGATGGATCCGGCGTCGTCGGTCTCGCACGTCACGGCGAAGTACGTCTTGAACGCGAACGGCGATCTCGACGCGGTCTACAATTACGAGCTGACCGGCTGGTTCGCGGATCGCGCGAGCGGCGAGCTCCGTCCGCTGAAAGGCGAGAACCTCGACAAGTTCTTCCAGAACGCGGCCGGCGAGCTGTCGGCGTCGGCGATCGACAAGGGTCACGACGTCAGCGACACGATGTCGGTGGCGGGACCGATGTCGATCACGCACCACGTCGCGGTGCCGGGTTACTCGGCCGCACAGGGCAACTTCCGCAACTTCGAGATGCCGCCGGTCACGCTCGGCCTCGCCGATGATGTGCCGTCCGCGAGCCTGTCGAAGCGCAAGTATCCGATGTGGGTCGGCGCGCCGCGCACCGAGAAGGGCGACGTCACCGTGCAGATTCCGTCGGGCTGGAAGGTCGCGTACGTGCCCGAGAAGCTCGAGGGCAGCGCGGACGGCGTGAGCTACTCGTCGGCGTGCGAGGCGAGCGGCCAGACCGTGTCGTGCCACGACGAGATCAAGCTCGACAAGCTCGTGCTCGAGAACAAGGACTACGGCGCGTTCCACGACGCGCTCGCGAAGCTGCAGGCGTACGAGCGCCGCGTCGTGCTGTTGACTAAGGCGTGACGAAGATCGGGTTCGTCATCCCGAACGGGATGCGACCCGGATGAACCGGTTCGAGCGGTTGCGTGCCATAGGCCGCGATCACGACGAAGCCACCGGCCGCGCGGACGTTCACCGGAATCTGGCCGCGCCAGCGGATCACCGGGTTCTGGTGGTCCGCGTCGCTCGGCATGATCGGGATCGTGTCGACGGTCTGGCCATCGACGACGACCTCGATCGCGGTGACGTCGATCCAGGTCGCGGCCTGAACCGTGACGTCGACGGTTTGAGGAGACCCCGCGCCGGTCGTCGTGTCGCCGGGCTTCGCGGTGCCGAGCGCGGCGGTGACGTAGATGCCGCCGCTGACGAAGCCGTGGCCCGCGGCGAGCGTGTCGCGGACCTGATTCGCGGTGAGCGCGCGTGGATCGTCCGTGCCGAGCGCGAGGCACGTCCGCGGATAACCGACCGGCGAGCTCGCGATGCCGTGCGAGTCCGACGAGCCGACCGCGAACACCTTGCGCCCGGCGCGCAACATGCCGAGCCAGTCGTCGACGGTGCCGGTGCGGTTCGCGAGCCAGTCGGAGTCGTTGAAGATCTCGATCAGCGTGAACTTCGTATCCCAGTCGGAGACCGCGCTCGCCGTGCCGGTCGCCGGGTCGTAGCCGACGTACGGGAAGTAGTTCTTGCCCGAGTGCGGGTGGTTGATGATCACGACCGGTGCCTCGGGGCGCGCGCGCACGGTGTCGAACACGTCGGGCGGCGACAGCGTCGCGAACGGCGTGTCGGGTCGCGCAGCGGTCGGGAACGTCTGCCACTTCGGTGCGCCGTTGTTGACCTGCGTGGGATCCGGCGTCAGCGGGACGACGCCCATGTGGCCCCACACCTCGAACGACGTCATCTCGATCGAGCTGATCGTGAACGCCCACGCGGCGACGCCGAGCTGGGCGACCTCCGCGGAGAAATCGCCGACCCATTCGTGGTCGCTGCGTACGGGGATCTCGAGGCCGTCGGCGACCGCCTGCGCGACCTTCGTCAGCGAGCGATCGCCGGAGTCGTTCGACCGCCACGTGTGGATGTGGAAGTCGCCGCACTGCACGCCGGTCGTATCGACCGAGTGATCGAGCGCCGCATCGACGGTAACGGTCGCGTTCGCCGCGACGGTGACGGTTTGCTGGACGAGCTCGTACTCGTAGCCGCGCGACACGATCACGGTCCACTTGCCGGGCGGTGCGGGCAGCGTGATGTCGCCGGTGACCGCGTACTCGATGTGCAAGCGTCCGCTCGCGATCGAGTCCTCGCCGTATTGCGACGGCACGCTCGGAATCGTTTGGCCCTCGGCGGGGACAACCTGCACGCGCACGGGCACCGGCGCCGAATTCTCCGTCGCGACGACGTGGATCGAGCCGGTCGCCGGCAGCTCGATCGTACCGGTCGTGCCGCTGCCGACCGTCGTGGTGCCGAGCGCGTCGCCGCGCTTGAAGGTATCGAGGCGCACGTTCGCACCGGTCGGCACGTGCAACGTGAACGCGCCGTTCGCGTCGGTGGTCGTGCGCGTCAGATACGCATCCATTCCGGTCGTATCGATCGCGTGAACGCGCACGCCCGGCGCGGGAACACCACCGCGGGTGACCGTGCCGGTGATCTCGCGCTGCGTGTTGCCGCGCGTGCGCTCGACCGCGGCGACGACGCCGTCGAGGCCGGGGCCGCCCACCACGAGTTGTGCATGCGCGTGATCGGTCGTCGCGCACTTGCCGATCGTGAACCCCGGCGTGAACGCACCGAGGAAGCCCGAGACCGAGAGCGCGCTGCCCATCGGACCGTTGCTCGGGATGTAGCCCCAGCTCGTCGCATCGTCGTCGACGAGCGCGAGGTACGGCGCGGCCGCGAGCTGGGTGTTGAAGCCGAGCGTCGGCTGGAACGCCGGCATCCGCTCCGTGTACATGAGGGCGTGGACGATCGATTTCTCCTCGAGATCGACCGTGCGCGGCGATGCGTAGTGCATCGTGATGTCGACGTGCTCGCTGCCCGGTGCGAGCGTGTAATCGATCGCGGCGTCGATATCGGTGAGATCGTCGGGATAGACGACCGCGATCACCGACTCGAAGAACGGCAGCGGGTGGAGCTTGCCGCGCGCGCGGATGATCGCGGGATTGCCATCGCTGCCGTCGTTGAGGACCGAGACGCTGTCGGTGACGACGGTCGACCGGCCGGTGAGGATGAAGAACTCGCCGAAATTCGCGGGCTCGACGAGCGCACCGTTCTGGATCCGCGCGACGCCGACCGGGCGACCGCCCCACGGATCGTAGAGATCGCTATCGCCGACATCTTCGATCACGACCGCGATCTTGTCGTTCGCGAGCACGAAGTCGTTGTCGGCCCACGTCACGAGGCCCGAGCTCACCGCTGGCAGGTCGCTCGCGTGGATCCTTCCGGCGCGCGCTTCGGAGGCAGTCGCGTGCAGCGGATCGGGATGACCGGTCGCATCGCCGGTCGTGAACGGACCGGGCGGATTATCGCAACTCGAGCTCTTCGGTCCGTCGTCGCCACAGGCCGATGCCAATGCCGCGAGGAGCAGCAGATACCTCATCGCGCCGAGCGTAACGCTGCCGTCACCGAGTCGCGTGAAATTGCGACAACCGCGTCACGTTCAGTTTCGTCAGCCGGGCCCGATCAGGGGGTGATCGCGATCGACCACGGCTGGTCGCGGCCGGGCAGGGCGCCTTTTTGCCCCTTATCGGTGCGATCGATGCGAATCAGATCACCGCGCTTGAGCTCGATCCGTGCTGCGCCCGGCGTGCGCGGCGGGCCGTCGTCGATCCGCCATTCGAGGGGAATCCCGTCGGCGCGAACCACCGCGTTGAACGTCCCGTCGGGGCCTGTCCACCGCAGCATGTCGACGTCGTTGCGCGTGTCGAGATAGCCGCGCAGCTCCTTCGTCAGCTCGAGCGGGTTCGCATCCGCGTCGGTGCCGTTCGGCTCGACCTCGCCGCCGCTCGGATCCTCTTGGACGACCGTCACCGTGTACGCGTCGCTGACATTCTCGACCGGCAGCTTCGATCCCGGCAGCAGCGTCTGGTCGATCGAGATCACGAGCGAGCCATCGATCGACCGGCGGTGCAGCATCTCGCCTTCGCCGAGCTGTCCCTCGTCGGCGACCGCGCCGTGGAGGCCATCGCCGTCGGTGATCGCGAGGTTGATGTCGAGGTTCGGCAGGCCAGTGACCCGGACCGAGACGACGCGCTTCTCGCCCACAGGCCACGGCACGACGAACGTGTCGCGGTCGCCGGCTTCGGGCGAGTGGCGCATGCCGAGGTGGCCCGTGACGGTGAGGCCGATCTTGTTCGCGTGCGCGACGTCGTCGTTCGGCTCGCGCTCCTCGGCGAGCGGCGGGCTCGCGCGGGTGAGGAAGTATGCGGCGCCGCCGGCCGCGCCGAGAACGAGCACGGTCATCAGGCCGAGCGTGACGAACCGCGCGCGCTTGATCCCGCGCTCGAACGCATCGATGTCGGAGCGGCGGAGTCGAACATCGCTCTCGTGCTCCTCGGGCGTTACCGCGAACGCGCGCTGGACCCGCTGCGACGAGCGCGAGCCTGGTCCGGTCGCGTTGCCGACGGTGTCGCTGTAGACCTCTTCGATCCGCTCGGCGAGCTCGGCGGCCGTCTGGAACCGCGCGCTCGGATCCTTCGCGAGCGCTTTCTTGCAGATCGCATCGACCTGCGGATCGATCCCGAGCTTCGGCGCGCGCATCGACGGCGCATCGGGATCCGCGGTGAGGTGCTTCGTCAGCACGCCGACCGCGGTCGAGCCGGTGAACAGGTGCTGGCCGGTCAGCACCTCGAACATCATCGCGCCGAACGAGTAGATGTCGCTGCGCGCGTCGACGTCGTCGCCGCGGATCTGCTCGGGCGACATGAAGTACGGCGTGCCGACGATCTGCTGGCGATCGGTCGCGGTCGTCGGCGCGCGCGGCTGCTCGAGCTTCGCGAGCCCGAAGTCGAGCACCTTCGCGTAGTCGCGGCCGTTGCCGGTGCGCGTGATCAACACGTTCTCGGGTTTGAGATCGCGATGGACGATGCCGAGCTCGTGCGCCTCGGCGAGCGCGCCGCAGATCTGCGCGAGGAGTGGCGCCGCGCGCTGCCACGGCATCGGCCCGTCGCGCGAGATGATGCTGCCGAGATCGAGGCCGCGGACGTACTCCATGATGAGGTACAGCGCGCCCTGCGCCGTGCCGAAGTCGAAGACCTGGACGGTGTGCGGGTGGTGAAGCTTCGAGACCGCGGCCGCTTCGCGCTCGAACCGCTGGATCACGTCGGGATCCGCAGCGAGATCGCGATGCAGCACCTTCATCGCGGCGACCTTGCCCATCCGGAGGTGCTCGACGCGATAGACCACGCCCATCCCGCCGCGGCCGACGACCTCCATGACCTTGTAGCGACCGTCGACGATCTTGCCGAGCCACGCCTGATTCGAATCGTTGAGGCGGCGATCGACCGCGACGTCCCCGCTATCGCTGCTCGGTGCGGCGTTCGTGCGCGCGGCATCGAGCGGGCTCGCGTGGGTCATGTCGGCGCCGCACTCGCGGCAGAAGTGACAGGGGTCTGCGAACGAGCTCCGGCACCGCGGGCACACGAATTTCTGCGCCGGGGTGGAGGACACGTCGTGATGTTACCGCGCCGCGCGAGCCTCGGCATCGTCTGGCCCCGGCGTTGCCGCTCGACGGAAATCCATCGCTACGATTTGTCGATCAGCGGCTTCCAGGTCCACGTCGTGCCGTGGACCGTCAGCAGGCCCGCCGCCGGCGCGTGTGGCTCGGGCAACCTCGGCGTCGCATCGGCTGTCCCCGGGGTGACGCTCGCGCGCGTTCCATCGCGACCGCCGGATCGCGCCGCGGATGGGGCCGGCTGGGTCGGGCCGTGGACGACGAGGTCGATCGCGGGCCCGACTGCGAGCTCCGGCTCGCCGCTCGGCTCGCCGGCGTGGTCCTCGCGCGGCGCCTCCGCGAGTGCCGCGATGCGCAATCCCGGCTTCGCTGCGAGCTGTTGGTAGAGCTGGAGGACGTCGTCCGCTTCCCATGCGCAACCGTCGCCACCGGCCGCGAGGCGAAGGCTGCTGCCAGCTCCCGGCAGGAGGCCGATCGTGGCATCGGGGAGGGCGATCCAGCGGACGAGGCGGCCATCCAGCACGGGAGCGCCCTTCGCGGTGAGCGCGGTGAGTGCGGCGGTCTCGGCGGCGACCGATTCGAGATCGCCCGGCAGCGCGACGACCGGCGAGCTCGGCTTCGCGAGGACGCCGAGCGTGGCTTCGAGCTCCGGCTGGGTCGTCCCCATCCCGCCGAGCGCGACGACCAGATCGGCGTGCGCCTCGTCGAGCTTCGCGCGCAACCGGCCGAGGGCCGCGAGTGTTTTCGGATCGGCGCCGCCGGCATCTGCGATCACCGCGATCGTCAGGTCGCGATCTCTTGCATCGAGTGCGAGCGTGTTGCCGGCGAGCTTCCACGGCTTCGGCAAGGTGGCGTTCGGCTCCGGCAGATCCTCGGCGACGCACCGCCACGGCGCCTTCGTGTGATCGGCGGCGGTCAGCGCAGCCGCGAGTGCGTTCGCGAGGCGCGGTGCCGCACTCGCCGGTGGCTTCTTGCCGCCACACGCGAGAAGCGTAAGCGTAAGCGTAAACGCAAGCGTAAGCGGATCACTTGGAGCGAGCGAAGCGAGCGTTCTCGACGAACGTATGTCCCGCCGGTCGCCCTGCTCGATTCCGCTCGAATTCGACGAAGCAACGCACCGCCTGGACTTCGTCGAACGAGCGATCAGATCACGATTCCACACCACCTGAACACCCACGATCTCGCCATCGCTCGGACGTACGCTCGACGCGTTGCGTTTCGGCGCCGAGCGAAAATTCGCGGAGTCGATCGAACGCGTGGTTGACGCAACGTCTGCGGCAGAACCGCTTACGCTTACGTTTACGCCCTTACTCGCCCGCGACATGACCACCGGCGGCGCGCCACGCATCGATCACCGTCGGCGATTCGTAGTACGGCGACAGCTTCTTGTCGGGCTCGCGCGGCACGACCTCGGCGAATACCGCTTGCGCACCAGCCTTGTCACCCGAAGCGACGAGCGCCTTGCCGAGCAAGAGCCCGACATCGCCGAGGAGTGGCTCGTCGAGATATTCGAGTTGCTTGCCGACGTCCGCGAGCGCCTTCGCGACGGCTTCGTAGTCGCCTTGGAGCTCGGCGAGGTGCGCGACGGGTAGCGCGGCGGCTGCTGCTTCGTTCGCGTTCGCGTGCGCCTTGCGCCGGGTGAGTGCCTCCGGCGAAGGCGTCGGCAGCCGCTCGTCGTGAACGCGCAGGTTCATCACCGGAACGATGATCGAGTCGTTCTTCTCGATCGAATTCTTGTCGCCGAGGTTGTTGTACTGGCGCAGGAGGTCGACCTGCTTCGCGTCGCCGAAATAGAACTGCGAGATCGCGGCGAGCGACTCGGTCGTCTGCGCGACGTGGGTGACCCGGAACGGCAGCTTCAAGGCGACACCGGCCGCCGGGATGTCGGTGATCTTGAGGTTGTTGATCTGCGCGATGTATTGCGCGCGGCTCGCATCGCCGAGGTACTTCGTCGCGAGCGCCGCAAGCGTGTCGCCTTTGCTCGTCGTGATCTCGCGCGCGATCGGCACGCGGATCCGCTCGCCCGGGTTGAGCTTGCGATACGTCTTCCACTTGTTCTCGTCGACGATGAACGTCGACGTGCGTCCGTGGTCGCCGTAGAACTCGGCGGCGACGAGGTCGATGGTGTCACCCGGCTTGACCTTGTACGTGACGTAGTCCGCCTCGTCCGCCGCGGCGGCGCGCGCGATCAAGAGGGCGGCGATGACGAAGCGCTTCACGGGGCCTCCGGCTTGTGCTTGCCCGCTAGCAGCTTGCCCTGCTGCTCGAAGTCGACGCCGATCGCCGCGGGCGCCTGCACCGTGTTCGCGGTGATCTCGATCGACTTCTCGATCGGCTGATACCAGTCGTGCTCGAACCGCAGCGCGTGTTGACCCGCGAACGTCTCGATCGGCTTCGCGAACGGCGTCACGCCGACGAGCTTTCCGTCGACGAGGACGCGCGCCCACGGCTTCGCGTCGATGCGTAAGAACGCGCGGTGCTGCGCGCGATCGACGTTCGTCGGGGTCTTCGGCGTCGCACCGAGCGGCGCGACGTGGATGAGGCCGAGGAACAACAGCAACACGGTCAACGCGACGCCATGCGCGACGATGCCGGAGCGGACCATGTTGCGTGCGAGCAGGTTCGGTTGCTGCAGTGCGCCAGCACCGGCGCCGAGCGCGACGGGATTCAGGTACTGCTCGGCCTCGAGCTCGGTGATGACGCCCTGCGACTTGAGGAACAGCACCAGTCGCGCGTGGTGGTTCATCTCGACGTGCTTCGCGAGGAAGCGCTCGAGCGCCATGACCATGTGCTGCGCCGATCGCCAGCGATCGCGAGGCTGTTTCTCGAGGCAGCGGTCGATGACGTTGTTGAGCTCGCGCGGAATCTCGGGATTCACCGAGCGCGCACTCTCGTGCTTCTCGAGGCGAATCTTGTGCATCGCGGACTTCTTCTCGTCCTCGACGAATGGCTTCTTCCCAGTGACCATCTGATACAGCACGACGCCGAGCGAGAAGATGTCGCTGCGCGCGTCGAGCTTGTCGCCGAGCACTTGCTCGGGAGACATGTAGGCAGGCGTGCCGATGCCGGTGCCCGCTTCCGTGAGGTCGCCGAAGCTCGTGTCGCGGGCGATGCCGAAGTCCATGACCTTCACGCCACCGGTCCGGGCGATCATGATGTTCGCGGGCTTGATGTCGCGGTGCACGATGCCGCGGTAGTGGACGTAGTCCAGGGCGCGGGCCACCTGCATCGCCAGGATGGCGGCCACGTCGTAGGGGAGGCGGCCGCACTTCTCCAGGAGGTCGTACAGGTCGATCCCCTGCACGTACTCCATCACGATGAACATCGCGCCGCGTTCGTGGTGGAAGTCGTAAACGTGGATGATGTTTTCGTGCTGCAGGTTCGCCAGGCTTTTGGCCTCGCGCTCGAACCGCGTCACGACATTTTCCTCAGCAGCTGCGCTGGTTTTGAGCGCTTTGATCGCCACCGTCCGACCCAGCGGTTCCTGGATGGCGCGGTACACGACCGCCATCCCGCCGGAGGCGATCTCTTCAACGATTCGGCAGTTCCCAATCCGCTCGAGCATGGAAGGTCCAAGAAAGTGTAGAGTGAATCGCTAGGGACTTCGCCCAGTTATGAGACGAATCGTAGATTCGAAGATTTTTTTCGCATCGGCGTTGACGACAAGGGGGCTGCCGCGTATAAGCAGCATCCCCGACGACGAAACGCGACGGGGACGGCGCCGAAAGGCACTGGGCTTCGGTCTCTGAAAACTGGATAGCAAGTCATTCGATAGAGATGGGTTTCTGTATGTAAGAAACCATTCCACGTCGGATGCTCCCTTCCCCCCGGATGCGGAGCTATCCACCGACGTAGAGCTGGTTCAAATTTTCTATGGAGAGTTTGATCCTGGCTCAGAGCGAACGTTAGCGGCGGGCCTAACACATGCAAGTCGAGCGAGAAAGTGGCTTCGGCCATCAGTAAAGCGGCGGACGGGTGAGTAACACGTAGG
>Ga0105245_10000538_pt1 | contig 34706 bp, 26 predicted proteins | sample KBSM54metaG_FD_81523 | JGI IMG/M metagenome (GOLD analysis project Ga0105245, IMG submission 81523) | Miscanthus rhizosphere microbial communities from Kellogg Biological Station, Michigan, USA - KBS M5-4 metaG | ecosystem: Host-associated > Plants > Roots > Rhizosphere > Soil | place...
CTTCTCCGATTCGTACTCGACGTGTGCCGTCGAGATCGTGATGCCGCGAGCCTTCTCTTCCGGCGCCTTGTCGATCTGATCGAACGCCGTGAACTTCGCGAAGCCCTTCGTCGACTGGACCTTGGTGATCGCGGCGGTCAGCGTGGTCTTGCCGTGATCGACGTGGCCGATCGTACCGATGTTGACGTGAGGCTTGTTGCGGACGAATTTCTCTTTCGACATTTCCCGATGTGTCCCTTGTTGTGCGCGTTGCGGACCGAGCCCTCTCCGAGAATTGAACTCGGGACCCCTTCCTTACCAAGGAAGTGCACTGCCACTGTGCTAAGAGGGCGAACTGTTTGACTTCGAACTAACTAGCGAGCGGGCGAAGGGACTCGAACCCTCGACAACCAGCTTGGAAGGCTGGAGCTCTACCAACTGAGCTACACCCGCGTTTGTATCTAAGATCTCCTAGGTTCTATCGCTACTGGACGTTCTACTGGTCGTGGAAGAAGGTGGATTTGAACCACCGTAGGCATAAGCCGGCAGATTTACAGTCTGCTCCCTTTGGCCGCTCGGGCATTCTTCCGAAGTTCTTCGTTACCTCTAACTAGTGCTCCGAGCTGGCGGTGGGACTCGAACCCGCGACCTCCTGATTACAAGTCAGGTGCTCTACCGGTTGAGCTACGCCAGCTAAAGAAGGCACAGACGTATAAACGCACGTTTGCCACCCGTCAAGCGGGTGCGAGCAACGCCCGCGTCGCCGCTTCATTATATAGCTGCGGATCCCGGCTCCGGAGCGGCCCCAAACCTCAGTTGGGCGGCATCACGTACGAGCCGGCGTTGTCCTTCGCGAGCAAGTCCACGATCTGGACGGCCTGCTGCGCCGAGCCTTTGCTCCACGAGGTCTCGACCCCGTACGCCTTCGCGAGCTCGACGTTCATCCGGTGGCCCTCGAGCGCCTTCGCGAGGTGCTCGCGGACCCGGTCGTGGACCTCGGTGATGTACTTGTCGCGGGTCGCGGCGTCGATCCGGGCGGGGAATGGCGCCGTGACCGTGATCCGCCACAGCTCGACGAAGATCTGGGACATCTGATAGCCGGACGCGGTCGCCCAGTACGCCTGGTGGAAGCCGAGGCTCTCCTTCCATTTGTCGTAGGCCTCGACCGCGAGCACCCGCTTGTGCTCGAGGTCGGCGACGAGCGTGTCATCGGGCAGACGCACCGGCGCCTCGACAAACTTCTGATGCGCGAGCTCGCCGCGGTAGTAGGTCGCCATCGCGATGTAGTACGGGTCCTCGATGTGGGGAGCGCGCCGCCATTCGGCGACCGCGGCGTCGAGCGCGACCTGCGCTTCATTCCAGCGATGGGTCTGGATCAAGATGTAGCCGCGGCGGGCGAACACCTCGATCCGGTCCTGGTACGTCAGGTTCGAACGCTTGATGATCTCGTCCAGCGTCGCGAGTGCCTCCGGCCAGTCCTCGTGCTCGCTCTGGAGCGCGGAGATGTAGAGGTGGCCGTCGATCGACTCGCGCGCATCTGGATAGGCCTTCACGAGCTCGCGCAGCGCGGCGAGCGTGCCGGCATAGTCGCCGCGGCCATCAAGGATCGCAGCGATGTTGAACAACGAGATCGGGGCGTACTTGGACTCGGGGAACTCGGAAACGATCCGGCGATACAGCGCGATCGCGCGCTCGGTCTCCTTCGCCTTGGCCGCGTCGTTCGCCTGCTTGAAGAGATCTGCCGTCGCGACGTGCTCCGCCACGACCTCGCCGCCAACGCCGCGGGTCGACGCGGTGATCTTGATGATGTCGAGGTCGATCACCCGCGGATCCTTCGCCTCGCCATCGGCTTTGCCCGCCGGCGCTGTCTCCTTCGCGCGGGCGAGATCTGTTGCCGGCGCCTCGTGCGTCGGTTGGACCGGGATCGTCGGCGTGGCGGCACGTCCGCCACACGCGGCGAGCACGATCAGGAACAGGAACCGCATACCTAGTTATGACGTATGAACGAACCGATTGGTGTGTATCCGTAGCCGGTTGGTTTCGCTTGACTGTTCGGCTGTCACACCGCTTTGCTACATCTGAAGTCGCATGAAGGTCGCGTTCACCTACAACCTGCGGTTGACCGATGTCCGCGAGACCGAAAAAGAAGCCGAGTACGACAGTGCCGAGACCGTCAACGCGATCGCGCAAGCGCTCGAGGCGGCAGGGCACGAGGTCGAAAAGGTAGAAGTCTCGAGCCCCGCTTCGAACCTGCTGGAGCGGCTGGAGGCGATCGATCCGGACATCGTTTTCAACACCGCGGAAGGCGATCGCGGCCGCATGCGCGAAGCGTTCTACCCGGCGCTGTTCGAAGAGCTCGGCATCCCGTTCACGGGCTCCGACGCGTACACGAACGCGGTCACGCTCGACAAATGGCTGACGAAGCTGATGCTCCAGCGCGCGGGCGTCGAGACGGCGCGCGGCGTGCTCGTCACCGTCCGCAACTACGAGCAGATCACCGAGCGCGGCGCGGGCCTCGCGTTCCCCGTGATCGTGAAGCCGAACCACGAGGGCTCCTCCAAGGGCATCTACAACGGCGCGCTCGGCAGCTCCGTGATCAAGGAGCCCCGCGACCTGCCAGCCGCACTGAAGAGCGCGCTCCGCGCATATCCCGATGGCGTGCTCGTCGAGGAGTACATCGACGGCAGCGATGTCGCGGTCGGCTTCATCGAGGGCGTCGGCCACGACGACGGCCTGCTCACCCCGGTCGAGCTCGTCTACGCCGAGACCGAGGCGCGCGAGCGGTTTCACATCTACGACTACCGGCTGAAGAACGTCGAGCCGGCGAAGGTCGCCTATCGCTGCCCGGCGAACCTGCCGCGCGATGTCGCCGCGCGGTTGCGCCAGATCTCGCACGAGGTGCTCCGCACGATCGGCCTGCGCGACATGGCGCGGATGGACTTCCGGGTCACGCCGGAGGGCCGGATCTATCTGCTCGAGGTCAATGCCCTGCCCGCCCTCAACCAGGCGTCATCGCTGTTCGCGGCGACCGCGCAGGTCGGCCTGACGTATCAGTCGACGATCCAGCAGATCCTGAACGCGGCGGCGCTGCGCGCGGGGCTCGCGACCGCGTCGCAGCTCAACATCACGCGCGCGCGCAAGGTCCAGCCGATCCGCGTCGGCTTCACCTACAACGTCAAGCGCGAGAAGAACGGCGACGACGAAGCCGAGTGGGATCCGCCGGAGACCATCATCGCGATCGCGAACGCGCTCGCGCGCCAGGGCCACATCGTCGTCCACCTCGAGGCGACCGCGGACTTGCCGCGCGTGCTCGCGGAAGCCGATGTCGATCTGATCTTCAACATCGCGGAAGGCGTCGAAGGCCGCAACCGCGAGGCGCAAGTGCCCGCGCTGTGCGAGCTGCTCGGCATCCCGTACACCGGCTCGGACTCGGCGACGCTCGCGATCGCGCTCGACAAGGCGCTCGGCAAGAAGGTGCTGCTCCAGCACGACATCCTGACGCCGAAGTTCCACGTGATGGAATCGCACCGCGAGCGCGTTCCGTCCGACATGAAGTACCCGTTGATCGTGAAGCCGAACGCCGAGGGCTCGAGCAAGGGCATCGGCTCGACGTCGGTCGTCGACAACGAGGAGCAGCTTCGCGACAAGGTCAAGGAGCTGATCGAGCGCTACCGCCAGCCCGCGCTCGTCGAGGAGTACATCACCGGCCGCGAGTTCACGGTCGGCCTTCTCGGTGACAAGCGCCCGCGCGTGCTGCCGCCGATGGAGATCAAGTTCAAGGAGAACGAGAACAGCTCCCGGCCGGTCTACGACTACGCGGTCAAGCAGGAGTGGGAGAAGTACGTCTATTACGAGTGCCCCGCGAAGCTGACCGAGGCCGAGCAGAAGGCGATGGAGAAGATCGCGCGCGCCACGTTCTGGGCGCTCGATTGCCGCGATGTCGCGCGCGTCGACATGCGGATGGATGACGAGGGCCGGATCTACGTGCTCGAGGTCAATCCCCTGCCCGGCCTGACGCCGGACTACTCCGACCTCGTGCTGATCGCGAAGGCGTGCGGCATGGAGTACGACCAGCTGATCGCCGAGATCATGACCGGCGGCCTCCGCCGGATGCGCGAGAAGCGCCGCGAGGAGCGCGAGCTCGAGCGCGAGAAGGAAGCGGCGAAGGGTGCCGCGGTCGCGGCGCAGGCAGAGAAGGATAAGGAGAAGGCCAAGCGCGCGGCGAAGCTCGCCGAGGTGAAGGCCGACAAGGCCGCGGCCAGCAACGCGGGCAACGGCAACGGTAACGGCAACGGCAACGGCAACGGCCACGCGAACGGCGACGGCGAGCCCGCGACGCCCGTGCGCGTCAAGCGCGAGCGCTCGGAGCCGACGGTCGCTGCAAACGGCGACAAGCACGAGCGCGCGAAGTCGGATCCCGGGATCGAGCCATCCGGTCCGAACCCGACCGCGAACTGAAGCTCGGAGCTGACGTCGCTGCGAAACAGCGACAACCACGAGCGCGCGGCGTCGGGCCGGCAGCGAGCCGTCGGTTCCGACCCGCGAACGTTTGGTGTGCGCGAAGCCTGGTGCTTCGCGAACGCCTCCTGCTTCGCTAGCGCCTAGTGCTTCGCCAGCGACGCCTTCACCTGCTTCTCGGCGGTGGCGAATGCATCGTCGAGCTCCTTTGCGAGCTTCTCGCCGATCGCGCGCTGGGCGACTGGGAAGAACTCGTTCTCTTCTCGGGTCGCGTGCTCGACGACATCCGCGGCGAGCGCGTCGAGCTTCGCAGCCCAATTCGCGGTACCGGGGCTCATCGCATCGATCGCGAGGATCTGCTTTTCGAGCGCATCCGCCTCGCGTTGGTGCTCCGCACAGATCGCCTTCAGCTCGGGGAACTGGGCCAGCCGTGGGTAAACCGCACGGAGCTCGCCTTTCTCGTGAGGCACGAGCGCGTCTCGCAGCTTCGGCCACAGCGTCGCAGCCTTCTCCGCGTCGGATCGAATCCGCTCGAACAGCTCCTTCGCCTCCGCGTGTTCCTTCGCGAGCGTGCGAAACACTCCCACGAGGCCATCGCGACCCGCTTCCATGCCGTGTTTCATGCCTTTCGCCTTCGCGGCGATCGTATCGATGGGATTTGCCATGATCCGCAGTGCTTCAAGCGACGTGCCGGCGCCGTGCCGGCTTCTCGTACGAGCGAACCCGACGCGAGCTAGCTGCGGTCGCGCACCATCATCGCGGTCGCATCGACGAAGCCGAGCGCCGCGTAGAACGCCGCCGACTCGCTGCGCGTGTGGAGGACGAACTTGATGCCGTCGCGGTCATCCATCAGGCGCGCGAGTAGTGCGCGACCGATCCCGCGCCGGCGATAGTCGGGGTCGACCATCACCGAGCTCAGGTAGGCGGTCGCGACGCCGTCGCTGATCGCGCGAGCGAAGCCGACGAGGCGATCACCAACGTGCGCGTGAACGATCCAGCGCGTGCCGGCGAGCTGGCGGCCGAGGACCTCGCTCGACTGGGCCGAGAACGCACATCGCGCGCGGAGTGCGACGAGCGCATCGAGATCGACATCCGGACCCTCGCGCAGCTCGATCACCGCGCTCGGCTCGAGGCGATCGATCAGCGTATCGAGATAGGTGGCGCGCCAGCCGAGGGCGAGCTCGGGCTCGTGGAGCACCGTCGCGAGCTGGAGCGCCGCGTGTGCCGCATGTCTCGCGGCGCCGAGCTCGCCGGCGACCTCGTGACACCTCGCGAGCCCGTCCTGGCAGCGCAGGAGCGCGCGCCGAGCGACCGCCAGCGCCGCTGGATCGGTGGTGGCGAGCTGGCGGAGGGCCATCGGATAGGCGGCGCGAAGCTGGTTGTAGGCGGCGGCGTAGTCGTGACGGTCCAGGCGCGCTTCCGCGTCTTCGAGCCGCCGATCGAGCGTCACGCGCGCACGATCGTTCAGGTCGCGACGCTTGTCGAGATGGCGGTGGTCCGAGCCGGCTGCGGATCGAGGGCGGGTGGGCCCTCGGCTGTGACGCACGGATCGGGAGTCCGTCAGCGGAACAACCCCGAACCGCTCGCACGTGCAGCACCAGATCCGTATCCGGAGCCGGCTCGGTCACCAAAAACTGCGCGCTCCACCGCGGGTGCTTGGCCGCCAAACCAGCGGCACGACCGAGCGCTGCGAACGCATGAAACTGGCCTTTCCCTGATGAGAACGCTGGGCCGGGCGAATCTTCCCGAACTTCTTCCCGGCAACTTCCGCGGAACAGGCCGCCACTCCCGGCCGGGATCGGCGAGCTATGCTCAGCCGGCATGAAGGTCGCGACCCGGATCACCGTGGCCACCGCCGTGGTCGTGCTGATCGCGACGTCGATCTATGCCGCGTTCGACCTGCGAGCGCGGACCGCGGAGCGCCGTGTGACGCTCGAGCGCGAGGCCAAGGCAGTCGCGAGCACGCTACGCGCGACATTCGAGGTCAACGCGAGCGCGTTTCGCGCCCCGAGCGACGCGATGCTCGAGATCATGTCGGCCCGGACCGGCGGCTGGCACGTCACCGTGCTCCCGCGCGAGCGCGCGCTCGATCCCTCGCCCGGACCGAACGCCTCGGCCGCACAGCTCAAGCTGCTGCAGGTCATGACGGAGCTGCCGACACTCTGCGATACCAGCCCGACCGCGTGCGCGAACACGCGCGCTGGCCCGTTCGGCACCATCTACTTCTATGCCCTGCCGCTACGCGTTCGGACCGGCGCGGATACGACGACCATCGTCGGAATGCTCGAGATCAGCCGTTCTGCAGAGGGCTTGTCGGTCACGGGCGATGACCTACTCGGTGCGATCGGCCTCGTCGCGCTGATCGTCGCGCTCACGACCGTGTTCGTCGGCCTCGTCGCGAGCCGGTTCGTCAGCCGGCCGATCACGAAGCTGTTGTCCGGCATCGACGACGTCGCGAAAGGCGACCTGTCCCACGTGCTCCTGTCCGAGCGCGACGACGAGATCGGTCAGATCGCGACGCGGTTCAACGACATGACGTTCTCGCTCCGCGAGTCGCGCAACGAGACCCAGCACCAGAACGAGGCGAAGCTCGCGCTCGAACAGCGGCTCGGCCAGACCGAGAAGCTCGCCACGCTCGGCCAGCTCGCCGCCGAGATCGCGCACGAGGTCGGCACGCCGCTGAACGTGATCGCGGGCCGCGCGCGGTCGATCCAGAAGAAGTCGCGCGACCACGAGGCAGTCGAGAAGAACGCCGAGATCGTCGCCGAGCAGACGGCGCGGATCACCCGGATCATCCAGCGCCTCCTCGACTTCACCCGCCGCAAGGTCGGCACGACCGGCAAACAAGAGGTCAACGTCAACGAGCTGTCGCTGATGACGATGGAGCTGCTCGCCGCCCAGTTCTCGAGCGCGAAGGTCAAGACGCGGCTCGACCGCGCCGAGGGCCTACCGCGCGTCGCCGGCGATCAGGATCGCTTGCAGCAGGTCATGATCAACCTGTTGCTCAACGCCGTGCAGGCGATGCCCGACGGTGGTGCGCTCGCGGTCGAGACCGCGCTCGTCCGCCGCACCCGCCCCGGTCTCGAGGATGGTGCCGAGCAACGGTTCGTGTCGTTCGCAGTGCTCGACACCGGCATCGGCGTCCCCGAGGACATCCGCGACAAGATCTTCGATCCGTTCTACACGACGAAGGAAGGCCAAGGCGGCACCGGGCTCGGCCTCGCCGTGTGCTCCGGCATCGTCAAGGAGCACGACGGCTGGATCGACATCGAGTCGAACACGAACGGCGGCACGATCTTCCGCGTGTTCTTACCCGCGTGAGTCAGTCGACGTCTTCCATGATCACCCGGCCGCCGCCGTAGCCGTAGCCGCCGTACTCGCCCGCCGCGCCGGCGAGCTTCGTCACCTCGGCCTCGGTACCCGGATCGAGCTCGGAGCCACGGCTGCGCAACTGCATCGCGGCCGCCGCGCGTGCGTTCGCATTCGCGTTCGGGTCGTTCACGATCTGGGTCAGCGTCGTATCGACCTCCGGACCGCCGTTGTACGACGACGAGATCGCCGTCTGCGCGACGCTCGGATCGGGGTCGCGCATCAGCGCCGCGAGCTGCTGGCTCGCCGCCGGATCGTCGAGCTGTGCGAGCCCCGAGATCGCAGCGACCCGTTGCTCCGGTTTGCCGCTGCGCGACGCATCGAGCAGCGCCGACTGCGCGCGCTCGGAACCGACCTGGCCGAGCGCCATCAGCGCGCTCTGCGCGACGCTCGCATCGCCGTCCTTCGCCATCCGGATCAGCGTGTCCATCGACTTGTCGTCGGGGTTCTGCGCGAGCGAGTTGACCGCCGCCATCCGGACTTGCGGCTCCTTCGAGTCGAGCGCCCGGCTGATCAGCTGCTTCGCCTCGGGCGTGCCGAGGTTGTTGAGCGCGTAGACCGCCTGCGCCGCCGCGTTCGGATCCTTGCCGGTGAGCAGCTCCTGGGCGATCCGCATCCCCTCGGGCGCGCCGGCGTTGACCATCTGGTTCATCACCTGCGCCTTGATCTCCGGGTTCGACTGCGCGGCCGACATCAGCGCCGACTTCACGGTGTCGGTCATCCCGGTGTTGCCGAGCGTCATCGCCGCGGTCTGCGCGAGCTCCTTGTCCTTGCCGGTCAGTGCTGCGAGCAGCGCGGTCCGCGCGTCTTCCGTGTTGATCCGGCCGAGCACGCCGGCCGCGTACTGCGCCTCATCGCGGCGACCGGAGAACAGCGAGTCCGCGAGCATCTGGCTGACGGACGCGTCGCCGGGATGCGCGCGCGCGACGAGCTCGAGCGACTGGACGCGCGACATGCCGTGGGTCTTGCCCGCGATATCGACGAGCGCGGCGAGGGCGGCCGGCGTGCCGGAGTCGGCGAGCATTCGCATCGCGTCGTTCTTCTCGGCCCGCGAGCCCTTGTTCGCGAGATCGATCGCGAGCGCGACCGCATCGGGGTTGCCCGACTTGACCAGCCGCGGCAGCGCGGACCGCTTGTCGGCGCTCGTGCCCTGCTTGACGACGCTGATCAGCGCCTGCTCGACATCCTCGCCCTGCATCTGCTGGAGTTGATCGAGCGCGCCGGTCAGCTGTGCGCGGTCCGACAGCGCCGTCTCGATCAGCAGCTCGCGGGCCTGCGCACCGCCGAGGTTCGCGAGCGTCGACGCCGCGGCCATCGCCGCTTGGCGATCGCCGGTCTTTAGAATGTCGCCGAGCATCGCGATCGCCTTGTCGCCGCCGACCTCGCCGAGCGCGGTCACCGCCGCGAACCGGGTCTGGCGCGAGCCCGCGAGCGCCGCTTCCTTCAGCACCGGCAGCGCATCCTCGCCGGCGTGCGACAGCGCCGCGAGCGCCGCCGACACGACCTCGGGATCGCCGGTGCGGACGAGCGTCGACAGCTTGCCGAGCATCTCCTCGTCGATCGTGTCGATGCCGGCGAGCGCCGCCGCCGCGATCCGACTATCCGGCGAATCGACGAGCGTGCGCAGCGCCGCGACCGCAGCCGGCGAGCGCGCGTTGCCGAGCGCGTAGACCGCGGCGTTCGAGGTCTGGACGTCGCCGCCGGCGTTGACGAGCGCGATCAACTTCGCGACCGCGCTGTCGGTGCCCATCGCGCCGAGCGCCGCGATCGCGGTGGTCTGCGCCGGATCGCCGGGCTTGCCCGCGATCGCGAGCAGCGTCGACTCGGCCTTCGCGCTCTGGGTCGCGCCGAGTGCGGAGAGCGCCGCGTTGCGGACCATCGGCCGCTCGTCGCTCGTCGTCGCGATCACGACATCGATCGCGTGCTGCGTGCCGATCTGACCGAACGCGCCGAGCACCGCCTCGGGCACGCCCTTGCGCGGGTCGGTAAGCAGCGCCTGGAGGTTGTCGACCGCGTCGTCATCGCCGACCGCGCCGAGCTTCTCGCACAGGAGCTGGATATCGTGGACCGAGCGCGCCGCGAGGATTCGATCGACGAGGTCGTGTTGCGACACGCCGATCGCCTCCGGGGCGACGTGGATCGGCCTGCGCAGAGCGAACGGCACCGTGCCCGAGCGCTGGCCGGTGACCACCGCGGCGGGCTCGTTGCGAGCGGCGCCACGGTGGCTGACCCAGCCGTACCCGGCAATCGCGGCGAACAGCGCACAGGACAGTTTCCAGCGGGTCAGAGTGGTCACGCGAGCTCCTTCATTGCTCTGTGTCCAACGAACGCCGCCGGGTAACGATCCATTCGAAATCGACCGGGAATTTCGAGCTGGATGAGAGCGTTAGCTGAGACAGATCTTTCGGGATCGAGCCGCTAAACCGAGCCCGGTCGCACACAATGCGCGCCGAGTCCGGGTGTAGGTTTCGGCGCTATGGAACACAGGTGGCACTTCTTCCGGGCCGGCGGCGTGGACCAGGTCTCCTTGCGCGACGGCAAGGACCTGATGGCGATCGCGGGTCTCGACCAGAAGTTGTGGGTCGCACTCGCGATGCCGACCAAAGGCGTCGATCTCGACCCGAACACGCTCGATCTGATCGATACCGACAAGGATGGGCGGATCCGGGTCCACGACATCCAGCGCGAGGTCGAGTTCATCGGCGCCACGTTCAAGGATCCCGACGACGTCCTGAAGAGCGCCGACGAGGTCGAGCTCTCGGACCTCAAGGACGACAAGGTCGTCGCCGCCGCGAAGCGAATGCTGAAAGACCTCGGCAAGGCCGACGCGAAGCTGATCACGGTCGCCGATGCCGACGCGATCCAGAAGGCGTTCGCCGACACCAAGCTGAACGGCGACGGCATCGTGACCGCCGCCTCGACGGACGACGCCGAGCTCGCGAAGCTCATCGAGGATGCGATCGCCGCCGTCGGTGGCGTGACCGATCGCAGCGGCAAGCCCGGCATCGATCAGGCGAAGGCCGACGCCGTGATGGCGGCGATCGACGAGCGCGCCGCGTGGCTCGCGAAGGGCAAGGCCGACGGCCTGCTCCCGCTGAAGGATGCGACCGGCGCCGCCGCGGCGGCGTTCGCCGCGGTCAAGACCAAGCTCGACGACTACTTCACGCGCTGCCGGGTTGCCGCGTACGACGCGAAGAGCGCCGCGACGCTGAACCCGCAGGACGCCGAGCTCGCGCAGCTGTCGCAGCAAGTCCTCAACGCCGGCACCGGCGACCTCGCGAAGCTGCCGCTCGCGAACGTCACGCCCGCCGCACGCTTGCCGCTCCAGGCCGGCCTCAATCCGGCGTGGTCGGAGAAGATCGCCGCGTTCGTCGAACAGGTCGTGAAGCCGCTCGTCGGGGCGCGCGACATGCTCACGCCTGCCGACCTCGAGACGATCCAGACCAAGCTCGCGCCCTACGAGGCGTGGCGCGGATCGGAGCCGGCGAGCACGGTCGGCAAGCTCGACGACGCGTGGATCGAGAAGCTCGCGCAACCCGAGCTCCGCGCCAAGCTCGCGAAGCTGATCGCCGACGACGCCGCACTGACCGGCGAGTACGACCAGATCAACGCCGTGATCAAGGCCGTGCGGTTCCAGCGCGACTTCGGCCGGCTCGCCCGCAACTTCATCAACTTCTCCGACTTCTACGGCAAGCAGGATGGCGTGTTCCAGGCGGGTACGCTGTACCTCGACGCGCGCGCGCTCCACCTCTGCGTGCCGGTGATCGACGCCGCGAAGCACGCGGCGCTCGCCTCGAGCTCGGACGCGTACCTCGCGTACTGCGACTGCACGCGCGACGGCAAGACGATGCAGATCGCCGCCGCGATCACGAACGGCGATCAGGAGAACATCTTCGTCGGCCGCAACGGCGTGTTCTACGACCGCCAGCACCAGGGTTGGGACGCGACCGTGACGAAGGTGATCAGCAATCCGATCAGCATTCGCCAGGCGTTCTGGTCGCCGTACAAGGCGCTCGTCAAAGCGATCGAGGACAACGTCACCAAGCGCGCCGCCGCCGCGAACGCCGATTCGATGGGCAAGATGGAGGCCGCCGGCGGCGATATCGCGACCGTCGACAAGCAGGCCGGCAAGGAGCTCGTCGCCGAGGCGACGCCCCCACCGCCCGCACCTCCCGCTCCGCCGGCGGAGCCGAAGAAGATCGATCTCGGCACCGTCGCGGCGATCGGTGTTGCCCTCGGCGGCATCAGCGCCCTGTTCGGCGCACTGTTGACGATGCTGTTCGGCCTCGGGCTCTGGCTTCCGATCGGCATCTTCGGCTTGATGATGGTGATCAGCGGTCCGGCGATGCTGCTCGCGTGGCTCAAGCTGCGCCGCCGCAACCTCGGCCCGATCCTCGACGCGAACGGTTGGGCCGTGAACAGCCGCGCGAAGATCAACGTGTCGTTCGGCGCGGCGATGACCGAGCTCGCGAAGCTGCCGCCGGGATCGCAGCGCTCGCTCGACGATCCGTTCGCCGACAAGAAGACGCCGTGGAAGCGCTGGGTGTTCCTGCTCGTCATCCTCGCGCTCGCGGGCGCGTGGTACGTCGGCAAGCTCGACAAGTATCTCCCCGACGTCGTCACGACCCGCAGCGTCCTCGGCGACGAAGCGCCGGTCGTGAAGGCCGAGAAGGCGAAGGAAAAGGCCGAAGCCGATGCGGCTGCCGCGAAGGCAAAAGCCGAAGCCGAGGCAGCGGCGAAGGCCGCTGCGGCACCGAAGAAGTAGCCGAATCATCCCCGGATCGCGGCGCGCTCGCAAGCACAGCGTGCGCTGCCGCTACGTTCATTTCGAGATCCGCACGCGAGGCAACTTCGTCGATTGACGGTTGCGACGAGACGCTTAAGACTCAACTCACATGCTGACCGCGGAACAAACCACCGAGTTGAAGACCCGGCTCCAGGCGGAATTCACTCGCCTCGCTGCCCACGCCCACAGCGGGCTCGAGTTCACGATGGACCGCGACCGCGATCGGGTCGGCCGTGACTCGATGGACGAAGCGACGGAGGAGGAGATCTACTCCACCCAGCTCCGCCAGCACGACCGGGAAGCCGGCCTGATCGTCAAGATCCAGGAGGCCATGCGCCGGCTGGAATCGGGCGAGATCGACGAATGCGAGGACTGCAGCGAGCCTATTGGCTTCAAGCGCCTCCTGGCCCGGCCGGTCACCACGCTCTGTTTCGAGTGCAAGAACGCTCGAGAGCAGGTCGAGGCTGACCACGTTTCGGTCGCCGAGTAGTAGCTACCAGTAACTTTTGGTACTATTTGCGCGTCGGGGATGCGCGACCGCTATACGATCACCGAGCGACTCGACCACGGTGGTATGGCCGAGGTGTTCCGCGGCGTGGCGGAGTCGATGGAGGGTTTCAAGAAGGCCGTCGCTATCAAGCGCATCCTTCCGAACCTGACCAAGAACCAGAAGTTCGTCTCGATGTTCCTCGACGAGGCGCGGCTGTCGCTGTTCCTCCAGCACGCGAACATCGTCCAGGTCTTCGACATCTCGAAGACGCCCGACAACGCGTACTTCCTGGTCATGGAGTACGTCGACGGGTGCAACCTGAAGACGCTGATCGAGCGCTCCAAGCAGAAGAACAAGCGGATCGACCTCGCCCACTCGATCTACATCATGACCGAGTGCTGCAAGGCGCTGAACTACGCGCACTTCCTCGAGCACCCGGAGACGAACGAGCCCCTCGGCATCGTCCACCGCGATATCTCCCCGCCGAACATCCTCCTGTCGAAGAACGGCGAGATCAAGCTCGTGGACTTCGGCCTGGCGAAGGCAAACACCCAGATCGAGTCGACCGACCAGGGCGTGGTGAAGGGCAAGTTCAGCTATCTCTCGCCGGAGGCGGCGAGCGGGCTCGAGGTCGACCACCGCGCCGACGTGTTCGCGGTCGGCATCATCCTGTGGGAGATGTTCACGAGCCGCCGGCTGTTCTACGGCGAGTCGGACTACCAGACGGTCGAGCTCGTCCGCCAGGCTCGCGTCCCATCGATCGCCGCGCTCAACCCCGAGGTCGAGCCCGAGCTCGAGGCCGTCGTCCGCAAGGCGCTCGCGCGCGATCCGAACGACCGCTACCAGAACGCGAACGACCTCGGCGACGCGCTGACCCAGTATCTGTTCTCGCACCGGATGAAGGTGACGGCCCGCGACATCGCGAACCTCGTGCGCGACGCGCAGGTCGAGATGATGCGCAAGCGCTCGGCCGAGCCGAAGGAGTCGCTGATCGACGCGCTGATCAACGACGAGATGAACAAGATGACCTCGCTCGTCGAGGGTGAAGAGGCCGGCGCCGAGGGCTCGGGCGCCGAGGGTGCCACCAGCCTCGATCCGAGCTCGTTCGTCGACACCGCGGGGTGGGCTGGCGAGATGGGCCTCCAGTCGTCTGGCCAGGCGCCGGCGCCGGCGAAGAAGCAGACGAAGCCGCCGGCGAACAAGCCGCGCGTCACCGGCGTCCCGCACACACCCTCCCCCGGCGGTGGCGAGGTCGAATCGCTCGAGCAGATGCTCGAGCCCGATCGCACCGGCATGCACGGCAAGAAGGCCGATCGGCCGACCCCGTGGCTGTTGATCATCATCGTGATGGTCGTGCTCGCAGCCGGCGCTGCGATCGCGGTCATCCTGGCGATGAAGTAAGCACACGTACTCGTGTCACGTGCACGTGCACGTGCACGTGCACGTGCACGACCGGCGTCGGTTGGCGGTTTAGTGCTCGACGCCGCGCTGACGCTCCCGCAGCCCAGCTTGGCGACGACCGTACGTACGTGACGTCACCACGCTGCGTGGGCCGTCGATGTTCGAGGTTCGTAACGACGCGCGCAGCGTGGATAGGCGACGACCATCGGCGCTGATCACGTCGCCGGGACGATTCCGGCGTTCGCGAGTCCCGTGGGTCGGACGAGCACGAGCACGTGCACGTGCCACGAGTACGAGTACGAGCTTACTTCTTCAGCTTCTTCAACGCTGCCAGGTCCTCGGTCCCCGGAGCCAGCACATCGAGCTTCTCGATCGCCTGGGCGAGCGTGGCCTGATCGTTGTTCTTCGCGGCGAGCTTGCCGAGGACGTTCCACGCGCGCGGATAGTCCGGGTTGAACTTCACCGCGGTCTTCGCAGCCTCGAACGCGGCGACCTTGTTCTTGTTGACGTCGGAGAGGAACAGGTACGCGTCGTAGATCGACGGGTCGTCGCTCAGCACCATGTTGAGGTCGTCCATCGCTTCGGGGTCGTGCGACTTGTTGTACGCGACGACCGCGAGACCGTAGTTGGCCTGCGCGATCCGGCGCGGCGCGGCCTTCATCGTGCGGAGCTGCTCGCGCGCGCTGCGATACGGAACCTCGGCATCGTTCGGGTTGCCGCCGAGCAGCAGCTTGCCTGTGACGATCAGCGCCTCGGGCTGGCCCTTCAGGCGCTCGGGCGCGAGCTTCTTGAGCTTGTCGGCGAGGCCCGACGCGTTCTCGGTCGTCGTCGCGGCGTCGGCGGCGAGCAGGAACGTCTCGGCATCGGAGCCGCAGCCCTCGAGCGCGCTGCCGAGCTCGGTGATCGCGGCCTTGACGTCGCCGCGGCGCAGATGGAGCCGGCCGCGCTCGCGCTGGAGCTGCCACTTCGGCACGTTCGCCATCGTGTCGGCCATCGCGAGGAGCGAAGCCGCGCCCGCGTGATCGCCCGCGAGCATGCGCGCGCGGGCCGTCTCGAGCACGAGCTGTGCGGTCGGGTGCTCGCCGGCTTCCTTGAGCAGCGCGTCGAGCGTGTCGCGGCCACCGAGCGGATCGCGATCCTCGATCATGATGAGGCCGCTCTCGAGCCGCGCCTCGAAGTTGCCGGTCTGGCTCGCCCCTGCGTACGCCTTGCGCGCCGCCGCGAAGTCGCCGAGGTCGTGATAGACGCGCGCGAGCTCGAGCTGAGCGCGTGCGACATCGGGGCCCGGCGCGCCGTTGACGATCGCCTCGAGATTCGTCTTCGCGGTATCGCGCGTCGTCGGGTCGCGACGGAGGATCGCGGCGTTCGCGGTCACGACCGCCGGTGAAGCGCTGCGATCGGCGATCTCGGTGAGCTGCTTGTGCGCCGCTTCCGGATCGCCCGCGGCGAGCTCGACCCATGCGCGGCCGACGATCGCGGACTCGAGCTTCGGCGCGAGCTTCTGGGCAGCCTCGAGGTCGGCACGCGCACCCTCGATATCGCCGGCCTCGAGCTTCGCCTCGCCGCGCACCGCGAGCGCGTCGGGCTCTTTCGCGATATCGGAGACTTCTTTCAGCACGGCGAGCGCGTCGTTGCCGCGGCCCTGTGCGAGGTCGATCCGCGCGAGCGAGACCCGCAGCCGCGTGCTCTTCGCGAACGGCGTCAGGCCATCGGTCGCGAACCGGCGGGCGTGCGAGAGCTGACCGATCCGGTACAGGCTCTCGACCGCTTGTTCGGTGAAGCGTTGGTCGTCAATACCGACGTCGCCGGCGGCCTTGATATCGGCGCGCGCCGCGTTCTGGTCGTTGCGCGCGAAGTCGAGCTCCGCGAGCGATAGGAAGCCAAAGCCGATCTGCGCCTGCGACACGCCCGACTTCTTCGGATCGCCGACGACCTTCGCGAGCAGCGCACGGACATCGCCCGCAGCCTTCGCGTCCGTCGTCGCCTTGCCGCTACGCGCGACGACGAGTGCGCGCTCGATCGCCGCGCTCGGCTGGTCGGCAGCCGCGGCGAACGCGCGATCGAGCGACGCCATCGCATCGGGCCAGTTGCTCGCCGCGGCGTACGCGCGCGCGAGGCCGACCGTGTAGAGCGGGCGCGGATCCTTGTCGACCGCGACCTTGCCCTTCTTGATCGCATCGGCGAGGTCACCCGCGGCGAGCGCGACCTGACTCGCGACGTAGTTCGCGCCGCCGTCGTTCGGCGCATCCGACAGCGCCGCATCGGCCGCGAGGCGCGCGGCCTTCGGATCGCTCTGGGCGAGCGCGAGGTATGCCGCCGCGATGTTCGCGTCGACGCCGGTCTTGTCGGCGAGCGCGTCGACCGTGACCTTCGCGTCGTTGAGGCCGTCGTCGAACTCGAACGCGATCATCGCGCGCGCCCGGGCGAGCGCGACCTGGTTCTCGTGGGTGCCGCTGGCCTGGACGATCCGCGACAGCTCGTCCCGCGCGGCCGACCAGCCGACGTACGTGTCGCTCTTCGCGAGCTCCATCGCGTGCGAGCGCGCGACGGCGACCTGCTTCTTCAAGCGAATCGCGCGGATCTGAAACCCGGCGAACACGCCGCCGCCGATCACGACGATCCCGACGAGGATCCACATCGCGATTTGCCACTTCGAGCGGGTCTTGCGCACGCCGGTCCGCTTGATCGCGGGCGTGCTCTGCGGGCCCGGATCGATCATCTGCGCCGACGGATGTTCCACCGGCATGCCCGCGAGCATCGCCTGGAGGTTCGGGTCCATCGCGACCGGCCGCATCGTCGGTTCCTGCGCCGCGGCGAGCGAGCGCGGATCGGGCGCCTGCGGCATCGGCGCGCCCCAGTTGGGCGCCGGCTGCGGCGGTGTGAATGCGTTCGGCGGCGGCGGCTGCGCGGCCGCGATCATCGTCTGGCGCTGCGCGATCGGCGTGTGTGCCGGCGCGGGTGCGGGCGGCAAGATCGGGCCGCCGAGCGAAGGCGGCACGAGCGTCTGCTGGAACGCGGACGGCGGCGGGTAGCCGTTTTGCGGAGCCATCGGGGGCGGGGGGTGCATCGCGGCGACGGTCGGCAGTGCGGCGGCGAGCGGACCGCGCGGCGCTTGCGGTACGGGCGGCAGCGGCACCGGCGGAGCGGGATGCATCGAGTGCGGCTGACCGGCGAGCGCCTGCGCGAGCGGCGGCGGCGGACCGATATCGATCGGGCCGGAAGGCATCTGGACCGCGTTGCGCACGGCGGTGCCGCCCGGCTTGCGAACGCCCGGGCCTTGCCGCGTGGTGCCCTCGATCAAGCCACCGACGGCAGGCGCCGACGGGCGCGATGCGGTCTCGTCGACCTCGAGGACGTCACTGTCGTCGTCGATCGCGAGGTTCATCGTCGGCGTGCGCTTCTCGGGCCGACGCTTGTCGTTTGGCTTCGGCTTCTGATCCTTCAGCGACTTCACGACCGCGCCTCGCTGCGCGGGCTTCGGCGCGGGCGTGGCCGCCGGCGGTGCCGCGAGGTCGTCGAAATCGAGATCATCGTCGAGCTCGACCCCATCGCGCTCGGGGTCGACTTCGACGGTACCCGACTTGTCGCCGACCGCGAGCACCAGCGGCGACGGGGTTGGATCGCGATGGAGGAGGCCCGGACCGGGAGTCTTCGGCTTCGCCGCTTGCATCCCGCTCGACGTCCGCCGCGGCGCGCCGGGCGACGACAGCGATGTCGGCTTGGTGAAGCTCTCCGACGAGCTGTCGGGGTCCGGAGTCTCGGCGCTACCGTCGCCGCTCGCGTGATTCGGATAGTGCTTGGTATCGCCGGTACCGACGAACGCGACCGCCGACGATCGCGCTGCGGGGCCGCGCGAGTCCGCGAGCAGTTGCTGGATCCGCGGATCGTTCGGCGCGAGGCGCTGCGCCTCGGCGAGCGCCTCGGCGGCGGCCTGGTTGTCGCCCTTCTTGAGCAACGCCTCGGCCTTTAACGCGTGCGCCGGCACCGCGGTGTGGTCGAGCTCGAGCGCGACGCGCATCTCGGCGAGCACCTCGTCGTAGCGCTTCAGCGCGAGCAGCGCGGAGCCCAACACGACGCGGCCTTCCACCGTCGTCGGCCGGCCGAGCAAGCCCAGCCGGCAGACCTTGACGGCCTCTTGAAACTGACCCGCGGCGACCAGAGCCTGGCCGCGGCTAACGAAGTCGCTTTGCGACACTGCCTTGGCGGAATGTTACGTCATTCCGGCCACTCTCGCGAATCCTAGTCGGTACCACCCTCGGGTCGGGGTTTCTCGGGGGCGGGCTTCGCGGCATCCGACATCAGGGGCTCGGGAAGGCCCGGCATTTCGGTGCCTTTGAGCCGCGCCTCGTCGACCATCATCCAGTCCTTGCCGCGTTTCTCCCAGGTCTGGACCGCGTGGGTCTCGTGCACGACGCCCTCGCGGTCGCTGTACCACTCCATCTTGATGTGGACCTTGGCCTCGCGCTCTTCCTTCTGCGCGACATCCACGACGTCGTACTGGGTGATCTTGAGGTCCTTCGCGCGGTCGTCGTTGTCCTCGACGAACTGCGAGCGCTGCTTCGCCGGAATGCTCTTCGCGGCGACATCGAACCGGCCCCAGCGGACGCCGTCGTTGAACGTCCGGATCGAATCGACGAGCGTGTCGCCGGCGCGCGGTGCGGCGCCACAAGCTGCGAGCATCGAGATCAACGCGAGTCGCTTCATGCTTCACCTCCGGGCGCGCGCTTCCTGCGCACCGCTTTGATGGCCTCGAGATCGCGCGTACCGAGCTCGCGCGTGACGACCAAAATGACGAGGAACACGACCGCGACCATCGCGGCCACCACGAGTGCCATCAGCTTGCCGTGAACCGGCACGAACCGGCCGACCGCGATCGCGACCGCACCAGCGACGAGGATCCGGACGAGGCTGACGAGCGGCAAGAACGCGCCGAGCTTGCGCTTCACGACGAAGCCCGTGATCACCGCGCCGACGATCATCGCGGCACCGGTGACGCCTGCCGCGACCTCGATGACGTGGCCCGAGTCGAGCGCCATCGGGATCGCGATGAAGTTCGCGATCGCCGCGAGCGCGAGCGTGATGCCGGCGGTGATCTGCGCGTAGAGCGTGAACCCTGCCCCGTTCAGGATCGTGCCCGCGATCGCGAACACCGAGAACGCGACGTTGCCGAGCGCGAGGAGCGCGAGCGCGGGGCCGCCGATCGCGGCGTAGTCCGGCGCGTAGACGATGCCGAGCACGGCCGTCGGGTTCGCGGCCATCGCGACCGCGATCGCGGCAGCGAAGATCAGCGAGTAGCGCACCGTGACCTCGATGTAGCGGCGGGTCGTGTCCTTGTCGTCGGTGAACGTCGAGCGCGACACCAGCGGGAACACGACGAACGTCGCCGCGATGATCGCCTGGTACGACAGCCGCGCGAGGTTCTGGACGGCGGCGTAGTAGCCGACCTGGACGTCGGCGAGCTGCGAAGCCTCGGGGTGATAGCCGGCGGTCGCCTTCGCCCACGGCACGACATGATCGAGCGACGCCGCGTACTGCGCCGCGTGCGACTCGTAGTAGCTCGTCGCGTGGAACTTGAGGATCCACGTGTCGACGAACATCACCATGTTGAACAGCGCGAGGTAGATCGCGATGTGGAGGAAGAACGTGAGCATCGGCTTGACGGGTAGCCGATCCTGTTTCGCGATCTTGCCAGGCAAGCCGACGCCGATCACCGAGATCACGAGGATGAGACCGACGGCGACGACCCAACCGCCCATCACACCGACGACACCGAGCCCGAGCATCGCCATGCCGATCAGGCCGATCGAGCGCAGCGTCGCGAACGTGATGTCGAAGCCGGCCTGCTTGTGGAACTGGTGCATGCCGTTCGCAGTGCCGACAAACACCGTGTAGAACGCGTTGCCGCCGAGGATCAGGCCACCGAGCGCGACGGGCGCGACCTTCGACGCATCGCTGAACACCCAACCGATCGCCGGCGCGGCCGCGATGTAGAGGATCGCGAGCGGCAAGCCCATCACGAGGTGCATGCGCAGACCCGCGTTCTGGACACGGCGCGCCTTGTCGGGCTCTTGCGCCGAGAACCGCGAGACCGACTGGATCGTGCCGGTGTTGAGCACGTTGTTAACGGGCGACACCAGCGAGTTGACGAAGCTGTAGCTACCCCACGCCGCGTGGTTCAACAGGCCCGGCAGTCGGAACACGACGACCAGGCCCGCGACCATGAAGTAGAACTTCGCGAACGCGATGTAGAGGACACCGCGCCCGGCGGTCGTCCCACCAGCAGGGCCAGTCGGCTTCGGCGGATCTTCTGCCACGGGGTTCTCACGCGTAACACGCGAGATCCACAGGGGCAACTAACGAGCGGCGTGGGTCAGTGCGCCCAGTTTTCCGCGAAGATCGGCACCGCGCAGGCGGTGTACGCGGTGCAGTCGGCGTTCGCGTTGCAGCTCGTTGCCTTCTGGCGCTTCTCGTCCGTCGCGACCTGGGCGAGCTTCGGCGAGCTGCACATCTGCTCGATGTTCGCGTCCGAAGAATCGGTCGACCACTCCTGCTTCGCCTGGGCGATCACGCCGTCGCGATCCTTCGCGACCTCGGCCTTGATGCCTTCGGGCTTGTCGGCCGCCGCGCGTGCGTCGACGAGCGCCGGGATGTACTGGTCGGTGCACGTGCGAGCGTGCGTGACGAACGCGACGCACAGGTCGTGATCGGCAGACGCGTTCGACGCCTGCATCTTCTGCGACGTGGTCGCGGGGGCGGGTTTGGCCTCGGCGCCTTCACAGGCGGCGAGCGCGGACAGAGCGAGCAATGAACCGAGGACGAGATAGCGCGACATGAAATCTCCTTACTCTTTGGGCATCCGCCGTACGCCGAATGCGACGAGGATCCAGGCCAGGGTGATCAGGGAAAAGCCGAGCGTGACGGGGGCCATCGCTTCGTTGAAGCCCCACAGCAAATTATTGACGAGATCCTTCTGGAGCTCGGGGATCGACGAGACCTTGCGGCCGACGGTCGCGAGATCGGTGACCGTGCCAGCGAGCGACGCGAACACGGTCGCGGTCGTCAGCGTCCGGACCAACGACAAGCCGTGCGGACTCGCGTTGCGCGCGAACTTCACGGCGGTCACGAGCATCGGAATCGCGACCGCGAGGATCACGAACATCATCCAGCCACCGGCGATGAAGAAGTCGACCATTGCGAGATGAAACGCCGTAACCGGGCAGGCGTGACAGGAAAATTTGCGTGTCACGCGGCGGGGAGTCGTACGTTGTACCCGCGTGGAAGCGCTGTCCCCCGAGGCCGACTGGGTTGCGGGGTTGCGGCGTGGCGAAACCGGGGCGTTCGATGCAGTGTTTGCCGCCTACCGTCGCCGGATCTACGCTTACCTCGTGCGCATGACGCGGCGCCGCGACGTCGCGGAAGACCTCCTCCAGGAGACGTTCCTGCGGCTCGCGCAGCACGCGAAGCGCCTCGCGGAAGACACCAGGCTCGGTGCGTGGCTGTTCACGGTCGCGCATCGCTTGGTCCAGAGCTGGGGCCGGGCGCAGGGCGTGCGCGCCGCACTCGCCGGTGATCTACCGGCGCAAGAGCCGGCCGGCACCGAGCGGTCGCCGCTCGAAGCGCTCGCCGATACTCAGACCCAGCTCGCGCTCGAGCGCGCGTTCGCCGCGCTGCCTCCGGCGTACCGCGAGGTCGCACTACTCGTCGGCATCGAAGGACTCCAACCGATCGAGGTCGCCGAGATCCTCGGCGTCCGCCCCGACGCGATTCGCCAGCGCCTCGCGCGAGCGCGCGCACAGCTCTCCGAACATCTGGGAGATCACCGATGACGGACAAGCCCGACAAGGACGATGACGCGATGAAGCTCGCCGACCTCGCGCGCGGTCTGCCGCGCACCGATCTCGATCCCGCTTCGGCGGAACGCATCGTCGCGATCGCGCGGCGCGATGTCGGTCTCGGCCGACCCAAGCGCGCCGTGATCGAGGCCGTGCTCGTCGCGATCCTCGTGCTCGCGACACTCGTCTGGGTGGCCCTCAAGATCGGCGAGATGCTGTAGTATCGCGCGCCGATGTGGCGCGCTGCGGTTGTTGTCGGACTAATGGCGCACGCCGCGTTGGCGTGCCCGCCGTCCGACGCCAAGACCAAGCAGCTCGAGATCGCACGCGGCGCTCCGAAGGTCGATGGCGTGCTCGACGATCCGGTGTGGCAGACCGCGTGCTTCATCACCGACTTCGAGCAGAAGAGCCCGAACTTCGGCGCGAAGCCGACCCACCCGATCAAGGTCGCCGTCGCGATCGAGGGCGAGACGCTCTACGTCGCCGCGCGGATGTGGTCGGAAGGTCCCACCGATATCGACGACGCGCTGACCGAGCGCGACATCACCGATCAAGCCGAGCGCTTCATCGTGTCGATCGATCCATCGCACACCCGGCGGATCGCGTACTCGTTCGCGGTCACCGCAGCCGGCGTGCGCGCCGACTGGATCCACGTCGACGATCAGGAGGGCAACCGCGATCCGTCGTGGGATCCGGTGTGGATCGCGCGCACCGCGATCCTCGCCGACGGTTGGTCGGCCGAGATGGCGATTCCGCTGACCCAGGTCCGGCTGCCGAGCACGCCAGCGAAGAGCTGGGGCATCAACTTCGATTGGTACCTGCCGCGCCGCAACGAGGACGTGTTCTGGCGCCCGGTGCCGAAGGACAAGTCGGCGTGGGCGAGCTACTTCGGCGAGCTCGTCGGCTTGCCGCCGATCCATCCGCACGTCTCGCTCGAGCTCCTCCCCTACGTCGCCGCGCGCGGCACCATCGATGAAGTCACGCCTGCGCCCCCGGCGCATCGCTGGCTCGCCGGGTTCGAAGCCGGGCTCGACGCGAAGCTGCGCCCCCTGCCCGGCCTCGTGATCAACGCGACGGTGAACCCCGACTTCGGCCAGGTCGAGGCCGATCCGGCGTTCGTGAACCTCACCGCGTACGAGGTCACGCTGCCGGAGAAGCGGCCGTTCTTCGTCGAGAACAACAACCTCTTCCATAACTACGAAGCGAACTACTTCTATAGCCGGCGGATCGGCGGGCTACCGACGCGCCTCCCCGACTACGACGCGATCGATCTGCCGCAACAAGTCCGGATCCTCGGCGCGGCTGCCGCCGGCGGGTACGTCGAGGCGAACACGCAGATCGCGGCGCTCGCGGCGGTGACCGACGAGACCTCGGCCGCGGCGATCGTCAACGGTCGGCGCGAGGACCTCACGATCTCGCCGCTCACGTTGTGGGGCGCGAGCCGGGTCGAGCACCAGCTCGGCAAGGCATCGGTGGTCAGCTTCACCGGTACGCTCGTCGAGCGCGCGCTCGGCGGCACCGGCCTCGATCAGCTGCTGAACCAGACCGCCGGGTTCACGATGCTCGATGCGATCCTGCGTACCGATGACGGCGAGTGGGAGCTGTTCCCGTGGTTCGGGACGTCGGGCGTGTTCGGTACCGCCGCGTCGATCACGACGATCGAAGAGACGTCGACGCACTACTACCAGCGCCCCGATCAGACCTACCTCCACCTCGACAGCGACGCGCACAGCCTGCTCGGCTGGAACGCCGGCACGTACATCACGAAGCGCTCGGGGATGTACAACGGCAACGTCGGCCTCGGCATCGAGTCGCCGGGCTTCGAGATCAACGACATCGGCGTGCTGCACGAGGCCGACGGCATCGATCTCCAGACCGAGCTCGATCGCAACGTCACCGAACCGACGAAGACGCTCTACTCGTGGGGCACCGGCATCTTCGCCGAGCAGGAGTGGACGTTCGGCGGCAATCGCCGGCCGGCGGCGCTCAACTATCACGCGAACGCGGTGCTGCCGAACCTGTGGGGCGCCGCGGTCGGGCTCAACGGCTACACGCCCGGCGACGTTCCGGACCTCACGCGCGGTGGACCGCTGATGCGGGTCGGCTGGGCCGAGAAGTACATCCTCGACGTGTTCTCGCCGTACGGGCGCGCGAACCAGATCGATGTCACCGCGCAGCTGATGCACAGCGAGCAGCTCGACAACGGCGTGCAGGTCACGGTCACCGCCGCGACGCGCGTCGTCCCCGAGCTCCGGCTCGATGTCGTGCCGAGCCTCACGATCATCGAGAACCATCGCCAGTACCTCGATACGGTGAGCGACCCGACCGCGACCGACACGTTCGGCGCGCGCTACATCTTCGGGCATCTCCACCGGCGCGAGGCCGCGGTCCAGCTCCGCGCGACTCTCGCGCTATCGCCGGATCTCGTGATCACCGTGTTCGCGCAGCCGTTCGTGTCGGTCGGCAAGTACGACCAGATCGGCGAGCTCGCACAGGCCGGCACCGATCAGGTTCGCTGGTACGACGTCGCGGTCCACGATCCCGCGTACCGGACGATCGTCGATCGCGGCACGGCATTTTCGATCGCGGAGCCCGACTACACCGTCGCGTCGCTGCGCTCGACGGCCGTGATGCGCTGGGAGTTCCGTCCCGGCTCGACGCTGTACATCGCGTGGCAGCAGGATCGCGGTGGCGCGGCGGCGCCGATGTCGCAACCCCTGCACTCGGCGCTCAAAGGTCCGTTCGATCAGAGCGCGATCCACACGCTCGCGATCAAGCTCAGCTACTGGTTCGGCTGAGTTGTGGTTTGTGTGGTTCGACGATCGTTCGCAAGTCGGTTCCGACGATAGTTCGCGCTGCGACGATCGTTCCCTCGATCGTTCGCACGATGGTTGCCGGCTCGACCCGACGCTACTCGCCCAATTCCGGGTCGACGGTGGCGACCAGGTTCACGTCGCCGTCGCCGTCAAGGTTCACGACCACGACTACGATTTCGGCCGCGTCACCATCAGGTGCGCCTGCTTGTTCATGTCGACGTAGCCGAACCGGAATGGGATCGACCGGCGGCGCTGCTTCGCCCACAGATCGAGCATGTCCTGCTCCATCGGGTTGTCGCGGACGCTCTCGATGAACGCGCCGTCGTAGCCGCCGAACGTCTCCTGCACCATGTGCGCCTTCTGCGCGAACTTCGGCGGGATGCCGGTCGAGTCCGACAGCATCCACGCGAGGTGATCGAGGATGTAGTCGCGCGTCCGCTTGAAGTCGCCGCGCCACAGCAAGTAGCTCGCGCCCTTCACGAGGATCACGACCTGCCCCTTCTTCTCGAGGTGGCGCAACAGCTGCGGGTGGAGCTTCAGGTAGTCGTCGCTGAGGTTCCAGCCGATGTGACGGTGCACCCGGATCTGGGTGTCGCCGGGCTTCTTGTACTGGATCTCGACGTTCGAGAACGCGGTCGAGAAGTTCGGCGAGTGCCAGTCGTGCTTGAGCGACTTCGGCGCGTGCGCGAGCGCTTCCTTGTCGGCCGCTTCGATCTCGGCGGCGTCGAGGTAGTGAATCTCGCCGGCATCGTCGAGCGTGAAGTAGCGCATCGCCACCGGTTCGAAGCCGCCGGCGACGAGGCCGAGCATGAACGAGCTGACCTGACCGGGCAGATCGTTCTGCTGCTGGTTCGAGAGATTTTCGCTCGTGTTCGAGCCGACCGAGATCAGGCCACCGATCTCGGCGCGCAAAGCTCCGAGGCTGCGCTCGAGCTCGTTCGGGGTGAGCTTGCCGATCCGGCGCGGATCGCCGGCCAGCTCGAGCGAGACCGTCGTGATCTCGGTCGCATCGGGGAACGCGACGATCGCCGAGAGCAAGTCGCCGCCGCCGAACGGATAGACGACGGTCTTCGGCAGGTTCGCGGGCTCGATCTTCGCGAAGAACGGAGCGCCCTTCACGAAATAGAGAGCGCGGAACTTGTCGAGCTTGTCGTTCACCAGCTTGCAGTGGCGATCGACGATCTTCTGGATCTTGTCGTCGACAGCATCGCTGCCACCGCACGCCGCGATCCGGAACAGCAGCTTCGCATCGCCGATGAAGTCCTGGCCCTGTGCTGCAGGTTTCGGGGTATCCGCATGTGCGACACCCGCCGCGACCAGCAACGTACAGAGCGCGAGCTTCATTGGGCGCTTAACGCGCGGAGAGGGTGAAAAATTCACGACGCATCCGCGATCGAGCCTTCGTACATCTTGTCGAGCATCGCCGCGTACTTCTTCTCGACGACCTTGCGCTTGACCTTGAGGCTCGGGGTCAGCTCGCCCTCGTCGACGGTGAGATCCTTCGGAATGATCGAGAACTGCTTCACGGTCTCGTACTTCGCGAGCGACTTGTTGACCTCGTCGAAGTACGGCGCGAGGAGCTCGTGGACGTCCTTCGATTTCACGAGCTCGTCGTAGCTCTTGTTGCCGAGGCCCTTGTCGCGCGCCCACTTCATCAGCGCTTCTTCGTCGAGCGTGACGAGCGCGGTGACGAAGTTGCGCTTGTCGCCGTGGATGATCACCTGCGACAGATACGGGCACGTCGCCTTGAGCTTGCCCTCGATGTGCTGCGGCGCGATGTACTTGCCACCCGAGGTCTTGATCAAGTCCTTCTTGCGATCGGTGATCCGGAGGAAGCCCTTCGCATCGACCTCGCCGATATCGCCGGTGCGCAACCAGCCGTCGGGCGTGAGCGCCTCGGTCGTCGCGTCGAGGAGGTTGTGATAGCCCTGCATCACGCCGGGGCTCTTGATCAGGATCTCGCCGTCCTCGGGCGCGAGCTTCACGTCGGTGCCGGGCATCGGCATGCCGACCGAGCCAAACGCGTACTTCGTCGGGCGATTGACGAAGCTCGCGGCGCTCGTCTCGGTCAGGCCGTAGCCCTCGAGGATCAGGATGCCGCACGCGTGGAAGAACTCGGCGATCTCGCGCGACAGCGGCGCCGAGCCCGAGATGAAGTAGCGGACGCGGCCGCCGAACGTCTGCTTGATCTTGTCGAACACGAGCCGGTCGGCGAGCTTCAGCTTGAGCGCGAGCAGGCCGCTCGGCTCCTTGCCCTGCTGGCGGAGCTTCGAGCCCTCTTTGCCGACCTCGACGGCCCACGCGAAGATCTTCTGCTTGAGCGGGCTGCCCTGCTTCGACTTCTCGATGATCCGGTTGTAGACCTTCTCGAAGATCCGCGGCACCGCTGCCATCAGCGTCGGCCGCACCACGGCGAGGTTGTCGACGAGCTTCGGGATCCGACCGTCGACGGCGGTGACCGAGCCCGACGCGATGTGGCCGGCGAGCAGCACCTTGCCGAACGAGTGCGACATCGGCAGCCAGAGGTATTGCACGTCGCTGTCGGTCCACAGGTGGATCGCCTGCATCGCGTCGGCGCAATACGCCCAGCAATCGTGCAGGAGGCGCACGCCCTTCGGCTTGCCGGTCGTGCCCGACGTGTAGATCAACGTCGCGAGGTGGCTCGCCTGGATGCCCGCGACGAGATCGTCGACCGCGCGCGGATCCTTCGCGAGGATCTCGGCGCCCTTCGCCTCGAGATCCGCGAGCGTTACCACCCAGTCGCCATCGCGCTTGTCGGGAGCGCCGTCGAGCAAGATCACCTTCGCGAGCGTCGGCATCTCGGCCTTGTGCGCGCGCAGCTTGTCGACCTGCTTGCCGTCCTCGGCGAACACGTACTTGGTCTCGGAGTCGTGGAGGATGAACGCGCACTCTTCCGCGGTCGACGACGGATACACCGTCGTGGTCGCGCCGCCGGCCGACAGGATGCCGAGGTCGGCGAGCAGCCACTCGAGCCGCGTGTTGCACAGGATGCCGACGCGCTCCTCGCGATGGAGGCCGAGTGCGACGAGGCCCGCCGCGATCGCTTTGACCCGCTCGCCGGCCTGGCGCCATGTCATCGAGCGCCAGTTGTCGCCGACCGGAAAGCGAAATGCCTCGCGGTCCGGCGTGTCGTGGACGCGCTTCGCGAACATCTGCGCGATCGAGGTGGTCTTGCGGGTCATACGCTCGGGAGCAGTCGACTCGGGCATCGAGGCGACTATGCCGCAATTCGGCCGCGGAGAGGACGAGCGAAGCCGGGTCTGGGTGGCCCGAAGGACAGTCGCCAAGACCTGCCGCGCCGGGAGACCCGCGATTTCGCGAACAGCGGGATGACCCGAGGCCGGAACGTACGAGCGCTGGCTCAGAATCGCGCACGTGAGATACCCTCCCGTCGTGGCCACGGCGACGGAATGGCTCGACAGCCTCGCGGCCGTCTGGAAGGCCGAACGTGGCGCCGCGCGCGCGCGGATCGCGATGGAGCGAAGCGGCCGGCCGCTCGCGGAGCGAGTCGCGCTCGGTATCGCCCTCGCCCACCTGCGGATCGTCGACGAGTCGTCGGCGTATGGCGACCGCGTGCGCGTGCGCGTCGCCGTCCCCGAGGCGACCGACCTCGATAACATCCGGCTCGCACCCGGTGACCCGATCCGACTGTGGGCGGAACACCCCGACGAGCCCGGCGCCGTGCGCGGCGTGTACGAGCGGCGCGAGGAGCAGAGCTTGTGGCTGATGCTCGATCGCGCCGTCGACGAGGTCGATCGCGAATACGCACTCGATCCGGAAGCGCCGGAGGTCACGTTCGATCGCGGCGATGCGGCGATCGCGCGCGCGAAAGCAGCGCTCAACAACTCGGACCTCGCGCGGTTTCGCGAGGTCGCGGCACTCGCACGTGCCCCGCGACCACTCGCTGCGAGGACGTGGACGCCGCTCGACACCGCGCTCGACGACCGCCAGCGCGCCGCGGTCGATGGAGCCTTGCGCAGCGGCGATATCGCGCTCGTGTGGGGGCCGCCCGGCACGGGCAAGACTCGCACGCTCGTCGAGGTCGTCCGCCAGCGCGTGCTGCGCGGCGAGCGCGTGCTGTGCTGCGCGCCTTCGAACACCGCCGTCGACAACCTCGGGATCCGGCTCGCCGAGACGGGCCTGCGCGCGGTTCGGCTCGGCCATCCGGCGCGCGTGTCGCCGGCGCTCGTCGCCCTGACGCTCGACGCACAGGTCGAGCGCGATGGTGCGTTCGATCTCGCGCGCGAGTGGCGCGATCGAGCGCGCGCGATCCGCAAGACCGCGATGGCCGTGCAAGCCCAAGGCAGGACGACGCGCGGCTCGCGCGAAGATGTCGCCGCGGCGCGCGCCGAGGGCCGTCGGCTGTGGAGCGAAGCGCGCTCGCTCGATCGCGATGCCGCGAGAGAGGTCGCGAATGCCGAGCGCGCGATCGTCGCGCGCGCCGAGGTCGTGCTCGCCACGTGTGTCGGCGCGGATCATCCGATCCTCGGCGAGACCGAGTTCGATTGCGTCGTCCTCGACGAGGCCACTCAGGCGCCGGATCCATTGCTGCTTGTCGCGCTCGGCCGCGCAAAGGTCGCGGTGCTCGCCGGTGATCCGCACCAGCTCGGCCCGGTCGTCGTCGGCGGGCCGCACGCCGAGGCGGTCCTCGGGACGACGATCTTCGAGCGGATGGTCGCCGACGAGCTCGCGCGCGGCGGCGATGTCGTGATGCTCGAGCAGCAGCACCGGATGAACGTCGAGATCATGACGTTCCCGTCGCGCTCGATGTACGACGGCCGGTTGATCGCAGCACCCGAGGTCGCGCATCAGACGCTCGCGGATCTCGACGTGGTTCCGGATCCCGCGCGCGGCAAGCCCGTGTGGTTGATCGACACGGCGGGCAAAGACTGGCTCGAGCAGCGCACCGACTTCGAGCCCGGAGGCTCGCTCAACAACCTGCCGACGTTTCACGTCGATCCGAGCACGTTCAACTCCGGCAACGCGGAGCGAGTCGCGGCGGAAGCTCGCCGCCTGCTATCCCGCGGGGTCGCCGCGACCGACCTCGCGATCATCGCGGCGTACTCGGCCCAAGCGCGCCGGCTCCGCGATCTACTGCGCGAGGAGCGCGCCGCCGGCCTCGAGATCGGCACGGTCGACGGCTTCCAGGGCCGCGAGAAAGAGGCGGTGATCGTCGATCTCGTGCGGTCGAATGACTCGGGTGAGCTCGGCTTCCTCACGAACACGCGGCGAATGAACGTCGCCCTCACCCGCGCGAAGCGGTTCCTGCTCGTCGTCGCGGATTCCGCGACGCTCGGCAACCATCCGTACTACGCCCAGTTTCTCGCCTACATCGATGAGATCGACGCGCACGGCAGCGCGTGGAGCGACGAGGCTGAGCCCTTGCGTTAACCCGGCGAATTTGCGATCCCTTCGGCCAATGCGGTTCACCGGACTCTTGTTCTCGATCGTGCTCTCTGGCGCGCTCCTCGGCTGCGCCAAGCCCAACGACACGGCGACGCTCCACGACGAAGTCGTCGCGATCAACAACTACTACCAGCCCGCGGTCGAAGCGCTCGGCAAGCGTGGTGCTGCCATCGTCGAGCGCGGTGGCAAGCTCGGCGTCGCGATGCCGGGTGGCGAGATCGCGAGCCGCGCGATCTCGATGGCGGGCCAGCAGCTCGCCGAGCTCCGCAACCTGACGGCGCCGGGCACCGACGGCAAGTCGATGCTGGTCAAGCAGGCCGACGCCGCCGCGAAGGACGGCAAGGACGAAGAGCTCGCCAAGCTCGGCGACGAGGCGCAGAAGAAGCTCGAGACCGGTACGCGCACGATCGCCCAGGAGCTCAACGTCGCCGAGAACTGGCTGCTCCGCGCCGAGGACATGAAGGCGGCGGCTGCGAAGACTCCTGCTGCTACCCCGACCGACACGGCCGCGCCTGCTCCCGAAGCCGCGTCAGGCTCCGCCGCGCAGCCGTAGTTCCATAACAGAGCTATGCTCGGGATATGAGGATCCCGGGTCGGCCCAAGGTCATCCTTCGCAATTGCCGCGAGTACGATCCGGCGGCGATTCGCCGGATCATTCGCGAGGGCCTCGAAGAGCTCGGCCTACAGCCGCATGGCCGCACGCTCGTCAAGCCGAACCTGGTCGCCGCAGGTCCACTGTTCCCGTACGCGTTCACGCGTCCCGAGTTCGGCGAAGGCGTGCTGCGCGCGCTGCAAGACGCCGGTGGCGACAAGATCACCGAGCTCGCCGCCGGCGAACGCTGCGGCATCACCGTGCCGAGTCGCGTCGCGTTCCGCGAGTCGGGATGGGACGCGATGCTGTCGCGCACCGGCATCAAGAAATATCACTTCGAAGAAGAGCAGCAGGTCGAGATTCCGCTCACGCACCCGAACCGGTTGCGCGACTACCTGTTCACGCCCGAGCCGATCGCGCGCGCCGACTTCTTCGTGAACACGCCGAAGTTCAAGGCGCACCCGTGGACGACGGTGACGTTCTCGCTGAAGAACTACATCGGCATCCAGGACGATCGCCATCGCCTGATCGATCACGATCACAAGCTCAACGAGAAGATCGCGGACCTCCAGCACATCATCCAGCCACAGTTCATCGCGATCGACGGCATCACCGCCGGCGAAGGCCGGATGCTCACGCCGACGCCGTTCGACCTCGGCCTGATCGTGATGGGCAACAGCCAGGTCGCGTTCGACGCGGTCTGCTGCGCGATCATCGGCCTCAACGCGAACACCGTCGATCACATCCGGCTCTCCGCGGAGCACGGGTTCGGCACGACGAACCTCGCGAACATCGAGATCAGCGGCGACGTCACACTCGAAGAAGCAAAAGCGCGCGCGAAGGGCTTCAAGGTCGGCCTGATCCGGGTCGAGAAGTACTTCGAGGGCACCCACATCTCGGCGTATGCCGGCCCGCCGCCGGAGCCCGAGCACGGCGATTACTGCTGGGGCGGCTGCCCCGGCGCGATCGAAGAAGCGATCGAGATCCTCCGCGTGTTCGACAAGCAGACCGACGAGCGAATGCCGCACATGCACGTCGTGTTCGGCAACTACGACGGCGAGATTCCGGCGAAGCCCGGCGAGCGCGTCGTGTTCATCGGCGACTGCGCCGAGTGGAAGGGCGAGCTTCACGGCAAGCAGGTCGAGATCCCGAACATCTACAAGGATCGCTCGACGAAGGAGCCGCACGACGCGCAGCACGAGGACATCTTCAAGAAGCTCGCGAGCGCGCAGGGCAAGCTGAAGGGCGACGTGATCCGACTCGAGGGTTGCCCGGTGTCCGTCGCCGAGCAGGTGCTCGCGCTCGTCACGATCGGCAAGCTGAAGAATCCGTATTACGATCCGAAGAACATGGTGCAGTTCGGCCGCGCGTATTTCGGCTGGAAGGGGCGCGTCGCGCTCAACCGGCTGTCCGGCAAGCGCTATCAACAGAACGGCAGCTTCAACGAACGCGGTGAAGCTGCCCCCGACCTGGAGGGCACGTCGTGATCGGACCCGGTTGGCTTCCATCTCGTCCCATCAGCCGCTTGAAGAAGCGCACGCTCGCGTACGTGCGAGTCCGGCGTCGCCGAACGAAACCGCGCGGTCCTCGTACCGAGCGCGCGCGGACCGCGCCCGACGAGCAGACCGTGATCTTCCAGGCCGGTCCCGTCGAGTTCCCGACCGCGACGCTCGTGCCGCACGACAGCGGCGCGTTCGCTCATGCCGTCGCAGGTGAATTCATCCGCTGGCTCGCCGCGAAGTGGTCGTGGCTGCGGCCGCGCACCGTGCCGGTGATGGTCGCCGCGCTCGGGCTCCTCGCGGTGCTCGAGTCCGCCGATTATCTGCGTCACGTGAAGTCCGCTCCTCCGCACTACGTGCAGCTGGCCAAGTGACGAAGGTCCATCACCTCAACTGCGCCACGATGTGCCCGATCGCGGGCTGGCTGATGGGCGCGAATGGTTGGCGCGGCCGGATGGTCGCGCACTGCCTGCTCGTCGAGACCGAGCGCGATGGCCTGATCCTCGTCGATAGCGGCTTCGGCACGCGCGACCTCGAGGGCAAGACCGGCCTACCGCGGATGTTCAAGTCGCTCGTCGGGCCGACGCTCGATCCCGCGGAGACCGCGATCGCGCAGGTCGTCGCGCTCGGCTACAAGCCGGAGGACGTGCGCCACGTCGTCGTCACGCACCTCGATCTCGATCACGCCGGCGGTATCGCGGACTTTCCGCACGCCAAGGTCCACCTCCACGAGCGCGAGCACATCGCCGCGACGACCCGGCCGACCCGGCGCGAGAAGGAGCGCTATCTCTCCGCGCACTGGGCGCACGGGCCGAAGTGGGAGGTCTATGCCGAGGACGGCGACACCTGGCGCGGCCTGCCCGCGGTGACGAAGCTGCGCGGCGTCGTCGCCGAGATCGGCCTCTTGCCAATGCACGGCCACACCCGCGGGCACTCCGCGGTGATCGTGAAAGCCGGCGCGCGCTGGAAGGTCCACGCCGGCGATGCGTACTTCCATCGCCACGCGGTCGACGGCAGCAACAAGAAGGTGCCGAGCGGGTTCGCGACGTTCGAGTCGCTCGTCCAGATCGACAAGGCGCAGCGCCGCGCCTCTGCCGCCGCGTTGCGCCAGCTGCGCGCGAGCTACGATGACCTCGACCTGTTCTGTGCCCACGATCCGGTCGAGTACGAGACGCTCGGCGGCGCCTAGCTTCGCCTGGCGACAAGAGTTGTCGTCGCTATTGGCGCGTTGCGGCGACCACGCTCTCGCTAGTTGCCACGGCGACTGTCTCCCGCGGGTTTCGCTGGGGCGCTGGCACCACCGCTGCAAATAGCCGGTTCATCTCAAGGAGAACAGCCATGATGAACCTCTCGCTCACCGATCTCGAAGTTGTCACTGGCGGCGCTGGCGCTGCCTCGTACGACCAGTACGCGAATGGCCTCAAGGACACGCTCCGCAAGGACTACAAGTCGTTCGTGTGCTCGGGCGCCGGCCTCAAGGGCGGCACGACGTTCGCGGATCAGGTCTACGGCAAGAACGCGACGGACGGCGACAAGATCCGGGCGTCGGAGATGATCAAGTCGTACTGCAACGCCGGCTCGCAGCTCCCCGCCGCGGCCCCCGCGTTCCCGTTCTGAGGTGCGCCATGGAAGAGCTCACGCAAGACCAGCTCGCGCTCGTCGAAGGCGGATCGTTCGCGAGCGCCTGGAACACCGGCGTCGCGCGCGTGAAGCACGGCGCGTTCGAAGCGTACAAGGCCGTCGTCGATGTCCCGACCGCGGCGATCGGTGGATGGAAGCTCGCGAACCAGATGTATGGCTCGCACGTGACGATGCAGGACCGCGTGCGCGCGATGAAGGACGTGCATCACCTACTCGGCGCGAGTGACACCCTGCCCTCCTGGGCCCGGTTCTAAAAGCGTAGGCGTAGGCGTAAGCGTAGGCGTAAGCGGAGCGAGCGAAGCTCGCGACACACGAGCGAACGTCCTGGCGAGCGAACGTCCTGGCGAGCGAACGTCCTGGCGAGCGAACGTCCTGGCGAGCGAACGTCCTGGCGAGCGAACGTCCTGGCGAGCGAA
>Ga0105245_10000539_pt1 | contig 34684 bp, 30 predicted proteins | sample KBSM54metaG_FD_81523 | JGI IMG/M metagenome (GOLD analysis project Ga0105245, IMG submission 81523) | Miscanthus rhizosphere microbial communities from Kellogg Biological Station, Michigan, USA - KBS M5-4 metaG | ecosystem: Host-associated > Plants > Roots > Rhizosphere > Soil | place...
AAAAGAGGTGCTGCAATCGTCTGAGATGAATTATGACGAACTGCGGCGCTATATCTACGATCTGCAGCAAGGCGGGTTTGATGTTGTGCGTCTCCGCGTCCAGTTGCAGAAGAAGATTGCTTTCCCGCTGATCACGCTGGTGATGGCGGTACTTGCCGTGCCGTTCGCGCTTTCCGGCGGACGCCGTGGCGCACTCAGCGGAGTGGTTGTGGCGCTGGTCATCGGCGTAACTTACGTTCTGACCTCAAGCCTATTTGAAGCCATGGGCAACGTGAGCCAGCTTCCTCCGCTGATTGCGGCGTGGTCGCCTGATCTGATCTTTGGCTTGGCGGGCGGGTATTTGATTATGAAGACGCCTTCGTGAGACAGAACACTTCACCGCAGAGTACGCAGAGAGCGCGAAGAGGCTAACATCACCGTAGGTAGGGCGCTTGCAATCCAAAAGCTCTAAACTCAAGTTCAGGGCACCTATTCCGAAGTCATCCCGATTGTCCTCAACCACCTCTCCACCAGTTGGGGCCATTCGGTTATCGGAAATTTCGTGCGCCGCAGTCCAAAAGCATGCCGGCCCTGCGCGTACAAATGCATCTCCACGGGAACACCTGCGTTCTTGAGCGCGATATAGTAGGCCAGCGAGTTGTTTACGCTATCCACAGGATCATCTTCCGCCTGCAACAAAAACGTAGGGGGTGTTTGGCTGGTGACAGGAACTTCAGGATTCAATCCGAGCTGTATATCGGCATTCTCCGGATATTGAACCACAAACTTTTTAGTGCCATGTCTAGCATCCGATATCGCAGCCCTGATGGTCAGGTGTCCGGGATAGAGCGCCACCGCAAAATCCGGCCGGCAGCTTTCTTGATCGGCAGCATCTGCAGGCGGATACAGGCGCTTGTCAAAATGCGTGCTGATTGCGGCCACCAAATGCCCGCCCGCGGAGAAACCCAGCACGCCAATCTTGTGCGGATCAATCTGCCACTTGGCCGCGTTGAGGCGCAACAGCCCCATGGCCCTTTGCGCATCTTCCAGCGCCATGGGTGATTCCGGGTACGGCCCCGATCTTGGATAAGGCCCCACAGCCGTCACGCGGTATTTCAGCAGCACACACGTAATTCCTTTTGTGATCAGCCAATCGCAGACTTCGGTACCCTCAAGTACGATGGCCAGATCCTCATAACCCCCGCCAGGAAACACGACGACAGCAGCGCCCGTATTCTTCCCCGCGGGAGAATAGACCGTCATGGTGGGAACGGTAACGTTGCTGATGTCGTTCATTCTGGAAGTCGCATCTTCCGGCCCCGCAACGGGCTGTTGATCCGGCGCCTTCCCCGGCCATATCGGGACTTGCGTATGCCCCGGCGATGGCTGCCAGATATTCTGCTGCGCATTCAAAGCGCCAAACGCAACCACAACAAAAAGAACAAGAAGCAAAGGCTTCATCACAAACCTCAGAGCGAAACAGATACCTGGTGCTTCTGCACTCCCAGCGCTTAACATTCCACGACAGGATATGTGAAATCCGACAGGCCATTTTCAGAGTACATCATTCCCAGCGTAAAGAATGCTACGCGAAGGTCACAGCCGAGGGCGTTTCCCCCGCAGAACCGCCCCTGTAGAGTACCTATTCGGTTGTCAAAGAGCCGTTTTTCTGGCTGGTATCAGCCAGAGACATCACTAAAGACTTCTGTATTTCCAATTCATGCCGCTCTCAATTCCGGCGGACCATGCGCGTGGCCACGATCTCTATATACTCGCTCTTCCAAGCTGATTTCGACGCGCCCAAGCATAATCACTCCAGCCTTTTCAGCATTAAGCCGTAGTGAGATTAAGACAATTCGCTTCTTATCGCTTCGATTCTTGGCCAATTTTGCTGCATTCGCGCCAAACGCATTTGGCGATTCTTTGCAATCTGCGTTATCAGCGTTTATCAGCGGTAAGGTTTTGTTCTTGTGGAGCGTCCACAACAGCTTTGACATCATCTGCAAATGCACCACCAGCCGCCCCGCTGTCTTGCAATCAATCCTGCCACCGATGATTGCCCGTGCCATCACGGCCAGCGTCACTTGAATGCCTTTAAAGTCAGTGAGAAGGTTCGCCAGTTCGCATTTGGTATGGCCTTGCCGACGCATCTCCGCAACTGCTTCCGCCAGTACCCTCCGCCGTTCCCGCTCACGGCGCACCGCCATTGCCAACTGCCCCGCATGCGCATAGCAAATGTGCGAACCTTTTTCCGCCGGAGCCTTGCACTGCTCGCCTCCCTTGCGGAACACCTGGCACCGCCGGTAATAGCTGTACCGCGCCTCCGACACTCTCGTCAGACCTTTGACTGCGCTCACCCCTGCCATACTGCTTGCATCCTCCCGGTTTATCGATCCCCCGATTACCCGATGTCCCGATCTAGTCGCGCTTTTTGCGCGCCCTACCCCACCCCCCTTGGCCTCAACTATGATTCCAAAAGACTTATTGCAGTCAACCCCGGAAATTACGCTTCAAACCGAGATCAAATCACGTCAGACCGGCCCCGAATCGCGTTAAATTCGCAGCTCTTACGCTTTGACCGCCCTGTCGTCCGGCTATAGTTTTGAAATTTCCTAGAAGCCAAGGAGCTAGCAGCCAGACGCCGCTTTACTCTACCTTTTATTCGCCTACAAAATCAATCACGAAAAAGGCCAGTGTACTCGGAAATCCTGGGTGTAGGCGAACTTGGAGTTTAGCGCCATCCAGCTAACCTACGCAGTGAAGCATCCTTAGCCAGAATACCCCCTTGCAATACACCACTTGGTCTAGAGCGTATATTGCGGTATCGTAACAACCCACAGGAGCCTTTATGCCTACTCAATACGACCCGGGGGTTCTTGAAACATTTGCCGACGTTCTTTATTCCCGCGCCAAATGGATAGCCATTAGCTCTGCCATTGTTTATTCGCTGGCGGGTGGATTGCTGTCGTTTCTTGCATTTGCAGCGGTCCCTCGTTTATTGCCCCCTGATTCGGTCTTACTCACAGTGGGCATCATTGCTCTCATTTCTTTTTTCGTAGGGCTGGAAGCGGGAAACAAGAAGGCCTTCAACCTCAGGCTTCAGGCACAGCAGGTTCTCTGCCAGCGCCAGATTGAATTGAATACGAGCCAGAAATCCTCATCCGTTGCCAGCGGCAATTAATTTCGTCAATGCTAGACACCGCCGTAATTGAACCTTTCGCCCGAGGCGCGGGCATAATTTTCGATTTTGAATCCTTGTATCCATTCCGGCACTCTGATATCGACATGAACACTCAATTCCTATTTCTGTACGACGACGCCCCGCTGCCGTACCCCTACACAGCGGAACAAAGAAAAATAAGAATTGCAGCTCTCTACTGCATCGACGTTTTACACGCTAACGGTATGAACCATTCTGAGGCGATCGCTTCAGTTTGCACTGTCCTTCAACAACTCCGCGTCGCCTAACGCTTCGCGGTAATAGCCAGGGCTGTCCCCCACCCTCGTTAGCAATCTCGCATTCAAAAATTTTTTCTGTCGGCGCTAGGCTGCCTGACATAGGAACTTTCGCGCAAATATGATTGCGCATTCCCGTTCGGACACCGGAAGGTCTGGCTGAAATATGCTCGGGATTAAGAATGCACCATGAAATGGTCGTTGCACGATCGACTTCACGCTTATCATGGTGCGATCATTCCTTGCTAAGGGCTAGGGAGCTGATTCGTTTTTGTATTAACTTCATCTTGCTCCCGATGCCATCGTCAAAACCTTGTTCCGACGTCTCGAGAAAGCCTTTTAATTTGGTCATGTCCTCCAGCACTTTACGTGATGCCCCTGCAACAATATTTGCACCATACTTTTCCCAATCGTGGAGAACATTTCTAATGTAGTCTTCGGCGTCTCTCAGCAAATCGCTTAGTTCTTCGGGAAATGCATCGGTTCTCACTTTAATTTCTCGTTTTATGCGTTCTAAAGTGAGCTGCGCATTGTTAAGAGATTTCATCAGCGCGTGAAACTCCGTAACCTGATCGATAGCGAACTGACCTGCGGTCAAGGAGTTGAAGCCAAGGGATCGCAGGACGCGTCGCACACCTTTGATTTCGTTATAAGAAGCTGTTACGTCACGTAGCACCTGCAAGCGATAGTCATTGACCATCCGCTGTTTTTCGCGGAGAGACTCCAGATACTTCAAAGCTGAAGCGACCCCTCCTCCGACTATCGCAATAACTCCCAGTTGCAGCCCCGCTTTGACAGTTTCAATTCCGATTAGACTACCAAGGCGCATTAAGTGCACACCTGCGGCAACGAGCCCGATAGCCAGCACCATTCCAAAGATGACGACCCCTACGAGCCACGCCCTGAAACTGGTATTTTGCTGTTCTTCCATACGGAGTTTCCTTCGCTGATAGTGATTGAAAACGCTGCACATTATAGACACAAATGTGTCCCCACCTCGTCTGCGGCAAGAAAGTTTTGAAAATGCAGGGAATTGCTCGGTTCTCCCGACTGTTAAAATCATCTATTACCTTTCATGGGCAAAAATCTCAAGCCGCTGTGGCCCTACCTGAGCAAGTATCGCGTAACGCTGGTTTGGGGCGCGATTACGGTGCTGTTCAATAACGGCCTGTGGGTGCTTTCACCTCAGGTGGTTCGCCGCGCCGTGGATGACCTGAACCACAACGGCATTACGCATCAGAAAATCCTGATTTTTGCGGCGCTCTTGGCGGGACTGGCGCTGAGCAAGGGCGTGTTCCAGTTTCTTACGCGCTGGCTGGTGATCGGCGTTTCACGTGAGATTGAATACGATCTACGCAATGACATGTTTCGCCATCTGGAGTCGCTTTCCTATTCTTACTACCAGAAGAACCGCACGGGCGACATTATGGCCCGGGCGACCAATGACCTGAATGCGGTGCGGATGCTGCTGGGGCCGGCGATTATGTATACGGCAAACACGCTGGTATTTACGGCCGTGGCGCTAGTCTTTATGTGGCAGATCAGTCCCAAGCTTACGCTGTATGCCTTTGCGCCGCTGCCTATCGCCAGCATTGTGGTGCAATACATTGGCCGGCGGATCCATGAGCGCTTTGAGAAAATCCAGGCGCAGTTTTCTGATATCTCTGCGCGGGCGCAAGAAAACTTTTCCGGTGCGCGCGTGGTGCGGGCTTACGCACAGGAAGAAGCCGAGATCGCGCTGTTTGAGACCAGCAACCAGGAATACGTGACGCGCAGCCTTCCGCTGGCGCGTCTTACCGGAATGCTGTGGCCGACTCTGGAGCTGCTGCTTGGCTTTGCCCTGGTGCTTGTGCTCTGGCTGGGCGGACGCGAAGTGCTTCTGCACAAGATCAGCCTGGGCGATTTTGTGGCTTTTAACACATATATTGTCATGCTTACGTGGCCGATCATTGCGCTTGGCTGGGTGATCAATCTCTTTCAGCGCGGGACAGCATCCATGGGCCGCATCAATGAAATTCTGGTGGCCCGCTCAGAAATTACCGATGCGGAAGCTGCGCCTGATCTGAAAACTGCCACCACCTTGCGCGGCGAGATTGAGTTCCGGCATCTTGATTTTAGCTATGACGGCGTGCCGGTCCTGAAGGACGTAAACCTCACAATACCCGCGGGCAGCAGTCTTGCGATTGTGGGCCCCACCGGCTCCGGCAAGACTACGTTGGTGAATCTACTGCCACGCATTTATGACGCGCCTGCCGGCACGCTCTTGATTGATGGCCGCCCGATTCGCGAATATCCGCTGGAAATTCTGCGGCGGAACATTGGTTTTGTTCCCCAGGAAACTTTTCTGTTCAGCGACTCAGTGCAGGAGAATATTGCGTTCGGGGTTGAGACATCGACTGACGATCAGGTACAGCGCGCCGCTGCGGCCGCCAACATCGCTACCGATATCGAAGGCTTTCCTGAAGGCTACAAGACCATGGTAGGCGAGCGCGGTATTACGCTTTCCGGCGGGCAGAAACAGCGCAGCGCAATCGCGCGCGCCATTATCCGCGATCCGCGCATTCTGGTGCTGGATGACGCGCTTTCAAGCGTCGATACCTACACGGAAGAAACCATTCTCAATCATCTACGCGAAGTCATGCGTGATCGCACGACGATCTTTATTTCGCACCGCGTTTCTACTGTGCGCAATGCTGACCGTATTGCCGTGCTGCATGAAGGACGCGTAGTGGAACTGGGCACGCATGAAGAACTCATCGCGCGCAACGGTTACTATACTGACCTTTACAACAAGCAGTTGCTGGAAGAAGAATTGGCCCGGGTCTAACGTATGAAGCGCGTCGTGGTGGAAGAACTGCTTGATAGCGACGCTGGCACGCCCGCCGAAGTAGCGGGTTCAATCAAAGACCTGCGCATGTTCAACAGCTTATTTGGCGGCGTGCATACCATGGCCAGCTTGCTGCGCAGGGTGGCGCAGAAGCGCGGACTAAAACAAATTTCCTGGGTTGACGTTGCGGGGGGCGAAGGCTACGTTGCCACGCGCACGCAACGATCACTGGCCCGCTCAGGCATCTCTTCACAACCCGTTATTCTGGACCGCGCTCCTACTCATCTTGCCAACACACACCCGGCCGTTTGCGGAGACGCGCTGGCGCTTCCCTTCCGCGACAACAGCTTTGACGCTGTTGGCTGCTCGCTCTTTCTCCATCACCTTGAGCCGGATGAGATTGTCCGTTTTGCGCGGGAAGGGCTGCGCGTGGCGCGACACGCATTTGTTGTTCAGGACCTCCAGCGTCACCCGCTGCACCTGGGCCTTAGCTATATTGGCGCGCCCCTTTATCGCAGCCGCATCACGCGGCATGATGCCCCAGCTTCCGTAGGACGGGCCTACACAGTGGAAGAAGTCAGAAAGATTCTGTCTGGCATTGCACCGGCGGCGGCCATCGAGATCAGAAAGTTTTTTCTTTTCCGCATGGGAGTGATCGTTTGGAAGCAGCCCAATATGATCTGATCGTGGTCGGCGCGGGACCGGCAGGCTCTGCATGCGCGATTACCGCTGCGCGTGCGGGCACCAAAGTATTGCTGCTGGAGAAAGACCGCTTCCCCCGGCAGAAAGTCTGCGGAGAATTTGTCTCTCCGGAATCTTTGGGATTGCTGCATGGTTTCCTGGATGATGGACGGTTTAGATCCTGTCCGCAGGTCGTTTCGTCGCGAATATTTCTGGACAACAAAACTCTCGTGATTCCTGTCTCTCCCGCGGCGCAAAGCATTCCGCGCTTCGATCTGGACCCAGCGCTTTTTGTCGCTGCGCGCAACGCAGGCGTGACTGCTTGCGAAGGAGTTGCTGTCACCGAAGTGCAGCGTGACCAAGTTTTTCATGTGCGCACATCGGAAAACACCTATTCTGCACGCGCCGTCGTGAATGCCACTGGGCGATGGTCAAAGCTCACGCAATTTGATGTTGCTGGAAAAGATAAGTGGATCGGGTTGAAGGCGCATTTCACTGAGTCCTCGCCGCCGCAGTCGGTCGATCTTTATTTCTTTTCCGGCGGCTATTGCGGCGTGACTCCGGTTGGACCAAATTCCATCAACGCATGCGCCATGGTCCGCGCCGACGCCGCACACACTCTGGAAGATGTGTTTGCCAAAGAACCACGGTTGTTGCAGCGGAGCCGCGCGTGGCAGCCACTATTTCCTGCGGTCACTACTTCGCCGCTCTATTTCCGCGAGCCAGAAACCGAATCGGCAGGCATGTTCCTTGCTGGCGATGCCGCCGGGTTTATCGATCCTTTCGCTGGCGATGGGATCTCGCTCGCCCTGCAAAGCGGAACGCTCGCCGCGGAGTCCGTCGTTCCATTTCTGCGCGGGACATGTTCACTCGACGAAGCGCACCAACGATATCAAGCTGCGTACCGGAAACGCTTTGCACCGGCATTTCGGAACGCCGCTCGCCTCCGTAGTGCATTGGCCGCGCCTAAGTGGGTCCGCAACGCCGCACTAACATTTGCTGCGGTGCCTGGAGTGGGAAAGATGCTGATCAGGAGAACGAGAGCGCGTTAATGCGAGGAAGCCGACGCCGCCCTGACTCTACGCAATGCACGGCGCACCACGGCCAGCAGGTCGGAAACCTCAAACGGTTTGACCAGGCAGAATATTTTTGTCGCGTCCACAAAAGCGCGCATCCCAGGGTCTGACACATCGGAAAGAACAAACACTGTGCGCGGCACCAGTTCCGGACGATTCTCCTGCAACCACTGAAATACCTGCTCGCTCGACCATGTTCCGGGAAGCTTGCTATCGAGCAACAAGATATCAAAGTCTTCGTTCTTCAGGCTCTCTACAGCCTCCGCGCCTGAGGAAACCGTAACCACCTGCAAGCCCGCAGAGCTGAGAACCTCGCGTTCGAAATCGAGCACCGCTTCTTCATCGTCCACCAGAAGAACATTGCCCTCAAGCCGCGATTCTCGTCGGGCTACAATACGCTCACGTTCGGTTACCGGCTTCTCGCCAATGGCAACCGGCAGTCGCACCTGCAGCAATGCGCCGCCAGCAGGATGGTTCTGAGCGGAAATTTCGCCGCTGTGCTCCTTCACAATCCCGTAACAGATGCTCAAGCCCAGTCCCGTGCCTTTGCCCACACGCTTGGTGGTATAGAAAGGATCGAAAACATGTTTCGGATCGTAAATCCCTGGTCCCGAGTCATGGAATGACGTGACTACGCTTCCGTTTTCCGTGGCGATGCTGATGCGCAAACGGCCTCCGCGCCCGCTTTCCATCATCGCGTCGGCCGCATTATTGATGATGTTGAGATAGACCTGCTCAAGCTGATGCGGATCAGCCACCACGGAAGGCAGCACCGCTTCAAATTCGCGTTCCACTGCAATGTTGTTTACTTTCAGATCGTAATCGCGCAGCGCGATAGTGTCTTCGATGACGCTGCGCAAATCCACGTGTACCCGCTTAGGCTTGTGCTGGCGCGCAAATGACAGCAGGTTCTGTACGATCCTCTGGGTGCGCTGCGCCTGTTTGCGCAACTTCTGGACAAACTCTTCTATTCGCGGTTCCAGTTTTTCGCTTTCCAGCAACTGCGTATATCCAAGGATGGCGGTCAACGGGTTGTTCAATTCGTGGGCGACGCCGGAAATCAACTGTCCCACGGCAGACATCTTTTCGCTTTGCAGCAATTGCTCCTGAGTGCGGCGCAGGTCTTCATAAGCCTGTCTGGTCTCGTTATAAAGCTGAACTTTTTCAATCGTGGTGGCAAGCTGGCGGCCCACGGCAATCATTACGCCCTGCTCAGACCGTGAAAATTCACGCACTGCGCGGCTGCTGGTAGCCAGCACTCCCAGAATCCTGTCCTTGCGCCACAAGACCACCCAAAGCCATGAACGTAGACCTTCCAACTCCACCGCTCTTTGCAGCACCTCGGGCAGGCGCGGCAGGTCTTGCTGATCAATAATTTCCGCATGCCTAACCTTGACTGACTCGATAAATGCCGGCGTAAGCACAACGTTTTCACTTTCCGCTGCCCATGTGGTGCGATGCCCATAAGAAGACTTTTTGTTGAGAGTGAGCGTTTCCTCATCGAAAAGATAAACTGCCGCCGTATCCGTGGAAAACAGTTCGACCATCTGGAGCATGATCAGTTGCAGGATTTCGTCCAGATCGAACGATTGGTTAAACGTGACCGCGATATTGTTCAGCACATACAACTCGCGGTTGCGGCGCCGGATTTCGTCTTCCGCGCGCTTCATCTCCGTCACGTCAAGCACCACGCCCTGGTAGCGCTCAATCTTGCCGCTGGGACCGCGCGTGGCAAAGCTGCTCTCAATCACGGTGATCTTGCGTCCATCTTTGCAGCGCAGCAGGATCTCAAAATTCCTTACGAAACCTTGCCGTGAAATCTCGCTCAGGAACCTTTTTCGGTCTTCAGTATCCACGTAAACAGACTGCGCCACATCGAGCCGTAGTATCTCTTCTTTGCTGTCATAGCCCAGCATGCGCACGAACGCTTCATTGCAATCCAAGATGTTGCCTTCCGGCGTGGAAAGGAACACGCCCTCATGCATGTGGTTAAAGAGTGATGTGAAACGCTCCTCAGCCGCCTTGGATTCTGTAATGTCCTTGATCACGTGCACCGTGCCGCCACGGGAGTGATCTTCACCGGTATACGCTGACGTGGAAACTACGGAATAGCCGCCAAAGCACGGATCTTCTTCGCCGGCACAATCGGCGTGGGCGCAGTAAGGGCACCCGCTCCAGTTGGTGCCTGCGCCCGGCAATACGTCTTCGCAAAGGCTGTGCACCACGTCTTCCCGCGTGCGCTGTATCCGTCCCAGCAAAGCGCTGTTGGCCCGCAAAATCCGGTAATTCAGGTCATGGACAAGAATGCAATCCGGGATAGAGTCAAAAGTGCTTGCCCACTCATTCCGTGAATGCTCCAGTTGTTGCAGCAGTTGGCGATTTTCCGCCGCCATGCCCAGCTGTTTGCCTGCCAGCTTGAGAAACTTCTTTTCCCGCACGGTATATTCGCGGAAATGCGCCATTCCCAGAATAAACATGCCCACGGGTGAATTCTTCCCCTCAACAGGCACCAACAACAGATGGTGAATACCTTCGGCGTTCAGCACTTCACGGATTTCCGGCGTTGATTCAGCCGAGCGCAAAACATAAACCTCACTGTCACGCAAGGCAAAGCCGCTCACACTTCGGGAGGTATCGATGGTATTGAGCTTTTCCACGAAAGCCTGTGAGAGCCCGCGGTGGGCAGCCAATTCCAACTTGCCGCCGGCCAGGGTCCGAAACCATGCCGCTTTAGCTCGCGTCAGTCTTCTCAGTTCTTCCAGGATTGTTCCCACCGTGGGATCAAATTCACGCGAGTCGGAAATCTGATGGGTGATGGTATTCAACGCGTCCAGCCGCTGCACCTGGGTGCGTGAATCCTCCAACACGATTGTCATAATCCCCAGCCCCAGCAGTAAATCCACTACCAGGTCGGTGCCGACAATTTGATGGACGTGACCTACAGTATCCAGATGCAGGACAACCAGCATTGCGGCCAGCAGCCAACGCCCCACGCTGGCCCTGCCCCAGGCAAAACGGACAAGCTGGGTTGAAGCGATGAGGCCGACTGCTGAGCAAAGAACAAAGGCGGCGTAGTGTAGCGCCGGATATGGCCGCCACAAAGAATAGGCAATTTCCAACGGCAATGCCGCGCCCAGGGCAATCACCGCCGGAAGCAACAGCTTTTGGTGAGAAACGTAAAAAAAGACTGAGGCGGCAAAGAGCCCAACGGCAATGGTATACGTGCTGTAACCTAAAGCAGTCCATAACGGCTGCTGCGGGCTGGAGGCGCTCACGGCCAAAAAGACTTTGGAGACAGTAAAAATGCTCCAACCGGCTATCCATGGAACCAAATATTTTTCCCGAAAGCTGCTGTACAAAACAATTGCGCCTGCCAGCAGAATCAGCAAAGTCGACATTTCAGCCAGAAATGCCGATTGAAGGGTTAGGTTCATGGTCTATTCAACAGGGTTTCTTGTTCTGAGTAGAGTACCCTCTGTATACCACGAATTCGCGGTTTTCAGTCGTTTTTTAGGTGCTAGTACCATTGTATTTTGGGGCACTCTGGGTTACATTAATGCTCCCCACAGGTAAACTTTTCGCAAAATGGCTACAGAGCGCATATTGGTCGTTGACGACGAGGAGCCGATCCGGGAGATCATCTCTTCCATGCTCAGCGCTGCGGGGTACAAGACCCGTCAGGCAGCCTCTGGCATGGAAGCCCTTGCCATTCTGAACTCAACCGGCGAGTTCGAATTGATGCTGTCAGACCTCATGATGGCGGAACTCGATGGAATCGCGCTGCTGGAGCGCTCAAAAGAGAAATATCCAGACATGCCGGTGATTATGGTCACCGCGGTCCATGATATTTCCGTCGCACTGGCGGCCATCCGCAACGGCGCTTATGACTATCTGTTGAAACCTTTTGAGCGTGAACAGCTTCTGGCCATGGTGAGGCGAGCGCTCGAACATCGCCGCTTAAAGCTGGAAAACCGGGCTTACCAATCAAACCTTGAGTCCCTGGTCGCGGCCCGCACAGAGCAGCTCCGCCAGGCCATGACTGATCTTGAGCGTTCCTATGACATTACGCTGGAAGCCCTGGGCGACGCGCTGGACTTGAAGGACGCTGAAACAGAAGGCCACTCTAAGCGGGTTACGGCGTTTACCATCGCCATTGCCCGCGCTATGGGCCTTTCAGGCGATAAGATTCGCGTCATCGCTCGCGGTGCTTTCCTGCATGACATCGGCAAAATGGCAATTCCAGACGCTATCCTGCGCAAACCGGGCGCGTTGACTGAAGCTGAAACAGAAATCATGCGCGAGCACTGCTTCCGCGGCTATCAAATGCTCAAGAAAATTCCCTTCCTGTCTGAAGCCTCTGAAATCGTGTACTCCCATCAGGAGCGCTTTGACGGGACAGGTTACCCGCGCGGTTTGAGCGGCCAAAGTATTCCTCTGGGCGCACGCATTTTCTCTATTGCGGACACGCTGGATGCCATCACCTCAGACCGGCCTTATCGCGCGGCGCAGACGATTCAGGTGGCCCGTGAGGAAGTAGAGCGTTTTTCAGGCCGACAGTTTGATCCGGAAGTCGTCCGTGTCTTCCTGGATATGCCAGACACTATCTGGGAAGATCTGCGTAAGGAGATCAATTCGCAGATCGATCATTTCACCTATCCCATGAAACAAGTTGCGGCGCTGGCCGGCACAAGCCGCACGACTTAATTCCCTGCCTTCGGTACGATTTGCAAATCTGGACGTGAATACGCCGCAGTGCTGCATTTTTCCTTCCGCCGCACTAAAATCACTGCTGGTTTAGATTGGAAAGGTGCTTATGCCTGTGCTCACGGATGCGGAAATCCAGAAGGAACTGACTTCTTTAAATGGCTGGCAGCATAACGGAAGCGCGATTCAGCGGGTCTTCCGTTTTCCTGACTTCAAAGCGGCAATGCAATTCGTAAACAAAATCGCCGACGCGGCGGAGCAGGCCAACCACCATCCTGACATCGATATTCGCTATAACACGGTCACTATGGCGCTTGTGTCACATGATTCCGGGGGCGTGACGCAACGTGACGTTCGAATGGCCGGCACGATCAATAAAATCGCGGGTTAGCTTGACTGTGCCTCTTCCAGGGCTTTGGCTACGCGATCCAGATTTTGCTGGATCGTTTCCAGTTGGTCTTCACAAAATTTGTTGAATTCGCTCAACGGATCGCCATGCTCCATTAAGTCGTCCAGAAAATGGCGGACGCGTTCGCGGCCTTTTTCGCTGGCGAATACCAGCGCCAGTCCACTTAAGCCCAGCAGCGTTGCGGGCACAAACCAGTTTTTCATGTCACATTCCCTTTCCGGGGAATCGGCACTTGCTGACAATATGATGCTCTAAAACGGCCCCGAATTGTACCTCCGGCCAGTTACTTAGGTAATGTCCTGATTCCTGACTCCGATGTCCGAATTCAGGGATCGCCCTTAGAGCGCTCCTTGCTTTACAAAAATTGTCGATTCCAGAGCAGCATTTCTGGAACTTTTACGCATCTCACGGGTCAAGACTTCTAAATTCATTGAGGTGGAACACCATGCAGGCAAAGTGGGCAGCCGCCGTTTGCTCCGTTGTATTGGTCCTTGGTTTGGGCGCCATTGGTCAGGAAAGCGGTAGCTCGAATGACCCGGTTCTTAAAACACGTCCTAATGACAGAAATACTCCGCCGGATGATAGAAATACTCCGGCTCCGCAGCAGGGGCCTGGCGCAGCTTACCCGGGACACGGTAGCCCCTCTTCTACCTATGGCGCGCCTCCAAACGCCATTCCTGACGGATCACGATTCATTATTAAGTTGAAAGATACCCTTGACACCAAGAAGATGCAGGACGGCAAGCACTTTAAAGCCGAGCTTCGCGAAGATCTGGTTACACCCAGCGGACTCATCATTCCCAAAGGCCGCACGATCAAGGGCCATGTGGGACGGTTTGAGCATGGTTTTACCGGCTCCAAAATGCAATTGGCACTGGATGAAATTGAAACCCGTAACGGATGGGTTCCCCTGATTGGGACCGTCACCGGCGTTCCCGGAGATCCTTCCATCAAGGCCAGCGGTGAAGAAGGCGAAGTCTACCGCAAAGGGCCTGATAAAAGAAAAGTCGTAACAAATGCAGCTATTGGTGCGACTGTAGGCGCGGTTTCTGGATCGGTGATCGGCGGCAAAAAGGGCGCAGCTATTGGCGCGGCAGCAGGCGCGGGCCTGGGAACGGGAACCAGCTATCTCTTTAAGGGCGGTGAGATGAAGCTGGAAAAAGGCACCCAACTTGAAGTGCGTCTCGACCGCGATCTAGTTGTCCCAACGCACTAAGAATCATCACATTAGGGCCATGGACGCGGGTAAGAGTTAAAACCTGCATTCATGGCCCTAAGTGTTGCCTTCAAGCACGGAATATTTCAAAGAGCAAAGTTTCCTTAAGTTTCGTCTTCCACCGCCACTTAGTCGCAGAAATTGCGTCTAAGCTACCATGACACCTCGAGCTTCAGGACGCCGTTCCGATACCGCGGGACACAACTTCGGCATCTGCATGCTTGCGGTGGTTGTATTTCTCATCCTGCTTCTGTGGTATTTCAAAGGCCATGAAAGCTCCCAGGCGTTGCCACAACGGCCGCCGGGAATTCTCTACGCGCGCTGAGTCGTCCGTTCGACGGCTCGCGTAAGATTTGCCCTTTTCAATCTTGCCAGCTACACTCACCTGTTTTCTTCAGGGACGTCTAATAAGTTCACGTCTTGCCAATTCCTTAAGGTGGAGTGTGTCATGCTGCTGCGTCGCGCCTCGTTATTCCTGATTGTGGTAATGATCCTGTCGTTCTCTGCTTTTGGCCAAAGGAACCGGGGTGATCGGCCACCCGCTCCGGCGCCGGCAGCAAGTCCTGCTGAACCGGCCAAGCCATCCGGCACTCCCGCAGCCGACGCAAAGAAAGAACCAGCGGAAGTTCCACCAGTAGTGACGCACCATGAAATCCATGTTGGCGGCAAAACACTGCATTACACCGCCACCACGGGCATGATGCCGCTCAAGAACAATGACACCGGAGAGGTTGAAGCCCACATCTTCTTTATCGCTTACACGCTCGACGGCCAGAACGAACACCGGCCGCTTACTTTTTCTTTCAATGGCGGTCCGGGTTCCGCTTCTGTCTGGCTTCACCTGGGCGCTATTGGGCCCAAGCGCGTGCGCATGCAGCCCAATGGCATGATGCCTCCGCCGCCATATCAATTGATCGACAACGAACAAACCTGGCTCGACCAGACTGATCTCGTTTTCATCGATCCCGTAGGTACCGGTTACAGCCGCGCAGTAAAACGTGACCAGACCAAAAAATTTCTTGGCCTTCGTGGCGACATCGAGTCAGTGGGTGAGTTCATCCGTCTGTATCTCGGACGATACGAACGCTGGTCATCGCCGCTCTTTATGGTTGGTGAAAGCTACGGCACCACGCGCGCCGCCGGACTTTCCGGCTACCTGGTGGAACATGGCATTGCCTTCAACGGCATCATGCTGATTTCCAGCATCCTGAATTTCCAGACAACAGACGGCTCTCCCGGCAATGATCTTCCCTTCATACTCTTTCTGCCGACGTACTCTAGCGCGGCGTGGTACCACAAGAAACTTGGGCCTGAGTATGAGCAGAATTTTGACAAGCTGCGTTCTGAAGTTGAACAGTGGGCCGCCGGTCCTTATGCTGACGCGCTGGCCAAAGGCGACCGCCTTACCCCGCAGGAGCGGCAGGACGTAATCGATCATCTGGCCCGCTTTACCGGCCTGAGCAAGACCTATATTGAAGAAAGCAACCTGCGCATTGATGAGTCGCACTTCACCAAAGAGCTTTTGCGCGATAAACGGCTGACGGTTGGCCGTCTCGACAGCCGTTTTACCGGCACTTCAAGCTCTAACGTCGACGACACCGCCAGCTTTGACCCCAGCATGAGCGCGATCCGTCCGCCGTACACGGCCATGTTCAACCAATATGTGCGCAGCGAACTCGGATACAAGTCAGACCTGGAGTATTACATCCTTGGCGGCGGCTTCCGCTTTGACGAGTGGGATTGGGGCGTACAGCGCGGCGGATTCCCTGATACCGCCCGCTCGCTGAAAGACGCTTTCGACAAAAACCCTTTCATGAAGCTATTTGTCGGCTCTGGCTATTTCGACCTGGCGACCCCTTACTTCGCCACGCAATACACGCTGAACCACATGAATCTGGACCAGGCGCAGCATGCCAAGGTCAGTCTTGGCTATTACGGCGCCGGGCACATGATGTACATCCAGGATTCGTCGCTCGGTGAACTGAAGAAGGACGTGGGGACGTTTATGCAGGGAGCGCTGAAGTAAGATTTACCACAAAGGACACGAAGGAACACAAAGAAAACACCGCGCAACTTCGAAGCGGCCACGCGAGAGCAGTCGCGCGAAATAGAAGCCTTAGGTTAGAGCAACCCAACTTATCCTTCGTGGTCCTTTGTGTCCTTTGTGGTTAAGAGGTTTTTCCGAAGGGTTTCTCCAAATCCGGGCTCTGTGGAGTGAACATCTCTGCCCCATTCTCCGTCACGTGCCAATCGTCTTCCAGACGCACGCCAAATTCTCCACGAATATAAATTCCCGGCTCGTCGCTGAATGTCATATTGGGAGCTAGCGGCAACGTGTTTCCGCGAACCAGATACGGCCACTCATGTCCGTCCATTCCGATCCCGTGTCCCACACGGTGCGTGAAGTGTTTGTAATCCGGGCCGTAGCCGGCATCGCTGATGACTTTGCGCGCGGCGGCATCAATGGCCTGGCACTCAACGCCAGGTTTTGCCGCAGCCAGAGCGGTCGATTGCGCTTTGTGAACGATGTCGAATACCTGCTTCATCTTGTCGGTCGGCTTGCCTAGCACCACGGTGCGGCTGATATCGGATTCATAGCCTTCAACTTTGCACCCACCATCCATCAATAGAATCGTGCCTTCACGGATAACCTGCGGTTTAGCCGAGCCATGCGGTAGTGCGGAATTCTCTCCAATCTGAATGCTCGCATCTCCCTGGAATCCCTGCTGCGCGTGCGCAGCCTGGACCATCGCGCCAAAATCGTTTTGCGTCATGCCTTCCTTGGTGGAAAGATAAGCAGCTTCATAAGCCGCGAGCGTGACTTCATTCGCCAGCTTCATCAGTTGCAGTTCATGTTTACTCTTGATCATCCTACAGCCTGCTGTGACAGGTGTGGCGCTTACCAAATGCAGGCCCGGCGCCGCTTTGCTTAGCCCTTCGCTGAAAACGTAGCGGACAGTTTCTTCCATGCCAACGTTTCCGGTGGTGAGATTTCTGTCCTTCAGTCCTTCGGCAATCCGCTGATACGGGCTTTCATCTTCCTGCCAGGTGCGGACTTCGGCGTTGTTCCCTCCATGGCCGCCGGCAATCTGTTCCCGCGCGCGATCTTCTTCAAACGCAGGACAGACGTAAAACGGATTACCTTTCACCGGCAGAACTACCGCGAAAAGCCGCTCGCTCATCCACCAGTGAATGTTGGTGAAATAGACCAGTGAAGTTCCGCCCATGACCATGATGGCGTCAATCTTGTTCGCCGACATCAGTTGCCGCGCTCGCTCCATCCGCTGCTCGCGCTCGGCGGTGGTAATAGGTTGGGCTTCAGCTTTGCGCGACTTCAACTTCGCGATGGGCTCAGGCAGTTTGGTTTTGCTCTCACCGTCAGCCGCAAAAATCATGCCCGGCGGGGCGAGCGCGACGGTGGTTGCGAGTCTAGCGGTTTGAAGAAAACTGCGGCGGGAAAATGTCATGGAATCAAGGGCTCCTTAGAATCCTGCGATCTTTCTGAAATCCCGAACGCGCGGACTTTGCGCGTGAGGGATCCCTATTCTCTTCCAGTGTGTCTACGCTTTTCGAACCTCATAATCTATTCCTCGGTCTACCACAGTTTCTTCGTCACTATAGCGGTCCCTCGCTCCGCTCGGGACTTCAACAAAGCTAATTCCCTGAAGCCGGCGTCGTAAACTTCTTCACGTCCGCCGGAGTTCCCTTCATCAGATCGCGCAGAATCGTTACCTCTGCCGTCATGCCGGTCTTGAGTGAAGGTTCAGCAACAGGAGCGAACAGCGGAGAGTGATTGCTGGGCAACTGCTTGCCTGATGCCTTGGCTTCCGCCAGTTTTTCGGGATCGGCAACGCCCAACGTGAAATAAAACGATGGTATTCCCTGCTCCACAAAGTAGGCGTAATCTTCTGACGTCATAATCTGGTCTTCCGTTACCACAGTTCCCTTGCCCAGCACACCCTCCAGTGTCGCTGCCAAATGCTTGGTCAATACCGGATCGTTATAGACCGCGCCCGTGGATTCGTATTTTTCCACCAGCGGCATTTTCTCGGCGCCGGCGGCCATGGCTTCACCTTTGGCTACGCGTTCAATGGATGCAAGCAGGTGCTGCCGTACTTCAGGCTTGAATGAGCGAACAGTGAAGCCCATCTGTGCGTCGTCAGGAATAATGTTGTTTTTCGTTCCAGCCTGTATGTAGCCGATGGTGATGACAGCAGGCTCGCCGGGCTTGATCTCGCGCGCCACGATCGACTGCACCGTCACGGCAATCCTGGCCGCGATCAGCACCGGGTCAATGGTGGTGTGAGGCTGCGCTCCATGTCCACCTTTGCCATAGACAGTGATGCGAATGGAATCCGCGGCCGCCTTGGCATATCCCGGCGTGATCCCTACCTTGCCGACGGGAAGGTTGTTCGTGTCGTGCAGCGCAATGCCGATATCTGGCTTGGGAAACCGCGTGAAAAGCCCATCCTTGATCATCTTGTCCGCGCCGGTAATGGTTTCCTCCGCCGGTTGGCCAATCAGCATCAGCGTTCCGTGCCACGAATCTTTGTTGTGTGCCATGATCGACGCAGTCCCAAACAAAGCCGCCATGTGGACATCGTGCCCGCACGCGTGCATCACGCCAACGTCGCGACCGCTGTCATCCTTTGCGCGAACCTTGCTCGCGTACGGCAGCCCGGTCTTTTCTTCAACGGGCAAGCCATCAAGCTCGGTGCGCAGCATCACAGTTGGGCCAGCGCCATTCTTAAGGATGGCGACAACGCCGGTCCCGCCCACATGCTCCGTGACTTCATAGCCCAGCGTGCGCAAGCGATTAGCCAACTCGGCCGCAGTACGCGTCTCATGCGATGAAAGTTCAGGATGCTGGTGCAGATCGAGATACAAAGTCTGCGCGTCGGGAAGCACGGAGCTGACCTGCTTATCCAACGGCGAGTTCTGCGCTGCGGCGCGAACAACTGGCAGAGAAAGAAGCAACACTGAAAATCCGGCAATCCTTAAACCACGCAAGCTGCGAATGGAAAGCATGGCGGCCTCCTTTTGGACTGGATAGAGTACCACCTCGGTTCCAAAGCACAACATCAGCGCCGGCAAAATAGCAGACTTATTCGTCTCTGAGCGCTTCAATTGGCTCCACGGCTGCGGCCCGTCGCGCCGGAATGACTGCCGCCAAAGACCCCACCACAATCAACAAAACTCCTACACCGGCATAGGTCAAGGCATCCAGAGGCTTCACTCCATAGAGAAAGCTCTTGACCAGTCTGCCGGCCCAGAGCGCGCACACCACACCCAGCACCAAGCCGACAGCCACAAGCACTAAACCCTGCTTAAAGAACATGCCAAGAATCTTCTGTCGTGTGGAACCCAGCGCCAACCTAACGCCGATCTCTCGCCTGCGGTAGCTCACCAACTGGGCCAGAACTCCGTAGAGTCCCGCAATCACCATCAAGACAGCCATGCCCGCAAATGCTCCGGTTAAGTAGAGTCCCAGTCGCTGAGTGAAATTGCTGGCATCAACTGCCTGCTGCATGGTCTGAAAGTTATCCAGGGCAAAATCGGGCGCGGTCTGCCGGAAAACGTCTCGCATCGCCGGCGCCACAGCAATGTTTCCGTGGGTCTTTACGGCGAAAAAGACGACCGTCTTGATCAGAAGCTGGTAAAAGAGTGAAGTGGATGGTACCTGTTCATACGGCACCAGAAGCAGCGGCTTCGGCGACCGTCCCACGCTATCGTCAACAAGGTCGCCAATGATCCCAACAATGGTATAGGGCTTGATCGCTCCAGTACCTTCGCCGCCCAGGTCTATCTTTTGTCCCAGTGGGTCCTTATCCGCAAAATATTTGCGCGCCAGTGTTTCATTGACCACCACAACGTAGGGAGCATTTGCGCTGTCGTCATCGCTGATCATCCGGCCACGGACAACCGGCGTTCCCATGAGCCGCGCATATCCGCCACTCACCGCGGAAATCCTTGCCTCAAGAGTGTGGGCTGGATCCTTGGGCTGGCCAACCACGCTGAAACTGGTGTTCATGTTGATGCCGGAAAGCGGAGGAGAGCTAATGAGCGCTGCTTCCTGCACGCCGGGCACATGCCGCATCCGTTCCAGCGTTGGCCGATAAAAGAGCGTGGCAATTGAGGTTGGGGCCGCCTCGTCCTTTTTCGACACGCTCATGTTTCCAAAACCTGAAGCGTCTGCCGGCATGGCTGTGAAGGTGCTCACACGCGTCACATCAAAGCCCAGCTTGCTGTGTTCCAGGTTCCACAGCGTATGAAAAAGGAGGCCGGTGGCGATCAACAGCAGGGTTGAAAGAGCTACTTCTGCCGTAACCAGCCAGCTGCTCACGCGCGAGCCGATGGAACGCGATCCCAGGCCACGCGACGCTGTCTGCAGCGCGGGCTGAGGGTCAGTCCGCGCCACGAAAAGCGCAGGCAGAAGCGAAGTCAAAACCGTGGTGAGAGTTGCGATCCCTGCCAGTACCAACAACACCGGCCAATGGATCGCGATGGTCTCGTCGCGTGGGATTGTGTCGGGAGGCAGTTTATGAATAAGGGTTACCGCAATCCAGGCTATGCCGAAACCAAGAACACATCCCAGGGCGCTCAGTAGCCCGCCTTCCACAAAAAGTTGCCGCACTAGGCGCAACTGTCCTGCGCCCAATGCGGAGCGCACCGCAAACTCCTGCTGCCGGGCGAGACATCGTGCAATGAGTAAATTTGCGACGTTGCCGCACGCTATCAGCAAGACCAGACCCAGAGCAATGACCAGCGCCAAAAAAACATCGCGAACGGATCCGGTCAATGTCTCCTGATAGCTGGCAATCCGGAAGAAGATGTCTTTGCCTTTTTCCGGGTCGATCTGGCGGATGTGTTGCGCGATGGCAGCCAACTCAGCGTGCGCTTGCGCCATAGCAACGCCAGGCTTGAGCCCAGCGACAATAGAAAAGAAGTGGCTCCCACGGTCGTTTTGCATCTCAGTGGTCGGCTGAATTGGCAACCAAAGCCCTTTGTGCAAGTCCTGTCCCATGATTTCTGGGAAACGAAAGCTTGCAGGCATCACTCCGACCACCGTGCGCGGTTTGCCGTTAACACGGATTGTCTTGCCGGCGATATCGCGGTCGGCATTGAATGCCTGCTTCCATAATCCTTCAGAAAGCAGCACCACCTGCGGGCCGCCGGGCTGGCCTTCATCCTCAGTGAACGTCCGGCCCAGCAGCGGTTGAACTCCAAGCAACTTGAATGTATTCGGCGTTATGCCAGGCGTAACTACGCTCTCTGAGCCCTCTTTACCCTGTACCACGCCCACGTCTGCTGAAAACAGGGCAACATTTTCCAATTTTTGCGCTTGATCACGGACATCGCGGTAAGTGACCCATGAAGTAGATTGAAACCCGTCTCCTTCCGGCGGCCCAACATAGACCATTCCATCTGAATTCTGGTAAGGCAACGGATGCAGGAGAACGCTCTCAATCACGGTAAACATTGCAGTGTCTGCGCCGATTCCAAGGGCCAAAGTTACTACCGCCAGCACGGCAAAACCCGGGGCTTTGCGCAACTGCCGCGCAGCGTAGCGGACCTCCTGAAGCAATGAATTCATGCACGTCTCCCTTTGACCCTGATCAAAATAACAGTTTAATCCCAGCGTTAAGTAAATGACCCTCAGTGGCAATGAGTGAACGCCGAAAATCGCCAATTTTGAGAGGGGACTCCTGAATCAGAATTGCTGGGGCAACCTGCTTTCAGCAGCAGCATCACATGCTCAGAAGTAAAGGCCTTTCGTGCGTCTGCACGGAGGCCACAGGGCCCAGGAGTTTCCCATGTTGTTTCGTCGTGCGTCAGGATTTTGCTGTGTAGTGCTTCTCTCCTTATTGATGTCTGCATGCCAGGGGCTGGGTGGTGGAAGTTCCGCTCCTACTCCCACGCCTACCCCGGCTGGGAGCCTGAATTCAATCAATCACATTGTGCTGTTCATGCAGGAAAACCGTTCCTTTGACACCTATTTCGGCCAGCTGAATGCATATCGGGCAAAACAAACTCCTCCGCTGCCCCAGGACGTGGATACCTGGACCTCCGGCACGGACAAGACCCCGGCAAACGTTTCAACGCCCGGCTATGATCCAAATACCGGGCAGGCAGGGCCGCCGATCAAAGCGTTCCACATGCAAAGCGCGTGCTCTGAGAACCTAACGCCCTCATGGAATGAAACCCACCGTATATGGAACCTGTTTCATACAGGAAGCGGCGTTTTCACCATGGATGGAAATGCCTTCATTGAAGGCAAGTTTGCCCATGATGAATTTGTGAATGGCCTGCCAAACTTTACGGATTTTACCGGCAAACGCGCCATGGGCTTTTACGACGATAGCGATTTGCCTTTTTACTATTTCATGGCGTCAAATTTCGCCACGTCTGATCGCTGGTTTTCACCGGCCCCTACCCGTACGCATCCGAACCGCTTTTACTGGATGGCGGCAACCTCGCAGGGTTTTGTGGTGCCTCCGCTCCAGCAAATAACGGCGAAGACGATCTTTGAGGTGATGGATAATAACCATATCTCCTGGAAAATCTATACGACTGATGGGCACACGTATTTCTCTTATTTCGCTTATTTCAATGCTCACCACGCGAATGTGGTTCCGTTGAGCCAGTACTTTGCCGACGTGAAAAATGGGACCCTGCCCCAGGTGGCGTACATCGAGACTGGAATTGAAGTGAATGACACAAGCAGCAGCGGTGTTGACGAACACCCGAAGAGCAATATCCAGCTGGGCGCGCAATTCGCGGCAAAACTGATCAACGCGCTAATGAATAGCCCATCATGGAAAGATTCGGCGCTTATCGAAACCTTCGATGAAGGTGGAGGTCTGTACGATCACGTACCGCCAATCGCTGTTCCCAGTCCGGACGGAATACCGCCCATTATGCCAGCGACGAACCAGCCGGGCGACTTTACCCTGACCGGATTCCGGGTGCCGCTCATTGTGATCTCACCTTTTTCCAAGAAGAACTTCGTATCTCATACCCCAATGGACTACACCGCCGCGCTCAAGCTGATTGAAACCCGGTTCAATCTTCCCGCTCTTACGCAGCGTGACAAGTCGATGCCCGACATGACCGAGTTCTTCGATTTCACTACCAATAACGGCCCGTGGGCCACTCCGCCTACTCCTCCAACGCAGCCGGTGAACAAGCCTTGCACTTTTGGTGTTCCGATCGGATGACGTAGTTTGATTTCCAAATGAAACCAGTTTTCGCGGCGTTTTAAAGCGCCGCGAAATTTTTTTCTGAGAGTTAATGCAGCCGACCGTTGCGCGATCTCTCACCTGTGATGAGGTGTGATGAGGCTCACAGTTTGACGCGGCCAAATTCAGGTTTCATAATATAGAGTTTGCCTAGCAATCTGATCGGAGCATAGCAGTACATGGCTAGCATTGCCTCGCCTGTCGAGCGCGGAGTCCCCCCGATTCGTGCCGGTAAAGGCCACTCGTTTCTCCTGCGTCGCCTGCATTCGTTAAGCGGGATCATCCCTGTTGGCGCATTCCTGCTTGAGCATTTCATCTCAAACGCATTTGCTACCAACGGCCCAAAGGCGTATGCCGACCAGGTGAAGTTTCTCACTGGGCTACCATTTGTGCCCGTGTTGGAGACCGTGGGGATTTATATTCCGCTGCTTTACCACGCACTGTACGGCTTTTACATCTGGTTCCGCGGGGAATCGAACGTGAGCGATTATCCCTGGGCGGGAAATTTCATGTATGCCGCGCAGCGCTGGACCGGCGCAATCGCTTTCGTTTACATCATCTGGCACACCTATACCATGCGTTTCACTGGCATCCATCTGTTGACAAATTCAGGAGCCGCCTTTCACAAGGTGCAAATGGAATTGCAGCATTGGTGGGCAGGAGTGTTTTATCTGATTGGGATCATTGCCGCATCATGGCACTTTGCTTACGGCATATATCTTTTCTGCGCCAAGTGGGGCATCACGGTAAGTGAGAGATCGCGCAAATGGATGGGCCGGGCATGCACGGTGCTTGCGCTCACTTTGATTATCGTCGGCTGGGTGACCATGGCGGCATTCTTCCGGCCACAATGGAGGAACACTCCGGAACATTTGCCGGCGCAAACAGAGATCGTGGAACCCGGAAAGTGAGTGGAAGGATTTGGTAAATGAGTAATTTGGTAATTGAGTAATTGAAAAGCGCAGTTCGACACTGGCATTTACCAAATTACCAATTTACCCAATTACCAAATCACATTTATGGCAACGACACCAAAAATTATCGTGGTAGGCGGCGGGCTCGCAGGGCTGGCGGCAACCATCAAGATTGCGGAATCTGGCGGTCACGTGGATCTTTTTTCCATTGTGCCGGTCAAACGGTCGCATTCCGTATGCGCCCAGGGCGGCATCAACGCGGCAAAGAACCTCAAGGGAGAAGGCGACACGCCCTGGCAGCACTTTGATGACACGATCTATGGCGGAGACTTTCTTGCCAACCAACCTCCGGTCAAAGCGATGTGCGAAGCTGCCCCGGCGATCATCGATTTGCTGGACCGCATGGGCGTTACCTTCAATCGGACGCCTGAGGGTCTGCTCGACTTCCGCCGCTTTGGCGGCACCCTTTTCAATCGCACGGCATTTGCCGGCGCTACTACAGGCCAGCAGCTTCTTTATGCGTTGGACGAGCAGGTTCGCCGTTACGAAGCCGAAGGCCGGGTAACAAAATATGAGCACTGGGAATTCCTGAGCGCCGTCCTGGACACGAATCGCATCTGCCGCGGCATCTGCGCCATGGACTTGCGCAGCATGGAAGTACGCACGTTTCCTGCCGATGCCATCATCATGGCCACCGGCGGCATCGGCGCGATTTTTGGCAAATCTACAAACTCCGTGGTCTGCACCGGCTCGGCGCAATCCGCTCTTTACCAGCAAGGCTGCTATTACGCCAATGGGGAATTCATCCAGGTTCATCCCACATCGATCCCCGGCGAAGACAAGCTGCGGTTGATGTCTGAGTCGGCGCGCGGTGAAGGCGGCCGCGTTTGGGTTCCCAAGACAAAAGGCGACAAGCGCGACTGGAAGAGCATTCCTGAGTCCGAACGCTGGTACTTTCTGGAAGAGTGGTATCCAAAGTACGGCAATCTAGTGCCGCGTGATGTGGCCACCCGCGCCATTCACAAAGTCGTTTACGAACACGATCTCGGCATTGACGGCCAGCCCATGGTCTATCTAGACCTGACACATATCGATCGTGAAACGCTCAATCGCAAGCTTGAAGGCATTCTGGAAATTTACGAGAAATTCGTCGGCGACGATCCGCGCGAAGTCCCCATGAAGATTTTCCCAGGCATGCATTACACCATGGGCGGCCTGTGGGTGGACTTCAATCAGGCCACGAACATCAAGGGCATATTTGCCGCCGGCGAGTGCGAATACGGCTATCACGGCGCCAATCGGCTGGGAGCGAACTCGCTGGTTTCCTGCATCTATGGTGGCTTTGTTGCCGGCCCGCAGGCCGTGCTGTACGCAAAAAACAATAGCAAGTCGACAGATGGCGTTAGCAGCACGGTGTTTGATTCCGAGCGCAAACGCCAGCAAGAAGCCAATGCGTCGCTGCTGAGTGCAAACGGCACGGAGAACCCATTCCGTTTGTGGCGGGAACTCGGCGAACTGATGACGCGCAACTGCACCGTCATCCGGTACAACAAGAACCTGCAGCAGACTGACGCCAAGCTGGTGGAGTTCCTGGAACGCTTCAACAACATCAACCTGAGCGACAAAAGCCAGTGGGCCAACACGTCATTCATCTTTACCCGGCAGCTTTATAACATGCTGCAGCTTTCACGCGTGATTGCCCAGGGCGCGGCCATGCGGAATGAATCACGCGGCGCGCATTACAAACCGGATTTCCCGGACCGCGACGACAAGAATTTCTTAAAGACCACCAAGGCTTATTTCGCGCCGGACGCCGACGAGCCGCGGTTCGAATTTGAGCCGGTGGATATTTCTTTACTGCCGCCACGACCGAGGCGTTACGATATGGCGAAATAGGTTTTTAACCACAAAGGACACAAAGGAACACGAAGTTTAAGAGAGAGCCACAATAGGTATGAAATCTTCTCGAATATCACTAAAAAGCAAAACCTTTGTGGTCCTTCGTGTCCTTTGTGGTTAAGGTTTTCAGGTTTTTTTGATGGACCAGCCTCAGCGCAGCACATCGCCGAAGTTTTACAAGAATGCCACGATTCTGTTTCTTGTGATCGGCTGCATCCTGGTTTGGCAGGCTGTTGCGCACCATGATTGGGTCTATGGCGCATTTGCGGGGATCACATTTCTCAACGCACTTATGACCACGTTGAAGCTTATTTCGTTACGGGAGACAAAACAATAAATGGCCCAATCCGGCACAAAGACCGTCATTCTCAAGATCAAGCGCCAGGAGAATCCCAAGTCCAGCCCGCGCTGGGAGGAGTTTGAACTCACCTGGAAGCCGGGGATGAACGTGATTTCGGCCATGATGGAAATCGCCGCCAATCCCGTGACGCGCGATGGCAAAACCACGACTCCTATCGCTTATGACTCCAATTGCCTGGAAGAGGTCTGTGGCTCCTGCGCCATGCTCATTAATGGCAAAGCCCGGATGGCATGCTCAGCTCTGGTGGACAAACTGGAACAGCCAATCCGCCTGGAACCTTTCAGCAAGTTCCCAGTAATACGTGATCTGGCGGTTGACCGTAGCGTGCTCTTTGAAAATCTGAAAGCTGTAAAGGCCTGGGTACCGATCGATGGCACGTATGATCTCGGTGCAGGTTTGCGTATCTCTCCCACTGAGCAGGAAGAGGCTTACCCGGTTTCGCGCTGCATTTCCTGCTGCTGCTGTATGGAAGCCTGTCCGCAGTTCAATGAAAGCACCGGCTTTGTCGGCGCGGCGACCATCGCACAAGTCCGCCTGTTCAACCAGCACCCTACAGGCAAGGCGTTGAAGCACGAGCGCCTTCAGGCGCTGATGGGCGATGGCGGCATTCAGGAATGCGGCTTCGCACAGAATTGTGTTGAGGTCTGCCCCAAAGATATTCCGCTCACCAAAGCCATCGCGGACACCGGTCGCGAAGTGATGAAGCAGGCGATCAAAGATTTCTTCCGCGGCTGAGTAACCTTAGTGCGCCCCGCTGGTGGAGGCGGCAATCTCCTTGATCAGGTCCTGCGTATTCTGGGCCACATCGCCGCCCGATGGAAACTTATTGGTTTCGTACTCAGCCAATAGCTGAATGTCATGGGCAAACTCGTTGTAGTCCGCCAGCGTTGGATTCAGGCGTAGCTGGGCCTGGAGCAGCAGGCTTGAACTCTGCACAAACAGAGCGCGGTAATACTCCGCGCGCTGGGTGATCGGAAACACCTTGGGAATTCCGACGACTGTGGTTACCACAATGGAGAGGATTCCGGCCGCAATACTCTTCTTTAGGAACCCTGCAAGCGCAGACAGCGCTGCCAGGATAAGCCCTGCGAGCACCAGCATAGTTGCCAGCGCTGAATTGCTCTTCATTTTGCTTTCATAATCACTGCTCTTGGTCTGCAGGGCAGTCTGTATTTTGCTCCAGTCTTGCGGAGCGATGACTGCGGATTGGACTTCCTTTGACTTCTTGTCGGCGACTTCAGCGTCTTTTTGCGCGTCCGCCACCTGTTGCTGCGCTGCCGCAGCCTTCGCCTGATCGTCGGGTGCATGGCTGTTGCTGGCCGCAACCTTCAATTGCTGGGCGGTTTCTGCCGCCATCAGAAGCCGTTTGCGGGCGTTGAATGCCTGGTCCTGTGCCGTCTTGCTTTCGGCGGTGGGGTGTATCTCTTGTACCTGCGGAAATCGGGCAATCTGGAAGGCCTTGCAGATAGGAGCCGAGAGCACTATGAGCAACAACACCCTGAGCTTATGTGACATCGGGGTCACCGCCTTTCAAGAAGAGATTTAACCTAGCATTAAGAAATAGTGCGCTTCAACGCAAGAACATTACATCCCAATCGGCAACGCCTGCAAATTTGGCGACGCAGGAGACTGACTGGCAAGGCGTGAAGCATGACTGGCTTCAGGCATTGAAAGGGCGATGATTTCTTCCGCGGCTAGCTCTTGGGCTCAGGAACGGCTTTCTTTAAGCCCTGCCCAATTGCCAGGGCCCGCTCGTGGGCAATCTCCACAAAAGTTTTGCTCAGCTGTCCGTAGAACCTCTTTAACGGTGGCGCATTTAATTCCCTGGCATACTGTTGAAGGTCTACGCGGGTTACGCCGTGATAAGTCACGCTCAGGGAAAGCGTCATATTGTTTTGCATCTGCGCCTTGAGCTCATTGCGGCGCGCGCGAAGCTGCTCAACTACTTCCGGTGGCGCTCCCAGGCCGGTCATCATTCCTGACAAATAAGCCAGAGTAAAATCAGTCACCAAATCGCTGGATCCTAAAGCCGCATCCAGTGCGTCCAGCACGTCCATGCGATCGTCAGTGGGTGGATTCAGCTGAGCTATCTTGATATACCTCTTGATTTTTTCCTGGCCTTCAGGCGTGCTGGTGGCCGCGTCCAGGGCAAGCATTCGGGCAACAAAAGGAGTCTGCAATCGCTGTACCGTCTGGGTCATTTGTTCCAGATCGCACTGGGCAGCCATGCGGCGCTGCATCTCATGCCGCAACAGGCTTGCACTGAATTCTTTTCTTACAATCGGAGCATAGATTGCCGCGAACTGTTCCAGGGAGTCTCTGCCTCGCACCTGATGCATGAATTGATCGGAGGTCATAATCGCCGCCATTTGATCAAGTGACTGATTAAATCCACTCAACTCAAGCGCCTGATGAGTCAGGGCGCCACAGTCGGCGGTCTGGGCAGATGCGAGCCCGCAGGCAAGGACAAGGAATAGCAGCACGAAACTTCGTTTCATTTGGGTGATGGGCCTTTGTGGTGTGAAGGTGACTGCACAGAATATTGCAAGCATTTTGTCTGGACAATATGACTTTAGTCGTACTGGGTAATTGACTTGGTGCAAATTATCTCAATTAACATGCGTTCACATCGGGATTCCGTTTCGATCTCTACAGATCGTTCGCGCGCGGGATTCCAGTGGCCCAGAACGCCGGCCTGCAGGCCGTTTGTCTCAAAGAGAGACGCAAATTCGCCTCTTTCGGAGGCAACGATTTCCCGATCGAAAAAAATTTAGGCGAATAGAGCTGGAAACTAGCAAATTTTGTCAGACAGGCTAAACTGTTGATTACCAAAGTCTCTGCTTGCAAATGTCCAACTGGTCCGTAAATTTATGAAAATTCAGGTAAATAGCTGGGTACAGATGCGGCAGCTCTGGTTTAGAATTTGCCATCTAATGCCGATGTTGTATGTGTCTGACATCTGCACCGAAACAGGACCCGATGAGCGCTAAAAAGATTTTAATCACTTCGTCGATTTTCCTGATGGCGCTAGCCGCCACAGTGCCGGCTGCAGCCGCCAGCCGCTATACCACTACCCGCCACCATCGTGGACACGTTCGTCGCGTTGCGTGGAATCCCGTTCTAAAGGGGTCCATGGATTCCATGGTCCGCCAGAACGAAGAAATTGACCGCCTGCAGCTTCCGCGCATTGCGGACAATGAACAGCTGCTGGAACTGGAACGCACGCAGGAACTGGTGCCGATCCAGGAAACGCGCGCACTGCGCCTGAATCCGTCTCTGCAGGCTGACAAGAGATATTGCCGCCCATGGTGCAATCAGTTTCTGCAGGACATGAGCGAAGCTTATTACAAAGAATTCCGCATTCCGATGCAGATAACTTCGGCTGTTCGTACGATGGAACAGCAGCAGAAGCTGCGCCGCCACAATGGCAATGCGGCCCCGGAAGTGGGCGAGCATGCTTCATCGCATCTGGCCGGCATTACATTTGATTTGGCCAAGCGCGGTTTGACGCGCGCCCAGCACGCATGGATTGAAGAATACCTCAAGAACATGCGCGACCAGGGACTGGTGGAAGCTGCGGAAGAGCGCCGCCAGGCATGTTTCCATGTGATGGTTTCAGATCGTTACACCGAATGGCGTGAGGCGAACCAACTGGCTGATAAAATTGCCAGAGAATGAACCTAAAACGGTTTCTGGTCTGTCTTCTACTGCTTTCAAGCTTCGCGCTCGCACAACATCCAACTCAACATAAAAAGACTGCCAAGGCCGCGCCAGTAACGCGGCCTAAGGCTGATCCTGCAACGGCAATCCACCAGTCTGCCCTCATCATAGACACCCACGCGGACACGCCACAGCGATTCCTGGACGAAAGCTTTGATCTGGGCCAGAACACGCCAGTAAGTGAAGGCCATATCGACCTGGAGAAGATCAAGCAGGGCAATCTGGGAGCGGAGTTCTTTTCCATCTGGGTCGAGCCCGAGTTTAAAGGACATTACGCCCAGCGAGCCATGGACCTGATTGACAGCGTGTACCAGCAGGCGGCACGGCATCCTGACAAAATGACGATGGCATTCTCAGCGGACGATATTGCCCGCGCGCATGATCAACACAAATTCGCCGCGCTGATGGGTATTGAAGGCGGCCACGCCATTGAGAATGACATGCGGCTGCTTCGCGACTTTTATCGCGTGGGCGTCCGCTACATGACGCTTACGTGGTCCAACACCAATGAGTGGGCCGACTCCTCCGGCGACATCCAGGACCCGAACGTCAAGCACCATAACGGCATGACGGATTTTGGCAAAGACGTGGTTCGCGAGATGAACCGCCTGGGCATGATCGTGGATATCTCCCATGTTTCAGATGCTACGTTTTACCAGGCGCTGCTGGTTAGCCAGGCGCCGGTGATCGCGTCTCATTCTTCGTCGCGAGAGCTCACCAACCAGCCGCGCAATATGACTGATGACATGCTCCGCGCCATGACCAACAACGGTGGTGTGGTAATGGTGAATTTCTATTCGGCATTCATCGATGAAAATTACCGCAAGGCGTCTTCTGATCCGGAAAAGATCAAGCAGCGTGACGCTGAAGTGGAGGCTTATAAGAAGGCGCATCCGCATCCTGATGGCAGTCCCGTGACATATGAAGAGACAGCAGCGATTGAGAAGAAGTGGGCAGCGCAGTTTCCGCGTCCGCCACTGAAATCACTAATCGATCACATAGACCACATCGCCAAAGTGGCGGGGATTGATCACGTGGGATTGGGATCAGACTTTGACGGCGTTACTTCCCTGCCTGACGGGATCGATTCCGTGGCTGACTTGCCGAAAATCACACAGGCTCTTTACCAGCGCGGCTATACGCGTGAGCAGATCGTCAAAATTCTGGGCGGGAACTTTATTCGAGTGATGCGTGAAGTTGAAGCCACTGCCAAACGTCTTCAGGCGGAGCGTAAGGAATCAGATGCATTGAGTTTTCACGAGATTGAGCTGATGGCGGCCAATCACGTAAGCACCGCACAATTGATCGAGAACATCAAGCAGCGTGGCGTCAATTTTGAATTAACTCCGGAATGCCGGGGGCGTCTTAGGGCTGAGAAAGTAGAAGAATCAGCGCTGGATGCGATAGTGAAGGCTAAGAAAAAATGAGATTCAGCTCGACTTCTTGGGGATTAGCGAAACTTGTCCAGGTTTCAAGAGTGGAAGCTCCGACAATACATCCTTTGCCAGCGGTCTCAAGTCAGCGAGCCTGTTTGTGCGCGCCACTAACACAAGGACAGCAATGCTGAAAGCCGAGAAGTTCTGCTGAAAATAAAGGTTGCGGTCAACAGTGATGAAGACCTGGTAGGTCTTCGCCGCCAAGGCCAGGAGTTCACCATTTTTCTTGCCTGCCCACCCGGATTCCTGAACCGTCGCAACATCGTGGCCAACAAGGTCCCTGCGAAAGCGTTGATCCACACACTCATCAAGCAGGATTTTCACTGTCAGTGAACACTCGCGACGACAAGGTCCTTAGCTTCATCCAAAAATGCGAGCACTTGCTCCCTACCCACGGAGGGGAAACCCTCCAGGAAAGCTTCAATGGATTCACCCGCTTTAATGTATTCGATGAAGGTCTGAACGGGAACACGCGTCCCTGCGAACACTGGGGTTCCACCGAGTATCTCTGGAGAGACGGTAACAATCCGGCTAGCCATGGCATTTATCCTATGCTAAAGACGAATCCGGTTACAACTCCGCGAGAGTCATAACCGGATCACAGACATGCTCAGGCTGTTTACTGCTTTGCCCCGGTCTTCCTGATGTAGATGTTGCCATTGAAATTCTTGAACTGGATTTCCTGGCCGCCGCCGTTGATGGTTCCACGCACATTTTTATCGATCTTCACTTTGTATTTTCCGCCTTTACCGCGATCGTCTTCCACGGTCTGTTGCGGCGCGTTGGGCTGCACTTTCACGTCAAAGTCGCTGTAAACTTCGCCATTGTCAGTGCGCAGGCTCACATTGGCCTTCAGGTCTGCAGGAAACGTGACGTCGATATCGCCGTTGAGGGAGCTGAACGCCATGGGCTTCTGCGGATCGACGCGATTCATGGTCGCCACTACATGCCCATTGAGTGCATGCGCTACCACGCTTCCCCCGATATTTTTTAGATCCACTTCACCGTTCACATTGTTGACGTCGAACTCGCCATCAACGCCGGTCACCAGAATGTTGCCATCGTTCACGGAATGTAGAGAGACCGAGGTATGAATAGGAACTGTGATCGTCAGATCGACGGTGCGCTGGTAAGAATCCGTGCTCACCCGCACATTATTGTTTTCGGCTTCAATGTTCAGCCCGGTGGAAGTCATGGGAATACGCTTCATGCCTTCCGCACGCCCGCCGCTGTGGGCCTCGTCGCCTCGTGCTCTGGCTTCGACAATGACTTCTTTTACGTCTGCGCCTTTTACGGTGATGCTGCCACTCACCAGATGAGCGCGAAGCGTTACCGGGCGCGCTGGGTCAGTGAGTGGGACGGTAACCCTGTTGTCGGACTGCGCGCACAGAGGCTGCGCCAGGGTGAACAACGCTGCTGCAGCGATTGAAATGATGTGTTTATGAAACTTAAAGTAATAGTTCATATGTGTAGTTTTCCTTGGTTATTGGCGCTCAAGAATGCGTATGTCGCCATTTAAATTTTCTGCTCTAATTTCTGGCCCGCCGGAGCCGACGCGGCCTCCGGTAAATCGGTCTGACCGGAACACAAACTTGGTGCCATGCCGCTCTCCGCTCACGGGTTGGGCCGGCAGCGAGGTCATATCAAAATCGCTATAAACCGCCCCGTTCATCGTCTTAAAGCGGAAGTCGCCCGAGAGCCCGCGTACAAAATAAAGTTCCACATTGCCGTTGATGGTGGCGAAGTCAGACTTCTCGCGTGGATTCTCGCGGAATGAAACCTTCACCGGACCGTTGACAGTCTTGGCCACTCCCGATCCAGCGATATTCTTCATGTCAATGCCGCCATTCACGTTGTGGACGGAAAAGTCGCCGGTCACATCCTGCACGTTGACATGGCCTGAGTTGACGGTCTTCAGCTTGACTTCAATGTTTCGTGGCACCTGGAGTTGAAAATCCATCTTGACCTTGTAGCCGCGATCACCGTGCCAGTTCGTGCATCCATCGTTGCCGTTCTCACACTTGCAGCGGAAAGGTCCGTTCACGTAGAGCTTTAAGAAATCCGGCTGGTCAGTGATATCAAGCGTGACTTCTTTTTTGGCCGCGTCCATGCGGTCTTTGGACTCAGCAGAGATCGTCTTATTGACGACGAGCTGGACCTGATCGCCCTGCCCGCCTGTAACCTCAATCGAGCCAAAGATGTTGTCGATCTCCAAAATTTTGTGCGCGGCGGTGAGATTAAAAGTCTTGCGGATGGTTTCTTTTTCCTGCAACCGCATGCTGGAGTCAGAGTCATCATCGTCCCCCGATGCATGAAGCGGGCTGGCGAACGACGGCAAGAACAGCAAGCCAACGGAATACATCAGAATGAATGCAAGAAGCTTTTGTTTAGTCACGGTCCCCTCCAATTCTCTTCACTAATAGCGATCTCTCACTACGCTCGGGATAAAAGCTAGTTCAACTGCTGAATTCCCCAATCCACGCGTTTCTTTACCGTGGGATTGACGTTTGGGTCCTGCTGAAATTTTTTGAACTGCGGTACTGCGCTCTTGTCATGCAGGTCCACAAGCAAGTCAATCAATGCCACTTGCACCATGGGCGACTGCGTGGTCTGGAGAACATCGACCAACTCGCGGCGCACTTCAGGCCGGTCAGCATAGCGGCTCCGCGCATCCAGGTCGGCCAGGCGCACGTTCACGTTATTGTCAAAGCGTATAGTGTGCATCAAAGCGCCCATTACTTTAGGGTCTGGCTCAGGCAGGCGCGTG